>OLLK01000199.1_pt1 | contig 167706 bp, 145 predicted proteins | sample 1604531 | NCBI WGS metagenome assembly OLLK01 (sample SAMEA104055722, study PRJEB20765) | soil metagenome | isolation source: soil | reverse complement strand
TACCCTATCGGTGCGCCGTCGTTCAACATCATGTCGCCGAAGCGGTGCCCGCTGGCAGGCAACGGTATGCTTTCTATTATTGCCCTTGCAGGATCAAGCCGGTTACACCATACTACTTCTGCTCCGGCCTCAGGATTGATTCGTACAGGGCATCTGCCGATAGCCTGGGTAGGTTCGTCGTTATTTAACTCGTAATTCAACCCAAAAAAGTTCCACGATTGCCTGGCCAAAAGCCACTTTTTTAAAGCCGTTGCCGCAACCCCCAGGTTCCACCAACCAGCTTCTTCATCTGGCGCCAACTCAACCGCCCTTTGATTGTAATAGAGCGACTTTTCCCATTCGCACTCATATTTATACAATAGACCAAGGTTGTAGTAAGGCGCCGACCAATCAGGTGCAATTTTTATAACCTGTTCATAAAGAGCGATTGCTTCAGTTGTTTTACCGTCGTCACTAAGTGCTCCTGCCTTTTCTAAAAGTTGTTTTGCTTCGGCGTTGTCCATAAAATTTTTTGGCAGATAAAGATAGCATTTCGATTTGGTGGTGAAAACTTCTACCTCGCGAAAGTATCCGGGTCGGACGGTGCGTTGGAAATACCCGCTCCGCGCGCGCGAGTATGCAGCGCCAGGCTGTGCGGCCGAGTACTCGTGCGCCGCTGACAGGTAGCCCCCTAAACTGGGGTTATTTTAAATGTATAGTTTGTTACCTATCAACGGGGCACGAGTACGCCCCCGTTTTCGGCTTTCGCGCTGGGTACTCGCGCCGGGTTGTGAAACGCCGGATTAAGGAACACTAAGTTTTTTGAATTAATCGTCTATTTTTGTAGCGGATAATTATCCTTTAAAATTTTAAAGTCCAAAAAAAAGAATCAATATGGTAGTAGAAGCGGGAAATGGGGGAAAATTTATAACCGTCATGTTCAATTTGAGTAATGCGATAAAAAGTGAGTCCGAAAGTTGCTGCAAGGTCTGTGGTGATCTCAATGAAAAAGAATTGTTTATTATCGCATTTATCGGGGAAAAAAGGAGTGTCAAAATGAGTGATATAGCTGATTACATACAAGCGCCACTGAGTACATTGACCACTATTGTTGATAAGCTCGTCACCAATAAGTTCCTTTTACGGTATAATTCTAATGACGACCGCCGCGTAGTAAAAGTTGAACTTGACCGGAAAGGAAAAGCATCTTACAAGGAATTCAAAAACCGCAGAGAAATTATGGCAAATAAGGTATTAGGCCATCTGAGCGAAGCGGAGCAGGAGACGCTTATCGCTAATCTTACCCAACTCGTCACTTCAATCCAGTCGTAAAATAATTTTTTTGTCTATTTACTTCGAATATAGTACTATTGCATTATCGAAATAAATCTGCTTCGACTAAAAGATAGAAAAATGAACGAAAGCATATTAATAACCGGAGCAAATGCCGGGCTTGGGAAAGAGGCTGCACGACAGTTAGCATTAAAAAACGAAACAAAAAAGATAATTCTTTTCTGCAGAAATCAATCGAAAGCCGAGGCTGCAAAAAAGGACCTGGAGGAGCAAACGGGAAAAAAGATTTTTGAAATTATTATTGGGGATGTTTCGGATGCAAATTCCGTAAGAAAAGCAGTAGAAAAAATAAAGGAACCTATTGATGCAGTAATTTTAAATGCGGGTGGAGTAATTGGCAAAACGGCTGCGAAAATTACGCCTTCCGGTATGAATGTATTAGCTGCTACGAATATTTTAGGTAATGTAATTTTAGTGGAAGAATTAATCAAACGTGATTTGTTAAAAAAAGCAGTACTATCAGTAAGTGCGGAAGCTGTACCGGGCGTAAAGATGCTCGGAATGAAACCGGTTGCCATGAAGACTTCTTCGGTAGATGAGTTTGCTGCTGTTCTTGATGGAACCTATTTTGGTGATAAGTTCGAAGCAATTCAAGCATACGGATATGTCAAATATGCAGCAACCATGTGGACCTTATCAATGGCAAGAAAATATCCTGACCTCAAATTTGTTGTTATGAGTCCCGGGAACACGGGCGGAACTAATGCACCAGATAGTTTGCCCCCGGCAATGAAATTTATGTTGAAGTATTTGATGATGCCTATTGTATTTCCATTGATTGGAGGAATGGTGCATAAGTTAGCAGTAGGCGCCAAGCGCTTTGTAGATGGCGTTTCGGATGACCGATATAAGAGTGGCGTTTTTTATGCAAGTGCAGCCGGTAAATTATCAGGGGACGTGGTTGACCAGAGCACTTTTTACACTGATTTGAAAAACACTTCTTTTCAGGATCATGCCGATGAAGCAATTCACCGTTTCATAAACCAGGTTTGAGGAGTACTTCATATATGAGACTCCAGAACAATCATACTAATGAATAAGCGGCTGTGATTATCGGATTGGATAGTAGTTTACCCCGCTGTCCGTACAATTTGTCTACGGATTAGCTATGCCGGCAGTAACTGACTACCGTAACGAAATATGGTATTTAAGACCATCCCCCAGTTGTGCGTAATGTTCCGCGAACGCCGTCCGAAGTTTTGAAACCCTTGTTTTTCATAGTGTTGTGGCAATGCTGTCCGAACGGTTGCTATTTCGGACTATTATGTAAGGTGAACCTATTACAGGATCAATCTAAAAAGTGTAAACTTTTTCCAGAACGTGACGGGAGCACAGATGAGATTGGCCGCCCCGTTTTCGATATAACTAACTGATTATCAGTTAAAAGTACCCGACTTACAACAGGCTGTGCACAGCGGGTGAATTAGCAAGTTTTTGATAATCAATGAAAAACAATTGCAGTGTTCAAAAAAAACGTCAAAATTGGACAGATTTTGGAAATTTCAATTTTTAATACGCTATAAATCAGTGCTTTTCGTTGCTGTTTGTAGGCTGATCGTGCGCGAAATTTGAACACTTGAAAAGGTTTTTTGTTGCCGCCATGACCTGTTGGGATAGCCCGTTGACAGGTCGCCTAACCTCGCGCCGGGAGCAGCGGGGGCTTTAACGTTTAATAGCCGTTTGTCTATCGCTTCCTGCGTATGCGTTCTGCTGAAAGCGGTGCCGGATAACGTACGTGGCTGTCCTCCGTGTGCGACTCTTTGGGCACGCCGGCCAGCTCTTTCATATCGGCTATGGAGCCAATCTGCCTGGCCGCGTCGATATTGGCGTTGTTAGGTATACTGCCGGTTACTCGCTGCATAAAATCATGGAGCGTTTCATCCGGGCCCATACCCAGCTCCGCTAGCCCTTGGAGAATCGATTCACGTTCAGCCTCAGTTAGCTGGAACATGGGATTTGACGGGTCTGCCGCTTCGGCAAGGTTTGGCCTGTCGGCAGTATTTTTTCGCTTTGACATTTGCTTTTGGTTAATCGATTATTACAAACTGTTGAAGGATGTGTTTTAACTAAACCTCCGGTCGGCAAGTCAATTTAATTACCGGCGGAATGATGAAACAGATGAACTTACCGGATAAATTTATAACAAGTGCCCCAACAAACGAAATTTTTTATCCAAACGACCGTATTCCCTGTATCAGCAGCACATTTATGCACCTTTCCATCATCGTTGGTGTTATCCATGCTGCAGCAAAGACTTTACCCTTATTTCAATCGCTTATTTACCCTTTTTTACCTTAACGCAACCATTTTTTACTTTAATGATAATTTATGTTGCCGGCGTATATAAATTGTGCAAAATTCGTTTGCTTGGCGAAATATTTGTACGTTCATCCTGATAAATATTGAAACAACTTATCCTAAGGCGTAATAAATCAAACGATTATGAAACTTAACCTTATCCGCACCTTGCTCCTGTTGTCGGCTTTTATAGTGTTTTACACCGCTTGTAAAAAAAATACAGTTAAACCCACAGCAACAAAAGCTGCAACTGACTATAAAGCATTAAGCAGCCGGTTAGCTGTAACATTTTACAAATCAATAACCGGGCAATACGGCGGCACAGATGTAAGCAAAGGCATTAAATCTCCTTTCAGCACTAACACTGCCGGCCATAAAACGGTTTTCAGCACCGTCCCGTTGTGCGGTTTTGCTATCGACACCAGCTATAATTATACCAACCCGGATCCGATACGGCAGTTTGATACCATTTACCGGTATGGAGGAACCTTTCATTTTGTGTATACCTGCACCGGCGGAGTGGTTAACGGTTATAATGTTGATGACTCCGTGCGGAATGAGGTAAGCGATTATGGTTATTTTGACAACGTTTACGCGGTGGGGCAGCATTATGCAGTAAAAGCGCTTGACCAAACCTATAAACTCGTTTCCATGAATGGCTCATTAAACTCTGATGTGAACGATTTGGGGGAGTTCAATGAGTCGGGGAGTTATTTTCTCGCATCCTATAGCTTAACCGGGCTGGTGGTTAACTTTGCTTCAGGTACGGCAGATATAACCGCGGGCATTACAACCTTTCACGTGAAATACCTCCTGGGATGGTCAATTGGCGTACCTCCACAGTACCAGCAACCCACTATTGAAGATGGCACCATCGAGTATTTAGGCAACCATAAAGCTAGATTGACCATTAACCCCGGTCACGTTTATATGGTTGATTTAATTACCGGTGCAGTAACCCCTGTTTAACGGTTTATCGAAAAACAGCGGCAGCTTTAAAACTAAAGGCTCCTGTAGGCAACGGTACAACTTTAACCCGCCCTTACCCAAAACTTGTATTTAGCGATGCCACTACCATGGTTGTACCGCTGCCAGCTACAGGCACCTGCACAGTGCTGCCGTTAAAGGCAATGACGCTTTGGCCTGATGGCGCGGTGAAATTGAAGGGCGTTTGCCCCGAGACATTGTTCATCGAACCGAACGGGCCGTAAACCTGGCCGCCCTGAGTTTGGATAGTCAACTGCGCCACCACACTCCAGCCGAACCAATTGCCGGTGTAACCCGATACCTGTGTGATCACATCGCCCTGATTGAGGATAACATTGATGGCGCTGCCGCCGTTACCGCCATGCTGCAGCAATCCAAATTGGTTTGCAGTGCCATTGTATGAATTGTTGGCCAGCAGGCTATCCAGCACTTCGCCGCTGTTAATAATAAGGCTGGTTATGGGCGGACTGCCTGCATTTGCTATGATTGTGCCGTCGTTAAAAGTTGTACTGCCAATGCTGTAAGCGAATTGATATAGCAGCGCCTGTTGCCCCTGCTCATACTGGAAGTTGCCTGAATTGAGCCGCCACTGCGTTATATTGTTATAAATATAGCAAACGGTATTATATTTGAACCCTTTTTGTGCCTGGTGCCAGGCCTGGTTAGTATTTTGTACGCCGTATTGCGATCCATCGTTAGGCTGCCCGTTTTGCTGCCATGAGTCGGGCTCAAATTTAGCGCCGTAGGCCATTAACAGGGGACTGATGCCAAGGCCGCAATAATCGTTGGGATAGGCGCCGCCATATATTTGCAGGTTCACCATATCAAAACAGGTATTGATGGTGGTTGCATCCAGGTTATCGGTGCTTGCCGGCGAGAGTGTGAGGTATAAATAATAGCTTGCCGTACTGAATGCGCCGCGAATAGCGCTAAACAGCATGGCAAATTGGGTTGAATCGATTTCGGTGGCAAAGGCACCTTCCCAGTCGATGTCGAAGCCGTCCATCTGGTTGGCAACCAAATAGTTGGTTACATTGGCTGCAAAGGCGGCGGTTTCGGCGGGCCACAAGCTGGAGTCGGGGGAAAAAATCTGGGACAAGGTGCCGTCGTTGTAGCTTAATGTAGCCAGTATTTTTATACCCGGGTTTTGTGCGCGGGCATCGCTTATGGTATATTGCAGGTATTGTTCGGTGGTTGAGCCATCCGGGTGAACCTTGGTCATGTTGCCGATTTCAATAGTAAAATAGTTACTACCATCAGGCACTACCACAAAAAAACAGGCAAACAGCATATCGGTATTCCGATAAGTATTGTTGTTAACCATAGACTGGTAACTGCTGTTTGGCGAGGTGTAACCTGTGCCTGAAGGGTTGTCTTCGCCTATCAACGTCCAGGCGTTTACGCTTTTTGCGGGAGTATTGGGGGTTGTGGTTGTCATACGGTGACTGGTTTATTGGTGATGGGCCTGGTTAAATAAATCAGGTTAAATGTAATCACCCTAAACCAAATAAATCACCCGTTAAAACACCCAATTATTCAAGCGTGTTTTACGCGGCACGGGCGCATATGCAACGTCGGTCAAAAGTGTTGGTGTACTCATACCCCGCTGTAGACTTTGTCTAAGGATTGGCTAGACCAGTCTCCGACTACCATAACGAAATGTGGTATTTAAGACAATTCCCTGGTTATGCGTAATGTTCCGTGAACGCTGTACGAAGTTTTGAAACCCTTGTTTTTCATAGTGTAGCGGCAATGCTGTCCGAACGGTTGCCATTTCGGACTATTATGTAAAGTGAACCTATTACAGGATCAATCTAAAAAGTGTAAACTTCTTTCAGGACGAGACAACACCTTCCTTGATTCGCAGGGTTTATTGAAAAACCTTGGCACGCCGGTACTTTTTGGCGATAACACCAACAAGGGCGGAAACACCAGTGAGGGTGGCATTAATGAAATCGAGGTCGGCAGTTTGCGGCCGTTACTTAATACCCATTTTGCTGCAGGGTAATATCCATTTCACCTTGCGAAAGCCCTTTTAGGGCAACGTACGGCACCGCAAAGCTATTGCCAAACCACAACACTGCGTTGCCGTTTACATATTCGCTGTTGCCGATATGCTTTTTGGAAAGCAACTGCATTTTTTCCCATTTGCCGCTGGCCAGGTCGAGACAGCCATAAATGCCGTTTTCGGTGGCGAGGCCGCTTTTTTCATTGCCGATGCAGTAAAACTTGTCCTTCGTGGCAAAATAAGCAATGGGCAAAAATCGATTGGGATAGCTATAGTTGACGGGCAGTATCTGCTGGAAGCGGGTGGCCAGGTTTTGGTCGTAACCATTTACCAGCACCGAGTTTTCAACGCTCCACATGCCCGAACCGATGGAGCTTGACTGAAAATGCCGCGCAGTTACCGTGGCGATGAGCACGCCGCCGGCTTCGTCCAGCGAACGGATGTGCAGGCCGTCGCGGGGACCCAGGTTAACATCGTCGGCCTTTTTGTTGATGGTAACAAAGCTTTTTTCGAGGCCTTTTACATGGTCGCGGTTAAAAGCTTCGGTCACAAAAGCCTTTTGCCCGCTGGCGAAATCTACCTTACCTATGCCCAATTCCGTATCATTAGCGGAATAGCTGGTAGCATAATACACTACATCCGGGTTTACAGCAGAGGCGCGCATCAGGAACGATTCAGAAAGTATGGCCTTTTCGCTCGGTACAAAGGATATGTCGGCGTTTATTTGCTTAACCGGGCTGCTACTGCCATCCGGATATTTATACATCTCGATAGTAGGGCCATTAAACCAGGCTAAGAACAAGTCGCCCCGCTTATTGGCGCACCAATTTACCATACTGCCGTTGGCTACCGGCAGCTTGATGATGGTCGGTTCCAGCTTGTCGTTCAGGGTAACTTCATCCAGCTCGCGGGTTTGGTTAAACTCTTTTTCATATTTCCCCATGGAAAACATGGCGAACATGCCCGGCAAAGCCATGTGCATTTTGCGTGTAAAGCCAGTTTGCCGCACGCACAACTTTACAAAGCCGCCCCCGCCGGTAAATACCGCCGGTATTTCCATGTAATCCTCGGGGCCGTGGTATATCTCTTTTGTGGCCAGCTGTTTGCCATTTGCAGCATCTACCAGGTACGCGACGTACGTGTTGCCCGCGCCCTTAAAATTACTGTGTTCGGTTGCGGCAATTGTGATGATCTTATCCTTAAACCGGGCCGTTTGCAGCGGGTAGCCGGCAAAGGAGCTGCGCCAAAGCTGCTGCATCTGGTCGTTTACAGCGGTAAGCTCAAAGTTTTCGTTATCCAGGTTTACGGTGGCGATGCTGGTATGGTCGTCCCAAACAATGGCGCTGATGTTTTTTATTCCGTTGTAAAAGTCGGGGTAGAGCGCCATAGGCTCCTGTTGGGCGGCCAGTGCAAATGGCATTACTAAAAGCAGGAAAGGGAGCAAGTGTCGCTTCATAAAATGGTTATTGGTGAGGCAATGATAAGGATAAATGAGGGTAGATGAAAGGGAAAAGGTGAAAGGCGAAAGCTATTGCCCGCGCTGTCCGTAGACTTTATTTACGGATTGGCTATGCCGGTAGTCTCTGACTACCCGAAACGAAATTTGATATTTAAGACAATCCCCCAGTTGTGCGTAATGTTCTGCGAACGCTGTCGAAAGTTTTGAAACCCTTGTTTTGCTTAGGGTTGCGGGAATGCTGCCCGAACGGTTGCCCTTTCGGACTATTATGTAAAGTAAACCTATTACAAGATTAATCTAAAAAGTGTAAACTTTTTCCCGGACGTGACGGTGAGCAGAGGTGAGATCGGCCGCCCCTTTTTCGATATAACTAACTGATTATCAGTGAACATATTCGGATTGCAACAGGCTGTGCACAACGGGTAAGTCTGCAACTTGTTGATAATCAATGAAAAACAATAGCACTGTTCAAAAAAAACCTCAAAACTGTCCGGGTTTTGAGAATTTAAATTGATAACATACTCAAATTCAATGCTTTTTGATGCTGTTTGAAGGCTGATCGTGCGCAAAAAATGAACACTTGAAAAGGTTTTCGCAGCCACCCCGACCTGTCGGGATAGCCCGCTGACATGTGGCCCATTAAACAGTTGAATGTGCGTAAAAATGGAACGCCTCATCAATTCCCGCGCCCGGTCATCGGGTCGTTATTTTACCTTATTATCGTCACAAACCCTGTCAGCGGTTTAACGTTGTTTTTCAAATCGATCACATAATAATACACGCCTGTGGGCAGGTTTTTGCTGCCTTGTTTGCCCTCCCAGGGTTTGGCGTAGCCTGTGCTTTGATAAACCTGCAGGCCCCAGCGGTTATAGATGAGCACTGAACATTGCGGGAAATACTGTAAAGCGCTGATGTTCCAGGTATCGTTAATACCATCGCCGTTTGGCGTAAAGGTATTTGGTATTTTAGCGGTAAAGCACGCGCCGAATTTTACTATGATGGTGTCTGAAGTAGTGCAGCCATTGGCGTCCGTAGCGGTAACCCAATAGGTACCGGGGGTGGTGACCAAATAAGTGGGGCCGGTTGAATTGTCCTGCCACAGGTAGCTGGTATAGCTGCCGGGCTGCAGCAGCACCGAGTCGCCAGCGCAGATGGTGCGGTCGGGGCCAAGGCTTACGCCAGCGGCAACGGTGAGGTTTACGGTAACCACGCTGTCGCAGCCGTTCACACTTTTGAGCGTATCCAGGTAGGCGCCGCTTTTTGTGTGGCCCTGGTAACTATCGCCCCGGCAAATCGTTTTTGCTATGGTGGTGCTGGATGAATTGACAATAACGGTTACAGGCTTTACTGCGCTGCAATTGTCGCCGCTGGCCTTGATGTAATAAGTGCCGCTTTTGGGGATGCGCGTGGGATCAGGCAGCGGCTGCGTAGCCAAACTATCCAACCAGTAGGAATACGTGAGGCCGGTGGGGTTACCGGCGGTGACCGACGGCACAGTAATATTGGCGCCGTCGGACTGGCATGCCGGGAGCGGACTGGTAATATTAAGGTTGATGGGTACAAATTGCGAGCAAACGGGCGTGTTGCTTATGGTTGAGCAATAGTCGACAATATAATTGACCGGGCATCCATAGGTCGTTGCCGGATCGCCGGTTTGTGCGGGGTGATTAATTTCAGTGCTGCTGCTAAAAACAACATTCAGGTCACTATAACTACCTGCGTTCATCAGTTCCTGTTCCGTATTGTCGTAAATCTCAAAGCCCACGCTGGCAGGGGTGGTGATGTCCCAGTTAGTAGTGGAAAACCCCAGGAAATGTATTCCTTTGGTTAGCGTGATCTTATACAAGGCCCAGTATTCGTACCCTACGTTTTTTAAAACGGTTGTGCCGTCAATCGTCATCGTGCCGGCGTTGTCTGCAGCATAACCTATATAGTATGATTTATCGGCCGGAACATCAATGCAAACGCTGAAGCCGAGCGTCAGCGGGTCGAGTTTGCCCCACAAGCCGCAGTGATTCAGTCCGCCCCCGCCGGTAAAAAGCCCGCCAGACAGCGGCAGACTGGTATAACTGCCATATCCGTCAATTGTAAAGGAGTTATAAATGCGCGGCTGCTGTGTGCAATAATATTGCGATGTGGCGCTGACCATCGTATCCAACTGGCCGGATGTTGGCGGCGTGGAAGGGACAGAGTTGATGACGTAGCAGTTTTGCGCGCCTGCCGCTTGGCATCCAAATAACAACACAAAAGCGGTAAGTACCGCTGCACATGCAGCAGATCCTGTTAAAGTGCAAACAATGATTCTGCCCGACGCGTTAATTTTACTTGTCATACGCGCAATCGGCCAGGGGGTGCATACGATTAATTAAAATTGACATTTGCTCCGGCTTATCGGCTGCTGGTTTATAATCAGAGACCAAAATACTAATTTACTGGCAGAAAAGGGTTTGAGCAATTGTTTTTCTGATTCGGTTTACTTATAATAGGTTCCACCGTCTCACGGGTTTTCGAATGAAGAAATTACTTATTTTTAGCGCATGGCTATTTTTAGACTGATAGGGTTTCGATAGGCATACAGCGCAGTGTCCCTTCGGAGACCCTGCGGGGACAAAAAGATAAAAACCAGTACTGAGTGAACAATATTTTTATGCCGGAGCAATGGAGTAACTTTTTTGTAATGGTGGGCAGCGGTGCAGCGGCGCTCGCAGGTTTGATCTTCGTGGCAATGTCGATCAATCACAAGATCATTATCGGCAACAAAACCCATAAAAACCGGGCAATTAACATGCTGTCGGGTTTCACGGCAATTTTTATGGCGAGCGGTTTGGCGCTTATGGCGAATCAATACCTGCAATTGCTGGGAATTGAATGGCTGTTGCTCTGGCTCATCGCAACAGCCATCTTCATCAGGGGCTACGTTGTAGCCATCAAGGCGGGTATGAGTTCTGTAGGATTGAACCTGCCGCGGCTTGCAGGCGGCACCGTATGTTATGTTGCTGAAGTGGTAGCCGGAGTATTGCTTATCCTAGGGTATAATTCAGGTATTTATGTCGCCGCTATCGCGATCGTAATTTTATTCGCGTTCCTCATTTCGGGGGCATGGTTGCTTATGGTGGGGATCTACGAAGACCGGGCTAAATGAATACTTAAGTCCCTACCTGCCAGCCGTCAAGTTTACAGTCGTAACGATAGCCAAAATCCCACATTAATTTATTCCACTCATTTATTGTTTGCAAGTTCATTTGCTTAGGGTCAGTTACACCTGATACCTCGAAGTTTTCGTTATAATCCCGGACCTACAGGGATTCGTATTCAGGAAAACTTACGGACAAATGGTGCATAAAATTTGCGGCTTTTGATTCGGTATCCGTCACGAAATAAAACTCAATGGGCAGGTTATCAACAGGCTCAATTCCATCTTCATATATCCTTTTTAAAACATCTTCATTCACTCCAAGCGCGATGTCATTTTCGTAGGATTCCTTGTCGAAATAAGTGTTTTCCATTTTTCAAATTAGATAGGTAAAGGTCGCATTTGGCTCCTTATTTCCGAATTAATACAGGGATTTATTCACACAATTCTTCTTAAGTTTCAGCTCCTTCAAGTTGGGTGGATGGAGCAAGGGTCGAAGCGCGGTTCACTTGTATATAGCCGTATTTAGGTTCAGTTTTGCGGCACACAGCGCCGTTATCCTTCAGAGGACTTGGCGTGACATAATATAAAGCCGCCGGTTTTCACCTGGCGGCTTTTATTAATAAACTATTTTTCTGCTGTCGATGCTAATAACAGCCAGTGACCTTAATTCTATTGAATGTTTTGGATCAATGCGATCTCCTGCATAGCGATTCCAGTTCCTTTTTCGATTTCACCATTGGCCCACTTAATGCCAGACATATCGGTACTAACCGTGCCTGTTGCTGTGTACCAAAGACCGTTGGTTTCATCAAAGGCAGACACAATAGAACTTGATCCCAGAGAGGCGACATAAATGTCAAAGTAATCACCGGTAGTATACGGTACGTGATTTGAGCCGGCATAACTTTGCGTAAAAGCTTTTACTTTCAAATGTTTGGCTGGCTTGTCGCGAAATGAAGTCAGCGATACCGAAAGGATGCCTGCGCCGATCAGCAAGATGGAAAACAATTGCCTTTTCATGATAATCTGGTTTTAATGATTAATAAATAATATTTGTTATTTTGAAAGAAAGTTAATAATCAATAGTTAAAAAAAATAATTTATTACACCAATGTAGTTAATGTATATACCAACGGCGTTATTCGCCCTTTCAAATGTGGTTTGGTAATGCCCGGGTGATGCATACTTGTTGCCCGCCAATCGGTCAGCTTACCGTATCCCGGTAAAACACAAACGCAGGGCCCCTTCCGAGACCCTGCGTTTACAATAATTCAAAAGAATAACGCTGTAACCTATTTCCCCGGCATATCAAATATTTTGGGATCGACATCCTTATTAACGGTTACAGATTTTATCACGTAGCCTAACTGGAACTGGCCCATATCCACATCAATTTTATAGGCCTGCAGGTATCCGAAGTCTGTTTTCTGGTAATTGGAGAGGGTGGTTACCACATTGGTGTCCTGGCCCTGCATGGAAACTGTGCTGGCCACTTTGTTCACCAGCCAGGTGTTTGCATCAATAAAATAGGTGGTTACCCGTTTGCCGGCGGTAATTTTAATGGGGTAATTGTTTCCGTCCTTAGGTAGCAATTCGGCGGTGTAGCCGGCGGCTTTATAATTAAGCAGCGAGCCGCCTGGCCAAATATCGTCCTTGCCTGCCTGGTACTGGTCATCCGGCATCGGCGCCGCATCAGTGCTGCCGGCAAAGGGGTTAATGCTCCATCCGCCTTTATCAGTATAAACCTGCGTTATTTTTGAGCCATTGACCTCGGCGTCAGTCCGATAGCCTTTTCCCACAAGCAGCGTAATCGACGCTGGGTTATCCGTTCCCATCACATTGACGGTGGCTTCCGTATGGGTCGATTTTATCTGGGCCAGTATGTCTTTTCCGCCAGTTGCCTGGACGTATTTCCCGATAATATCATCAGCCGTTTGCGCTTTCGCAGCGAAGCCGAGGCATAGTGCCGTTAACAGCAACAAGTAAAATTTCGTAATTTTCATAATGTTTAGTTTTTTGTTTTTTTAAAAGGTTTGCAATTAGATACCGGGGTATTGGCCAATGTTACGGAATAAGGGAGAATAAATAAAAATCGGAAGCCGCATGGGATGAGAAAGCTCACTTGGGCCCTATGCTGATAAACCCGAAGAACTTAAAAATAACAAACGACATCATTACATTACCGTTTTCATACCAAAAGCTTTTTAGCTTTTGCTGTCGTCAGCCGGGTCGTCTTGCTGGCTTGTTTTAACTAACTTGTATTTAGCTTTTCCCTGGTCCATCAGCGTGTTGATAAACGTTAAGCTGTTGCTCATATAATCAAATGATTTGGGTAAAATACGACGGTTTCTTCATCGGGCATTCCTTTGTTCCTTTTATAGCCATAAAGCGAGCCCTCGCCAAGGCAATCGTTACATAAAGCAAAACCTTTCGACATAAGGAGGGATTTGTTATCCTGCTCCTGACTGGTAGCGATGGTCGAAATTTCATCAATAGTGAATGATTGGCAAAACGCTTTACCGCACAGCAGCAAAAAAGTAATGATGAAAAAGGGTCGTTTCATTATGGTTGATTGAAGTACTAATATAAACATTTTAAATGGGGAGAATCGCGCTACCTGCGTTATGCTGAACGCATAAAGTTTGTTATTATTGGCGAATGATGTTGTGCTTGAAGGCGCGCTGTGGCGCCGTTTGTTTGGTTTTAAAAATTACTTCACTGGCCTGCCTGTTTTCGGTTGGCGTGTTTTTAATGGCCGGCGCTCAAACCAAACCCGATAGCGCCCAAATCAAGTACTTTGCCGAAATAAAAACCTTCAGCGATCCATTTGTACGTAACCTGCGGCGCAATTATGTGCAAATGTATTCGCTGCCTGAGGCTGATTTTATCAGCAAAGTTGATTCTGCACATACACAACTGGTAAATGTTTTAAACAAATATTCGGCGGCTTTAAAGCCTGCCTTTGTAAGGGAGCAGCAGATACAGGTTAATTATTATTTTGATAAGCTGCTGGCTGATTACCCGGCCAACTTTACCGGCTATACGAGTAAGCCCCTACCCGACCCGGCAGCGATCGCTACCCGCCTTCGAAAACACCTCCCCGATCTGAATGACCCTACCCTGCTGAACCAAGTAATGTTCAGAAATTATGTGCACGCCTATTTTACCTGGGAATTAACCGATGAACTGGCAAAGCCCATTTACAATAACGTTGATAATAAATTGTTGGTGGCTGTTTTTAACTTGATCAACCGGCAGATCACTAATAAAAAATGCCGTGATTTTTGGCACTACGATTATTTGTACGATGGCATAACCAATAATGGCATTGAGAACGCCGGCAAAATTTACCTGGCTTTTAAAAAGAATTGTAAGGATACTGCCTACTTGCGCCGCGTAAATGCGCTTTACAATTACGAGTACAAACGCCGGCAGGGCCACCTGATCAAAATATACAAAACGGTTAATGGTTATACGCTGGATATGCATGTTTTTTTGCCCGACAGCGCTGCAAAACCCGGCAAACGGCCGGCAATGGTGTTCTTCCATGCGGGCGACTGGCGCGAAGGCAAGCCCGACTGGTATTTTGACGACTGCAAGGCCTACGCCCGCAAAGGCTGGGTGGCCTGCACAGTGGAATACCGAACTTTATCGCGCGCCGGTACATTGCCTTTCGAGGCGGTAAAAGACGCCCGCTCGGCCATCCGCTGGCTGCGGCAGCATGGTGCCGAATACAATATCGATACCAGCCGCATTGTAGCTAATGGCTATGACTCCGGTGGTCAGCTCGCGCTGGCCTGCGCAATGGCCGATAAGTACAACGAAAAAAGCGATGACCTGCATTTTAGCCCGGCGCCAAACCTTATTATGGTAACGTCGGGGATTTATGACCTGACCGGAAACAATAATGCCTGGATAAAAAGGGATCTAAAAGATAAAAACACCCTGCGGGATATTTCGCCCCTTTTCCTGGTTAAAAAAGGTATGCCGCCGGTACTCGTGATTCATGGCCGTAAGGACGCGGATGAGGATTATGCAAATGCCCGGCATTTTGCCACGCTGTTAAAGGAGGCTGGCAACCCCGTGTCATTTCACCCTGTTGACGATGCGCCCCACTTACTTTGGCTGGATACAAAATATGCCGGCGAGGCGGAGAAAGTACAGCAGGATTTTTTGAGGAAATACGGCTATGACCGCTGATTATTACTGATTTATTAATGATACAGTTGAAACCAGGGAAATTATATTTGTTGGTGAAGAAACGCTGATTCGAAAGTTTTTTCTATTTTAGGTCGACTTATTCTATTCAACCATCCTTAAATCAAGTAAAAAATGATCGTATATGGCCGCCGCGCTACGGCGTTAAAAACCCAGGTACTTTTTGAACCCTGCCCTAACTGCCGCACAACTAATAGTGTTCAAATAACCGTTTACCAGCGTTATGCACATATTTTTTGGATACCGATGTTCCCCATCGGAAAAACCGGGGTTTCAGTTTGCGCCAACTGCCGCCAGGTGTTAAAGCTGGCCGATATGACGCCCGACCTGCACCTGGCTTATGACCATATTAAATCGAGTACCAGGATACCTATCTGGCATTTTTCGGGTCTCGCGCTGATCGTGGTAGCTATAATTGCAGTTTCCATCTCTGAAAAAAACAAAGCCGAAAAAGTCAGCAAACTCATTTTGAACCCCCAAAAAGGCGACATTTTTGAGCTGAAAATAAAAGATACCATATACACCCTGTACAAAGTGCTAAAGGTTGAAAAAGACACGGTGTTTTTTGCCGCCAATAAATATCAAACCGACCAGGAGACCGGGCTGGACGATCTGCAAAAAAAGCCGTTTGATACAGACAGCGTTTACGGAGTTCCTAAAACTGCGCTTATCGAAATGAACCGGAAAGAGGAGATAATCGATATCGACCGCAATTGATAACACGAGCTGCCAACGGAGCGTTTAGTTTTAAGCAGATTTTATCTGGATTTCCTAACTTTATCTAATATTATAAAATCATAAGAGATGCTTAATTCCCGTTGCCTAATTGTACTTTCTTTTTTTATGGCAACCAGTACTCTGGCTCAAGCCCAATCCATGCTTGGCGTACGATTCCCGAAAGTGAATGTTAGCATTACGCTTGATAGCATTGTTTATAAACAACCAAATAACATTGAAGTAAATGTCGCCATTATCAATTTGCAAAAGTTCAAACAAAAGTTACTTTTTTCTGGAAAAGCTTGGGGTTTGTGTGGAATTGTAACCGATAAGCAAGGAAAATCGGTTACAGAGTTGCAATGCCACGCGGTGCTTGAATCACAAATATATACCGAAACTATGTTAAAAAAAATGCATGCTTACCGGTACTTAAAGCCCGATAGCAGTATGACACACCATTATCATTTATCGAACATCCTGGTGTTAAACTTTCATAATAATCAATTGCCGCCGGGCGATTATACCCTAAGTGTAAGCTACTTTGGTAATGAATCAAATAAGGTAAGTTTTAGCATTAATTAGAGCCATCTGCATTATGCCATTTCTTCCAAAGGATGCCGCAATCGATACTCTGCATTAAATAAGCTCGAAATCACACGTTCCCCCCATGGCCAACACAGATTAAATCCGAAATCGAAAATCCGAAATCCGAAATCACACATTCCCCCACCCCATGGCCAGTACATCTGCAATGTGGTAAGTTTTTAAAGGGAGGTTATTGGCATCGATATAGCCCTGCAGGTGCAGCAGGCAGGATGCATCGGTTGAGATAATGTAATCAGCATCGGCCGCAATGGCATTATCCACCTTTTGCTGGGCCATGGCGGTAGATATGGCATTAAACTTTACGGCAAAGGTGCCGCCGAAACCGCAGCAGGTTTCCTCATCTTTCATATCCATCAATTCCAGCCCAAGCACCTTTGAAAGTAGCTGGCGCGGCTCCTGCTTTATTTTGCACTCGCGCAGGGCGCTGCAGCTATCATGATAAACGGCTTTTCCATCCAGCTCGGCGCCGAAATAATCAAACTGCAGGATGTTGACCAGGAAGTCCGACAGCTCATAAATATTGCCCTGTATTGCCCGGCATTTGTTATGTGCAGTGGTATTTGTAAACAGATCATTATAGTAGTTCTTCACCATGCCCGTGCAGCTGGCCGATGGGGTGACGATCACGCTGTCGGCCGAAAAATCATTTAAAAACTTCCGCCCCACTTCTTTGGCATCATCCCAAAATCCCGCATTAAATGCGGGTTGCCCGCAGCAGGTTTGCGCCGGGTTATAGGTAACCGTGCAGCCCGCCTTCTCCAGCACCTTTATGGTGTTAAACGCAGTTTCGGGATACAACTGGTCGATAAAACAGGGAATAAACAACTCAACATTCATCAGTGGCGAATTTCAGAAAAAGTTGTTGATAAACACGAATTTTCACGAATTAGTTCGAATTGCACGAATTAGGGTTGGTAACCCTTGGACTCGTGTTTTAAATAAACACGAATTTCACGAATTGGATCGAATTACACGAATTGAAAGGTGGGCATGAAACCCTTATTGCATCTATCTTTTGCTATATTTTCTTGACAACTTGACAAATAAGATTTATATTTGAGTAAACAATTTTTAAAATTATGATAACAATGACCGTCGGGGAATTTAAAACCCGTTTTTCAGAGGTAATTGAGCAGGTAAATGCAGGTGAAAAAATTGCGGTTACTTATGGTAAAAAAAAGAAAATCATTGGTTATTTTTCACCTGAAACGCCGCAGCCTTCAAAAATTAAATTAGGTATTTTAGAAGGGAAGGCGAAAGCAATTTTTGCTCCAGATTTTAAGATAACGGAAGAAGAGTTTTTGAATTTATGAATTACTTACTTGATACGCATGCTCTTATCTGGTCAATAACAGAAAAAGGGAAATTATCCAATGCAGTAAGAAAAATATTTGAAAATGGCGAAAATTCATTTTTGGTCAGCACGATAGCTTTCTGGGAAATTTCTTTGAAATTTTCTTCGGGTAAATTAGAATTGAAAGGCTTCGTACCTGATGAAATACCTGGGTTGTCTTTACAATCAGGCTTCAAAATCATTTCTATTTCTCCTGAAGAAACTTCTTCGCATCACAGGCTCATAAAAACTGGTCACAAAGACCCTTTTGACAGAATGCTTATTTGGCAGGCAATACAACGCAATCTAATATTCATCACTAAAGATGATGATCTAGATCCGAATAAAACCGCAGGTCTAAAAACATTTTGGTAAACTTCATAAGTAAATTAATTTTAATAGAGGCGATTTATTTTTATGATAACAACGTCCGCCACCGACTTTAAGAAGAACTTTTCTGAAGTGTTCAAACAAGTAAAAGAGGGTGAAACCATCGCTGTAACTTATGGCAAAAAAAAAGACCATAGGGTATTTTGTTTATGAATTGCCACATAAGCCCAAACGTCAATTAGGTGTTTTGGAGGGCATAGCAACAGTCACTTTCGGCAACGATTGGGAGGTGACCGGCAGAAGAATTCTTGGGTGAAGATTAGTAAATACCATTCACTCCCCAACGCTTTCCCCCTGAACGCATCATACTCAACCTATGTGATGCCGACCGAATCCAGCTAAGTCCATCCTGAGAACGAAACGCCCGAGATTGAACCTCGATACAACGCCAACCATATTTAAGCTATATTTGCCCACACATCCCCCTCCCCATGCTCAAACAATCCCTCATCAACTTAAAAATTACTGCCCTTAACCAAATGCAAAACGCCGCTTTGGCGGCGGCCAAGAAGGGGGATGTAATTTTACTATCGCCAACCGGCTCGGGGAAGACGCTGGGGTTTTTGCTGCCTTTGTTGGATAGTTTGGATACAAAAATTGCCACGGTGCAGGCACTTATTTTGGTGCCTTCGCGCGAGCTTGCTTTGCAGATCGAGCAGGTGTTCAAGGCCATGGGCACCGGTTTTAAAGTAAATTGCTGCTATGGCGGGCATGCGGTGAAAATTGAGCGTAATAACCTGTCGCAGCCACCGGCGTTACTTATTGGTACACCGGGCAGGCTGGCGCACCACCTGCGGCGCGGGAGTTTTAGTACGGCGACCATACATACGCTGATTTTGGATGAATTTGATAAGTCGCTGGAGTTTGGTTTCCAGGAGGATATGGCGTATATCATTAAGCAATTGCCTGCAGTAAAAAAGCGTATGCTTACATCGGCCACTAAAATGCAGGAGATACCGGCTTTTACCGGCATCAGCCGCCCTATTGAAGTGGATTTTTTGGAAAACAAAACCAACGCACCCGACCTGCAGCTAAAAGCGGTGATATCGCCCGCTGCCGATAAATTGGACACGTTGTTTAGTTTGATCTGTAAAATTGGAGACAAGGCTACGCTGGTTTTTTGCAACCACCGCGAGGCGGTTGACCGCATCAGCGACCTGCTATGGGAGCGCGGCCTGGTGCACGACGTTTTCCATGGCGGCATGGAGCAGGAGGACCGCGAACGCGCTTTGCTAAAGTTTCGAAACGGCAGTCACCGCCTGCTCATCACCACTGACCTGGCCTCGCGCGGGCTGGATATCCCGGAGATAGAATACGTGGTACATTACCAGCTGCCGCACACCGAAGAAGCCTTTTTGCACCGCAACGGCCGTACTGCAAGGATGCATGCCAAAGGCACCTCGTACCTCATCCTGACCGACGATGAAAAACTGGCTTATGTAAAGCAAAACCCCGAAATTGAGGTATTGCCCGAAAAACCGGTTATCCCAAAACCGTCGGAATGGGCTACGCTGTACATTGCTGCGGGTAAAAAGGACAAGATCAATAAGATGGATATTGTAGGCCTGCTCCTGCAAAAAGGCGGCCTGGTGAAAGAAGACCTCGGCCTGATCGAGGTGCTGGATCATTCCTCATACGCTGCCGTAAAACGTAACCGCATCGACCGTACGGTAGATATGGTGAGTAAGGAAAAGATAAAGGGCAGGAAGGTGAAGATGGAAGTATCCCGGTAAAAATTTGCCGCAGCAGCGCGGAATCGAAATTTTAAGCAAACCAAATAACTCCGGGTCGTAAATTACGTGCTTTAACTTAAAGTTCCACAGCTGTGTGGCGCGCAAATTAAAATCCATCACGCACAACGCAACTTTTTCTCTTGTTTATCAAATTCGACTCGAGGTTTGTAACATGTTTTTTACAAACCACATCTTCAGTTAATTCTGATAACTGTAAATAAAACATTTTTACGCCCAGTTCCGTAAAATGCCAGGCAAGAATGAAAAAAATTATCGTAATAGTTTGGTTGATGGTTGTTTTTTTGGCCATCGGTGCGTTATTCTGGTATAACGAATGGGTATATCATTTACCTACCCCGGTACCTGCGGATTACAAACCCGTTTACCGGGGACAATCGATTGCGATGACCAGCCCTTTAAAAAAATATAGCGGCCATCCCCTTTTTCTCCATTTTTTTAACCCGGACTGCCCTTGCTCTCGTTTTAATATCACAAATTTTAAATCGCTGGTAAAGCAATACGGCGGCCAGGTGAATTTTGTGATCGTTGTGATGAACAATAAATTTTACAGCGCCAAACAGATACAGGATAAATTCGACTTAAACGTACCTGTTTTGTTTGATGCCTCATTAGCCACTGCATGCGGGGTGTACTCCACGCCGCAGGCGGTACTGATAGATGCGCATGACAAATTATATTATCGCGGCAACTATAACAGCAGCCGCTATTGTACCGACGAGAAAACCAGCTTTGCAAAAATAGCCATACAAGGCCTGTTGAATGATAATACCAAACTTATTTTTAGCCAGCTGGCATTAAAAGCCTACGGGTGCCGGCTGCCAAACTGCAACAATTGAGGAAGATAACGATGACTGCTACCACACGCATACTTCAAAACGATCAAACCAATGCATTCCTGTTCCAGGTTAAACAACGGTCGGACAAGTTGATGAACTATTTTTTGATAGGCCATTTTTTAACCGGCCTGGCATTAGCTTTTTTTTATGATACCTGGCTGATTGCTTTTGGCGTAGGTGGGCTTTTGCTGGCTGCTTACTATTCGGTTAAGCTGATTTTACCCGAGTCGCACCTGTATCAATACGTGCTGAGCGTAGTTTACGGGGTATTTATGGCCCAGTTTATATTCCAGATGCACGGGCTTTTTGAAATGCATTTTTTTGCCTTTATCGGCAGCGCGATATTAATAACCTACCAAAAATGGAAACTGCAAATCCCTTTAACGCTGGTGGTGGTGATTCACCACGCTTCGCTGGGATACCTGCAGGATATTGGCTTTTCGAAAGTTTATTTTACACAGCTTGAATCTTTCACAATGTTGGCATTTGTTATCCATGTAGTGTTGGCTGCGGTAATATTTTTTATTTGCGGCTTGTGGGCCTACCAGCTTAAAAAGTATAACGAAATACAGCTGCTGCAAACGATACAGGTGGCCGAACTTCAAAAAGAGGCCCAGCTTTATGCCGAGCGGCAAAAGCATGCCAAAGTACTTGAAAAGCAAAATGAGAAACTGCAGGAAATATCATGGATGCAATCGCACGTTATCCGTGCCCCGCTGGCCCGTATTAAAGGCCTTATTCCGCTGATCAATGAAGCAAAAGAAAGCCGCTCGGAACGGGAAAAAATGCTTGAATATTTGTTTTTATCGGCAAATGAACTTGACCGGGTAATTGAAGATATCACCGATAAAACCCTGGTGGAAGAGGTCGTTTCGGTCTGAGTCGGACTGCCAATAGCTGTCGGGACTTGAGTCAGAAAAGCTCAAATTTGACTTCAGGTTATTGACTGTCGACAACCCAGCCTTGCAATCATTCATTCAGCAACTTCTTCTTTTGCGCATCATACTCCGCGCGCGTGATACCACCGGAATCGAGCAGTTTTTTTAGTTTGAGCAATTCATCGGCCACGCTGTATTTGCCCGACGCATCCTTTGCATCACTGCAGGGCTTAACCTCGCAGGCCGCTATCGCCTCATCGATCCAAACATCACAAGTAGTTAAACCACCGGTTTTAATGGTGAAGACCACTTTGTTGCCGCCGCTGGGCAGCGGAGAACTCACGATCTTTTTTATATAATATTTACTGCCGGTTATGTCCTTGCGCGCGTTCATGCTGTTGGCGCGCCGCGGGTCGGGCGGTGTGGGTATTAGCGAGTTGATCTGGATGTACTTGAATGTACCATCGGGCATGGAGCCTAAGCCAACCATAACGGAATCGCCTTTGTGGTAGGTTTTACCATTGGGGGCATGATATTCGTTCATTGTTTGCGCAAAAACCGCGCATGGCGCAGCTAATGCCAGGATAAGTAATAAAGTTTTCATGATAATAGTAATACAATCGAAGCATAAATTGGTTTTGGCAGAGATGCGATGTGTCGGATCTGTCCGACGGTTAATAATGAAACACCGTTATTTCAATGAAATTTTATCACCTCAAAATTATTCGCGGTAACTATGTTCAATTTCTGCAGTTCATCATTGTTCCACCTTGAATCGGGCACACCGCTGATGTACATATTGCTGCCGATATCCGCCAGGATGATGCCGTACTTTTTCATCGCATTAAGGATCACCCGCAAATGCGGCGGGTACGTGCTAACATTGAAGCTGGCCTTTAGCCGGAGTTTTGCGCCAAAGGGCAATGAATATTGGCCGCCGGAACTGTTGACACTGTGGCGCGCCGGCGAAATATAACCCGGTTTTACATTGCCTGAGCTGAGTGTAAAACGGATTGGGTGCTTGATGGAGCTTTGCAATATTTCGTCGTAGCGCACCAATCCCGGGAATATGGGCAGGCCTGCGGCGTCGGCGGATGTCCACCCGGCAGGGCGCAGGGCATCGGAGTTAAAATTAAAAATTGCGCCGCTGGAAGCCTGCCACTTTCCGCTGTTAAGGCTGGCATTGTACAATTCATAAAGTATTTTATTGTCCTTATCGATCACGATCACGTGCGAATCACCCTGTCCGTTCCCTTCAATAGGCGCATACAACGGGATCGGATATGGGCCCTTATCGCTTTCGCTGCCATAGTTGCCATCATAAGCATTGGCCCTAAAGGTAACGGCTGCTTTCGGCTGGCTGCCGCATACTACCGTGTACGGAATACCTATAGGCGCACCGTCCCACAGCCCGCTGCCAAAGTCGGCCTTGATATGTGACGTGCCCAATTGTGCGATGATCTGGCTGTTATAAGGGTCGATCGGCGCTTTGGAAATATCCTGGTTCCACGAATTATCAGCCGGGAAGAGCTGTATGGTGTCGGCATCGTATAATTTAACCGGGCAGGCAGCAGCAGTGGCAAGCGCGTTCCTGTTAGAGTCTGTAGGACCGGCAGGAGTGCTGCCTCCCTCCTTTTTACTGCAGCCTGCGAAAAGCAAAAGCAGCATGATAGCAGTGCAAGTAGCGTTGTTTTTCATAGATCAGTTTTGCAAAGATGTTAGTTTTAAACGTTTTTAGGGTTAAAACATTGTGTTTGAGCGTTCAGCAGGTGAACAAAAATGAACGCTTTTTATTGCCCGGCCTATAAAAACGATGCCGTTTCGTAGCCGTTTCGATGCCGTTTAACAGTCAATTGATATCGGTTTGTATCCATTTGCGGGCCATTCAGACCTGTTTTAAAAGCTCCCCACGGCACATCCTGCCGATGGAAATTTAACCGTGCCGCAGGGCAACCCTTTCAAACAAAATGCCCGTAGTTATGTATAAATGAGTAAAATACGAGACTATGAAAAGATCAGCATGGATACCAGTGTTTATTTTATTTGCCGTTGCAATTATTACGGTGATCAGCTGTAAAACGCACTTTGAAACTACCAGTGCCGATTTTAAAGCTTTACGGTCGCAACCTGAAGTTGAGCGCGGCCGGGTTTTGGTTTACAGTATTTGTGCCGGATGCCACTATAACCGGCAAGCCGAAAAATTTATAGGTAACCGTATTGAAGACGTACCGGGCATAGCCGGCAAGGTTTATTCGGCTAACCTTACACATTCAAAAACCAACGGCATCCCCGAGAAATATACCGATGCCCAGCTGAAATACCTGTTAAAAACCGGTATCGCCCATGACGGGCGGTTTATATCCTATATGCTGCGCCCGAATATGGCTGAAGGCGACTTGAATGCGATCGTAGCCTTTCTACGCTCAGATGATCCGGCGCTGGTGGCGGCCGACACTACTATCGGTCCTACGCACTATAATGTGTTCGGCAAAATATATATGGGCATGCACGCCAAGCCGCTTCAATATAAAACCGTAGCCAACCGGCCGGCAGAAAATGAGCCGGTAGCCCTGGGCCGCTACCTGGTTGATAACCTGGGCTGTTTCCATTGCCATTCCAAAAGTCTTACTTCACTAAATTACCTGTATCCCGAACAATCACAGGGATTTATGGCCGGCGGGATAAAATTAAAAGGTGAGCATGGCCTGGTGGTTACCGCCTCAAACATTACACCCGACAAAACCACCGGGATTGGCAGTTATACCCGCGAGCAGTTTGTAAAAGCGGTGAAAGAGGGCGAAGCGCCGCAACGGAAGCTGGTACCGCCGATGCCAAAATTTAAAATGTTAAGCGACAAAGAGGTTGATGCCATTTATGCCTACATCAAAACCATCCCGGCGGTAAGCCATACTGTTGAGTTAAAGTAGTTGTTAAAGGCGTTAAAAGGTGTAAACGGACTGCAGGATTAGTCACCAACGGTGTCGACTTCTTCCTGGGTTAAACCGGTTTTTTAAACCGTTTTAAGTGTTCAATTTTTACGCACGATCAGCCTACAAACGGCAACGAAAAGCACTGATTTATAGCATATTAAAAATTTAAATTCTCAAAATATGTCCAATTTTGACGTTTTTTTTGAACAGTAAAAGCGTTTTTTATTGATTATCAGCAGGTTGGCAATTTGCCCGCTGTGCACAGCCTGTTGTAAACCGAAACTGCACGCCTGATAATCAGTTAGTTAAAACACAAAAGGTGTGGCAATCACTGTCACGTCCTGAAAAAAGTTTACACTTTTTACTGATTAATCCTGTTTCAAGTTTACACACTTCATAGCCTGGATCGGCTATTATCATTGGACTAAACCCATAACTATGAAGTAGAATAAGTGTTCAGGTGTTCAAAAATGAACACTATTGTTTTTAAGCTAAAATTACTTCTGGATCAGTGACCACTTAGGTACAAATCCAATAGTTTTGTCGTAAAAAACGCGGTAATAGGTGTTCCCCCGTTCCAACACAAGCACACGTGAATTTGCCGGGATAGCGGCGATCACATTGGCGTTGAAACGATCATGTTCGCGCAAAGGCACGACACCGGTAACATTGGGATGCACGTACGTAGCGTACAGGTAATCGTTATGCGTTTGGCCACTATCCGCTTTGGGTTTGACGCTGAGCGGCTTTGACGGCTCGCTCTTAGCCTGTACCGGAGGAGCCACAGGAGCAGATTTAATCGCTATTGGCTTTAGCGCGGATGGCTGTTCGGAGATGATCTTAGCGGTATCAAATGACTTTTTTTCTGTATTCGCAGCAACGATCATCTTCGCACGTTTGTGCTTGTGCTTTTTATGTAAAGCTTGTGGCGTTGCAGCGCTATCAGTCACCGCATAAACCACTTGCTTTTTGGCTTTTGCGCCGACAAGCCAGCGCACGGTATAAACTGCGAAAATCCCCCCTAATATGATCATCGTGATAGAAAGCCCAATGCCTGGCCCCTTTCTGCGGAGCTTTCCCGGCTTTGTTCCGGCATTTTGGCTGGTGGATTTATAGTAGGTGTGTCTGTGTGGCCGCCGTGATGGGTCCCGGTTTGTATTATTAGCGCTGCCTTTGGTTAGCGCTTCGTCGTATATCCGCCGTTTGACCGGGTCGCGCAGTGTTTCGAATGCTTCCTTAATGTCTTTGAAACGGTTCTCGAAATATTCGTCGCCCTGGTTAAGATCAGGATGTAGTTTTTTGGATAGTTTTCGATAGGCTTCTTTTATTTCATCCAAATTGCAGTTTGGATCAAGCCCCAAAATATAATAGAAATCCTTCATAACCAGTCTCGCAGTACACCTTTGGCTGGTTTGATTGATTTTTAACGGTTTAGTTTAATCGGTTAACCTGAAAATTTGATGATTTGAAGATTTGGTGATTTGAAAATTTGAAGATTGTTAAACCATCCTTTCGAAGCTTTATCTTCAAATCCACACATTTTCAAATCTTCAAATCACAGGCCTTTTACATAATCCAGGAAAAGATATAATGCCTTTTTCTTGTCTTCAGTTAGCTCGAAATCCAATTTGTGCATCAAGTAATCATCCAGGTCGAAGTCGGGGCGTGAGGGTAATTCTTTTAGTAATTCGTTACGGTGATCGAGGCCATATTTCAAAGCCTGGTTAAACTCGGCCATAAATTCAACAGGTATGGGTTTATTGGCTATCCAGGCTGCAAAAACAAAGGGCAGGCCGGTGAACTTTTGCCACTCAGCGCCCAGATCGTATACAAACGGGTACTTATCTTTTTTGCCAAAAGTGCGGTCGCCGATCTGGACGTAGGCAGTATGTGATTCGGAAGATTCTGCGTAATCAACTGCCTTTTCAACGAACTTTAGTTGACTTGCTTTCCAATAATTTTTAACCAAAACTTTCGCCAGGTTATTGGATGTGCGGGATTGGGGATCGAGTTGTAAAGTTTTTGCTTCCCGGATATCGCAATTACTGAAAATAAAAACCGAGTTCACCGCCCCCACCGAACCGATGCAGTAATCGGAAACAATATCCCATTCTGGCAGGCTAAGCGTTGCCGCTACCGGGATAAGGCCAATATCCACCACATCATCGATCAGCTTTTGGGCGCAATCTGTGGGGTTATCCAGGCTTAATTCTATCTTGGCGGGCATGCCCGAATGCTGAAGGCCGTAAATAAAGGGTTTGGTATTGGTGTAGCTAACTGCTGAAATCCTGATCTTATTCACAAAAAATATTAAATGTTTTTTAAATGATCGGCATTGTTAAAGTCGATGATCTCGTACTTTTTACCGTCGTAAGCAACTTTGTATAAAACAAGGTTTTGGTGGGGAAAGGAGTCCATTTCGGTTAGCGGCTTATTGGTCAACAGGCACAACAGCAACCGCAGGGCGCGCCCGTGCATGCAAATGAGCACCGTTTTTTCTTCCGGGTGGCTCATGATCACCTTCATCGCTTCCTCCTGCCGGGCTTTTACCTCATTGGGGCTTTCACCGCCCTCAAATTTCGAATCCAGCTTGCCTGCGGTCCAGTCGCGCATGATCTGCAAAAACTCGCCCCTGTTTTCGGGGGTTGCGGGCTGGCCCTCGTGGATACCCCAGCCCAACTCGTCTAAGCCGCCCAGCTTTTCATAAGGGATGCCCAAATCAATAAAATGCTGTATGCTTTGCTGTGTACGTTTAAGCTTGGAGATGTATATCTTATCAAACGGAACCGTTTTGTAGGCGTTAAAAAAAGCAAGCGCCTGCCGCCTGCCCTCATCGTTCAGGTCGGTATCCATACCCCGGCCCTGGATAATGCCTCGTTTGTTCAGATCGGTTTGCCCATGGCGGACGATGTAGAGTATTTTGTTCATTAGTTCATTAGTTCGTTAGTTCATTGGTGGTTGGCGGCTAAGCCCATTTGCTGACCCACTGTTTACTAATAAACTAATGAACCAGTGAACCAATGAACTAGTTAATCACCGGCAGCCTATAAAATTGCGGCTTGGCTTCTTCGGGAAATTCAAAATTGGTGTAATCAGTTACCACATTGTATAAAGTATCCCGCTCTATCGGTTCGCGGCCAACTTGTTTTATCAGGTCGACCAACTGTTTGGTGCTCATGCCGGGGTGTTGTTCCTCGGCGCCGGCCATCGAATATATTTTTGTGGTGTCGTCCAGTGTACCGTCGATGTCATCTACCCCGAAATTAAGAGAAAGCTGTGCGGTCGTACGGCTGATCATGGCCCAATAAGCTTTGATATGATCGAAATTATCCAGGTAGATCCGCGATATGGCGTAGTTCTTTAAATCCTCTATCACCGAAACTTCGGGTATGTGCGACATCTGGTTATCCTTATTGCGGAATTTCAAAGGGATAAATGTTTGGAAGCCGCCAGTTTTATCCTGTAAGTTGCGCAAACGCTCCATGTGATCAACCCGGTGCCAGTATTTTTCAATGTGGCCATACAGCATAGTGGCATTTGAGCGCGCACCTAATTTATGCCATTCCTCGTGGATAGCCAGCCATTGGTCGGCAGTGCATTTATCTTTTGCTATTTGTTCCCGTATTTCCGGGTGAAATATTTCGGCACCGCCTCCTGGTATCGAACCCAAGCCGGCATCAAACATCAATTTCATACCGGTGGCATAATCAATTTTTGCTTTTTTAAAGATGTAGTGATACTCAACCGGGGTAAGCGCTTTTACGTGTAATTCGGGACGGTGCGTTCTTATCCTGCTAAACAGCTCACTATAAAAAGCCACGTCGTATTGCGGCAAAACGCCGCCCACAATATGAACTTCGGTAACCGGCTCGCCATCGTATTTGGTCACCATGTCGAACATCTCGTCCATGGTGTACTCCCACCCTTCCGACCGTTGTTTGATCAGCCTTGAGTACGAACAAAACTTGCAGTCGTAAACACAAAGATTAGTTGGCTCGATATGAAAATTGCGGTTAAAATAGGTTTTATTGCCGTGCCGTTTTTCGCGGATATAATTGGCCAAAACGCCCAGGTAGCCCAGTTCTCCTTTTTCGAATAAGGTAACACCTTCATCAAAGGTAATGCGTTCGCTGCGCAGCACCTTTTCAGCTATTTGTTTTAAGTCGGCAGGTAAATGCGGATCTTGAAGCAGTAATTGTAAATTCCCTTCAGCTTCCATCAAAATGTATTTGGGCAAAAATAGGAAATGTTACTGTAATGACGGTGTAAGATTTGTTATTGACTTATGTTTGCAAAAAGAATACGCCAAATGCATATCGAAACCATCGCCATACATGCCGGAAATGAAACTGATGAAAAAACCGGCGCCGTAATACAACCTATTATCCTTTCCACCACTTTTGAACGTGCCGAAGACGGCACTTTCCCATCCGGCTACAGCTACAGCCGGTCGGCTAACCCAAATCGCACAGCGCTGGAAAAAGTGCTGGCCCAACTGGAAGGCGGCGTGGATGCGGCATCCTTTGCTACAGGCAACGCAGCCGGTATGGCGGTTTTTCAATCATTAAAACCTGGCACGCATATTATAGCGACTGAGGATATGTACCATGGCCTGCGCAACCAGATCAAAAACCTGTTTGCAGGCATTTTGGAGTTTGACTTTATCGATATAAATGACCAGGCGTTGCTTCAGCAACATATCAAAGCTAATACTGGCTTGATCTGGATAGAAACGCCGTCAAACCCATTGCTTAAGATCACCGATATTAAACGAACGGTTGCCATCGCCCATGGGCATAATATAAAAGTGGCCTGCGATAACACTTTTGCTACCCCGGTTTGCCAGCAACCACTGAGTTTGGGCGCCGATTTGGTGATGCATTCGGCTACCAAATACTTCGGCGGGCACAGCGACCTTACAGGAGGCGCTTTAATTACGCCTGTAAAAAATGAATGGTGGCAAAAAATACGGCAGGTACAGGAAATGGGCGGCGCCGTGCCATCGCCGCTGGATTGTTATTTGCTGACAAGAAGTATTAAAACACTGCCTTACCGCATGCGCGGCCACATCCACAATGCCCAGTTACTGGCCGAATTCCTGTTAAATCAGCCAAAAGTTGAAGCCGTAATGTACCCGGGCCTCCCCTCCCATCCGCAACACGATACTGCTGCGGCCCAAATGAGCGGCTTTGGCGGTATGCTGTCGTTTACGTTGAAAGGTGGTGAACAGGAAGCAAAGCGCGTAATCAACCGGCTTAAGCTTTTTACCCGCGCTACCAGCCTCGGCGGCGTGGAGAGCTTGATAGAACACCGTGCATCAGTTGAAGGCCCGGATACCAAAACGCCGCTGAACCTGTTACGGGTGTCTGTTGGGTTAGAGCATATCGATGATTTGATTGCGGATATGGTAGAAGCGCTAAAATAGTTCATAGTTGATCCCGCACGTGCGGGATAGTTCATAGCCAAAACTTCTACCATGAACTATCAACTATGAACCATGAACTAAAAATACTTCATCGCCTCTTTACCCAACGCCCTTCTCAAAATACCAATCTGCCCGATGGTATAGGCCTGGTGATGGTTTATAAAAGTCCAAAGGCCTTCCTGGCTCCTGAAGGCCGGCATGGGGAATTCGATGGGCGCGTCTAATGCTTCCTGCGAAAGTTTTTCAAGCCCCTCGCGAATCGGGGCTGCGTATTTATTCCAGGCTGCTTTTATTTCAGCAAGCGAGGGCACGGGTATTTCCGGCCCGGGCGGATGCGCGAGTTGGGTATTGTAATGATCTATCCAAACAATGTCCATATTTACGCCGCCCATATTTGCCAGGCCGCCCTGCCCCCAAACCAAATGCCCGGCGAGCCATTTGACATTATTAATTGATGGAACCATGCGGATATTCGATTCTTCGTCGCTGATGTCCACCAAAACGTTGTTAAATAATAAGGTGTGCAGATCGTATTGATCCAATAATCTTTTTTTTGCTGACATAGTGATTGAGTTAATAGTCCATGGACCATGGACCATAGCCATAATCTTCATTTTTTATCTGGGTTTCATCGTAAATATTAACCAAAATGGCCATGGTCCATGGTCCATGGACTATCGGCTTCTAAAAATACTGCATAGCATCTTTACCCAGCCCTCTTCTCAAAATACCGATCTGGCCAATAGTATAAGCCTGGTGATGATTGATAAACGCCCATAACCCGCCGAGGGTATTATCGAATGGCGCAATCGGGTGTTTTGCTTCAATCACTGTGTCAAGCGAAGCATCCGGCAAATTTTCCAAACCTTGCCTGATCTTCGGGCCCATCTCGTTCCATTTGTCTTTGATCTGTTGCAGTGTAGGCATTTCGCTGGGCGGCGCGGCTAAATCTGCAGGTGTGGCGCCTTGTTTGGTATGAAAATGATCGCGCCACTGAAATTCCTGGGGCGCGCCGCCGATATTAGCCAAATTTAACTGCGCCCAGGCCAGGTGGCCGGCAAGCCATTTTACGCTGTTCATCGGGTCGGCGATGCATTTGTTTGACTCGTCGTCGCTGATGCCCGCGATAACATTGTTGTACAATACGTTATGCAAATCGTACTGCGCCAGGAGTTGTTTTTTTGATGACATGATTTTATTTATTGGTTGACCAAATGTATGAGTAAGTAATGGGAACAGTTGGGTGTAAATACGACAACATAAGGGGCGATTTGCGACACTTCATTTAATGTGAAAGGCGAAAGGTTAAAGGTTAAAGGAGGAAGAATTTATCCACCGATAGAAAACCTTTCGCCTTTTACCTTTCGCCTTTCACCTAAAAAGAAAATTTAATTTGGAAACCTCACACCTATCCGTTTATATTTGCAACAATATTTGGTAGCGATACCAATTGGTCATTACCTCTCAAACAGGTTTTGATTTATAAAGAAGCGGCGAGAGATCAGGCTCAATTACCCGCTGGCAACCCTCCGAGGGCGGAGAAGGTGCCAATTCCTGGCCCGGTAAATATCCCGGGAAATATAAATTAACAACCATGAAAAGTTTAATTTGCATTCTCCAAAACATCTTTAAGGCGTCTTTAAGCCCGCAACCTGCTTATTGCTATGTAAATAGCCGAATTTGCATGTGTTGCTGCTAAGCTTTAACACGTTTTAAATTTTTCCTTTCCCGAAAAATACGTGTCCGCACCAGGCGATATATCTGCCATTGTGCCCGCCAGTAAACAAAATCTATCAAAAACAATAAAAACTTAAAATTATGTCTGCTGAAACCTTGAAATTCGAAACCCTCCAGTTGCATGCCGGCCAGGAGGCCGACCCGACAACCGGTTCGCGAGCCGTACCGCTGTACCAAACCACGTCCTATGTATTTAAAAACGCCGAACATGGCGCCAATCTGTTTGCCCTGAAAGAGTTTGGTAATATTTACACCAGGATAATGAACCCGACTACCGATGTGTTTGAAAAACGCATCGCGGCGTTGGAAGGCGGCGTGGCAGCTTTGGCAACTGCATCAGGGCAGGCGGCCCAGTTTCTGGCACTCAATAATATTTTGCAAGCGGGCGACAACTTCGTCACTTCGCCGTTTCTTTACGGTGGTACTTACAACCAGTTTAAAGTCGCTTTTAAAAGATTGGGCATCGATGCAAGGTTTGCCAAAGACGACACTGCCGAAAATCTTGAAAAGCTGATCGACGATAAAACTAAAGCCATTTACCTGGAAACCGTTGGCAATCCCGGTTTTAATATCGCCGATTTCGACAAAGTATCAGCTCTTGCTAAAAAATACGACCTGCCTTTAATTGTCGACAACACTTTTGGTGCGGGCGGCTATTTGTTCAGGCCGATAGAGCATGGCGCAAATGTGGTAGTTGAATCGACTACCAAATGGATCGGCGGCCATGGCACCACTATTGGCGGAGTTATCGTTGACGGCGGTAATTATAACTGGGGTAACGGCAAATTCCCTCAGTTTACAGAGCCATCCGAAGGGTATCACGGCCTTGTTTTTGCTGATGTATTTGGTATTGGCGGGCCGTTTGGCAATATCCAATACATTATCCGCGCTCGTGTTGAAGGGCTGAGGGATTTCGGTGCTTCGCAGGCGCCGTTCAATGCCTGGCTGAACATACAGGGGCTTGAAACCTTATCGTTACGCGTGCAGCGCCATGTAGACAACGCCCTGGAACTCGCCAAATGGCTGGACCAACACCCCGCAGTTGCCAGCGTAAATTACCCGGGTCTGCCCTCGTCGCCGCATCATACACTCGCTAAAAAATATTTAAAAAATGGCTTTGGCGCTGTGCTGACGTTTGAGCTAAAGGGCGACAAAGAAAAAGCCAGTCAACTTATTGACAACCTGAAACTGGTGAGCCACTTAGCTAATATGGGCGATGCCAAAACGCTCATCATACAACCGGCCGCAACTACCCACCAGCAACTTTCGGACGAAGAACAACTTTCGGCCGGTGTAACGCCAAACCAGGTACGGGTAGCGGTTGGAATTGAACATATTGATGACATTAAAGCCGATTTTGAGCAAGCGTTTGGAAAATTGGAGGTTAGTTAATTAGAGATTAGAGGCTGGAGATTAGGTGATTACAGATTAAATATGGTTTAAAAAGTGAATCCTATTCTCTAATCTCTAATCGCTAATGACCATAACAGAAAAAGATGAATACTGAGATATTTAAATACAAAAAGCCTTTTAAGCTTGAATCGGGTAAGCAGTTACCCGAACTCCAGATAGGTTTTAACACGTACGGAACGCTGAACAAAAACAAGGACAACGTAGTTTGGATTTGCCATGCGCTTACTGCAAACTCGGATGTGTTTGACTGGTGGAAAGGCTTTGTTGGCGAGAGTAACTTCTTTAACCCGAAAGATCATTTTATTGTATGCGCCAATATCATCGGCTCGCCGTACGGCAGCACCAATCCGCTGAGCGTCAATCCAGTTACCGGCCAGCCTTATTACCTGGCGTTCCCGCAATTAACTGTCAGGGATCTGGTCAAAGCTCACCAGCTATTAGCTGAACACCTGGGGGTTAATAGCGTCGAAATTTTAATAGGCGGGTCGCTCGGCGGGCAGCAATGTGTGGAGTGGGCGATCATGGCGCCGGATTTTATCAAAAACCTGGTGCTGATCGCTACCAATGCCAAACATTCGCCATGGGGTGTTGCCTTTAATGAGTCGCAGCGGCTGGCTATCACTTCCGACCGTACGTTTTACGCTAACAGCCCCGATGGTGGCCAAAAAGGCTTAAAAACGGCGCGAAGCATTGCACTGTTATCCTATCGTAACTATAAAACCTATTCGGTAACCCAACAGGAGGATAAGGATAGTTTAGTGGATAACTTTAAAGCCTCATCGTATCAAAACTACCAGGGCGATAAGCTGGTAAACCGTTTTAATGCCTATAGCTACTGGTATTTATCAAAAACCATGGATTCGCATAATGTCGGCCGCGGCAGGCATGGGGTTGAAAAGGCATTGAGCCTGATCAAAGCGCGCACATTGGTAATCGGTATCAAATCGGACGTTTTGTTCCCGATTGAAGAACAGCAATATCTTTTTCAGCATATCCCAAAATCGGTTTTTGCCGAGTTGGAATCATTTTATGGCCATGATGGCTTTTTGATTGAAACTGGCGCATTGACCAACATCCTTACTTCCTTTTTTAAAACTGATGTAAAAGGAAAAATTATTGAATTACAACGTACTGCATAATGAGTAAAAAATTAAATATAGGGCTTTTTGGCTTCGGCGTGGTTGGCCAGGGCTTGTATGATATTATCCGCACCAAAAATTTAAACCTCGAGATCAAAAAGATCGCTATAAAGGACCCGAATAAAAAACGTTCACTTCCCTCCCATTTGTTTACGACGGAACGGGACGAGATTCTAAACAACCCGGAGATCAATACCATTGTAGAACTGATCAACGACACGGAAGCGGCCTTTGAAATTGTATCGAGGGCGCTAAGCACAGGTAAAAATGTGGTATCGGCCAGTAAAAAGATGATCGCGCTGCATTTGGACGAACTCATCGCGTTGCAGCATAAATATGGTACGTCGTTACTTTATGAAGGCGCCGTTTGCGGCAGTATACCGATCATCCGCAACCTGGAGGAGTATTACGACAACGAATTGCTGCATTCCATCAGCGGGATATTTAACGGGTCGTCAAATTATATCCTGTCCAAAGGATTTATCGAAAACCTGGATTACGACAGTGCATTAAAGCAAGCGCAGGATCTTGGCTTTGCCGAAACCGACCCCACCAGCGATGTAGGGGGCTTCGACGCAAAATACAAGCTGGTGATCGCCGCAGCACATGCTTATGGTGTTGTGGTTCAGCCGGATGATGTTTTTAACCTGGGCATCCAAAACCTCTCTGCTCACGACCTGCAATATGCGCGTGAAAAAAACCTCAAGATAAAGTTGGTGCCTGTTGCCAAAGAACTGGACGACCGGCATGTGGCCTTATTTGTATTGCCAAAATTTGTTAACGATACCGAGTTTCTATATAACGTGGAGTACGAATACAATGGCGTAATTGTACAGGCCGCTTTTGCCGACCAACAGTTTTTCTTTGGTAAAGGCGCCGGGGGGCACCCCACCGGTTCGGCCGTGCTTTCGGATATTGCGGCATTACGCTATGACTATCAATATGAATATAAAAAGGCGAAGGAACGTAAAGACCTGAACTTCACTAATGATATTGAACTTAACATTTACCTGCGCTATAACGATGAAAACCTGTTGGAGGCATTAAACTTCAGCCACATCCACGAGCGTTATTATTCAGGTACCTACAAATTTGTGATCGGCAAGATCAACCTGCAAAACCTGATCGATAATCAACAGCTTATTTTTGACAGCAAAGCATTTGTTGCTTTTGCGGACCAGTTGAGCGGTGTAACCCTGGCATCCGAAGTAAGACAAGCCGCCGAGGCTTTTTGATATTGTGTTTAATTAGTTTTTTTAGTTTTTTAAAATGGCTCCGTTCGGGGCCTTTTTTATTCTGCTATATTTGCGCGCATAGCAAATGCCACCCTGCTGATGACCAAACTCGCCAAAATTGTATACAACAAACCTTTTGTATTAATCATCTATTTTGGCCTCAGCCTGTTTGCGGTGCTTAAAAGTGTGCTCACTAACCACATTCACGACAACTACTTCGTTTACAAATTTGCCTTTACCCGGATCATCCACCAGCAAACGCCCTTTGGCGCCCTGCGCGGGCCGGCTCATGATCTTTTTCATTACGGTCCGGTATTCTCGCTGTTGATGGCTCCGTTTGCCCTCTTGCCCGACGGTGCCGGCGTTATTTTATGGGTAATGTTTAATGCCTGGGCCTTGTATATCGCCATAAAATTATTACCCTTAAAAGAAGGTTACTATTTACCTATACTGTTGATCTGCGCCCACGAGGTAATGACCTCCTCTTCCAACGTGGAGATCAACCCTTTGATCGGCGCGCTGATCATCCTGAGTTTTGTTTTTATCAGGGACAAAAAAGATTTCTGGGCGGCGCTGATGATTTGCATCGGCATGTTTATCAAGCTGTATGGCGTGGTTGGACTGGCTTTCTTTTTCCTGTCAGAGAATAAACTGAAGTTTATATTCAGCATGGTATTTTGGTCGGTACTCCTATTTGTAGTGCCGATGGTGATCACCTCCCCATCGTATATCATCCAAAACTACCATGACTGGTACTTTGACATTCTGCAAAAAAACAGCAATAACATTGGCCCCAGCTTGCAGGATATTTCGTTAATGGGGTTAATTCGCAATATTTTTAATTGCCGACAATTATCAAACATAGCAGTCATCCTTCCCGGTATCGTGCTGTTTGGCTTGTGGTACTTAAGGCTAAACTGTTACCGGCTGTTACCGTACCAGTTGCTGCTGCTGGCTTCCACATTAATATTTGTGATTATTTTCAGCAGTTCTTCCGAGTCGCCCACCTACATAATCGCCGTTGCCGGAGTTGGTATCTGGTTTATGAACCTGGAGAGGCCGGTTACATGGTTCGAGATGTTTTTGCTCGTGTTTGCAATCGTGCTTACTGTATTTTCTCCTTCCGATCTGTTTCCACGAAGCATAAGGGTGAATTATGTTATCCCCTATAAGCTAAAAGCGCTGCCCTGCGTACTGATATGGTTTAAGATCATTTATGAAATGGTCACAAAGAGGTTTCAGGCAGATCAGTTTCAACGGACAACCTGACGGGCCGGGGCAAAAATATCCGAATTTTCTGCGTAAGTTTATTCCAAAACCAATCTTCCTTACACCTTGTGGATAAATTAAAAGACCTGAAAAAAATTAAATTATTAGTACAAATCATATGGTTTGGTTTAACGCTATTTCCTGTAATAAAGGAGGTTATACAACATACCGCAACTAATACGCATTATAACGACTATATTATTTATAAACACACGTTTCTAAACCTCCGGCAGCAACACAGCCTTTTCGGGCCGCAGCCCCAATATTATTTCGACCTTAATCACTATGGGCCGGTATTTGCCCTCATTATTGCCCCGTTTACTTTTTTTCCGGATAGTATAGCGGTTTTGCTTTGGGTTAGCTTTATCTCGTGGACCTTGTATTGGGCAGTTATGAAACTGCAGTTCAGGGAAAGTCAACGTCTTGTGATTCTGCTGATCAGCGTAGCCACCGTAATGTACTCGGCTCAAAACAACCAGGTTAACCCGCTTATTGCAGCCCTGATCATACTCAGTTTTATTTTTATCAGGAACAAGCAGGAATTTTGGGCAGCTTTGGTGATCGTTTTAGGTACGGCGATAAAACTTTATGGAATTGTGGGGTTAGCCTTCTTTTTCTTTTCAGACAATAAGTTAAAGTTGGTCTTAGGGATGCTATTTTGGTCGCTTGTGCTGTTTACGCTGCCAATGTTATTTTCTTCACCGGCATATATTATTAAAACCTATCACGATTGGTACCCTGACCTGGCTGAAAAAAACGCCGATAATTTAACTTCAAACCGCACCTATGTTTGCGTAATGGGTATGATAAGCAGAATATTCAATTATCAGCATTTATCGAACCTGGTTGTGCTGGTTCCTGCAATGCTGGCATTTGGCGCATCTTACTTACGGACAAGGTATTATAAAAATTTGCAGTACCAACTGCTGATACTGGCATCATGCTTAATATTTACTGTTATTTTCAGCAGCGGTTCCGAACCGCCAACCTACATCATAGCCATTATCGGCGTAGGTATTTGGTTTATGAACTTAAATAAGCCGGCAACGGCCTTCGAGATTTTTTTACTGGTCTTTGCCTTGCTGTTTACCAATACACCGTCGGATATCTTCCCAAAATACCTGAGGGATAATTATGTTATGCCGTATAAATTAATGGCGCTGCCCTTATTTTTAATATGGCTTAAAATTATTTATGAGACCTTAACCAGGAAGTTTGAAGGCGAAACCAAACAGCGCAAAATCATACAACATCAGATCGTCTGATGTATTTTGCAGGCTAATTTCTTTTGATTACAAAAAGAGATAAACCGCTTTTACCACTCGGTATTTCCCTTAACGGATTCACGGGGGTTAAATCTCTCTTCCAGGATCCCAGTTCTCCAGGTAATCAGCCACGCGCCGTACAAATGATCCGCCTAACGCACCGTCTACTACCCTATGATCGTAAGAAAGTGAAAGGAACATCATATGGCGTATGCCGATCATATCTCCCTGCAGGGTTTCAATTACTGCCGGCTTTTTGCGTATTGCGCCGACGGCCAGTATGGCTACCTGCGGTTGGTTAATGATAGGCGTACCCATCACGTTGCCGAACGAGCCGACGTTTGTAATGGTGAACGTACCACCTTGGGTGTCATCTGGTTTCAGCTTACCGATACGTGCACGACCGGCCAAATCGTTAACTGCTTTGGTAAGGCCGATCAGGTTTAACTCATCGGCACGCCGGATTACCGGAACGATGAGGTTGCCGCTTGGCAATGCGGTAGCCATGCTGATATTGATATCTTTCTTTTTGATGATCTGTGTGCCGTTTACCTGCACATTGATCATCGGGAAATCTTTTATTGACCTTACGACCGCCTCGATAAATAAGGGGGTAAAGGTTATCTTTTCGCCTTCTCGTTTTTCAAACTGGCCTTTAACTTTTTCACGCCACAGCACCAGGTTGGTCACATCCGCTTCAACAAATGAAGTTACATGTGGCGAGGTGTGCTTGCTCATCACCATATGGTTAGCTATCAGCCTGCGCATCCTGTCCATCTCAATGATCTCGTCTCCACCCGACATCGAGCCGCTGGTTTTTACACCGCTATCGGCGGCCGGCTTCTGCGTCTCAAAAACCGGTCCCGGTTGCGGTTTTTCAGGCGCAGGATCCGGCTTTGCCGGTTCAGGTACGGGCGCAGGTTCCGGCGCCTCAAACACAGGTTCCGGCACTGGTTCAGCAACCGGTTCCTCTTTCGGGGCCTCCACCACTGGCTCTGGCTCCGGCGCTATGGTCTCAGCGCTTATTGCCGGCGAGGTTTCTTCTTCGGTCACCGTTTCATGAACGATAGCCGCAGGTTCTTCTGTCGCCGGGGCATTACTCACCGCTTCAGGTTCTTCCGCAGCCGGCCCTGGTTCCGGTGCTGAAACGGGTTGATAGCGGTTTTGAATATAATTTAAAAGATCGTCCTTAGTCAGGCGCCCCTCTGCCCCGGTGCCGGGTATGTTATCCAGCTCGGTACCGCCGATACCTTCCTGCGCGGCTATATTTTTTACCAATGGCGAATAAAACCTGCCTTCTCCCTTTGCAGCTTCCTCTGCTTTTGGTGCCGCTAACTGGTCAATGTATGGTACCGGTGGTGCAACATCTTCGCGTTGCTCGGCAAATACCGGTTGTTTCTCTTCTTCTGGTGCAGCCGTTTCGGGCTCCGGTGTTTCAAAAAAATGTCTTTCCGGCTCTGGTTCCGGCGTTGGAGCTGGTGCCGGCGCAGGTGGTTCAAAAAATGGTTTTGCCGGTTCCGTTGCAACGGGTGCCGCAGCTGGCGTTTCCGGAATATGGAAAGTTGGTGCGGGCTCTTCGCGAACTGGTGGTGCAACAACTGGCGCAGGTGCTGCTGGAGCGGCAATTGTTTCGACAACTTCTTCCGATTCGGCAGTCTCAATAATGGCGATGACCGCCCCTACCTGCACAACGTCGTTTTCGTTGCAAAGCTGCTCCAGCAATTTACCCGAAACTGGCGAAGGAACGTCAGAGTCAACCTTGTCTGTAGCAATTTCCATTACTGTATCGTCAGCCTCAACGTGATCGCCCGGACGCTTGGTCCACCTGATCACCGTCGCCTCTGCAACGCTTTCCCCCATTTTGGGCAGTAACAGTTTATATTTAGCCATAGACAATGTTAGGATTGATGGCCAAAATTAGCGGTTTTCCCGATTATTTTCCACTTTCGTTGATTAAAGTATTCAACATATTCAAAGCGGAAATCGCGCTTCTTTCAATGTTTTGCAGCCGTTTGTTACCAAATGTTAATTTCTTTGCTATGGTTTTGTTAACATTTGCTACCGCGATAAAAACGGTGCCCACAGGCTTTTCAGGCGTGCCGCCATCCGGGCCGGCAATACCGGTAACTGAAATGGCATAGTCTGATTTGAAATTGAGCAATGCCCCGGCAACCATTTCCCTGGCGGTTTCCTCGCTTACGGCGCCAAACTCGTCCAGCGTCTCTTTTTTGACGCCTAATATCGTTTGCTTTAACTCGTTCGAATACGTTACCCCTCCCCCTAAAAACACTTTTGACGATCCGGGATGCTGCGTAAAAAGGTGCGAGATGTAACCGCCAGTACAGCTTTCGGCGACAGATAAGGTCAGGCCCTTTTTTTGCATCGCGTCGAGGATGGCTTTCTCTATCGGGATGTCCTCTTCGGCCACAACAACGTTTTTAACGCGTTCTATTATTTTACCTGCGTAAGTGTTTACCTCTTCTTTTAAAGCAGCTTCATTTTCACCATAACCGCTCAGCCTCAGTCGCACCTGCCCCAATTTGGGTAGATAGGCCAGTTTAATGTAAGATGGCAGGGAGTCTTCAATATCGGCAATGCGGTTGGCCAGGTACGATTCACCCTCGCCCGCTGTTAATATCGTTTTATGTACAATGGCTGGCAGTTTAAGGATGGCTTTGAGTTTCGGGATTACTTCGCCCTCCATCAAATACATCATCTCATGCGGTACACCCGGCATGGAAACATAAATTTTCCCGCCTTCGTTAAACCACATGCAGGGAGCAGTGCCATTTTTATTTTGTATCACTTCACAGTTTTCAGGCACCATTGCCTGCTGCCGGTTAACCTCAAGTAACTCCACCAGCGCACCTCTCAGCCGGGCAAAAATTCTTTCTACATTCTCGAGCGCGCCCTGGTTCAATACCAGACCTACCCCGAAATACTCGCAAAGCGTTTTTTTGGTGATGTCATCTTTTGTGGGGCCAAGGCCGCCCGTGATGAAAATAAGATCAGCCCTGCCGGCTGCTTCTTTAAGGGCAGTAAGGATATGCTGTCTGTCGTCCGATACGGAAGAGATCTGCTTAACCCGGACGCCAATGTCATTCAGGTGCCTGGCCATCCATGCCGAATTGGTGTCGACGATCTGCCCTATCAGTATCTCGTCGCCAATTGTAATTATTTCAGCAAGCATTAGTAATTATTGTTATTGTAATACTGATTGTTGGTGTAGTCGCTTCGTTTGCTCAGCTTCAGGTCCTGCAATATTGAAGCCCTTACCTTCAAAGTTATGTTATAGGATTTAAAATACCCAAAAGGTACCCATTGCACGTTCAGGTCCCAGCAGTGGAGGTCGCGGTAAATGGTAAACTGGGGTACACCGCTCAGTTTAAGCGCCCGTAAGTCATAAGTAGTACTGTATTGTATCCTCCATTTGTCCGTAAGCTTTAAGTCTCCGCTTACCATGATGGTATTATTCGTACTAGTGTTGGTGAAGTTGTTATTATAGCTGAAACTGTAGTTAAATGACAAGTTCCAGGGGATATTAAAATCAACGTAGGCACTCGGGTCACTGTTGATCATGGCTAAGCGCTGCGCCTGCTGCGGGTTTATGGTTTGCAGTGTACTGCCCGGGGCAAGCTTGGGACTTGGGTGAAATGTAGCCGGATTTAATGCGCCGCTGGCGGAAAAACTGAACGATGTAAGGGTCGGAAATTTTCCGTGCTGCCAGGTAAACTGGTTGATCTCCCGCGAATATTTCAGGATCTGGTTGTTCGATATGGAGTCGAGCACCTGGTTTACATAGGGATTAAATGAGCCGAAAAACGTAAGGTTCACTTTTTGATTGAAAATAGCCGTGTGTGCCGAGAACGAAATAGGCGACAAGCCCAGTGAGTCCTGCGCAAAATTATAAAATGTGGATATACTAAATCCCTGTATCAGGTCGACCTTTCGCGGTTTTCCGGATGTGTCCGTAGTTTTTGGTTTGAATTTTGCCTGTAATATGTTGTCAATGCTCAGCCCGATGCCTGCCTGTTTACCCGCCGACGGAAAGCCATCCTCGAATACGGAATAGGTTTGGCTGGTATAAGGATACGGGATAGTCGCATTGCTTACAATAGTTTTGTAGTAACCGTAGCTTAATGCCGAAAAATCCGGGTTGTACGCAAAACTGATCGATGGGGTCATCACGTGCCTGATCGCTATCAGGTTCCCTTTTTTGAAATCGATCTCGCTGTACACCTTTGTTGAAAGACTGGTGCTGAGGTTATAGCTGCCAGCCCGTCGAAAACCATTAACAGTATCTGTGATGAGGGAATCCATGCCGGAAATACTGCCCCTGGCAAATGACTTGCGAATAGTTTTTAAATACCAGTGCTCGTTATAATTTACGCTGCTGCTGAACTGGAAGTGCCTAAACACGTTTAAGCTCAGCGAGACGGGTATATTGTGCACAATGCTGGTCTGCAGGTTTTTGATGAGGTAATTGCCCTGGAACAATTCCGATTCGGGCAGGTTATTAATGGAGTTGGAAGCTTGTAAGCTGTAGCTAACCGTTAATTTTTGCCACCATTTGGGTTCGCCTACTCTTTCCTTTGAATCAAATGGGCTAATGGAAGCCATGGAAAAACTCAGAGTTGGTAACTGCAATGAAACTGTCTTCTGGCTAAGGTCCTGGCTGTGCGAAAGGCCGACACTTAGGTTAAAAGGTGTGCCCTCCCAGGTCCGGCTATAGTTAATGGTCGACCGCAAGTTGTTTTGAGTTAGCGACTGCTGGTTAAAATTACTTAACGCAGGGTTATTTGAATAAAAGGTTGACGTACCTGCGTTTACTGATGCGCTGAATGTGCTTCCGGGGCTTGCATCCGGGTTTTGGCTATGCGTCCATGTAATGTTAAAATCTTTTTGCGGAGGATCCCCTTCAAGGCCATAATTATGTGACCCATAGCTTAAATTAACGTTTCCATCATATTTATAACGTTTCCGGTAAGTCATCTCTTCGTTCAGTTCATACGATCCTTTTGAATAGAGCGTACCTGTAGTTGTTAAATCGAGGTAGTCGTTAACGACAATATAATAGCCAAAGTTTCTTAAATAAAAGCCGAGCTTTTGGTCTTCACCGAAGGTTGGGATGATAATGCCGGATGTTTTTGAATCGGGCTTTGGGAAAAAGCCAAACGGGATTGCCAGTGGCAGCGGTATACCCTCAATCTCGAGATAAGCCGGCCCGGAGATGATGCGGTTCTTTTCGGCAATGCCTTTGGTTATCACAATACCGAAATGCGTATCAGGGTATGGCACGTCGCAGGTGCTGAAAAGCACGTTTCGAATGGCGACCTCGTTACTGTCGATCTTTTTTGATAACCCGCCGGAGAAAAAGTTTCCGCCCTGGTCCGAAACTGGGTTAAAAATTTTTCCCTTCTTGGTTTTATAGTTGAACAACAATGAATCCGAAACTATAGGCTCATCTTTCCCTTGTTTGGAAATCGGTCTCCCCTCATACCGCTTTGTGATCGGGTCGATCATGCCCTTTGCAAAGATCAGATGTTTCTTTTGGTCCACTCTTATATAATCAGCTTCAAGTACAAAATCTTCATAAGTTACCCGCGCTTTACCATATAAATAGGTGAGCTCATGCTCCTGGTCAACAATGGTGGAATCTTCAGCATGCGTTTTTACCTCCGATTGTAATTCACCTGTCTTTTTTGTGGTATCGCCGGCACTTTTTATTGCCGTTTTTCCGTTAGAAGTTTTACCTTTAGGAGGTTTGCGGTTTTTAATAGAATCGGTGCTGGGTATACTGTCTAATACGCGCACCGGTGTCTTAACAGGTGCAGTCTGCGAAAAGACTCTCACATGAGCTATTAATATAATTGCAAACAGAAAAAAAAGGCTTTTGAATTTCAAAATAGATTATGAATAGTATTTTTGCAGAAATAGTTAACAGCGTTCAAAATTAATGAAAAATAAGGCATTGAAAAGATTGATTTGTGGTTTATTGTTGGTGTGGGCATCTCTTCCATTCGCTTCTTTCGCATTAAATATTAGTTCTCAAAAAGATACCACCGTCGACAGCGGCTATCGCATTAAAACCATTATTGTCGATCCGGGCCATGGTGTGCGCCCGGAAGGCGCCTCAGGTCACTTTTCACCAGGTGCTCCCGGTTCCTATTCCTTTGAGAGAAATGTAACGCTTGCTATAGGGCTTAAATTGCAGCAAGCTATACAAAAACAGATGGACGGTGTAAAGGCTGTTTTAACGCGCAGCACCGAAGAAGACGTGAATTGGCAAAAACGGGCCGATATTGCGAATGCTAATAAAGGAGACCTATTTATTTCGTTGCACTGTAATTCTCTGGGCGACAAACGCATACGCGAGTTGGTTGGTCACAAACATCATAAGCCCGTTTATCATTATGTCGACGTCCCTGACCGTTCGGGGCGTGGCGTATTGATATTGGTTTACGGCTCCTGGCGAACTAAAGAAGAAGAAAAAGCTATTAAGGAAAACCTTGTTGAAGGTGATGAGGAAATGAACTCGAACCCGGACCCTAACGATCCTGCAGCGATGATATTAATGAATGAATACAAACGCAAATATCGGAAACAAAGTGTTCATTTGGCCCAATTATTGGTGTCTGAGTTCACCGCTGACGGGAGGCGGATAGAAGGTATAAGAGAACAGGGGGTGTTGGTTTTATGCCACAGCGCCATGCCTGCGGTACTCATCGAAACGGGATACATCAATAACCCGGAAGATGAGGCTTACCTGAATTCGGAAAAAGGACAAGACGAGATCGTAGCGACAATAATAAGAGCATTAACCAGTTACAAAAACGAAGTAGAATCGGCTTCACAACCGTAAATAGTTATACATTGAAAATATCAAACGAAACAAAAATAGGCGCCTTAACGGCAATCGGGCTAACTATACTTATACTGGGCTATAGCTTTCTGAGGGGCGACGATGTGTTTAGCGGAACAAATAAGTTCTACACCATTTACGGCAGTGTCGACGGGCTAACGGTATCAAAACCGGTGCTGGTAAACGGCTTTCAAATTGGCAGGATATCCAAAATGAAACTCCTTCAAAATGGCAGTACCATTGTTGAGTTAAGCGTTGACAGGCAATACAAAGTGCCGAAAAACACAATTGCGAAACTGGGCAGCACAGATATTTTAGGCAGCAAGGCAATTATTTTTGATTACGGAAACAGCAATATCGATGCCCACGATAAGGATACGCTAAAAGCCGAAATACAGGGCAGCCTTGCCGAAAGCCTGCAGCCTATTCAATCTAAAGTTGAAAGCATGATCAATAAGCTGGACTCGTCGCTGGCATCGATCAACAAAATTCTTAATCCAAATTTTCAGAAAAATGTCGACCGCAGTTTTGTGAGTATTGCCAATTCGCTGCAAACACTCGAAGGAACAACCAAAAAGATAGATGCGCTTGTGAGCACGCAAACTACGCACATTAACGGCATATTAGCTAATACAGAGACTGTAACGGCGAATTTGAAAGCCAGTTCAGTTAACCTTAACGGGATAACCAGTAATTTCCAAAAAGTGAGCAATGATATCGCCGGCTCAAATATTAAGCAGACACTTGATAACGCCAACAAAGCCGTATCCGACCTGCAGGCTGTCATCAGTAAAATAAATTCAACCAACGGAACTTTGGGATCGCTGATCAACGACAAGCAGATGTACGACAATTTAAAAGATGCTACTGCGAATCTAGACGCACTGTTTATTGATCTGAAAGCGCACCCGAAGCGTTATGTAAGCTTCTCGGTTTTTGGCGGCAAAAAGAATTAGCATCACCCTTTTCTTCTTCGTTTCACGAAATTTAAATAAACAAACCACTGATTCGGGTGTATTTACTATTGATACATCAACGAATTTGTTTCATGGAATTTTATGACGATGAGTTTGGACTGAACCGGGACGGGTTAAGCCAAACCGAAGTAAAACCAGGCGGCCGCCATGTTGAAGAGGGCGACGAATTGACCGAGGATGATCTTCAACTGGAATTGTTTGCCGGATACGAAACCAGGCCGGTGCGAGAAGGACAGCCTATGGGCGGCCAAAATTTTGGCAGAAACAACACCACCAGTTCGGCGAACGATAAAAACAATCCATCGCGTTACGCCGGAACCAGCAATCCCTATTTTAACCGGACCGAGCCGATGGAAGAACACCCGGAGAACAGCAATTTTAAAGATCCGGATCAGCAGGGAAGGCCGGATTGTGACAAAGCCCGGCCCGACGCATTCAGGAATACAGCGGAACCCAAACCGGAAAAGGTTGAACGCGGAAACGGCGACAACGACCGCCCCCATAAAGGCGGCGATGAGTATCAAAAAGGTACCGCTGATGAGGAGCAAACCAACATTGCCGGGCCAAATGAATTACCTGATCAGCAAAAAGTAGGTGAAGACATCGGTGAAGATGATCGCGACCATATTGAGACTTAAATAGTCCGAAAGTCAGGAAGTCCGAAAGATGCTTCGGTTCAAATTCAAAACCAGGTTACCAACGAATATTCTTTTCGATAAAAGTGATCAGGTCATCCGCCATTGCTTGTTGCTCTTTCAGGCTGGGATGGCCATTGGTGTTTTTATAGGGGATAAAATGTGTATAGATATTTTTATCGTTTAGCCCGGCGACTGCTTTATCAATATATCCCGGCCATGGCGAGCCCTCTTTGGTAGCATCCATGCTGCCTAAAATGCATATTATTTTTGCAGCAGGGTAAGTACTGCGTATAGTTTTAACAAATTGCTGGTAGGCGTTTATGATAAATTCCGGTGTGGGCGGCGTAGTGCCAAAGCGCGCCTTAAACTGCTCATTATCATGAAGATTTACGATCCATGAATCATTTTGAAAAAGGTTAATGATCACCAGGTCGGGGGTGTATTTTGAAAAATCCCATTTGCTGTTGGGGTCGGTGGCATCCAGCCGGTTGTACATCTCGGGCATAATGAGCGGGAACCAGCTTACCGTAATCCCGATCCCGCTTTTTGAAGTATTGTGCAATTCGGCATTGAAATGCCTTGCAGTAAGCGATGCGTAACTCAGGTAGCCGTTTTCGTAAGGGCTGGTGCCGCGGTCCTTGCCGGTGGTGTCCTCATCGGCATAACCGCAGGTGATCGAATTGCCGAAAAACTCTATTTTTCTTTTTGGCGCAGCCGGTGGTGGCAGCACTTTATCATTGTCGTATAGTTCAAACCGGTAAAGCCAGGTCTTACCCATTTCCCACTCTGTCCGCTTAAACAATTCCAGCGTATGTTTGCCGGGCTTAAGGTGACTAGCAAGTTCATAAGTCTTTTTTGCGGCATCAGGGTGAAGAATGCTCAAAACCTGGCCATCGACGATAACATTATAGTTATTATCCGATCGTTCATCTTTTAACACCACTCCGATCTTTGTCCCGTTAAAATTGATCTTTACGGACGTAGCCGACCAGGATAATTCGGCAGTATTATCGGTTATGGCAATGCGGCCGGAATAAAGGATATGCGGGTCGCTTGCTTTGATAATGGTCTGCGCCTTAACTGCTGTGCCTGCCAAAAGGCAAAGCCATAGAAAGAAGTATTTGTACTGTTTCATATATTTCCTGGTCTTAAAATTACCGGAGACGCAAAGTATTGCTCTATTTCAAATATACATAAGTTATGCCATCCCCGCCCCTGTCGGCATGCTCGTCCTCCATCCTATCCACCTGGTCGTATTTTTTCAGGTACTGGCGAATCATTTTACGCAGGATGCCGTCGCCCTTGCCATGGATGACCTTTAAATTGCCGAAGCCCATCATGATGGCCCTGTCAAGCAGGCGCTCAATGGAGTTTATGGCATCTTCGGTACGCATGCCGCGAACGTCAATTTCGGGGCTGAAACTGGCCATATCGCCAGTATGACTGCTATAATTCCGCCTGATCTCCTTTGGAACTGTCGCCCGGGATACTTTTATTACCCGTTTCTTTTTGGCCACCGTACGTAAATCGCCGATGGCGATCACCACATTATCCTTTATCAGTTCGATCACCTGGCCAGTGGTTTCACTATCAGCAAGTTTAACCCAGTCGCCGGGCTTTAGTTCTTCATCTTCCGGCAGCTGCTTGATTACAATCGGTTTTACGGTATTTTTTTGCAGTTCGGTATTCAGTTTCACCCTAAGTTCGCGCGTTTTCTCCTTATCGGCGTTGTTGCTTTTTATCTCCGAAATGGTGTTCTCAACCAGTTTATTGGCGTCGAGAATAATGTTTTTTGCCTGCTCCTTAGCATCCCTTATCAACGACTTTTTGTTTTCTTCAAGATAACTTTTCAGTTTTTCATTTTCGGCCAGCAGCGCATTTACCTGTCTTTGTTGTTTCTCCAGCGCGATGCGGGTATCATATATTTCTTTTTTCTCCCGCTCCAGGTCAACCAATAGCGTATCTACCTTTTTTTGGCCGGCACTAACTTTATTTTTGGCCAGGTTGAGAACGTTTTGAGGCAACCCTATCTTTTGAGCGATCTCGAACGCATAAGAGCTGCCCGGTTTACCTACCTCCAGCATATAAAGCGGCCGCAATTCAGCATTATTAAAAAGCATCGATGCATTTTCGATCCCCTCCGTATGGCTGGCAAATATTTTAAGGTTGGAATAATGGGTGGTTACCATCCCCCTCACTTTTTTATGGTTGAGCGATTCCAGCACCGCCTCAGCAATAGGCCCGCCAAACTGGGGGTCCGTGCCTGTTCCAAATTCATCAATCAGCACTAAAGTTTTGCCGTTAGCCTGTTCAACAAATTCCTTCATTTTGGAAAGGTGGGCGCTGTAGGTACTCAAGTCGCTCTCGAGCGACTGGTCATCACCGATATCCACAAAAAACTGCTTAAACACCCCCATAACGCTGGCTTCTGATGCGGGGATTAGCAAACCGGCCTGCGCCATCATCTGCAACAAACCCACCGTTTTCATACAAACAGATTTACCGCCGGCGTTCGGCCCGGAAACCACAACAATGCGCACCTGTTCATCAACCTGAACATTTAATGGCACTACTGTTTTGTGTTCTTTTTTAAAGTTTAAAAACAACAGTGGGTGGCGGGCATTCACCAGTTTTAGGCTTGCCTCGTTTACCAATTGCGGCATCTGTGCTTCAACATCAATTGCAAACAAGGCTTTTGCCCGCACGAAATCCAGTTTGGTTAACAGGCTATGGTACGATAACAATAACGGCACAAACGGCCGCAATTCAGCGGTTAAAGCGGCCAGTATTTTTATGATCTCGCGCCGCCGGTCGAATTCCAGGTCGCGTATTTTGTTATTGAGCGAAAAGACCTCTTCAGGCTCCATATAAACCGTTTGGCCGGAAGCAGATTCGTCGTGAATAAAACCTTTCAGCTTGCGTTTGTTCTCGGCCAGCAACGGGATACAGAGCCGCCCGTCGCGAACAGTTAAAGAGCCATCGGCCGTCCAGCCATTGCTGCCTGCGTTTTTAAAAACCTGGTCTATTTTTTTGCGCGCTTCCTGTTCGGCTTTGGCTATGCCCGAGGTAATGTCCTGCAATTCGCGCGAGGCATCATGCCTTATCTTTCCCTTCGGGTCTATCACCCGCTCTATCTTTTTCAGCATCGTCCGCTCAATGGGCAGGTGCTCAAACAAAGTTTCCAGGTTTGGGTAAACTCCCTCCCGCTCGTTGAAATAACCGATCACCGCAAAAACTGTATTTAATGACACATAAACACGGTAAAATTCTTCATCGGTCAAAAAAACGCCTTCGATCTTTGCTTTATTCGCCAATGATTTGATATCGAAAAAATGATCGATGATCAGGCGGTCTTCATTCTCCAAAATACTTTTGAACTCATTCGCCTGGCCCAGGAATTTGCTGATCTGCGCGAAATCATACATCACCTGAATCTTATCCACCATTTGCCGACCCATGTCGCTTAGGCAATGTAGTTTGATCAGTTCTTTAATTTCGGTAAAACCCAGTTTATCAGTATGTTTTGGGGCGCTGACCATTATTGCTTTTGAGTAGGGACTTGTTTGCAGAATCTGTTTTGTCGGCAATGTGTTTCATTATTTCGTCGTACATGCTGAGCAGTTCAACGGGCTGGGAGGTGTAATATTTGAGGCTTCTCCTAAAGGTCGATGAATCAACATGGTGCCGTTTAAAAAGGGCCAGGTAACGCGCGTTTCCGTATTTGTACAGCGTGTCGGGGTTTACTGATACCGTGTTGTACATTCCGCCGTCGGCAATATGGACGTTGGTTAATAAGCCGACCATTTGCTCACGCCCAATGATTCCCTGGGCGGTACTGGTGTGCTTGCAGGAGGATAAAATCAGCGTTGCCGAAAAAAAGAGGACGATATATTTGTGCATTGCGTATTTTAGCGCGTTGATAATTGAGCAAAATTACGGATAAATGAGCATCGCCGATAATATTAAAACTTTAAAAAAAGAAACTGTTCCGATAAAGGTAACACTTATAGCGGTGTCCAAAACCAAGCCTGTTGAAGAAGTGCAGGAGGCATATGATGCCGGACAGCGATTATTTGGTGAAAACCATGTGCAGGAACTGGTTGACAAATACGAAACGTTACCAAAAGATATACAATGGCACCTGATTGGCCACCTGCAAACTAACAAGGTAAAATATATTGCCCCGTTTATCACCATGATCCAGTCAGTTGATAGTTTAAAGCTGCTGGAGGAGATCAATAAGCATGCAGAAAAAAATGACCGGGTGATCGATTGTCTGCTGCAGGCTTATATTGCGGATGAGGAAACGAAATTCGGGCTCGGCTTCGACGAGATCATCGAACTGCTGCGATCGGAGCAGTTTTCAACCTTAAAAAATATCCGGATTCGTGGGTTGATGGGTATCGCAACAAACACCGATAACGAAAAGCAGATAAAAGAAGAGTTTTATGAACTGAAAATGTTTTTCGATGGCGTAAACCAAAGCTTTTTCCGGAAAGAGGAAAGCTTCAACACCCTTTCCATGGGGATGTCGTCGGATTATAAGATCGCCATTGAACAGGGCAGTACGATGATCAGGTTAGGGAGTACCATATTCGGGCAGCGGGTGGTGAAACATTGGAAAAATAACTGATTGATTTCGGATGTTCAATTTCGGAATTTTAAATGCGGAATGCGGATTGTCGAATGCGGAATGATTGGTATATCAGTGGATAGTCCGTCGCACCAGATGCCAAGCAGCACCAATCAACTAACGAACAAGTGAACTAATGAACATTAATATAAGAATAGCTGAAAAAGAAGATTGCCCACGATTATTGGAGCTGGTGCATGAACTGGCGCTTTTTGAGCGGGCTCCGGGGGAGGTGACCGTTACTTTGCAGGAATTTGAAGAGGCCGGTTTTGGTAAAAAGCCGGTTTGGAAAGCTTTTGCGGCAGAAGTTGATGATGTTATTGTCGCCTTTGCGATTTATTATGTGCGCTACTCTACCTGGAAGGGTTGCCGGATGTACCTGGAGGACCTGATCGTAACCGAAGAAATGCGTGGCAAAGGGATTGGCAAATTGCTCTTTGACAGATTGATTGTGGAGGCAAAAGAGCAGGGCTTTAGTGGTATGGTTTGGCAGGTGCTGGATTGGAACGAACCTGCTATCAGGTTTTACAAAAAATATGAGGCTAATATTGAAGCCGGCTGGCTTAACGGTTCGCTATCGAAAGAGCAGTTTTAAATTCTAAATACGATATTAAATAATGCTGGTATTCAAGTTTGGCGGGGCATCGGTAAAGGATGCAAAAGGGATTATCAATTTGGCCGATGTGGTCAAAAAGTTTGAGGGGGAACAGTTGCTGATCGTGGTTTCGGCAATGGGTAAAACCACTAACGCCCTGGAAAGGCTGACAAAGGCTTATGTAAGTGGTAACGATAGCCTGCCGGAGATATTCGATGAGATCAAAACGTATCACTACACCATCATGGAAGAGCTCTTTGAGCCCTACCATCCTGTTTTTAATGATGTTGCCAATACTTTTGTGGAGGTAGACTGGGTAATTGAGGACGAGCCGCATGATGACTATGATTTCATCTATGACCAGATCGTTTCCATCGGCGAATTGGTTTCTACCCGGATCGTTGCCGCTTATTTAAACCAGGCGGGCATTAAAGCGCAATGGATAGATGTGCGCGGTTACGTTCAAACTGACAATACCTACCGCGAAGGCCTGGTTCAATGGGATAAAACCCGCGCCGCTATCAGCAAAGATATCCCTTCATTGCTTGAAAACGGCCACGTGGTCACCCAGGGCTTTCTGGGCGGAACTTCCGAAAACTTTACCACTACGCTGGGCCGGGAAGGATCGGATTATACCGCTTCTATTTTCGCGGCCTGTTTGGGCGCAGACTCGGTTACTACCTGGAAGGATGTTCCGGGCATCCTTAATGCTGATCCAAAACTATTTAGCGATACGGTAAAATTCGATGAGCTATCCTATACCGAAGCCATTGAAATGACTTATTACGGGGCGAGTGTTATCCACCCAAAAACAATAAAGCCGCTTCAAAACGCCAAAATCCCTTTGTTGGTTAAATCATTTTCCCATCCGGACGAACCGGGTACTAGCATTCATGAGGGCGCCAGCAACAAGTTTGCAAAACCGGTTATCATCGTCAAACAAAACCAGGTGCTGCTTTCCATCTCGGCAAGGGACTACTCCTTTATTTCGGAAGAACAACTAAGTACTATATTCAGGCTATTTTCGCAAAGCCATATTAAGGTTAACGTGATGCAAACATCGGCACTAAGCTTTACCGTTTGTTTTGACCTGCGTGAAGAACGGTTTAAAAAACTACTCCAAGCGCTGACAGCCGACTTTAAAGTAAAATATAATGATAACCTTACCCTGGTAACGGTTAGGCATTATTCGCAAGCCTCGCTAAAAGAGTTGACTGAAGGCAAAACTATTTTAATGGAGCAGCTAAGCCGGAATACTATCCAATTGGTGATAAAATAACGGGTAACAAACCTGTTAAAAAAGTGTTAAACTAAGCTGTTTTTCTTTTTATTAAATACCATTCGGCTATATTTACCGGGTATAGCAGGACCGATTGTATCTTATGAAGCTTTTCAGACTTTTTTTAATTCTACCGGCGTTTATTGTTCTATTTTACCTGCCGGCTACTGCCCAAAACCCCGACCCGGTGCTAACGCAGATCATGACCAAATCGGCTAAGGCTTATGCCGATATTCCTGTTGAAAAAGTCTACCTCCATTTTGATAAGCCATACTATGCCGTTGGCGATACCATCTGGTTTAAAGCGTATGTAACTTACAACCAGCACCTACCCTCGCCTATCAGTAAAATAATTTATGTAGACATGATCACCCCGCACGATTCATTGGTGCAGACGGCAAAGATCCAGGTGAAAAACGGCGTGGCCTGGGGAAGTTTTATTTTATCGCAGTACTCCTATAAAAAAGGAAATTACCGCGTGGTTGCTTATACCAACTACATGAATAACAACGGGTTTTCGTATTTCTTTAATAAGGAAATCACCATCGGCGATGAGGTAAATAACGAGATATCGGCCCAGGTTGCCCTAAAAAGTTCCCAGGTAAATAAGGTGACCAAAATATCCGCAGGAATATATTACAAGGACGGTGACGACAGCCCCTATCATGATAAAAAGGTAAGCTGGGCGATCCAAAACGATGATGAAACCATAGCCAAAGGAAAAGGCGTAACGGATAAAAACGGGTATGTCGACATCAATTTTATCAACCTGAAAAATGTAAAACTTGCCGGGGCGAGCCTGATCACGGCCGTGGAAACCGGCGACCACAACTCGGTATCGAACACTTTTTCGCTAAAAACTGTTACCATGGCGAATGATTTTCAGTTCTTTCCGGAAGGGGGACAACTGATTGTCGGGGTTCGTACCAAGATCGCTTTTAAAGCGGTTAAGCCCGATGGCCTGGGCACTGATGTTAAGGGCACAATAACCGATAATACCAATAGCGTGGTAACGGAATTTGCATCATCGCACCTGGGGATGGGTGAATTTGTACTGACACCGGAGGATGGTAAAACCTATACAGCCCATATTACTTATGCCGACGGAACAACGGCGACGCCCGAATTGCCGAAAGTCGGCAGCGATGGCATAAACTTGAGCCTTGATAATAACGATCCGAATGTTTTAAACCTGAAGCTGCAATGTGATGATGCATTTTTAAAAGATTTTAAGGACAAAACATTTTTTATACTTGGAAAATCGAACGGTGTGATCTGCTTTGCCGCAAAAATGGCCTTGAAAGACCTGGTTTACAACGCGGGCATCCAAAAAAGCAAATTTCCTACAGGCGTCGCGCAGGTGACTTTATTTACCGACGACGGCGAACCCGTAAGTGAACGGGTTGCTTTTATCCAGCATAACGACCAGGTGAACCTTGCGGTAAACAGCGATCATCCTAATTATGCAACAAGGCAAAAAGTTAAACTGAATATTATTGCAAAGAATGCTGATCAGCCCGCTGAGGGAAACTTTTCGGTTTCGGTTATTGACGAATCTAAGGTGCCTTTTGATGAGAATGCTGAATCGACCATCTTATCCAACCTGCTGCTAACCTCGGACATCAAGGGATTTATCGAACAGCCAAACTATTATTTTAATCATCCTGATCAAAAAACAGCTGCCGACCTCGACATATTATTACTTACACAGGGATATCGCCGGTTTTCGTACGATGAAATACTGGAAAATAAAATGCCGGCGCTAAAGTATTATTCCGAACAAGGAATGGACATCACCGGCACTTTACGTGGAACCAACGGCATACCAGTAAATCGCGGTAACGTTAAAATTTCCATCCCGGATAAAAACTTTTTTGCAAATACGGTAACTGATGCCGACGGACGTTTCAGGTTTGCAAACCTCGTTTTCCCGGATTCGGCTAAAGTGGTTGTGAGCGCACGCGACAATGTGCACTCCAGTCAACTTTCATTAACGATTGATGGCGACCAAAGGCAAAACATTCCGATCGACTACAACGAACCCGACCGGGTAAACAATATCGATAGCGTGTTGAGCGCTTATTTAAAAAACAGCAAAGTACAATACAGCGAGCTGCACATGCTAAGGCAGGTAAACATTAAAGACACCAAGATAGTGAAAGTGCCGAGTCACCAGGACTATGGCAACCTGGCAAGCCTTAGTGTAGTGCCCGACCACCTGATAAAGGGTAGCGCACTGCAAGGCTGTAATACGGTACTCGACTGCCTTAAAGGGCTAACTGCAGGGATGATATTCGATAATGAAAATTTCTACGTTTTTAACGACTACAACCAGGGCAAACGGGTACCGGTGCAGATCTTTGTGAAAGGCTCGCCGGTTGATATTAATTACCTTTATAGCATGAACCCAGGCGAGATCGAGTCGGTCGAGATCTTCCTGAAAGACGAATTGGGGTTGGTTAACAGTGCCTATAACTCCAATGGCGCCATCGTGATCAATACCAGGAAATTGGAAACCACCAAAATAAGTTACCAGGATCTGAAGCAGATCATGGGCAGCCACTACGAAGTTACGCTATACCCCAGGGGTTACCAGCCGATAAAAACATTTTATTTACCACGCTACGTTGGCCCAAGGGCAAGTCAGCCTGTCCAAAATGATGTGCGCAGCACCATATATTGGAACCCGAATGTAACCACCGATAAAACCGGTAATGCTACCATTGAGTTTTATAATGCCGACGGGCAGGGAACCTACCGTGTTACCGTTGAGGGCATAGATAAAGATGGTAACCTTGCGCGGCAGGTTTACCGGTATGGGGTTAAGTAGTTGGTTAGTTGATTAAGTTGAATGGTTGATTAAGTTGATTAGGTTGTGTAGCATTTAATAGGAGTTAATGGTTTGGGCGCACGCTATGATTAAGCTGCTTTTACTTCACCTTTCGCCAATATTCTTCCACCTTCATGCCCGTTGGCAGTGTCCCTTTTAGCGTCAGAGTATCATTTTTTAGGGTGTACAGATAGTGAATGGGGATGTTCAAAATCTTTGATTCCTCGCTGCTAAAGGTCTCGGTATCCACACACGTATCGCTTTTAAAAACATAGGTGCCGGCCTCGTATTTTTGGGGTTTAGAGCCTTTTTCCAGCGCGAAAGCCTGGTAGCTATTTCCGGTATATTTCCGTTGCAATGTATAGTCAGTTGGCGCGCCTTCTTTTTTACCATTATAAATACCGCCCACGAAATTCCAGGTGCCTTTTAAGGCAGGCGCTGGTTGAAAGGATTCCATTAACGTCAGCAGTGCGCAGCAGCTACATATAAATATTGTTTTTGCATTCATATTTTTTAGGTTAGTCGCTTTATTCCAAAATCGGATTTCCTGATTTTACACATCCGTTCACCACCAACTTCATGAAAAACGATCCCTTCAATATCGTGCTCAGTTAGATAGTCTTTCAAGCCGTCGAATGATAAGTCCTCCACTTCCAACCGTTCGGCCCCATGCTTTACCAAATGATGCCCGTTTAGCTTTTCCGGGTTGCCTTGCACTTTGGGGCCGCACAATTCATAAGTTCCGTCGGCTAAGCCGGGGTTATTATCAAAAGGTTCAAAATGATACCTGTCAGACTTATCATTTCGATCGCACTTTACCCAATGTGGATGATGGCCGGATATTTCATCTGGTTCCTGGCACGGAATGGCGCCGGCAGGCACTTCCCTGCCTTTTTTTACGTCGTAACGCTTGTATACCTCGCCTCCGATAACAGCACTCGCCGTACCATCAAATTTCCTGGTGGCAAAGGCATTTGAAAAGACCCATGAATTTTCGGGATTAACTTCATTGACGACCCGGCTTAAACGCTCGGGATCTTTCTTATATAACGTCGATATCTTTTTCACATTTTAGATTGTACAGGGAATAGCAATTGATTTTTTATACCCAATTGATCCCCTTTTTTAATAAAGATAAGGTTTTTTCCTCTTCACTCCCAGGCTCCGGCTTGTAATCATAAAACCATTTGGCTGTTGGCGGCAAACTCATTAGTATCGATTCAATGCGGCCGTTGGTTTCCAGGCCGAACTTAGTGCCCGCATCATACACCAGGTTAAATTCGGCATAACGGCTGCGGCGCTGGTATTGCCATTGTTGCTGGGCATCGGTAAAGGGCTTATCGCGGTTTCGGTTTACCAGCTCAGTATAGATCGGGGCAAAAGAACGGCCAAGTGTTTTTGAAAATTCAAAGATCGTTTCCCAGCTGATTTCTTCTGTGGCGGTTAAGCGGTCGTAAAATATACCGCCGACACCGCGCGTTTCGTCTCGATGTTTGATAAAGAAATAGTTATCGGCCCAGGTTTTAAAACGGGTGTAAAAGTCCTTGTTATAAGTATCACAAACGGATTTGAGGTAAGCATGGAAATATTGGGCATCGGCTTCAAAAACGTAATGGGGCGTAAGATCTATCCCGCCGCCAAACCAACGTACCGGCTCCTTGCCGGAGCCATAGGAAGAAGGCATTTCGAAATACCGGATGTTCATATGGATGATAGGCACCAATGGATGGTTTGGATGGATAACGATTGAAACGCCGGTAGCAAAAAAATCGTCCTGGTCTACCTTTAGCGCATTTTTCACGCTCTCAGGCAGTTGTCCGTGCACGGCTGAAAAGTTTACGCCGCCTTTCTCAAATATCTTTCCGTTTTGGATAACGCGTGTTCGGCCGCCCCCACCGCCGTCTCTTTCCCATTCCTCCTGCTCAAAACGTGCCTTGCCATCGGTTGCTTCCAGGGCGGCGCAAATTTCGTCTTGTATTTGTTTGTAAGCGCCGGCTATTTCTTCTTTGCTGATCATCGGGGGTAAATTTGACGATTTTTATCCGGGGAATAACGCAGAGACGCAATATTTTGCGTCTTTAACCAAATGATTGGGAATGGAGACGCAAAATATTGCGTCTTTACGAATCTTCCACATAATCCAGATCTTTACCAAAGGTGTCCTTTAACTGGCTGAGTGCCAAAAGGGCCAAAGCGGTAAGTATACCCATCATAATGTAACCACTTGTGATCATGCCATAGCTGGCTTTTAGCGCTACAAACCCCATATTGATCAAAATGAGTGATCCGCGCACAAAATTCGGGACTGTAGTGGCTACGGTAGAGCGAATATTCGTTCCGAATTGTTCGGCAGCTATAGTAACGAATGTTGTCCAGTAACCAACAGCAAAACCCATAAAAAAGCAAAGCCATAAATAATGCGGGGTGGATAAACCATCTGATTGCAAATACACCACAGCGCTTATAGCTGACAATACAAGAAAAATAAACATTACTTTTTTACGCGACCGGAGCAATTGGGCCAGCAATCCGTTTACCATGCCTCCAATTGCAATGCCTATATACGCATACATGATACCGTCGCCGGCAACCAGTTTGGCTGTTGCATGAAGCGCCACCCCAAATTCGGGTTGAAGAGATATGAGTATGCCAACCACATACCATAATGGCGCACCTATCAGGATACAACACAGGTATTTTTTTAACCTATCCCAATTTGTAAAAAGCGTCAGGAAGTTTCCCCTTGACACATCGGTCCTTTCGACATTTTTAAACATACCAGACTCAAAAGTACCGAGCCTGAGCAGTAGCAATATCACGCCCAGCCCGCCTCCTACAAAATAAGCGGTATGCCAATCGTATTTTGAAACAATGTTTGCCGCCACAGCCCCCAACAAGCCCACTGACGCGACGATCATCGTTCCATATCCTCGTTTCTCTCTGCTTAAAGTTTCGGTAACCAGGGTAATGCCAGCCCCTAACTCACCTGCAAGGCCTATTCCTGCAATAAAACGCACTATCTTGTACATTTCAGGGGTTTGCACCCATCCATTAGCGAAATTTGCTAGGGAATATAATGCAATAGAACCAAAAAGCACTTTGATCCTTCCAAGCCTGTCGCCCAGCATGCCCCAAATAAGGCCGCCGAGCAGCAAACCAAACATTTGCCAGTTTATAATGCTTGTGCCCACTGCCAGCACGTCTTTAGGGCTTACGCCAATGCTTATTAAGCTTTGCTTCCTAACGATCAGGAAGATCAGCAGGTCATAAATGTCAACAAAATAACCCAGAGATGCTACCAGGACAAGGAGCGCTACATTCCGGGTAAGTTTAGCCGATGAATCAATGGCCATAATTGTAATAATTGGTTAAAAATGGTTTAAATTTAAATAACCCCGCACGTACAAATTAAAACAAAAAAACCCCTGATTGCCCAGAGGTTCGTTAAAAATATCGATACAGTTTATACTATGCTTTTTTTACATTAACGGCTTGCAACCCTTTTCTGCCTTCTTCCACATCATACGTTACGCTGTCGTTGTCTTTAATAGCATTTACACCGCCCTGCACGTCTTTAAAGTGTACAAAAAGATCCTTGCCTTCTTCAGTGATGATGAAGCCATACCCCTTTTGCGTGTTAAACCATTTTACTTTTCCAGTTTTCATAAAATTATTAATTGTGGTATTAAAAAATTGTTGTATCGATTAAAAACTTTTGCCAAAACTGAATAATACAACGATCGTCAGACTGTATAGCAAAGCCAATCTGTTCAAATATATTAAAATAATTAATAACCAAATAAAATTATTTATTTGGCTGCGGTGTTAATCTTAAATAGGGTTTAATGATGGTATGACCCTTAGGAAATTTCGCCGGGATGTCTTCCGTTTTGATCGCGGGTACTACTACCACGTCCTCCCCTTCCTTCCAATCAGCAGGTGTGGCAACGCTATAATTGGCAGTCAACTGCAGCGAATCGATCACCCTTAAAATCTCCTGAAAATTACGGCCGGTAGAGGCCGGGTAGGTGATCATCAGTTTGATGGTTTTGTCAGGCGCGATGATAAACAGCGAGCGCACTGTAGCAGTTAGCGATGCATTCGGGTGAATCATATCGTAAGCCAGCGCAATCTCGCGATTTTCGTCGCCGATGATCGGGAAATTTACCTCAACGCCCTGTGTTTCATTAATATCCTTTATCCAGCCTTCATGCGATTCAACCGAATCCACGCTCAGGGCGATCACTTTTACGTTGCGTTTGGCAAACTCATCTTTCAGCGATGCTGTTTTGCCCAGCTCAGTGGTACACACCGGTGTATAATCGGCCGGGTGAGAAAATAATACGCCCCAGCTATTGCCGAGATACTCATAGAAATCGATCTCGCCTTCCGACGTTTTTGCTTTAAAATTGGGAGCAGCGTCCCCTAACCGTAAACTCATGTTCTTTAAAATTTAGTGTCTAATAATGCACGAAGTTAAGGGGATGCTTTTAATTGTCAAGGGATATTTAAAAAAATACGATTATTTATATAGACTTTGTATGAAATATAGACATCTGAGCTACGATTTCGGATGTCGGATGTTCGATTTCGGATTTAGGCAGACGAGCAAATCCGAAATCATCATTCCGAAATCCGATATTAAAAACGAACATTCCCATTAAAACTTTGTTGAACTGTTTTATAGCTGATTCACACTTTTTACATGGCACGACATACTTACAATACCGGCATCATCGGTAATTGCGCTTACATGGCGCACGTAAACCAAAATACGAATATCGACTGGCTGTGTTGGCCGCGCTTCGACAGCACCTTTGTTTTCGGCGGATTGCTGGATAAAGAAAGGGGCGGCGCATTTTCCATATTGCCCGAGGAGGAATTTACTTCGCACCAATATTACCTCGAAAACACCAACGTGCTGATCACGGAGATCACCCTGAAAAGCGGCAGCAGCTACAGGGTTACCGATTTTGCCCCGCGTTTCAGGGAGCATGAGCGCTATTACAAACCACTGATGCTGATCAGGAAGATCGAGCCGCTGGTGGGTTCGCCCCGTGTGGCTGTAAAATGTCAGCCGGTTTCGGATTACGGGCAAACAAAGCTTCATGTTAATCGCGGCAGCAACCACATACAATTTTTAGGCGGCGAGGAAAATATGCGCCTCACCACCAATATCCCCATCAGCTATGTTTTTGCCGAGCAACCTTTTGTGCTGAATGATTTCAAGTTTTTGGTGCTCACCTACGGCGAGCCGCTTGAAGCGCCGCTGATCAGCACCGCAGAGCGTTTTTTAAGGGAAACCACAAATTACTGGCGGGTGTGGATAAAACACTCCTCTATTGCAAGTTTTTACCAGCCGTATGTGATCCGGTCGGCTTTGGCGTTGAAAATTCACCAGTTTGAGGATACCGGCGCTATCATTGCTGCCAGTACCACCAGCCTGCCCGAGGCACCAGGTACCGGCCGCAACTGGGATTATCGTTATTGCTGGCTGCGTGATACCTATTACGTGATTACCGTGCTGAACCATATTGGCCATTTTGAGGAAATGGAGAAATATTTTGCTTATGTAACGGATATTTCCTTTAGCGAAGAGGAACGTTACCAGCCATTGTATGGCATTACGGCAAAAAAGATACTTACCGAAACCATTTTGGAGGACCTTGACGGGTACATGGGCAATAAGCCGGTGCGCGTGGGCAACCAGGCTTACGAGCATATTCAAAATGATATCTACGGCCAGGTGATGATCTCGCTTCTCCCCTTGTATACCGATCATCGCTTTATTTTTTCGGAAAGGAAAGACTCTGTACGCTGGATAGAGTTTCTATTGGGCAAGATAGAACGAACTATTGACGAGAAAGACGCCGGGATATGGGAGTTTCGAAATATGGCCAATATTCATTGCTATAGCAACCTGTTCCAGTGGGCGGGCGCATCGGCCGCAGAAAAAATGGCCCGGGCGATAGATAACAAAGAACTTGTTAAAAAAGCGGTGTCGCTTAAAAAACGAGCCGCCAAACATATTGAAAGTTGTTACGACCCGAAGCGAAAGGTTTATACCAACTCGGCCGGCAGCTCAAACCTGGATGCCAGCACATTGCAGCTGATCATGATGAACTATCTTGACCCGGCATCCGACCGGGCAAAAGATCACCTTATAGCGCTGGAAAAGGAACTAAAGGCCGAAAAAGGCCTGTTTTACCGGTACTTATATAAAGATGATTTTGGCAAGCCGCAAACTACCTTCCTGATTTGTGCGTTTTGGTACGTGGAAGCGCTGGCCTGCGTTGGCCGAACAGAAGATGCTACCCGTGAATTTGAAGAATTACTGCAATACAGCAACCATCTTTTGTTATTTAGTGAAGACGTTGACGAAACTGACGGCAGCCAATGGGGTAATTTCCCGCAGGCGTATAGCCATGTAGGTTTGATGAATGCGGCGTATCGTATTGCAATGAAGCTGGACAAGCCGATATTTTTGTAGAAATGGGAAATACCCCGGATTCGAGGCGCCCCTGCAAGTTATCATATTTAGCAACAATTGTTTACTTTTGTTAGGAGCATTATTCTGCACACATGAAAAAGGTGGACCGTATAACACTTGACCCAAATGTAATGGGCGGTAAGCCCTGTATAAGGGGCATAAGAGTTACTGTGGGCACTATAATCGGTTTGCTTGCTTCCGGTATCTCCAACCAGGAAATTCTTAACATGTACCCTTACCTTGAACTTGAAGATATTACCGCCGCGCTTTCGTATGCAGCATGGCGGTCAGAAGAATTTGAGGTCTCCCTTGCCAAAGTATGAAAATATTGATCGACATGAATTTGTCTCCCATGTGGGTAGCCGAATTTCATTCTTTTAATATTTAAGCGGTTCACTGGTCGTCACTCGGTAAACCCACTGCCCCCGGATGTCTTGATAATGGAATGGGCACGTATAAATAACTAGGTAGTCTTTACGCACGACCTTGATTTTGGAACGGCATTAGCGCTCACAAAGGCTGAAAAACCAAGTGTTATTCAAGTTCGGACCCAAAACGTAACTGTTTCTTATCTATCCAAAATGGTTATTTCGGCAATTAATACTTACCGCGATTTGCTATTAAAAGGAGCATTGATAGTTTTGGACGAGGAAAAAAACAGAATCAGAATTTTACCGCTGTAATCGCTAAGCGCACTTTTCGCAACCTTCAATGCACTACCGCCGCTTCCGCAAAAGCAGATAATAACCGCCTTACCTCGGCAGGGTTGCGCAGGTAAAACTTTGCTGCCGAAACGTTGCTGCCTACCTTTATGGTTACTGCGTTATCGGGCAGGGACTTAAATACATCTTCATCGGTATAATCATCGCCGAGCGCAATAATAAAATCGTAGTCATTTTTTTCAATCAGCATCAGGGCGGCTTTACCTTTGTTCACTTCCACATTTTTTATCTCCAGCACCATGTCGCCTGGTAGCAGCTGCAAGCCTTTGTCGCTGGCCATGTATTTTAAATTGTTCATTAACTCGCCGGCGCGCAGTTCTCCCAATCCCTTTTGTGTATTGCGGTAATGCCACACCAGTGAATATGTTTTTTCTTCGATAAAAGAACCCGGCGTACGGTCTACATAAGTTTCAAGAACCGGTAAAATCTCGTGCTTCCAACTGTCAGAAAGACCGGATACCTTGTGCCACGATGTGTTTTGCTGTTTAAACCATGCGCCATGCTCAGCAATAAGGTAAATATTCTTGTTGCCGAACCACTCGTCAAGATTATCGTGCTTGCGCCCGCTGATCAATACCAATTCGTTCGCGGGGTCATCGCCTAATTTGTCGATCAGTTCCATAAGTTCAGCATCCGGCTTGGCCTGCAGGATATTCGATTTAAAACCAACAAGGGTACCGTCGTAGTCAAGGAAAATAATGCGTTTTTTGGTTTTATGGTAACGCTTGACGATGGATTGTTCAGTGGCCCCGCTCACATGGCGTGTTTGCATGGAACGCTGCATTTGTTTCACTTCTTTCAGCCTGTCCATAAATATCTTAACCCAATGGTTGATATTGAACTTGGCGACCAGCTGCCGCATTTCGCGCATGCGTTCTTGCTGCTCTTCCAAAGGCATGTTTAATGCATAGATGATCGCCTCACAAACCTCGCCGGCATTGTTGGGGTTCACGATAATGGCATCTATCAACTCCTTGGATGCACCGGCCATTTCGCTCAGGATAAGCACACCATCGTCATTCAACCTGCTGGCTACGTACTCCTTGCTAACCAGGTTCATCCCATCTCGTAATGGCGTCACCAGGCAAACATCGGCAGTGCTGTACAGGGCCGAGAGCATTTCCATCGGGAATGACCGGTAGTAGTAGTGGATGGGCGTCCACTCCATTTTGCGGTAAAGGCCGTTTATATTTCCTACTTTTTTGTCTATCTCATCCCTCAGATGGGCATATTGAGGCACCGTATCACGCGATGGCACCACAACCATGTAAAGGGTTACCTTTTCGCAATATTCGGGGTGGCTTTTTAGCAGTTCTTCAAAGGCCTGCAGCCGCTGCAGAATGCCTTTGCTGTAATCAAGGCGATCGATGGAAAGGATTATTTTACTGTCTTTAAAGGTGTCTTTTATCGATTTGATATTTTCTTTAACCTCCTTTTGCAAAGGTAACGATGCGTATTTTTTTACATCGATACCCATTGGGAACGATTCGGCTACTACATACCGTTCGCCAATATTAATCACATTGGCGGAAACATTTACCGGTAATATTCGGGAAACAGCACCGGTAAAGTGGCGCACATCATCAAATGTGTGGAAGCCGATCAGGTCCGCGCCCAAAATGCCTTCCAGCAATTCATACCGCCAGGGGATCATCCTGAACAACTCATGCGATGGGAACGGGATGTGTAAAAAAAAGCCGATCGATACGTCGGGCAGTTCTTCCCTTATTAAGCCGGGTAAAAGCAGCAGTTGGTAATCGTGTATCCATATTACGTCGCCCGGTTCAAGGTGTTCCAGGATAATATCTTTAAATCTTTCATTAACCTCCTGGTAGCACTCCCATTGCGACTGCTTATAGGTAGCATACGTGGATATATAATAATGAAAAACAGGCCAAAGCACGTCGTTTGAAAATCCTTCGTAGTATTGATTGATCTCGTCCTGGTTTAAAAAAACGGGCACGAGGCTCATTTCTTCCAGTTGGCCGGTCACGTTTTCACGGTCCTTCCCTTCCGGTATTTCAATACCGGGCCACCCTATCCATTTATTGCGGCCCTGTTTATATACCGAACCGAGGCCGGTAGCTAAACCACCCTCACTGGGCGATAAACTGTATTCCTCGTCGTTCTTCGTAATTTTAACAGGCAGCCTGTTGGAAACGATTATCGTTTTTGGCATCAATAACCTCTTTTACTATAAAAGGGATTAATGGGGTAGTTGTTTGAGGAATATTGTAAAAAATCTACTAAATTTAGTAATTAAAGCGGTTTTTCTGACACTTCGTCGACTTGTCAAATAAAATTTAACCGCAAAGGCCTCAAAGGTTTTTCGCAAAGCACACCAAGCCTGTTTGATGTCTATTTTAAAGATTTTTTATTAAGGGACCGTATCAGCATATGCTTGAAGCGACATTCCTTTGCGAACTTTGCGGTTAAATATCGAATATGCTAATTTGATCTGTTACTACAAAAAAAGCCGCCCCGAGTGACCGGGACGGCTGCAAAACAATTATTAAAAAGGGAAACTTACTTTACTTGTTTAAAGAAGTCAAGGCTGCCTGAACTGGTAACCCTTACCAAAACTTCATGAGCGTTGCTTTTAAGGTCAACAAAGTATGATGTAGGGTCGATACCATCGTTCACGGCTTCATTGGCCTGGTAAACAATAACGTTTGCGGGCGTATAGCCTTTATACGCTTCTGCGATCAATTTTTGGCTTTTTGCAGGGATAACATTGTAGCCAACTACCTGGGTTACACCCAAAAAGTCGCCGGCAAGGTTGTAAAATGCAGTGCGGTGTACACCATTTTCAACAAAGTCGGCCTTTTGGCAGCTTTTGTTAACGGTCCAGGTGATATTTTGCGCATCGGCAAAATCAGCATTGAACTCTTGAACTACACTATATGATACGTTTGCAGAAGCTTCGTTTCCTTTTTTACCGCCATCAGCAGCAAAAACATTTACGCTGAACAGAGCAGCGGTTGCGATTGTTAAAATTACTTTTTTCATGGTTGTTAAATTTTAAATCCGCAACAAAAATATAGCAAAATTATCGAATATTTAAATATGATATCACTTTTATGATAATTTTATAATTGAATGTGTTTTTGACAGATATTTTTAAAAATTCACAAATAGCTTAGTGTATTTTTTACAATATGTAAATCGAAAAAATGACAAAAATATGGCTTATTTTGATTGTAGCAAGTTTTTTACAAGGAGTTAACGGGAATTTAACGTTGAAATCAGACCATTCGGTTTAAATTGTAGAGACGCAATACTTTGCGTCTCGGGTAATGTGTGTACGTACCCATTCGTTCATTGATTGAAGAGGTTTTAACGGTACCGGGATTCGGGTTCAATTGAATATCACGATTCACTGTTGAGACGGACCTTGCAGGCGGGAGACGCAAAGTATTGCGTCTCTACGGTAATGCGTGGGGTTACCCATTCGTTCTTTGATTGAAGGGCGGTACCGGTCCCGGGATTCGGTTTCGATTGAATATCACGATTCGTTATTGAGACGGACCTTGCAGGCGGGAGACGCAAAGTATTGCGTCTCTACGGCTGTTCCCTCACCCATTATCCGCAAAACCCGGGTACAGCGTCATACCCCCATCCATAAAAATGGTGGTGCCGGTAATATAGTCCGCCTGGTCGGATGCCAGCCAGGCGGCCAACTGGCCAATATCTTCGGGCAGGCCGATACGGTTGTAAGGGATAAGCGTTAGCAAGCTGTTCAGCGCTTCGGGTGTTTGCCAGGCCGACTGGTTAATATGGGTTTGTATAGCGCCGGGACCTATACTTACCACCCTGATCTTGTGCGGCGCCAGTTCCTGCGCCATGCTTTTCATCATCATCATTACGCCGCCTTTACTGGTGGCATAATTTACATGGCCTCCCCAGGGGATCACCTCGTGCACACTGCTCATGCAGATGATTTTGCCGGCGGCCTTGCTCCTGCCCTCAACCACTCCCCTGCGGATAAATTCTCGTGCGGCTTCACGGGCACATAAAAACTGGCCAGTGAGGTTAATGCCGATCACGGTATTCCATTGCTGCAGCGTCATATCCACAAATTTCGAATCGCGCTGCAAACCGGCGTTGTTCACCAGGATGTCGATGGTGCCATATTGTTTATACATTTCGGCAAACATGGCCTGTACTTCGGTTTCGTTACTTACATCGGCATGGATTGCATAGGCGTTGCCGCCGGCCGCTGTTATTTTATCGACAGTTTTTTGCGCCTCCTCGTGCGCGTCCACATGGTTAACCACTACGTTGGCGCCTGCCGCGCCCAGTGCTACGGCAACAGCTTCGCCAATGCCGCTGTCGGCGCCGGTTACCAGCGCCGATTGTCCCTGTAATGAATAGGTGATCATAGGTATTTCGTTTTGGGGCTAAAGATAACGGTTTCATGTGCAGATGCGTGGATATGCGGATGTGCAGATGATTTTTTGATGGGTTAAAAGCACGACGGATAGGACAATGCAGACATAGCAATGTCGAACAACGAACATGAAGTTAAAACCTCAAAGTTCGCTATTCGACATAATTATTCGATATTCAGCGCCTCAGCGTTTGGCCTTTAACCTATTGATATTAAGGAGACGCCGCAAAGTAGAACGATAACCTCTCCTACTTCTTCTTTCCAAAAGCGGCATTATCCATGCTCGAGTTAGAGCCTTTGCCCGACTGGTAATCGGATTGCGTTTTGGTTCCGGGCGCCTTCGGCGCTTTTTTTACGTTTTTTTGGCCTTTGTCTTTGCTCATGATGTATTGAATTAGGGTGAATGAATATTATTGTTGCTAAAATGTTTCGCGCAGTTTGATGATGCGTATCCAGTGCATAAATTTCATAACCGGGTAAACCGGGTCGATCTCGAACCAACGGGCGCCAAAATTAGCGTTGTTGGGGTGTTTGTGGTGATTGTTCTGGAACAATTCGCCCAGCATCAAAAAATCGAACGGGGTAGTGTTTTTTGACTTGTCCTTATTGTCAAAATTGGCATAACCATACTTGTGGCCGCACCAGTTCACGATGGCGCCGTGTATGGGGCCCATCATAAAATGGATAGGCAATAACAGGAACATCCACCAATGGGCGGCAAAAAAGATATAGAAAACAGTGTAGGCCGCACCAAATAACAGTCGCGACAGCAGTGACGAACCCATACGATCGATCAGCGGCCATTGCGGGTAATGCCCGGGGAATTGCGCCTCAGGGTCCTTTGTTTTGTTCAGATAATCGCCGAAGGTGATAATGGTGGCCTTCATCAATTGGTACACATCTTTAAAAAAATGCGGAGAATGCGGGTCCTTAGCCGTGTCGCTGAAGGCATGGTGCTGCCGGTGCATCATGGCATAAGCCCGGGGGTTTAAAAATGAAGCTCCTTCAAAAAGGTAGGCCATGATATAAAATATACGCTCCCAGGTTTTGCTGGTGGTAAACATGCGGTGTGATGCATAGCGATGCTGGAAAAAGGTTTGAAAAAACAGTGATAAAAACCAGTGTGCTATAAAAAAAATAAGGATGATCATAAAAAAACAGATTAACAGAAATGAAAACTAATGGCATCTCCCTTTAAAAATAAAAATGCCTGAGAGGGTCGATAAGAAGCGGGAGAGGTTGTCTTTTCCTGTGTGCCCGGGCTGCCTGATAGCGGGAACGCCACTATTAATAGGTGTGCGTTATTTATAAACCGTGTGTTTGTTTAGCGGTTTACGTCCAAAATGCAGTCGCTTTTTATTGAAGACTTCTGTTTATTAACATCAAATATAGGTATTTGTTACGCCGTTTTCGAAATATGTTTTAACGATTACAGACGGTTAACGCGGCAGGCGGATGGATTTAAGCCATTTTACCAGTGATGAGCACATTTAAGTGACTTCGGTCATTTAAATGTGCTTTATTTTTACTATATCTTTATATGCCTGTAAGGTGTACGGTTAAAAGCAGTTTAAAACATTTTCAGCATTTACAGCTTATAACAACATAGCTGCACAAATTTTAGCCGGTCAATTTTACTTTTAGATTCCTTCCGCTCCGAAATCAAAAAACCATCACAACTTGAAACTCTACATTAAAAACATGGTATGCATCCGCTGCAAGATGGTGGTGAAGCAGGAACTGGAAAAATTGGGCCTGCACTATGTCAATGTCGAGTTAGGTGAAGCAAACATCCTTGAAAACATGTCGCCCGTTCAAACTGAGGAGTTTAAGAGCGGCTTGTTAAAATTCGGCCTGGAACTATTGGATGATAAAAAAAGTATACTGATCGAGAAAATTAAAAAAGTGATCGTTGAACTGATTCATTATACAGACGAACCGCTGAAAGTTAACTTTTCGGATTACCTGGGCGAAAAGTTAAACCATAATTACACTTACCTGGCCAACCTGTTTTCGGAAGTGGAAGGAATTACCATCGAACACTTCATCATCATCCACAAGATCGAGAAAGTAAAAGAATTGCTGGTGTATGACGAACTGTCGCTAACCGAAATATCATACAAGCTGCACTACTCAAGCGTTGCGCACCTGTCAAACCAGTTCAAAAAAATAACAGGCTTAACCCCCTCCTTTTTTAAGAAAGTTAAAGATTACAGGACACAAGGGTTAGAAAATATTTGACGGCTATTTAACCAGCGTAGCATGGCGCTTGTCAACCATTACTTTTGCGTTATTGTACCTCACAGCAATCTTATAGGTATTTAAATAGCTTTCAAATACCATATAAGGTTGCCCTTTAACATATCCCGGAAATCCTTTTCCGTGATAGCGCAGGTTTTGTCCCGGCTGTAGTTCAACGTCATCTATCATAATCAGGGTATTAATGCATTTTTAACTTGTTTGCCCGGCCACTCCGATGGATTTGAAGTCTTTTACCGGCAAAAATAAATCGACCCAACAATCACAATTCTTTAGCCCCTGGCAGGCCTGGCCCTTTTATCATATGATCAATCTTGTCGGCGCTGGCCGAGATGATATGCAGGTATTTTTCAATATCCTCATTTTTAGCTTTCGTGGCGATGATCGCTGCTGATAATTTGATACTCGTTAACCTATTGTTTATTTCGCGTACCGATACAGTGGCAAACCGCGTGGCCGCTTCATTATTAGCCGGTTGGTGAGATAACTCGGGCGACATACTCAATTGTGATTAATATTGTCAGTATAAATGTGGTAATATTTAATGCAATCCCGCTTACATCATTCTAATGAAAAGTTACATTATTCCCACATTTTTGACTGATATCCAGCCGTTTTCGCATTTTTCTTACTCATACCCGCTTTTAATAACGGTCATGATCATTTTAAACCTGCCGTTTGGCTTTATATAATTGGGCGAATGAGCGGGTATAATAATGCCCATCCCTGTTTCCAGGTAGTTGGAAGTATTATCGATCACGATCTCAGCCTTTCCTTCGACGATCTGTGCGAAAGTGTCAAACGGCGTGGTTTTTTCGGTCAGCCCTTCCCCGCTGTCAAAAGACATGATGCTGATATTCCCGGATGATTTTTTAATGATTGTTTTAATAACGACCGAGTTAGGCACGTATTCAATAATTTCAACAACAATGTGTGCACTTGCCTTTTCAAGTTCAGCGACTGTTGGCTTAGCATCCTTGTTTTTTTCATCCATGATCGTAAATATATTTGTTTCGACGCCCGATATTAAGCCAGTGTATGCAAAGGTTCCGTTACTTTAGGCTTCAGCGTTACATAACTATTTGTATTAGTTACATTATTCACACATTTATAAACAGGTAAGTAAAAAAATCCATTAACCATCCATCCTGGTCAACGGCCTCTCCAACAGGACGCTAACTTTTTATTGGGCTAACCGAATGCCTGTAACGGCACGCCTTTTAAAATCACGTGACATTACAACCACATAACTTTAGGTACATTGCGGCGATACATGAGGCAACTTAAGATAACACAATCCATTACCAACCGCGAAACACAATCGCTGGATAAGTATTTACACGAGATAGGAAAAGTAGACCTGATCACCGCGCAGGAAGAGGTAATACTGGCCCAAAAGATACACCAGGGCGACCACGCTGCCGTACAGCGTTTAACCCAGGCAAACCTGCGGTTTGTGGTATCGGTAGCCAAGCAATACCAAAACCAGGGATTAACGCTGGGCGACCTGATCAACGAAGGGAACCTTGGATTGATCAAAGCCGCCTGGCGGTTCGACGAAACCAGGGGCTTTAAATTCATATCCTACGCGGTGTGGTGGATAAGGCAATCCATTATATCGGCAGTGGCCACACAAAGCCGTGCCGTGCGCCTGCCGCTTAACCAGTTGGGCGCCTTAAACAAGATCCGCAGGTCATCCTCAAAATTAGAGCAACAATTTGAACGGCCGCCAACACCCGAGGAACTGGCCGAGGAAATGGAAACTACCCCCGAAAAAATATTCGATTCACTGGCGAACGCGGGCTACCAGGTATCGCTGGATGCGCCTTTTGTAACCGGCGAGGACCAAACCCTGCTGGATGTTATGGAAAGCAAGGGCGCAGATACCGATGGTATGCTGATGAGCGATTCATTATCAAAAGAAATATTTAGTTCGCTGCGTATTTTACCGGAGCGCGAAAGGCAGGTGATCGTACTGTTTTTTGGTTTGGACAGCGGATCGGGCAGTTCGCTTGAAGAGATCGGTGAAGTATTTCGCCTAACCCGCGAACGGGTAAGGCAGATAAAAGACAAAGGTTTGATGCGCCTGCGCCAGCACTCAAAAGCCCAGGTGCTGAAATCGTATTTGTAAGCGGGTGTGAACCGGTATCGAAATAATCCTTTTTATAAAAAAGATATCCTGCTGCTTGATATTGCTAAATATATTAGCAAATTTGCAGCATGCCACCTGCAGGACATCCATATACCGAAGCCGAATTGGCGCAAAGAAAGCGGCAGGAAGCAATTGACGCAGAACGGCGTGACCGGGAGGAACTGGAGCAAAAGGCCCGCTGGCTCACCGCCCAAAAAGTTGCCGACAAAGCTAGAGCCCATAGCGCTTGGATTTACGACCCTGAAACCAAAACCTGGTATACGCCAGATGAGTTTGTGGCCCAGTTTACCCGTTATTTTGCAGACCACCCCCTATTTTACCGTGTAAAAATTAAAAACCCACTGGAAGGCCTGCAGGCCGGCTATAAGCAGCTGGAAATTTTGCAGGCGAGGCTGCTGGATTTTAGTAAAAAGATCATCGGGTATTTGAACGGGTAAGTTAACGACAGAGATATACCGGCAATACTGTTCATTTTGGGCGTTACCCCGCTGAAAGAGGCGGGGTCGCGTGCTGTGCTCATACTGCGCGAGGCCTTAGGCGCTTTGGCCTGTATCCGTCCCCAAAATCGTTCGGGACTAACGCAATCCGCCGTAATAACCTGATATTTGCCTATCATATAACATACAGGCCGACACTCAGCCAAGTTCGGTTCTTCTATAAAACATTTCGTTATTACAGACAAGCGACATACTTGTCCGGGCGGGGGCGTTCGAAACCGTTTTAAGTGTTCAATTTTTACGCACGAACACACTACAAACGCCAACGAAAAGCATTGATTTATAGCATTTTATAAATTTAAATTTTCAAAATCCGGACAGTTTTGAGGTTTTTTTTGAACACTTACCATCGTTTTTATTGATTATCAGCAAGTTGCAAATTCACCTGCTGTGCCCAGCCTGGTGCAAACCAAGTACTTATTACTGATAATCAGGTGGTTATATCGAAAAATGCGTGCGTAATCACGTCCATGCTCGGAGACATTCGAACAGCGGTTGGCGCAAACTACCCTGGCTCTTGACTCTCGTTTTTCCACCTATCCCAGGTTGCCTTTTTTCAACTCGCTGATGGCATGGCTCGCTGCCCGGGCAGTTAACGCCATAAAGGTGATCGAGGGGTTTTGCACGCCTGTACTGGTCATACAGGCGCCATCCGTCACAAACACATTGGGGCAGCTGTGGAACTGGTTCCAGCCGTTGAGTAACGAGGTTTTGGGGTCTTTACCCATGCGCACGCCTCCAATCTCGTGGATATCGAGTCCGGGGGGCCAGTGGTTATCATACGGGGTGATGTTTTTGCAACCCGCTTTTTCCAGCATCTCGCTGCCCGTTTGCAAAAAGTCTTTCACCATTTTAAGGTCGTTGTCGTCATAATCCACCGATACATTGATCAGCGGTACGCCCCAGTCATCTTTTTTGTCCTTATCCAGGTAAACCAGGTTGGTTTCCTTAGGTAAGGTTTCGCCCTGCATCATCATGTAGATGTCCCAGCCGCCTGCTTCAGATATACCATCTTTATAGGCCGCGCCGACTTGCTGGCCATCAACCTCATGCCCCCAACCCGACCGGGTGGCGGAGTAAAACACCATGTAGCCACGTTTAAAGTCCATCTCCTGCTTGTATACATTGCGGAAGTTGGGCATCATCACCGCGCAGGGCCTGCGGCCATAATAATAACTATCGAGGTGCCCATCGAACGTGGCCGAAATATTGCCGCGGTAGTTCTGAAAAGCGATGAATTTACCCAGCATGCCGCTATCGTTTCCAAATCCATTCGGAAAACGCGAGGATGTGCTGTTGAGCAGTATTAAATTGGTATTGATGCAGGCAGCATTTACAAAAATGATCTTTGCATAATACTCGGTAGCCTGTTTGGTATGTGCATCGATCACCCTCACCCCTGTCGCTTTGCCTTTTTTATCGTCATAAATAATAGAATGCACCACTGAATCCGGCAAAATGGTAAGGTTGCCGGTTTTATTGGCTGTTGGCAAAGTAGCTGAGTTTGAACTAAAGTACCCGCCAAACGGGCAGCCACGCTGGCATAGGTTGCGTGCCTGGCATTGTCCGCGTCCCTGGTCCAGGTGGATCTGTTTGGGCTTGGTCAAATGCGCACAGCGGCCGATGATCACACTGCGGTCTTTATAATTATCCACAATGCGCTGGCGGATCACTTTTTCAACCTCGTTCATCTCCCATGGCGGCAGAAATTCGCCGTCGGGCAGGGTTTCAAGGCCGTCTTTGTTGCCCGAAATGCCTGCAAAAAGCTCCACATGGCTATACCATGGCGCAATATCATCATAACGGATTGGCCAATCTACTGCATAATTATCACGTGCCGGGCCCTCAAAGTCGAATTTACTCCAGCGCTGGGTTTGCCGGGCCCATAGCAGTGATTTTCCGCCAACCTGGTAGCCACGTATCCAGTCGAATGGCTTTTGCTGGATGTAGGGGTGTTCCTTATCCTTCACAAAAAAATGGTGGGTGCTTTCGTCAAAGGCGTAACATTTGCTAACCACCGGGTTATCTTCCTCTAATTTTAAAGTATTATAGCTGCGGTGGTTAAATTCCCAGGGATTTTTGGTTGCTGTAGGATAATCCTTCAAATGTTCCACTTTTTTGCCGCGCTCTAAAACAAGCGTTTTCAAGCCGCCTTCGCAAAGTTCCTTGGCAGCCCAGCCCCCGCTAATGCCCGAGCCGATAACGATGGCATCATAGGTATGATCACTGTTTGAAGTGTAATTAAATTCGTTTGCCGACATAGTTTGTTAATTGGTTTTTAAAGATAATAATTTGTGGCATTAGTTGTAGTTAAGTTGTACGGGTTGTAATGAGTTGTAAGTGTTGTAAAAAGTGGAATTGTTAAAAAAATCCCGTTTCCTTGTTCCGTTTATTCACAATGACATTTCCTACCTTTGGTGAATATGTTACAGATCAGCGAATTGCACATCTACCCTATCAAGTCATTGCCGGGGATATCCCTTACCCAAGTACGTGTAACTGATCGTGGCTTTGAACACGATAGGCGGTGGATGCTGGTTGATGAAAATAATATCTTCCTCACACAACGGCTTGTTCCTGAGATGACCCAATTGCCGTTGTTGTTAGAGAATGAGGGAATTAGGGTTACCAATAAGGCAAATGGTAATTCATTTTTTATTCCGTTTGAGGAGGATCCGGATGCTGTAGAAAAGCGTACAGAAGTGGTGGTTTGGGAGGATACCTGCCAGGCTGCTTATGTAAGCGACGACGCCGACAAATGGTTTTCTGAAGCGCTGGGTATAAATTGCAGGTTGGTTTACATGCCGGAAGATAGCCTCCGGGTCGTCGACCAACGATATGCCCCGGCGGATAAAATCACGTCTTTTGCGGATGCCTACCCTTTTATGATGCTTGGCCAGGCATCATTGGACGAATTAAACAGCAGGATGACCGATCCACTGCCGATAAACAGGTTCAGGCCGAACATTGTTTTTAAGGGGGGCAAGGCATTTGAGGAGGATGTGATGGATCAGCTTACCATAAGTAGCATTGATTTTTATGGGGTGAAATTATGCGCGCGTTGCCCCATACCTACCATCGATCAAAACACAGGCGCAAGGGGTAAAGAGCCTTTAAAAACGCTGGCAAAATACCGGCAACGGGATAATAAGGTTTATTTCGGTCAAAATTTGATCCACAACGGGGAGGGACACATTTGCGTGGGCGACACACTTGAGGTGAAGCGTTATCATACCGATGAGCGCTTTATAATAAGTGGTCAAAATCCGAAGTTTAGCGAAATTGATAAAACATTGGTATAATTGTGTAATTGTTCAGGTGTTTGAAACTCTACAACTGCATAAAAAATTGAAAATTTAGTGCAGATTGATAATAACCAATGATCCGGCGGCCAGCCACCTTTTAATATGCTATCCAAAAAAACAAAATACGCCATCAAGGCCCTCGTACTATTGGGCAAAAATATGGAGCAGCCCCCAATGCAGATTCAAAAAATAGCAGAGGAGGAACGCATTCCAAAAAAATTCCTGGAGCAGATATTGCTGGATCTGCGCAACGCGGGCTATTTATACAGTAAAAAAGGCGCAGGCGGCGGCTACAGCCTCAACAAAGATCCGAAGGAAATATTCCTGGTGCATATCATGCGCATTACGGGCGGGCCTATCGCCATGGTGCCCTGCGCCAGCCTCAACTTTTTTCATAAATGCGAAGAATGCCAGCAGGAAACCACCTGCGGTATACGCGACGTGTTTATAAAAGTGCGGGATGCTACCCTGAAAATATTGACTGAAACCAGCATCGCCGATATCATTGCAACGGAACAAAACCTGGTGATGAATTTGTAGTTAACCGGTATCAGCCGCATTTATCTGGATTGTGCTGTAGCATAACGCATTTTAGTTGCGTATTATCAACAAATACCAAAATCAACAACAACATGAATCCTCGCCTTACGCTTTTAATTATCGGTGCTGCAGTTCTTTTTTCAATAGCATGCAAAAAAGAAAATAAACAAATGACAGCCGCCATCCCGGAGCTTTACACTGGCAAATACCTTGAAACCAAGCTGAGAATATACAGAGTCGAGGGGGCGAACATTACCAGTGACACGACTTATGATAACTCAGCCTTCGCTACAGATGACTTTGCAAGGTTTGTTAGTGGTACCGCCTATCTTTCTTCCAGTTATTCTTACGATCCAAGAATCAGTACGCCAAGGCTTGTTAAAAATAGCGCTATTAACCTCGAGTTGTACGATTATGCTTTTAAAACCTCCGCGTATGTGCTTTCTAATCCGCAGCCAACTTTAAATCCTGGCGGCATCTATACAGATACCCTCCGTTCAACCGATAGCAAAACCTGGATGCTTCACACTGTGTATATTTTGGCAAATCCTACGGCAACCGCTTATGTACCCGAAACGGTTACAGATGCCTATTATACCATGCCTTAATATCGGTTCGATCTGCAGGCCCATACTCAAGTTGCTTTTCCCCTTAATGTAATTTTAACGTCAAATCCTGCTTTTTTCAATTAAATACGACAAGTTCGGTATACTATGTATATATTTGTACTAATGAAAATGAAAAAAGAGATTTTAAATAGGTACGAAGCGATGATGTGTTGCTGTTTGGATTGCAACGGCTGAGGGCTTTGTACAGCTTTAATAATAAGTTACAGCCTCTTTGCCTCAACCCAAAGGGGTTTTTTTATATCACAAAAAACTAAAACCAACATATGCAAAGCTTCAGAACGGAACTGGAGAATCCGGTAGTTGAAAAAGACATTATCGATCTTGAACAAAAGATCAGGGCTTTTCGTGAAGGAAAGATCCATGATGAAAAATTCAGGAGCTTGCGCCTTGCCAGGGGTGTATACGGTCAACGACAGCCCGGGGTACAAATGGTGCGCATTAAGCTGCCTTTTGGTAAGGTCACCTTTAAACAGCTTTTGCGTATTGCCGATATCGCTGACGAATATGCCAGCGGTAACCTGCATTTAACCACCCGCCAGGATATACAGATCCATTATGTAAGTCTTGACCGTACACCACAACTGTGGGCCGAACTGGAGCAGGATGATATTACGCTACGGGAGGCCTGTGGCAATACCGTAAGAAATGTTACCTCCTCCCCTGCTGCCGGCATAGATCCGGATGAACCGTTTGATGTTTCGCCGTATGCACAGGCGGTTTTTGAATATTTTTTGCGGAACCCGATCTGCCAGGAGATGGGGCGTAAGTTTAAAATTGCTTTTTCGTCAAGTGAAAAAGACACGGCTTTCACCTATATCCATGATGTTGGTTTGATCCCTAAAATAAACGAGAAAGGCGAACGCGGTTTTAAGGTATTGCTTGCCGGGGGACTTGGCGCCCAGCCATTTCTTGCTGTCGCGACCGAAGAATTTTTGCCCGAGGATCAACTGATCCCTTATATCGAAGCGATCATCCGCGTGTTCGACCGCCATGGCGAGCGCAATAACCGCAACAAGGCACGTTTAAAATATTTGGTACAAAAGATAGGCCTGGCAGAGGTTTTATCGCTGGCGGAAGCTGAAAGAAAAGCGCTGAAAGTAAAAACCTACCCGATAAACCGGGAAACTGTCCCTGCTCCTGCACCTCCGGCTCAGCAAACCTTAGCGGAAGTGGCAGTTAGTAACCCCCTTCGATTTGAGCAATGGCTCATCACCAATGTTTTTGAGCAAAAGCAAAAAGGCTTTTACGGTGTGTATGTGAAAGTCCCGGTTGGTGACATCCATACCCCAATAGCACGCCAGCTGGTTGAGGCCATAAAGCCTTATGTAGCCGACGAGATCCGGATTACCCAGACACAAGGATTGTTGCTGAAATATGTTCAAAAAGAAGCCCTGCCGGCGCTCTATAATGCGTTAACTGAGCTTGATCTGTCCGCACCCGGTCATGATAGCCCCGCAGATGTTACCACGTGCCCCGGTACGGATACTTGCAATCTGGGCATATCCAACAGCATGACGCTTTCCAAAGTACTGGAAGACCTGATCTATAATGAATACGAGGAATTCATCTACAACCGCGAGATAAAAATTAAGATCAGTGGCTGCATGAATTCCTGTGGACAGCATGGCCTGGCGCATATCGGTTTTCATGGCAGTTCATTAAAGGCGGGTGCAAGGGTATTGCCATCGGTACAAGTGCTTTTAGGCGGTGGAACCGTTGGAAATGGTGTTGGCCGGGCGGCCGAAAAGGTGATCAAAGTCCCCGCTAAACGCGCTACTCATGTGTTGAGGGCCGTTTTGAACGATTATAAATCAAATTCAATAGGCGAAGAAACTTTCCATTCTTATTACGACAGGCAGGGAAAAGACTATTTCTACCAGCTATTAAAACCACTCGCTGATTTGACCACGTTGACCGAGGAAGAATTTGTTGATTGGGGCCACGAAGAAACCTTCGCAACCGCTATCGGCGTTGGAGAGTGCGCCGGCGTGGTTATTGACCTGGTTGCCACATTATTATTTGAATCTGATGAAAAATTTGGCTGGGCAAACGAAGCATTTGCTGAAGGCCGGTGGGCAGACGCTATTTATCATGCCTATAATACTTTTATCAGCTCGGCAAAAGCGTTGCTGCTGGATAAAAATATTAACAGCAGTACGCAAACAGGCATCGTCCGTGAATTTGACAACCATTACATCAATACAGGCGAAATTAACGTCAACGGCAGCTTTAATGACCTGGTGCTGCAGATCAACCAAAATGAGCCTTCGAAGGAGTTCGCCGAAAATTATATCAGCCAGGCAGCCGAATTTTTAACAACCGTAAAAGCAAAGAGAGAGGAATTGGTACAATCATGACTATAACCGAAAAAAATAGCAGAGAGCCGCGTATAACGTTATTGGGCGCCGGTCCTGGCGATCCTGAATTGATCACTCTAAAAGGCATTAAAGCATTGGCCACAGCCAATGTTGTTTTATACGACGCCCTGGTAAATGAAGCATTATTGAGTTATGCCCCCGAAGCTGCTGTAAAAGTTTATGTAGGCAAACGTTCCGGCGATCACACCTATTCGCAGGACGTAGTTAACAAGCTAATGATAGATTATGCTTTAAATTACGGCCATGTGGTACGTTTAAAAGGCGGCGATCCCTTTGTTTTCGGGCGAGGCTTTGAAGAATTGGATTTCGCAGCGTCGTATAGCATACCTACGCAGGTAATTCCGGGCATATCAAGTTCAATTGGCGTACCGGGATTGCAAAATATACCTGTCACCCACAGGGGCTTAAGTGAAAGCTTTTGGGTAGTCACCGGCACAACCGCCAGCGGAAAAGTTTCCAGCGACCTGTATGAGGCAGCGCGCTCAAAAGCCACCGTGGTGGTATTGATGGGCATTCATAAACTTGCTGAAATAGCCGAAATATTTAAACTGGAAGGTAAAAACAAATTGCCGGTAGCGGTTATACAAAGCGGGTCGACCGATAGCGAAAAGGTCGCCATCGGGGTTGTAGATACCATTGTTGAAGTGGTACAGGAAAATAAGATCACCTCTCCCGCATTGATCGTATTTGGCGAGGTGGTGTCGCTGCATCCAAAATTTCAACCTATCAGGGAATTTTATGAAACTATCGCTGCCGAATAACGAGTTGACACAGGACGCTAAAAAAGAACCGGGCGGAAATCAATTGTTCCCCGTTTTTTTGAAGCTGAACCATCTGCATACGGTGCTGATTGGCGGTGGTAATGTTGGCCTTGAAAAGCTGACGGCCATCGTGAATAACAGCCCGAATGCTAAGGTGACCGTAATCGCGCTGACTTTTCTGCCCGAAGTACATATCCTGGCTGCTGAATACCGGGGTGTTATTACCAGGCAAAAAACGTTTGAGGCCGGCGACCTGGATGATGCGAACATTGTAGTTGCTGCTACAGATGACACTGATTTAAATAATTATATCAGGGATTCGGCTCACGAACGCCGCCTACTGATCAACGTGGCGGACAAACCTGACCTGTGCGATTTTTACTTAGGCTCCATCGTACAAAAAGGCGACCTGAAAATAGCGATATCAACCAACGGCAAATCACCCACTGTGGCAAAAAGACTAAAAGAGGTTTTAAATGAATCGTTACCGGCAGAGATAGACACCACCCTACAGCATTTGAGCCAATTGCGTGATTCCCTCAAGGGTGACTTTAAGGAAAAAGTAAAAACGCTAAACGAGATCACTGCCGTGCTGGTTGGTGAGAAAGGAATTAAAGATAAAAGCAGCGTTAGCTAAGCGCTGCACCAATATATTATACCATGTTTGATTTATCAGAAGAATTAAAACAGCAAACCAGGGGATTAGGGCCCGTTGAAGCATTAACTTTTTTGGCGGACTCGTTTCCCGGTAAGATCATATTTTCAACCAGCTTTGGCTGGGAAGACCAGGTGGTAACGCACATGATATTTGATAATAACCTGCCGATAAAAGTGTTCACACTTGAAACCGGTCGGCTATTCCCGGAAACTTATTATGTCTGGAACCGGACGATGGAAATTTATGGCCAGCCCATACATGCTTACTATCCACGCCAGGATCTGTTGGAACAAATGGTCACCAAAAAAGGCCCGAATAGCTTTTATGAATCGGTGGACAATCGTAAGGAGTGCTGCAATATCCGGAAGGTTGAGCCTTTAAAACGCGCTTTGGCGGGCAACGACATTTGGATAACCGGCATCCGTGCCGAACAATCGCCCAACCGGCAGCACATGGACAATATCGAATGGGATGAGGTGAACAACCTGGTGAAGTTCCACCCTATCTACAACTGGCATATCGACCAGGTTAAAGACTATATCAAACTCTATAATATTCCTTACAATACGCTGCACGATCGCGGTTTCCCGAGCATCGGTTGCGCGCCTTGTACCCGTGCCGTACAACCGGGCGAAGATTTCAGGGCCGGCCGCTGGTGGTGGGAAGATCAATCCAAAAAAGAATGCGGGTTACATGAAACACACTTGGAGAAGGTAGAGGTTAGTTGATTAGAGATTAGAGATTAGTTGATTAGAGACTAGTTGATTAGAGACTAGAGATTAGCTATTTACCCTGTTGGGAAATTCTAATCTCCAGTCTCTAATCTCTAATTCACTGGAACTCTGGCTTCAGCAGGGCTTTTTCTGCTGTCCTGAATTTCATCACTTTAGGCTCCGAAACAGACTGTATGTAGCCTTGGGTTGGATGCAGGCGATAATAGCCTTGATGATATTTTTCCGCCGGATAAAACACCTTAAATGGAACAACTTGCGTAACTATGGCAGCCGGGTAATGCTTAGAGTCGTTGATCTTTTTAATCGTTGACATTATGATATCCTTTTCCTCGGGTGTGCGGTAAAATACTATCGAACGGTAGTCGGTACCTTCGTCAGGCCCCTGGTAGTTCAGCTCCGTTGGATTGTGCGCAAAAAAGAAAGCATTGGCCAGCGCGGCAAAGCTGATCACTTTCGGATCATAGTAAACCTGCACACATTCGGCATGGTTATTTTTATCGCTGCGGCCATTGCCCAAGTCCTCGTAAGTGGGATTTTTTTGTGTTCCGCCCGAATAGCCTGAAACAACCTTATCTACCCCTTTTAATTCGGACATCGCTTCACTCATGCTCCAAAAGCAACCTCCGCCAAAGGTAGCAACAGCTTCGCCGGGTTTGGGGGTTGGCAACGTGGCCATACCTTCATCTTGTCCCATTGCGCAGCCGGCAAAAAACAAGCTGCAGGCCGCGTATAAAATCAATCTTTTCATTTTTAATTTAAGTTAATAATCAAATATACGTTAGTTTTCACCTATCGGTTGGTCATGGATAAGTAAGTAAACCCATTGAAACACGCCAGGCATTTTTCGGGTTTAGTCGAGGCAGACGGCCAATCCTTACAAAGTTTTTTAACTATTTGGCAAGTGAACGAACGGATTGCTTTACCAGTTCAAGTATCTTGCCCAGCCCATTGGTTTTAATTTCGAACGCGGTGCCCAGCAGCATACCTATTTTACCCGGCGGCAATCCTTTTCCGTGCAGCCATTCCAGGTAATAAACGGGCAGATCGCAGATCAATGTTCCCTTATATTTGCCAAATGGCATTGGGGTTTGAACCAGTTGCTTTAGGATTTCGGGGTCGGGTTGAACGTGTTCCACTGAACAAAGATAGATGCTTTTTGCACAGTATTAGCCCGTCAGAATTTTCAGTTAAAACGATTCAAACACAAACCCGCAATTTCCGTTATCTTTTTACCTATAAATGATCTTTATGAGAACCAATTTTGAAACAACACTGACCAGCGTCGAAGGCCCAATCGATGGTATAGTACAACAAGTGAATGACGATGCGAGTGCCTGGGAGTTTAAATCTATAGACGGAACTGTATATTTGAGCCTCGTCCGTGATAGCGAGGAAAACTGGATGCGTGTAGATGGAACCGAACCCTACCTATCCAGTTGGACAGAGGAACTGGCAAAAAAAATCGTCGCTCATATTTAATATTGAAATGGAAAAACGAGAGATCGGCGCTTCAGGTATAAAAGTGACACCTTTTTGCCTTGGTGGCAATGTGTTTGGCTGGACGGCTGATGAAAAGCAATCGTTTGCTGTTCTCGACGCCTTTGTTAACGCAGGCCTGGAATTTGTGGATACAGCGGACGTGTACTCGACATGGGCGCCCGGCCACAAAGGCGGCGAATCAGAAACCGTCATCGGTAACTGGTTAAAACGCTCGGGTAAACGGAATCAAGTGATCATCGCCACAAAAGTGGGCAAACCGATGGGCGATGGCAAAAAAGGACTTTCACGAAAATATATCACCCGGGCAGTTGAAGATTCGTTAAAACGCTTACAAACCGACTATATCGATCTTTATCAGTCGCATGAAGATGATATGAATACACCCCAGTTCGAAACAATGGAAACTTTTACCGAACTGGTAAAAGAAGGCAAGGTAAGGACAATCGGTGCGTCAAACTATAGCGGTGCCCGTTTGCGTGATGCATTAGCGGTAAGTATTGAGCATAATCTTGAATCCTATCAATGCCTCCAACCGGAATATAATCTTTATGCAAGGGAACGGTATGAAAAGGAACTGGAACCTATTTGCAGAGAAAAAAATATCGGCGTGATCAGTTATTATTCGCTGGCCAGTGGATTTTTAACCGGGAAGTACCGTTCGGAACGTGATCTTGCCCAAAGTACCCGTGGGGCAGGCATCAAAAAGTTTCTCAATCCCCGTGGTTATAAAATATTAGCTGCCCTGGATAAGGTTGCTGCCGAACATAACGTAACCCAGGCAGCCGTGGCTTTAGCCTGGGTAATGGCGCGGCCTGGTATCACCGCCCCTATTGCCAGTGCAACCACAGTAATACAACTGCACGAGTTGATCAAATCGACAGAATTATACTTAACTGGGCACGATATAGATCAACTAAATAGCGCCAGTAAATATTGACTTCATTTTCGTGTACGCACAAAAATCTGTGTAATCATAAAAATCATTCAAAATCTGTGATACTATAGTCTTTATCCGCAAAAAGCCTCTTCAATCCAGCTAAATCATTAAAAATCTGTGATCAAAAAAGGCCGCCTTACGGCAGCCCCTTTCACTATATATATTACTCGACAATCCTCTGTTAAAATCTCGACTTGATTTGGCCGGCGTTCCGATCGTGGTGATCATTCTGACCATTCCGGTCATTTTGATCTTTATTTTGGCCGTTCCGCTGGTTATTAAAACCCTGTCCTTTATTATCATTACTACGGTTGTAGTTATTTTGCGCCTCCCGGCCGTTGAACCGTTGCCCATGATCTTCAAATTGCTGACCGTTGTTCCTGTACTGTTGTGCAGGGCGATTGTAAGCATCCCGGTTTGCATCATAGTGCTGGTCGTTACCGCGGTTATATTGTCCGCGTTGATCATTCCTGTCGCGGTCAAAATGCCTGTCACCATCCCGATCGGCATACCCGCCATTGTTACGGTAGTGGTCACGGTCCCAATTTTCAAACCTGTTTCCGTTGTACCTACCCCTGTAAAAGTCATCGTGCATATATGGACGGAAAGCTCTTACTTCAAACCTACGGGCATTTCTCCAGTCATAATTTGCATATTGACCGGGAAGGTATGCTGAAGATACCCATTCGCTGCCGTCAAAGTAGAAGTAACATTGGTCGGTAACATTGTAGTAGACCCCCAGGTCGGGCAGATAATAATAATCATCGCCATCGTCGCCATAAGCAGGAGTGGCCGGAACTGCGGGCTGGTTGTAGATAACCGGCTGTGCACGGAAACCTAAATTTACCCCAACCCTGATCTGCGCGTCAGCAGTATTATATAATAAACCACCGAATGCTATTGCTGATAATACAAGTAACTTTTTCATCGTCTTTGATTTGTTTTTTAATGGTGATGAAGCGATCATTAACAGTTATTTATTTTTTTAGTTAATGATGGTTTCATCTTTTTAGTTTTTTAATTTCTGATCCCGAACCAGCATTTTTTGTTTGGTTTGTCGCTGGTATCGCTTTCATTTTGTATACATCTATGACTATCAAAAAAGTTTATGGTTTAATATAACTTAGTTATTATTTTATGTAACTAAACTAATACAGAATTAAATTCTATATTATTAATATAATTTAAAATTAAATTCCAAACGCATATTATCATTATGCCTGGCGCCATACATTATACTTGTTTTAGGTAAAAGGGGCCTCAAACTGTTTTTCAAGTTGGGTCAGCCATTTCTCTCTTTTTGCCGCTGATACAAACTTCACCATGTTAAAGCTGATCCATTTGCGGTTTTTAAACCCAAGTTTTCGGAATGTGCCATTGAAAATGGCTTTCTTAATAGCATTGCCAAATAACAGGCGGTAAGCAATAGAAGGCGTGTTCATGGTGGTAATGACTGTTACCCCCTGCAGATTGTTCCATCTTTTTATCATCCGCGGAAAGCGGCCGCTATGATCGTAGTCATATGCCGCGCCCGGGAAAATCACTTTATCGATAAAACCTTTCATCATTGCCGGCATTAGTTCCCACCAGATCGGGAAGATCAGGATCAACCGATCTGCGTTATTAATGCGTTCGCAATAATTGATCACCTGCGGGTCCTGTGGCTGCCCATCCCTGAAGCCTTTAAGGTCGCAAGCCGTCATCACCGGGTTAAAACTATCGTTATCCAGGTGAATAAGGTCAATTTCATGACCGGCTGTGGCAAGGCCGGTGGTCACTGCGGACAGCAAGGCGTTGCAATAGCTGCCCTCATAGGGGTGGTTAAATACGATCGCTGTTTTCATTGTGCTATGTTTCAGCACAAATTTGCCCAGGCAAAAATGGGCAGGCGATAACATTTGTTAATAAATTAATGAGGAGTGAGCGGTGAATAGTGAGTGGTTAAGGTGAGCGGCGAAGGTGACCATTCGACAACTCACCATTCACCATTGACCGTTCACATCCTGTTACGTATCCTGCTGAGTGAAACTGACGTTATCCCCAAATACGAGGCGATATAATGTTGTGGGACTCGTTTGATGATGTGCGGGCTTGTTGCTAAAAGTTCCCTGTACCGCTCTTCGGGTGTGTTTTTGATATATGACATAAATAACCGGGAATAATGCGACATGCGTTTTATCATTGTTTGATTGATAAAAGCAGCATAAACCGGGTTGCCCATAAAAATCTCCTCAAAGTTTTTTTTACTGATAACATAGACAGTTGTTGGCTCGATACTTTCGATACTGAAAAGGCTTGGCTCTCCGTTGCGGAAACTTTCAACGGATGATACCGCCTCGTTCTCAAAAAAGAACTGAAAGGTGATATCCCTGCCTTTATTGTTAAACCACAGTCGCAAACAGCCCTGTTTGATGAAATAGCCACATCGCGAAACTTCGCCTTCGTTTAACAAAATAGTTTTAGCGGGCACAGTTTTTTCTTTAATCAAATGCCCGTACTTTTCCCAATCTATCGTGAATGGCTGGTCTAAAGGCTTGTCAATTGTCATTATTTAGTAATTGTTTGTTTTACAGTAAAAACCGGTGAGGTTGTCACATTATTACTACTGATCCGTTTTTCTAATTTACTATAGTTTCTGTTAACTTTGATCATCAAACACAAACCACGCTTATGAATCTGAAAAAGTTTTTTGTCCTGTTACTGCCGGCTTGTGCAGTAATGGGGATTATCGTTTTTAATGCATGGAAAAATGCACCTGTCATAGGTTCATCCGATGCCGCGAATGCAGGGCTAACTGTGCCTGCAGGTTTTGCGGCTGCAGCCGTTGCCGAACACCTGGGCAGTCCCCGTCACATCGTGGTAACGCCCGAAAACGACTTGTACATTCACCTGGCGGGTACTAAAAATGGCAAAGGAATTTTGGTTTTGCATTTAAGCGGTGATAAAACCGCGTCGAAAACCAGCTTTGCCAGTTTTGGAGGCACCGGTCTCGCCATAAAAAATGGCTATTTGTATGCATCTGACAATACAGAAGTATATCGATTTAAACTCAATGCCAAAAATGAGGTGGTTAATCCTAACCAGCCCGAAAAAATAATTACCAACCTCATCAGCCGGCACATGCATGAGCCTAAGGCGCTTTGCCTGGACAACAATGGCAATATTTATGTAAATATAGGCGCGTATTCCAATATATGCAGCGATTATGACCCTAAAGCAACAGGCTGCCCTATCCTGGATTCAGCCGCGGGCATATGGCAATTTAAGGCGGATAAAGCCAATCAAACTTATAAAGACGGTGTTCATTACGCCTGGGGCCTGCGGAATGTTGTCGGGCTGTCCTGGAATCAGCAGGATAACCAGCTGTTCGTAATGCAGCACGGCAGGGATGCTTTGCACGACCTATATCCAAAACTGTACACCACCAAACAATCTGCTGAGTTACCAAGTGAGTGTATGTTCGCCCTAAAAAAAGGTGATAATGCGGGTTGGCCATATGTTTATTACGACTGGATGCAGCACAAAAACATGCTGGGCCCTGAGTATGGTGGCGACGGTAAAAAAGGTGCAGATCCCAAATATATCAACCCGGTGGCGGCCTATCCTGGCCACTACGCACCCGACGGTTTGCTATTTTATACCGGCAGTCAATTCCCGGCCAAATATAAAAATGGGGCTTTTATTGCTTTTCACGGATCATGGAACCGCGCACCTGAGCCACAGGCAGGTTATTGCGTGGTATTTCAGCCATTTAAAAACGGAAAACCTGATGGCAAATGGGAGGTTTTTGCGGATGGCTTTGCAGGAGCAAACAAAAGTCCTAACGGCGCATCGCACCGCCCATGCGGACTGGCGCAGGGGCCGGATGGTTCACTTTACGTAAGTGACGACCAGGGAGGAACTATTTATAAGATCAGCTATCATAAGTAAACGGTATGGCAATAATGATGATTTTTAGAATGATTACACCGGTGGCAAAGGGCCATCGGTGTAATCATTAATCGATCAGGGAAATCATAGCAACTATTCCGTCAGATGATACTGGTAGGCTTTTGCTAACTGTAGTTTTTCCTTCACGCGGCTGATACTCTCCTCTATCTCATCCTTCAGCCTCTTGTAAGTTACCTCAGCATGAGCCTTACGGTATTCGGCCAATGCCAAATTCCAGTTTTTGTTTTGTTCATAAAACAAACCCAGGTAATCATAGATATCAGCCACAACAACGCCGGGAATAGTTAGAGCTTTCACAGCAACAAGATATACTTGTTTTTCCATGTTAAGGAAGACCACCAGCGCCATGTAATCAAAATAAACATCCGGAAATGAAGGTTCGATCTCCATACAGGTTTTAAAGTGATATCCGGCGTTTTGATAGTCCCCGATCTTATAATAATATATTTTTCCAAGCTGGAAGTGCGCTCTTGCATAAAAGGGGTCATTTTCAATGATCTCCTTTAGTAATTGCAAGGCCTTTGGCAATTCGCCATAAGTAACTTCGTCAACAGCCTGTAAATATTTCTCTTCAATAGTAAAATACGTGTCCATAACGAATAAATGAAATAATTAAGACTTACCCTAAGGCAAGCTTCAAATTCAATAAAAAATTCAATTGTTTTAACCGCGGATATTCTAAACCGGGCTTGAGAAGAGGATGACAGGTGCATGGCTCTTCCCCTGCAGGCTCATGGGCCGCATAAAGCATTGTTTGGAGGGTAAAAGAAGGCGAAGCATTGTCTTAATTTTTTCGCAAAAATATAATTTTATTTCGGATTTCGAATTTTCGATTTCGGATTTTGGGAATAGGTTGTAAATTGATTTCGGAATACTGACCTATCCGAACCAATCGAACAGGTCGTTTTGCTTTAACGCTGATTTTTGTTTTGTGTCGAGGTCTTTTATCACACGTCCCTCTCCCATCAGTATCAGGCGGCTGCCGTAATTAAAGGCGTCTTTTAAATTATGGGTGATCAGTATGGCTGTTAACCGATAATGGCTGATGAGCTCATCGGCCGTTTTCATCACGATTTGTGCCGACTTGGGGTCAAGCGCCGCTGTTGGTTCATCAAGCAATAGTATTTTACAGCTATCCATCACGCTCATCAGCAAAGTAAGGGCCTGCCTTTGCCCTCCTGATAAGGTTCCCATGGGCTGCTCGATTTTATTTTCAAGGCCCATACCCAGTGTCGATATCCGCTCCCTTACCTGGTTTTTAAAAGTTTCGTTGATCCCTATGGTTAGCTTTTTTGACTGTGTTCGGATCGCCGCCAGCCTGAAATTATCGAGGATGCTCAAATCTGATGCCGTGCCGCTCATCGGATTTTGAAATACCCTTGCAATCCAGGCACTGCGGTTATAATCCTTCAGTTCAGTCACATCCCGGCCATCAAGATTAATGCTTCCCGAATTGGGCGATACGCTGCCGGCAACCAAATCCAGCAAGGTTGTCTTCCCTGAACCGTTAGCGCCAACGATCACTACAAACTCGCCCGAGCCAACATACAGGGTAACGCCGTTAACAGCGTTTACCTGGTTTGCCTTCCCGGTATGAAATGTTTTATGAACGTTTTTTATGTCGATCATTGGCTAGCTGGAATTTTTTAGGCTGATCCTTGGCAGGCTGACGATTAGCAATACAAATACTGCGGTTACAGCTTTTAAATAGATCGGATCAACGCCAATATCTAATGTTATCGCAACCACCAATTGAAAAATAATAGCGCCTATAACAACCAGCATAAGGCTAAGCCACACTGAAGTAATTTGCCGCCAATTGATGATCGATTCGGCAATAATAACCGAGCCTAATCCGATGATCACGATACCTATCCCCATGCTGATATCCGTAAAACCCTGCACCTGGCTAAACAGGTAGCCGCCCAGTGCAGTCAGCGCGTTTGCAATAGCGAGACCGGTGATCTTCATCCGATCGGTGTTCACTCCTAACGCTCGTATCATCGATTCGCTGTTACCTGTTGCACGCATCGCAATGCCAAAGTCGGTCTTCAATAGGTAGCCAACTAAAAGAGTGATAGTTACTATAAAGCCGAGTAGTATCCAAAAGGTATTATAGTTAGGATCATTGCTGATATTGATCAATGTAAACAACGATGAAACATTCAGTAAGGGGATATTCGACCGGCCCATAAATCCCAGGTTAACGGAATACAGCGCCGTCATAACTAGAATACCCGCCAGCAGGGCGTTGATCTTTAGCTTAGTATGAATGATCCCGGTAATCGCGCCAGCGATCGCGCCGCCAATTACGACGGCAGGCAGAATGATATAGACCGGCTGATGATGCGTAAGCAAAACCGCGGTGACCACTGCCCCGAGTGTATAGCTGCCATCGGTGGTAATATCAGGGATGTTAAATATCTTCATCGATATATAGATCCCCAGCGCGATAGCTGACAGACAAAGCCCCTGGATCAAGGTGGTGAGGTAAAAATCCATTATTTAACCGCTTCGAAATTTGAGGGAACAGTGATGTTGTATTTTTTGGCCGCTGCGGCATTATATACTCTTTTCCTCACTTTTACCATTTCGGGTTTAAGTCCCTCAGTTGAATGCGTTTTAAGGAATTGGGCCGCTTGCGCACCTGCCTGGTAACCCCATTGGTAAATATCAGCCCCGAACGCAGCAACAGCCCCACGCTGTACCAGGCCCGCTTCACTGGTAAATATGGGCACATTCTTTCTATCGCAACTTTTCAAAATGGTTTCGAAAGCAGAGAACACTGTATTGTCGGGGTTAGCAAAAAAGGCGTCGATGTTTTTGCTAAGTAAGGACTCGGTCACCAATTGCGCATCGGCAGAAGAGTTTAAAGGCAGCGCAATAAGCGTGATCCCTAGCTTGTCCGCATCGGCCTGTATCCTGTTTTTAGCATCAAGTGATTGTGGCTCCGACTGGTTATAAATCATTCCCACAACGGGTTTTCCAGCCTTAGGCTTCAGGAATTTGGGGATATTGGAAAATGAAGTGTCGATATAATTCAAATCCTCAACTGTGCCGAACAAATTTTTTCGTCCGCTGCTATCCTGCAGTTCCATCAGCTTTACAGTTGGCGACACCATCATGAAAATGGGAATGGTTTTGGTTTTTTGTGCCGCTGTTATGGACGATAAGGTGGTACAGGTTGCCATCAGGTCCACTTTGTGCGAAACAAAACGGTTGACGATCTGGGTTAAAGTCGGGATGCTCCCCTGGGCATTACCGTAGTCGATCTTAATATTACCTTTTTCAGCATTGAAGCCACTGTCCTTAAGGGCGTTCACAAACCCGGCACGCGCCGGGGCAATGGAGGCATCTTCAAAAGCGTCGACAAAGCCAACTACCGGAATGGTTTTTTTGCCCGGTTGGCTACATGCGTAAATAAACGTGATCAGGAATAAAAATAAGGTAGATTTTAGCGGCTTCATGCCACTAAGGTAATCAATCAGCTAACAATGCTCAAAGTGAATCTTTGAAAAACGAGAATGATTGCAGTAAAATTATTTAACCTGATACTTCTCAATTACTTTTCAGCCCGAGTTTTTGGTTGGCGAAATCCAGCAGGAATTCATTGTTGAGAAAAAAGTCGATACTCATAATAGAAAATTGCCCGCCGGTAAGCCTAGGATTTTCGATAAAAGTTAGGTTCTGTGACGTCTCAGTAGTAAAATCATAATTAAACCCGGCATTGGTGGCAACACTCACCGCTGTATTTTGCGGTAATAGCGAAATGTCGGTAGTTGCCGAATTATCTTCAATATAGCTATAGCCGGAAGTGCCACTGTCAAATAACAGGTTGGTATTTATAGTTGCGTCGTTATATTTAATCGTCGAAGGGAAAATCGGCACATAACCATCACCCTGGTAAAAGCTGACGGTATGCATTGTAAAACCAGAGGTTGAAGAGAGGTCATCAGCGCTCAACCCCAAACTAACAACGGCGGGCACATAAGTACCGTCGTACGAAAAATTGGTGGTTCCCAGCGCGGCCATTTTAAATCCTTTCGTGAGTCCGTTGCCCGGGTCAAAATAACTTAGCGGGCTGGTAATATACTTACCTCCTGAAAAATAGATGTATTCAGAATTGACGCCAAAGGTGTCAAAATAGTGCGCGCCGAGTGTATTGCCCCTTGCATCAACCGCCTTATAGTACAGGCAAAACGGAAGGCGTTTTACCACAACATTTTCCTTCTGGTCGCCAAGTGTTACGGATGCATAGGCAAGGTTACCATACACAGTCGTTAACGTACTGTCGTCCGCACCGTACTGCAGCGTTGCGGTTTGTTTGGTGATAGTAATGCCATTCACTATAGTTGAATCCCCGGTAAAACTAAACCCTGAACTGGATATCATCGTGCCAGGCAATAAGCCCTGGGCATCGATCACCATCCCGCCCGATCCTGTATCAAATATCAAACCGTCATCTATTGATTTAGTGCCGATCTGTGATACGGCCACAATAAGCTCCCGGTATTCGGCTGAATCCGCTTCATAAAGGCCCAGTTTAGTGGGTGTGGCATCCGTTACCTGGGTGGTTTTTTGGGTGTTCGTATTATCTTTCTTACAGGACGCGGCAAAAAGCAGCAAAAACGAAAGTGAAAGGAATAGGAAGCCTTTAAAGGGGTATTTTATATCCATAAGTACTGATCCGTTACAACAACAACATTAACAAAAATTATTTTAATTTATTATAAAGTTTTCAATTAAAGAAAAAAGCAGGCCTTTACCAAAGGGTTATCGTACTTTAATAGTTACTGTAAATCTCAACTTTGGTTGCTTTGTAGTTAAAAATTACGCAATAAACCACTAATTGTAACAGTTTTGTTAATTTTCTCTATTTTAGCAACTGCATGTCGGCTATTATTTCCAAGCTTCCCCAAACAGGGACAACCATATTTACAGTGATGTCGGCGCTGGCCCAGCAGGTTGGCGCGATAAATCTTTCGCAGGGTTTTCCCGATTTTGACACCTCGCCTGAGTTGATCAAACTGGTAAACACTGCTATGAAGAAAGGTCATAACCAATATGCGCCAATGGCAGGGGTACCAGCACTTCGCGAGCGAATTGCCGAAAAAACTGAAAAACTTTACGGGGCAAAATACAATCCTGATACCGAGATCACTATTACTGCGGGAGGTACACAGGCTATATTTACGGCCATTACTGCCGTGGTGAATCCCAATGATGAGGTAATCATTTTTGAGCCGGCCTTTGATTGCTATGCCCCGGCTATTAAGCTGATGGGCGGCATCGTAAAATCCCTTGAACTTGAGCCACCGGATTACCGCATCCCATGGGATATGGTAAAAAGACTGATCAATAATAAAACGCGGATGATCATCCTGAATACGCCGCACAACCCGACTGCCTCTATTCTCCATAAAAAGGACATCGACGAACTAAGCGCCATTGTAAAAAACCAGGATATCCTGATCCTTAGTGACGAGGTGTACGAACATTTAATATATGATGGCGAAACCCATCACAGCATGGCGCGTTACGCGCATTTGCAGGAAAAAAGTTTTATTGTCGCATCGTTTGGTAAGCCGTTTCATGCTACCGGGTGGAAGGTTGGATATTGCATGGCCCCGGCGCAATTAATGAATGAATTCAGAAAAGTGCACCAGTTTTTGGTTTTCAGCGTGAATGCACCGATCCAATATGCTATTGCGGAATATTTAAAAAATGAAAATACTTACCTAAGCCTGCCGGAATTTTTTCAACAAAAACGCGATCATTTTCGCCAGGGAATTGGTCAAACACGGTTTAAATTGCTTCCCTGTTCCGGATCTTATTTCCAGTCGGTGACGTATAACGACATTACTAATGAGAAAGATAGCGATTTCGCCCTGCGCCTTACTAAAGATTTCGGCGTGGCAGTAATCCCTACTTCTGCATTTTACACCAAAGGTACAGACCATCATGTTTTACGGTTTTGTTTTGCAAAAAGGCAAGAAACGCTCGATAAAGCCGTTGAAAGATTGTTGAAAGTTTAATTTGGACCATGGTCAATAGACCATAGTCCATGGCCAATTAAATTTAAAAGGCGTAAAATCGTATACAATGGACATCTTCCATGGACTATGGTCTATGGTCCATGGACTAAACAAAATCGAATGGAAAATCTGAAAATAACTACCTTCCAGGGCTACCTTTATTGGGAGAACGTTGATAAAAATCTCCAGAACATCACTACACGTTTAGGCAATATCCGCGAAAAAACCAACCTGATCATCCTTCCTGAGATGTTCAGCACCGGTTTTTCGATGGAGGCCGAAAAGCTGGCCGAGCCAATGGGCGGCAAAACCATGAAATGGATGCTAAAAACAGCCAAAAACTACGAATGCGTAGTAACCGGCAGCATCATCATAAAGGATAACGAAAAGTATTATAACCGGTTGATCTGGATGCGGCCAGATGGCAGCTATGTGTGTTATGACAAGCGCCACCTTTTTGCCCTGGGCAAAGAGCATATGACCTATACCCCCGGTAACAAGCGGCTGATTGTTGAACTAAACGGCTGGAAAATATGCCCGATGATCTGCTACGACCTTCGTTTCCCCGTTTGGTTGCGAAATGTACATAACGAATACGACCTGCTGATCATCACTGCCAACTGGCCCGAGCGCCGTATTGCGCACTGGCGGTCGCTGATCAATGCGCGGGCGATAGAGAACCAGGCTTATGTGATCGGCGTGAACCGTGTGGGGCATGATGGTAACGAGGTATACCATTCCGGCGACTCCACCTGTGTTGATCCAAATGGCAATGTAACTTACCATAAGCGCGACGAGGAAGACCTTTATACGTTTACCATCGTCGCCGACGAGGTGATCAAAACCCGGCGTGCCTTGCCTTTTTTAAAGGACGCCGATGAGTTTAATATTATCACCTGATCCGGATTTAACCCCCGCGGTTTGCTTATTCACCCGGCTTGTTTTTTAGTAAATTTTGCCCTAAAAACGAGGGTGTTCAGGTTTGAACACCTGGACACTTTTTCTACTTCATAGTTAAGGATTTAAATCACTGTAAAATAGGAAACTATGCGCTTTATCTAAAGTATTACTTCATGCTTAAAACGGCAAAAAGCGTTCATTTTTTAACATTTTTGAACACCATATTGAACCCTTTTCAGGCTGTCTATCCCTAAAAAAAGTTGACACTTTTGGTGAATAATCCGGTTTTAGTTTACACTTTTTCCTTCCTTTTTTGGGCTTTTTTTTGAAATTGTTTTAAATCCCCAAACACATTGTATTTCCTATTAATACGCCTGTACGGGCACCCCTTGTGGGTGTCCCTATCCCTGCACCGGACGCATCCCATCGCGTTTTATGTGAAATGAATCAACGTACCGGGTGATCTATGGCATTCGGTTCATTCGGGCGACCATAAGGGTCGCCCCTACGGGCGGTGTGCCTTTTCATACCCTTTTGATCTGGTACCAAACCGGTCACGAAACACCCTCAAACGCCTTCAAAACCCACACGAAACGCATACAAACGGCATCGAAAAAAAAATATTTTCGAAAAAAATCGTTCATTTTTGTTTACCTGCTGAACACGCTGACATGCCGCTTTATTCACTCCTTAAACTGTCAACGGGATTGGCTAAGGCGGCCTTTATGGATTGAAAGCTGATGGTAACAAACGCTATCAAAATAGCTGTTAGGCCCGCTATTGCCAATAGATACCAATGCAAATCTACCCGGTAGGCAAAGCCTTGCAGCCATTTGCTCATGGCGTACCAGGCTAGTGGCGACGCGATCAGGATGGAAATAAATACCAGCTTTATAAAATCCATCGACAGCATGCCCACGATGGATGATATATTGGCCCCAAGCACTTTGCGGATACCGATCTCCTTATTACGCTGCTCGGCTGCATATGCAGCAAGGCCAAATAAGCCCAGGCAGGCGATGATAATGGCCAGCGAGCTGAAGGATATAAACATCGACCCAAAACGCTGCTCAATGCGGTAGGTCGCGTCAAAATCCTGGTCCATAAATGAATAGTTAAACGTTTGACCGGGTGATAAGCCCTTCCATTTGTTTTCAATTTTCGACATTAGGCCGGGAAGATCGGCCGAGTGCATTTTTACGCTGATAGCGCCGTTATCCGCCTGGTAGATCATCGCCAGCGGGCCGATATTATCCTTCAGGCTGGCAAAATTGAAATCTTTTACAACACCTACGATATGGTATTGCTGCAACCCGTAACTGTAGCGGTAGATGTTTTTATTCAGCGGGTCCTTTTGGCCGAATTTCCTTAAAAAAGCTTCGTTAACGATCATTCCCGCGGTGTCAGATGCCATATCTTTCGCAAAATTGCGCCCGTTGATCAGCCTGAGGCCCATGGTATTGATGAAATCTTCGTCAACCGACCAAAACTCGGTCAGGATATCTTCTTTGATATCGATCTTTTGGTGCGGGAACAGGCCTGTTTTGAGGTCCTCGTCTCCGGTTGGCTGGTAGGAAGACATAGTGGCGTTTTGCACGTCCGGCAATTGCTTCAACTCATCTTTCAAGATTTTGGCCCGGTTGCCCAGCACATTGGTGTTTTTGATTACCAGCACCTGATCGCGGTTGAAGCCAAGGTCCTTGTTGTGAATGTAATTCATCTGGTTATAGATCACCAGGGTACCTACAATGAGGAAAATCGATATGGAAAACTGGAACACCACCAGGAAGCTTCGTAAAAATCCGCCTTTAAAGCCTGCAGCAATCTTCCCCTTCAGTACCTGTATGGGCTGAAATGATGACAGGTACAACGCAGGGTAAGATCCCGCCAGGAAACCCACCACTAAAATGATGACGATGAGCGAAGGGATCAGCCATGAAAAAGTTTGCGGCGTGATCGTCAGTTGTTTATCGGCCATTTGATTAAACATAGGCAATAAGCCCCAGGCCAATACCAGCGCAATAATGGCGGACACCAGCGTAATTAAAACTGATTCGGTTAAAAACTGTGCGACCAAATATTTGCGCGCTGAGCCAAGCACTTTGCGTACGCCAACTTCCTTAGCCCGGTTGGCCGAACGCGCAGTTGAAAGGTTCATAAAATTTACGCAGGCGATCAGCAGTATAAATACCGCCACCAGCGAAAAAATATAGATGTATTGAATATTGCCCTCTTTTATCAGCGGGTATTGCGCTTCGGAATCCTTCAAATGGATATTTAACAAAGGCGTCAAAGTGATACGCAGATGATTGTCGCCGGTTGTCCAGGTTGATGGGTTAAAAGAGCTTTTGATATCGATGTCGGTCAGTTGCTTTTCCAGGCTTTTAACGTCAGTTCCCGGCTTCAACAATAAATATTGATGCAGCCCTGCGTAACCCCAGCTGTTCGATTTATATTCAGCGGTAGTTGAAAACGACACGAAGAAATCATACTGAAAGTGCGATTGTTTCGGTACATCTTTAATTACGCCGGTAATTTTTAGCGGATGGGTTTCATCCAGCGTCAGGGTTTGCCCTATCACGTCAGTTTTTCCGAAATATTTCACAGCTGTGCTTTCGGTGACAACGACGGTACCGGGTTCATCCAGCGCATGATCGGGCTTTCCATAAACCATCGGAAGCGTAAACACGTCAAATACGGATGATTCGGTAAAAACCACGTTCTTTTCCAGCAAATCACTATTCCCCTTTTTAAAATAAAACTTTGAAGGGGTAAGGAACAGACCGTCCTTATTGACCAGCCTTGCCACATTTTCCACCTGCGGGAAGCGACTTTGCAGTATTTCCTTCCACGGTTTTTCGGAGGTTGCATAAATACCCGCATTGCCGTTTAATTTAGCATCCACACCCATGCGATAAATGCGGTCGGCCTTGGTATTAAAGCGGTCGTAACTTAATTCGTCCACCACGTAAAATACGATGAGCAGGCAAGTTGCCAGCCCTACCGATAGGCCCAGCACATTCAGAAAAGTGAAGCCCTTGTTTTTCGCCAGACTGCGGTATGCTGTTTTGATGTAGTTGCGTATCATGGGGGCGAAACAATTAGTGAATTAGTGAATTAGTGATTTTTTTGAGTTTTGAATTATTGAGTTATTGAATTATCGAGTTTTTAACTGCCAACTGCCACTGCTAACTGCTACTCTGATCTAAGGCTCTTCACCGGGTTTGAGGCCGCTGCTTTTACCGCCTGAACGCTAATGGTAGCCAGGGCGACAATAACGGCCAGCAGGCCAGCCAAACCAAATATCCACCAACTTAGCGCGGTGCGGTAAGCAAAGGACTGTAGCCAGTTATACAATATGTACCAGGCAAATAGTGCTCCTATTACACTTGCGATGAGTACCAGCTTTACAAAATCTTTTGAAAGCAGCAGGACGATGTTGGATACGGAAGCGCCAAGTACTTTACGTACGCCGATCTCCTTGGTGCGCTGAATAGTTGCAAATAACGACAAACCCAGCAAGCCAAGGCAGGCGATAAATATGGCGAACCCGCCAAATATGCTGAATGCTTTTCCAAACAGTTCGTCGCTTTTGTATTGGTCGTTAAATTGCTGATCTAAAAATCCATAATCAAACAAGTTACCGGGGAAAAAACTTTGGTATTTGGCTTTTATTTGGGCAACGGTTTGCGCCACATTTTTGGTATCCATTTTTATGGATATCTGGCTTTGGATATTCACCACCGGCTCCAATATCGTCGCTTCAATGCCGTAGCGCAATGATTTTTGGTGATAATCGGCCACTACTCCAACAATTGTCCATTTCTTTTGGTCGTTTAACATGATATGACCGATAGCCGCCTCGTTTGACTTAAATCCCAGCGTTTTCACCGCCGTTTGATTTAAAATGACGCTGTTCAGCTTATCGAAATCGTGGTTATAGTCCGTCGGATAAAAATCCCGGCCTGCCACGATCTGCATGCCATATGTTTTTACAAAGTCCCTGCTTACGCCATCAAAACGCATGGTATAATGGGTATTAGGGTCGCCTTCCTGCGCGCGGATACTAAAATTCCGCCCCATTTCATTGCCAGGTACCCAAAACGATGTAGCGGCATTTTTTACACCGGGTATCTGGTCCATTTCGGCCACCAGGGCGTTTGTGCGGGTAACAAAGGTGGTATCCTGCTTAACAACGGCCGGGCCGCTAACCACCACCACCTGGTCGATACTTAAACCCAGTTTTTGATCATTCATAAATTTGATCTGCTTATAAACCACGAATGAGCCGATGATGAGCACAACCGTAATAGCAAACTGGCCAATTACCAGTCCTTTACGTAAAAAGGCTCCCTTTTTTGAGTTGCTGAACCTGCCCTTCAGCACTAGTATAGGCCTGAAAGACGACAATACAAATGCAGGGTAAAAGCCGGAAATAAAAACCCCGGTTAAAATAACCACTATTAAGCCTATGCCAACGGTATAGCCTCCCAATCCTTTCTTAAATAGATAACTTATCGATAAATGATTGGACACCAACGCGTTAAATACATTTTGAAAAACAGCCACCAAAACCAGCGCGACAACTAATGCTATTAAATTAACCAGTAATGATTCGGTCAAAAACTGCCTGATGAGTTGGCTTTGTGTTGCGCCGGTTACCTTGCGTACGCCCACCTCTTTTGCGCGCTCAACCGAGCGGGCGGTAGCCAGGTTGATGTAATTTACCCAGGCAATGCTGATGATAAACAAGGCGATGATCAGCAATCCCAAAACCACATTTTTACTGCCTGTTTTGGCAATTTCATACTCCGTATCCGAATAAAGGTGCGCATCGAGCAATGGCTGCAGATAAAACTTCTCCACGCTGCCGGATATTTTATTACCCTGGAAATGCCTTTGGCTAAATGCCGCCATCTTTGCGTCAAATGCTTTATAGTCCGTACCCTCTTTTAGCTGGATATAATGCCAGAAATCCGAATCCTTAAAGTCATAGTCTGCTTGCTTATAGCCGTAGCTGTGAACAATGGTTTGATAGGAAACCAAAAGATCAAACTGCAGGAGCGAATTTTCGGGCACATCCTTCATGATGCCGACTACTTTTGAAGGAAAGGTATCCTGGCCTACAGTTAATAATTTGCCGATATAAGGCTCGAAATTATTCCCTTGTATGTCAAAAACCTTTCGGGCCAGTTTTTCGGATAACACAACCGTGTTCGCCTCCGAAAGCGCATTTTCACTATCGCCTGCTAAAAAAGGAAACGTGAACATGGAAAAAAAAGCGTTGTCAACGCCTATGGCCGGTTGCCTGGGTAGTTTTTTATCCTTGTAGGTAACCAGCGGCTGGCCCATCGGAAAAATACGGGTGTGGGCGACCACTTCAGGATAATCATCCTGCATGGCCTTGCCAATTGCCGAATAGGTTATTGTGCCATGCTGGATCAGCTTATTATTTTGGTACCGGTCGTTCACCACCCGGTACAGGTTTGGAGCATTTTTATTGAAGTGATCGTAACTCAGCTCAAAATTTACATATTGTAAAATGAGCAGGCAAGCCGCCATCCCCAGCGATAGCCCGAGGACATTGATCAGGGAAAAAGCCTTGTTTTTCCATAAGTTCCGCCAGGCGGTTTTAAAATAGCTCTTTATCATTTTTTTTGGATTTCACCGATTTTTATTGATTTCACCGATTAAGATATTTTAGTACTGTAAACGTTTTAACTGCTACTGCCACTGCTACTCTGACCGAAGGCTGTTCACCGGGTTAGCCAGCGCTGCTTTTATGGATTGAAAACTGACAGTGATAATAGTGATCACGATTGCCGCAACGCCTGCCAAAACAAATACAAAGGGGCTTAACGTAATGCGGTAATCATACTTCTGCAGCCAGCCCGTTAAAAAATAGAATGCAATTGGCGATGCAATAAAGCAACTGATCAATACCAGCAGTACAAAATCTTTTGAAAGCAGCATCCATACCTGCGGTACCGTGGCGCCCAGCACTTTGCGTATACCTATCTCTTTGTTTCGCTGTTCGGCCATGTAGGCTGCCAGGCCAAACAGGCCCAGGCACGAAATAAAGATTGCCAGTGCGGCAAACAGGCCGGCCAGCTTCCCTATCAATACTTCAAGTTTAAATTTGGCGGCGTAGCTGTCATCGGCAAATGTGTAGGTGAAGGGGTATGCCGGGTTATATTTATTAAAAATAGTTGCAAGCGACGCAATGGCATTAGGAGTTTTCGCGCCTGCAGATAACCTGCACATCATCACGCTCTGCGGCTTTGCTTCGTACATAAAAATGGTCGGGTCGGCAGGTGAAAAAGGGGATGCCATTATTGCATCTTTAACCACGCCGATTATTTTAAAACGGGCATCCATATTAGTGATCACCTGGTTTATAGGATTATTTAACCGCAGCAGCTTAACCGCAGCCTCGTTAAATATCACGTTCAGCGTGTCCGAATATCCGATGAAATTTCTTCCATCTTTCATGGTCATACCAACTGTTTTAAAATAGTCCTCTGTTACATGAACATAGCCCATATTTACCGACTCGCCGGGCTTTTTACCCTGCCATCCGTCTACGTCCCTGTGATTGCCGCCGGTGGTAACGTTATTGGAAGCAGTCGTAACCGTTGCGGCAATGCCTTTTTGCTCTAGCTCATTTCTGATCGCGGTATAATTCCGGGTCAGATCCTCATTCATATCCGTCATTACCAGCCTGTTTTTGTCAAAGCCTGAGGGCCGGTCCTTTGCATATTGAACCTGCTGGTAAATCACAAAGGTGCCGATAATGAGCGCGATGGAACAGCTGAATTGCAGCACCACCAATATTTTACGCGGCAGCGTGGCTGATTTGCCTGTGTGGATGCTACTTTTTAACACGTTTACCGGATTGAAGGATGAAAGATAAAATGCAGGCCTGCTGCCGGCAGCCAACGCGGTAAGCAATACGCAGCATAAGGTAACTATCCAAAACACAGGGCTGGCGAAAGGGACATTTATTGCGCCTCCGGTAAGCGTGTTAAAAGATGGTAAAGCCAACTGAACCAAGGCGATCGAAAATAAAAAGGCAATGAACGTTAGCAGGACTGACTCAATCAGAAACTGTAATATCAGTTCTTTTTTACCGGAGCCGATTGCCTTGCGCACACCAACTTCTTTAGCTCTCTTCTCCGACCGGGCGGTAGTCAGATTTATAAAATTAATACAGGCGATCACTAATACCAGTATGCCTATAATACTAAATATGCGCACATATTCAATAAAACCTGCAACAGGCTTGCCGCCATCATAGTTATCGTACAAATGCCACTTTGCTACCGGGTCAAGGATCACATTTGTGGTCATCGACATGCTGTTATCCTTCTCGCTCTTCTCCAGGTCTTTTACCTTAGCGGCTACCTGCGCATAAGTAACACCGGGTTTTACCTGCACGTAAACGCCAAAATTAGTCCAGCCAAAACCTGCGGATCGTGCCCGTTTTACAAAATCATCAGTCGCTTCCAGGTAACTGAACGGCACCAGGAAACCAAATTGGAAGGTGGAATTAGTAGGAATATCTTTTAAAATGCCGGTTACTTTCAGGTTATTCTTATTATCGTAACGAACAATTTTGTTGATCGGATCTTCATTGCCAAACAACGCCCTGGCCGCACTTTCGGTAAGCACTATACTATTGGGATCGCTCAGCACACTTTTTGCGCTACCCTCCAGTAAAGGGTATTGAAACATGGTCAAAAAATCGCCGGCTACCGATTCCCCCTGCATATAAAGTTTCTTATCGGCCACCTTTAACCCGTGCTGCACACCGCCATCTGTTTCGGCAACGGCTGCTATTTCCGGGATTTGATTGCGCAAGGCATCAGCCAGCTTCAATGAAGTACCGCCAAAGGTCAGCGTGTCGCCGTTGCCATAACAATGTCTTTCTACCTGGTACAGTTGCTGGTAACCGGGCAGAAATTTATCGTATGCGTATTGATTTACTACCCAAAGCCCGATGATCAGTGCAACGGCCATGCCGGTTGCCAATCCGAAAATATTGAGCGCGCTATAGCCCCTGCCCCGTATGATATTGCGCCACGCAGTTTTGAAGTAGTTTCTTAACATCGCCGATATTTTAAATGGGTTGTTGATCGATCCAAACATCCCAATACAAATACCAAACAACTATCAGCCTGTAAATCAATTAATTAAAAATGTAGTTAAACTCCTAATGCGTTCGTTTTTGATACAGTGGGTGTGCGGATATGAGTGGTTGGTCGTTGGTCAGTGAGCAGTTTGCAGTGGGCAGTTTCAAGTGCTTTTATTTGCTAACTGCCCACTGCCCACTGCAAACTGCCTATTCTGACCGCAAACTCTTCACCGGGTTCACAATAGCCGCTTTAATGGTTTGAAAGGACGAGGTAATAACCGCTGCCAGCAGCATGCCTGCGCCGCTTGCTGCAAATATCCACCAGCTGAGGGTGGTTTTGTCGGTATAATTTTCCATCCATTTGTTCATGGCAAGCACCGCCAGCGGCGTTACGATCACGAAGGCCAGCAGGATGAGCAATACCAGCTCGGTTGATAGTAAGGTAACGATTTGTGTCACCGATGCGCCGAGTACCTTGCGTACGCCGATCTCCTTGGTGCGCTGGCCTGTGGTATAAATGGCCAGGCCCAACAGCCCGAGGCAACTGATCAGTATCGATAACCCGGTGGCCCAGGTTAATAATGTAGATGTATTTTGCTCCTGGGTGTAAAATTGCGCTATGGATTTATCATAAAACTGGTAGTTGAAATCATCGTCGGGATAGCTTTCCTTCCAAATTTTGCCCATTGCGGCAATGGTTTTATTCCAATCGCCGCCGCCGGTTTCTGGTTTTAAAGCAACGTGAAAAGTGCCGGTTTGATAGATATCTCCGGCGCTGCTCGCCAGAATGGCCAGGGGATTTATCGGCGATTGCAGCGAATGCGAATAAAAATCGCCGATGACGCCAACAATGCGTACACTTTTCAAGCCGTTAAATTTTTCGAGCTGTTTGCCCACTATACTCTGTGGATTTTTAAAACCAAGTACCCGGGCATACTTTTCATTAATGATCAGCGCGGTTGACGAATCGCCTGCCTGGATATTGCGGCCCGCAAGTATTTTGATTTTATACAGTTTGACGTAGTTTTCATCGGCATATTTTACTTCTACTTCCGTGGTTACTTCTTTTTTTCCATCCTTGTAAGTGGCTAAAGTAGTGTTGGTCGACCCGGAAGAAGGAGCTGCGGTACCAACGCTCACCATTTCAATGCCCGGCAATGTGCGCAGTTTGTTTACCAGCACCCTATTCGTGGTTATTTTGCGGTGTTTCCAGGGGGAATCGATAAATACGATGGCCTCTTTTTTAAAGCCGAGGTCCTTGTGCAGGGCGTAGTAGATCTGTTTGCTCACCAGGATAGTAGCCATAATGAAAAATTGAGCGATCACAAACTGCGATACCGTTAGCGACTTGCGCATCCATGCATTACGGGTTTTGTAGCTGTTGCTTTGCGCCTGGTTTTTAAGCACCAGGATCGGCTTATAACCTGACAGCATCAGCGCCGGATAAAAACCCGACAAAACGCTGACTACCACTGTTAAACCAAATAGGAACAGGAAGATACCGGGCTGATGGATAAAATCAGCCTTAACCCCTGACGTAATAAAATCCGAGAACAGCTTTAAAATAAACGGCGTTAAAACCATAGAAATAACAACTGCAAAAAGAGTAATCAGGAAGGTCTCGCTTAAAAATTGTATGATCAATTGCGCGCGGCTGCTGCCCATGGTTTTGCGTATGCCAATCTCTTTAGCCCGCTGCGTAGCCTGTGCCGTGGTTAAATTGATGAAATTGATACAACCCAATATCAACAAAAAGCCCGCTACTGCCAGCAACAGGTACAGCCTGGTTTCGCTGGCAGGTCCACTGAAATCAAAAGTGCCATATTTTTGGTCGAAATGGATATCTTTTAATGGTTGAACAGTAAACGACCGGGAGGTTCCGCGTTTGATGTCATCGGGGCTTGGCGGGGCTTTCTTCTTTAATATGTTATTAACCTGCCTTTCGATATTTGCCGCCGATGCATGGGGGGCAAGTTTAATAAACACTTCTGATGCCGAATTAGTGCTGTTCCACTGATCAAGCTGCAAACTATTGCCTAGCGCTGTTTTAGGCGCAGCCGAACTGAAGGAAATAAAGTCGTGGCAGGAAAAATCTGTATTCTGTTTTATGGTCTCAACAATACCCGTTACGGTTGTTTTCAGCGTATCGTAAGTTACTACTTTGCCGATCATTTGGTCGTACGAAAGCGCAGGGAAATAAAGCTTTGCCTGTTCTGAAGTAAGCACTACATGATAAGGTGCGTCCAGCGCGGTGGTTGAAGAGCCGGCAAGCCACTTATATTGAAATATTTTAAAATAGTTTTGGTCGGCCAGTGTTATGTGGTCAACTGCCTTAAATTTCTTTGGCTCGTTATTTTTGCCCGTAACCGTTACATCAGGGTTTAATGTATATAAAGGCGCTACCAGGTCAACGCCCGTCGCGTCTGTTTTTATGGCGCCGGCCAGCGGTCCGCAAACCCCATAGCTATAGCTCGGATTCCCCTGGAAATTATAATTGCTCACCACCCGGTAAATACGGTCGCTGTCCTTATGAAATTTATCGAATGTAAAATCATAGTGCACAATCAAATAGATCACCAGCGATGCGCTGATGCCGATTGAAAGCCCGATAATATTGATCAGGGTAAAAAGCTTGTGCTTCCAAAACCCCCGGAATGCGATTTTAATGTAGTTCTTTATCATTTTTGAATCAATTAGTGAATTATTGATTTAGCAAATTAGTGAGTTTTGAATTATTGAGTTATTGAATAATTGAGTGTTCAAACTGCTAACTACCCCGACAACTGCTCCTAACCTGGGCCTTCCAATATAAATACCAAACAATTATATTGTTGTATATCAGTTGATTAAATGTACAATAGAACTACGAAACTGTTCGTTTTTGATACAGTGGGTGTGCGGATATGAGAGATTAGTCATTAGTCATTTGTTCAAGGTGGCTAATTAACCAGATACTAATGACCAGTGACCACTGACAAATGACCACCGCTACTCATTCCTCAGGCTCGTCACCGGGTTGGCCATCGCTGCTTTTATGGTTTGAATACTTACGGTTAATAGCGCTATCAGCACAACGGCTAAACCTGCGCCAATAAATATCCAGGCGGTAACGGTTGCACGGTAGGCAAAGCCCTGTAACCATTTATCCGTAAGCCACCACGCGATTGGCGATGAAATGACGATGGAAATCAGCACCAGCTTTACAAAATCGGCAGATAACGTGGCCACAATATTATCCACCCTGGCCCCTAATACTTTGCGTATGCCGATCTCTTTCACCCGCTGTTTTGCAGAATAAGCCGATAACCCGAATAAGCCCAAACATGCCAGTACAATGGCCACCGACGAGAATATATTCAGCACAGTACCGAGCCTCAGCTCTGAGTTATATAGATTGTTGAAATCGTCGTCCATAAAACGGTATTCAAACGGCCTATATGGCACTAGTTCTTTCCATTTTGATTCAATAAAAGTCACGGTTTGCGGAACATTATTACCACTTAATTTTACCAGCAGCGTTCTGCCTCTTTGCTGGGAAAACAATACCAGCGGCTTTATCGCTTCATGAATGGATGAGAAATTGAAATCTTTAACTACAGCCTTTACATAGCCCGGGCGCGAGGCATCCAGGAACATGCGCTGGCCGATGGCTTTTTCGGGCGTCCATCCCAGCTCCCTCGCAGCCGACTCATTCAAAATAAAATGATAGGTTTTTTTTAGCTTTCCTGAATCAGGAAGCGCAGCGTCCAGCATGTCCTGGTGGGTCAGATCGGCGCCGGCGACGATCTTCAGGCCCGTGGTTTTTACAAAATCCTCATCAATGGGGTTAGCGGTAACGGCCATCTGTTGATTTTCGGGCATCACGGCAGATCGCATGTTATAGCCCCCGCCTATCTGCACCGGGGTGCTCATGCACACCGCTACGCTGCGCACGTTTATATTCGACTTCAGCTCCTGTTTTATCGTTTGCAGGTTTGGCAACATCCTTCTGTCCATCGGCAATACCAGCACATGGTCGCGATTATAACCCATATCCTTGTTTTGGATATAACCGAGTTGTTTTTGCATGATTACAGTGGACACAATTAACAGCACCGAAATAGAAAATTGAAAAACGATGAGTGATTTGCGTACCAATTGCCCGCTGCCCGTATTTTTGAATGATCCCTTTAAAACTTTTACCGGTTGAAAGTTGGAGAGAATGAGGGCAGGATAGCTGCCGGCCGCCAAACTCACCAGCGCCGTGATCAAGACCAGCCCGGCAATAAACTGTGCCGAAAATATAGATTGAACGGTCAATTGCTTTTCCGTTAATTGGTTAAATTCAGGCAATAGCATTACCGCCAAAACAAGGCTCAGGACAACAGCGACGGAACATAGAATGACGGACTCGCTGATAAACTGCCAGAAAAGCTGGCTTTTGCTTGCCCCGATCACTTTTCGTACGCCCACCTCGCGGGCTCTTTCAATTGAACGGGCTGTATTTAGGTTGATGTAAGTGAAACAGGCGATAACCAGTATCAGCAGTGCCGCCGCTTCGAGGATGTATATATATTTGATGTTATTGCCTGGTTCAAACCCTTCATATTCCGAATGCAGGTGTATACCCATAAAAGGCTCCAGCAAAAAGTCGATGGTTGCCCCCTGCCCCTTCATTTCCTTTTGCATAAAAGGGGTGATCTTAGCCTGCAGGGGCGAAATATCCGTTGGGTTTTTCAGCAGGAAGTAGGTGGTATAGTTGGCATCATAGTAAGTTTTTTCGTCATCCTCGGTATGGAGGGAGGAGAACGAGGCCAGGAAATCAAATTTAATTTGCGAATTGGAAGGCGAATCCTGGATCACGCCGGTTACAAGATAGTTGGTACTATCGGTACCCACTCTCAGCGTTTTGCCAACGGGATTTTCGCGGCCAAAAAATTTTTTTGCTGTCGATTGGCTCAGCAGCACCTTGTTCGGCGCGTTCAGTACCTCCGCCGGGTTGCCCCTGATCAATTTGTACGAGAATATATTGAAGAAGGAAGGTTCGGCAAACATAAACCCCTTCTCATCGATCAGTTTATCGCCATACCGGACCACTTCGTTAGCCTGCGTCATCCGCACGGCGTCCTCAATTTCAGGAAAGGTTTGCTTGAATACTTTTGCTACGCGTACGCTGGTATAGTTGCCTTTCTTCATCTCATCCCCGCCGTCGAACTTATACTCCATGATCACCCGCGTTATCCGGTCGCCCTTTTGTTCAAACTTGTCATAGTTCAACTCATGCTGTATGTAAATACCGATCAGCAGGCAGCTGGTTAATCCGATGGTTAACCCAAATACATTAATAAACGAAGCCGTCTTATTTTTCCATAAGTTACGGAACGTGATGGTAAAATAGTTGCGTATCATGGGGGAGGCAATTAGTGAATTAGTGAGTTAGTGAATTAGTGAGTTTTGAATTATTGAGTTATTGAGTTATTGAATTATTGAGTTATTGAATTATTGAGTTATTGAATGTTACTATAAACTGCTACTGCCACTGCTACTGCTACTCTGAACGAAGACTTTTCACCGGGTTGGCTACCGCGGCCCGTATGGCCTGGAAGCTTACCGTTGCAATGGCGATCAAAAATGCCAGGGAGCCGGCTACGGCAAATACTATCCAGCTGATATTGATGTGGTAGGCGTATCCTTTTAGCCAATCATCCATTCCGTACCATGCCAGCGGGAACGCGATTACCGCCGCGATAAATACTAGTTGTAAAAATTCCTTCGAAAGCATATTAACAATGCCCGCAATGCTGGCGCCCAATACTTTTCGGATGCCGATCTCCCTTGTGCGCTGCAATATGCTGTAGGATGCCAGGCCCAATAAGCCAAGGCACGAGATAAATATGGCCAGTGTCGCGAAATACATAAATAATTTGCCGAACCGTTCTTCGGTAGCGTACTGTTTATTGAAATTCAGATCGACAAATGTGTAGTTAAACGGCCGCTGGGGAACCAGCACTTTCCACTTATTCTCAACCGCTGCAATGGTTGCCGGAATATTTTGTGCAGCAATTTTTAGGGTAAGTATCCGCGCATTTGATGGGTTTACCCGCATGTTTAAGGGTTCCACATTGTCCTGCAGTGAGCGGTAATGAAAATCCTTTACAACACCTACAATCTGCCCTTCGCGGCCCCATTGCTGAAATTTTTTGCCGATGGCCTGGTTAGGAGAAGTAAAGCCAAGGATTTTAACGGTCGCTTCGTTGACCACTACAGACTTTGTTGAATCAGTTGGAAAAGCGGGTGAGAATGTCCGCCCTGCAATTATTTTCATCCCGTATACAGGTATAAAATCGTAGTCAACATCGTACATGTTTATATTAAGCGGCTGCATGTCGCCTTGCCTGTTTTCGAAGGCGGAATGTGCATTGGCGCTGCCCACGCCCGGCAAGCCATGTGAAATAGCAACCGCTGAAACATTCGGGATCGACTTAAATTCGTTTTTTATCGTTCCGTAATTTTTTATCACGCCGTCATCATTGCCAAAATCAATGGTCATCATTTGATTCTTGTCAAAACCAAGCGGCTGGTTACGCATGTAACTCAACTGGTTGTAAACTACTATGGTGCCGATTATTAAAACGATGGAAATGGTAAACTGGAAAACCACCAATCCTTTGCGAAGCAAGGTGCCTTTTGAAGATGAGCTAAACCTTCCCTTTAAGATGGTTACAGGCCTGAAGGCAGATAGGGCCAATGCAGGGTAAGCCCCGGCAGCAAGCCCGATCAGCACCGCGATGGACAGCAGAATAAAGAGGTATCCTTGTTCAAAAATGTCCCGGCTGATGATTTTCCCGGCCAGTTGATTGAACGAGGGCAACAGTAATGAAACCATGAAGGCTGCAAAAACAAACGATATCAGGCAAATCAGGATCGACTCGCCCAAAAATTGCAGGGTTAACTGGCTGCGGGCGGCGCCAACCACTTTACGAACACCAACCTCCTTTGCCCGTTCGGTGGCCCTGGCAGTAGTTAAATTGATGAAATTAACAGCAGCGATTAGCAAAATAAACAGTGCAACGATGGAGAAAATGTATACATTACTCATGCTGCCCTGCTCAAAACCGCCGCGGGGATCCATGTAGATCTCTTTTAGCGGCTTTAAAAACAGCGCATAGTCTTCTCCGCCTTTCCGGTTATCCTCGCTGATGTGTTTCCTTAAAAAGGCCGGGAATTTCGACTCCAATTTTTTGGGGTCAGCTCCTTTGTTTAAAAGCAGGAAGGTGTAGGAGCCGAAATCGCCCCAGCTGCTCATTGCGTCCGGATTTGATTTTTCCAGCGTCGAGACGGAATAAAGTATATCGAATTTAAATTGCGAATTCTCGGGTACATCCTTTGCTACGCCGGTAACCTTTACCAGGTCTTTGTTATTCATCAACAAAGTTTTGCCCATTGGATCGGCCTCACCGAAATACTTTTTGGCAGTACTTTCGGTAAGAACCACCGTGTATGGGTCCTTTAAAGCGGTTTCGGGGTCCCCTTTTATTAAAGGGAAACTAAAAACCTTAAACAGCGAAGGTTCTGCAAAATCGACCCGGTTTTCCTGGAATAACTGGTTGTTAACTTTTACCAGGCTGCCTCCCGGAAAAAAACGGGTCTGTTCCATTACTTCAGGGAAATCCGCTTTAATAGCAGGTCCCATCGGCGCCGACGACCACGAAAACTTCATCAGGTCGTTCGCTGACTTCAAATCGACATTGAGCCGGTAAACCTGGTCGGCTTTTGTATGATACCTATCATAGCTCAGTTCAAAATGAACGTACATAAAGATCAGCATAAAGGCCGTCATACCGATGGCAAGACCGACAATGTTGATCAATGAGAAACTTTTGTGCCGCCAAAGGTTCCGGAATGCGATTTTGATGTAGTTGCGTATCATTGGTGAGGCAATTAGTGAATTAGCGAGTTAGTGAATTAGTGAATTTTGAATTATTGAGTTACTGAGGTATTGAATATTTAACTTTAAACGCATACTGCCAACTGCTACTGCCAACTGCCACTGCTACTCACTCCTCAGGCTCAGCACCGGGTTGGTCAGCGCCGCACGTATCGCCTGGAAGCTGATCGTCGCGATAGCAATAAAACATGCCAGCATACCGGCAGCTGCAAATACCCACCAGCCAATGCTGGCACGGTACGCAAAGCTTTGCAGCCAGCTGTTCATTACCCACCAGGCAAACGGTACAGCAATTGCAATGGCAATAATGACCAGCCTGATAAAGTCCCGTGAAAGCATGTTAACTATCGTTGATACGTTTGCGCCCAATACCTTCCGGATGCCAATTTCCTTTGTGCGCTGTTCTGCTGCATAGGCAGCCAGTCCAAATAAGCCCAAACAGGCTATAATGATGGCCAGTGAAGTAAAGGCAACGGAAATGGCGCCCATACGCTGTTCAGACTGGTAGAGCGCATCAAACTCCTGTTCCATAAATGAATAGCTTAGCTGCTGGTTGTGCGATACATCCCTCCACCTGGTTTTAATCTGCGCCATTAAGCCGGGAATATCCGCCGTATGAATGCGAATGCTCATTACACCCATGTTGGCCGCAAGGTTAACCAGTAATGGGGGCGTATTATCTTTTAAGGACTTAAAATTAAAATCCTTCATTACGCCAATAATATGGAGCTTATTGAATTTCGTGAGTGCGTTATTTGCCGGGGCATAAATAAATTGGTTTACCGGGTTTGGGTCGCCCATCAATTTTGCAAAAGCCTCATTCACAATTACTTCGGACGAATCTGTGCCCATATCTTTCGAAAAATTCCGGCCCGCCGCCATTTTTATGCCGAGTGTCGGCACATAGTCCTCGTCGACATACCACTCATGGGATAACACAGCCGCCTTCTGATCGGCAGTAGCATGTTTAAAAAACGACCGGGTATCATCATTACCATTATCAGTAGGCAGCGAATTGCTGAGCGTGGCACTTTGCACGCCTGCGAGTTGCTTAATCTCCTGTTTAAAAGCGTTTGCGCCGTTACCAAGTGACCAAACATTTTTTACTATTAATATATGGTCGCGGTTGTAGCCGAGGTCTTTATTTTGAATATATTTCAACTGGTTGTATATAACCAGGGTGCCGATGATCAAAAAAATAGAAATAGCAAACTGGAATACAACCAAAACGCTGCGGAGTGTTCCGCCTTTAAAACCTGCGGCCAACTTGCCCTTTAGTACATTTATTGGCTGAAAGCCTGAAAGGAATAAGGCGGGATATGAACCGGCCAGGCAGCCTATCACGATAACTATTATCACCAACGCAGGTATCAGCCAGGATAAAATTTGAGCCGTAACTGTTAATTGTTTACCCGATAACTGGTTAAAGAGCGGCAAAAACGCCCATGCGGCAAAAACGGCAATGATAGCTCCAACCAATGTTACCACTATCGATTCGGTTAAAAACTGGGCTACCAGGTATTTTCGCGGCGAGCCGAGCACTTTGCGAACACCAACTTCGCGTGCACGACTGGCTGAGCGCGCTGTAGAAAGATTCATGAAGTTAACACAGGCAATCAGCAATATAAAAATGGCAATTGCCGAAAAAATATACACGTAGGTGATATCGCCGTTCGGTTCAAACTCATCCAGCATAGCCGATTTGAGGTGGATATCTTTAAGTGGGATGAGGGTAAGCTTTAAATAATTACCGCTTTTTTCAAACGCCGCAAAGTCCATATGAATGGCGCTTTGTAACTGTGCCCCGGCATGCCTGTGCAAAAATTCGGGCAGCTTTGCCGCCAGGTCCCGATTGCTAAACCCGGGCTTTAGCAAAATGTACGTGTTAAAATTATTACCCAGCCATGAGTTGTCGTTCCTTTCGGCAAGGGTCGGCATCGATATAATAAAATCAAAATGGAAATGTGATTGCTGCGGGATGTTTTTAATCACCGCCGTTATTTTAAACAGCGAAGTATCGTTAAGCGTCAATACCTGTCCTACTACATCCGTTTTGCCGAAATATTTTTTTGCAATATCTTGAGTTATGATTACAGTATGCGGCTCTGTTAAAGCATGGGCCGGATCGCCATTGATGATTGGCAGGGTAAATATGTCAAATATCGAATTATCGGCATAAACCATCCGGTCTTCCTGGATATTTTGGGCGCCTTTTTTAACCTTATTACCGCCCTTGTTCCTGAACCTTGCAACCTGTTCAACCTCCGGGAAATCGGCCTTCAACGCTGCCGCTGCTACAGGAGGCGTTATTGCGTAAGGGTTATTAACCCCTCCGAATTTGATAGCGTAATTTAAGCGCACAACCCTGTCGGCTTTTACATTGTACCTGTCGTAGCTTAATTCGTCAAACACATAAAAAACGATTAGCAGGCAGGTTGCCAACCCAAGGGCAAGGCCTGATACATTAATAAAGGTGAACCCTTTGTTTTTCGCCAGACTGCGGTATGCTGTTTTGATGTAGTTGCGTATCATTGGTTGAAGCAATTAGTGAAATAGTGAGTTAGCGATTTGTTGAGTTATTGAATTATTGCGTTGTTGACCGGCCCGAATTCCAACTGCTTTAATTAATATCAGGCAGCTACTGCTACCTCTCATGCTATGAACTACGAACTATGAACCATCAACTACGAACTACAATTTTTGGGCAATAAAAATCCTCACTCAAGCTAACCCCTCCTTGTGCAGGAGAGGGTTAGCGGAGGCACTTAACAAATTAACTTAGCTATAAACTTTCTTTGGATAGTTCATGGTTCATAGTTAATAGTTCATAGCAAAAACCTGCTGGCTACTTGCGCTTAGTAAGTTGACGCTATTCCCCTTTCCTGCTATGAACTAACTATGAACCATGAACCAACTTATATCATAATATTCTCAACCACAGTCTGTCCGTCCAGCAGGCGGATGATGCGGTGAGCGTAACGAGCGTCGTGCTCGGAGTGTGTTACCATTATAATGGTGGTTCCCTGTTCGTTCAAATCGGTAAGCAGTTCCATTACGTCGTTACCGTTGCTGCTGTCCAGGTTACCGGTGGGCTCATCCGCAAGGATCAGTTTTGGTTTGTTAACAACCGCCCTGGCAATAGCCACACGCTGTTGCTGACCACCCGATAATTGCTGCGGATAGTGGTTGCGGCGGTGCATGATCTGCATTTTATCCAGTACTTCTTCTACCCTTTTTACACGCTCGGCTGATGGTACGCCGGTGTAGATCAATGGCAGCTCAACGTTTTCAAATACGGTAAGCTCGTCGATCAGGTTAAAGCTCTGGAATACGAAGCCGATGTTGTGCTTACGAAGGTCGGCACGTTTGCGCTCGGTAAAATGAGCTACTTCAACGCCGTTGAAAACGTAGCTGCCTTCATCCGGGTCGTCCAGCATGCCCAAAATGTTCAGCAGGGTTGATTTGCCGCAGCCCGATGGGCCCATTATGGCAACAAACTCGCCCTTTTTAACTTCGATCGACAGCTTGTTCAGTGCAATCGTTTCTACCTCTTCTGTGCGGTAAAATTTTTCTAGATCTGTAATTTTTATCATTTTGGCCTCCTAAATCCGTTCCGCTGCATCGCGGGGATTTGATTTTTTTAGTTTTATTCTTAGTTAATTAATTAGTTTTTGTTATCTCTTTTTCTTGTTTCCCGGTTCTTGACTCTTGAATCTAAAAAAAGCTACTTCTTTAGCACCAGTATCTCGTTTGTACCATATGTTTCATAGCTCGAAGTGATCACCCTGTCGCCTTCTTTTAAACCTGAGGTCAGCTCAAAATAATCCGGGCTCTGGCGGTTTATCTGTATCGGAACTTTATAGGCTGTTTTACCATCCTCGCTAAGTTTAAATATCGAGTTACCACCGGTTTGCTGGAAAAACCCGCCTTTAGGTAATAAAAGCGCGGTTGTAGGGTCGCTCAAATTAAGGGTTACCTGCAGGGTCTGGCCCTTGCGTATGCCCTGCGCAGGCGCGCCTACAAAGTACATATCGGCTGAAAACTGACCATTTACTATTTCCTGGAACACCTTTCTGATAACCAGGTTATAAATTTTACCGCCAAATTCAACAGTTCCCTTTAAGCCGTTAAATACCCTCGGTACATAATGCTCCTCGATACTTGCCCTAACTTTAAACCCGGTAAGTACGTCTATCTGACCCAACAGATCGCCGGCCTTTTTATCCTGGCCGATCTCCGAGTCGAATGCGGTAAGCTGGCCGGCGACCTTCGCCCGCACCGTAAGGTCATTAACCTTCTGTTTTAGCAGGTTTAAAGTTTCCTTCATCTGTGCATATTGTTCCACTGCCTGCGAAGCTTGCTGTTTTACCATCAGGCTGTCCTGTGCTAAAAACTGTCTGGCCAGTTTTTCGCTTTTCAACTGGTACTCGTATTGATTAAGGGCTGTGGTGTATTCCTGTAAACCGATCGCTTTTTTGGCGTAAAGATCTTTGTCCAATTTGTAAATTCTTTCAGCTTCCTTAAACGCCACGTCAGTAGCAGCGGCACTTTGCAATTTGGTAATCGTATTTTGCTGCGCGTTGTTATGCGAAATGTTCATCTGAATTTCCGCGTTATATACCTGGGTTTGTTCGTCGGCCAGGCGCAGTTCCAGGTCGGTATTGGATAATTTAACAATCGGGTCGCCCACTTTTAAAATGGCGCCGTCTTCAGTATATTTCTCTTCCACTCGGCCGCCGTCGGTAGCATCCATATTTATGGTGATAAGCGGCATTACCACGCCGTTCACCGGGATATTTTCCTGGAACTGCCCTTTGGTTATGGTACTGATGGTAATCCTGTCAACATCAACATCCAGTTTGCTTTTGCCGTAAATGCCTGTTATCGACACATAAGTGATTAGCGCAACAAGGGCTGTTATGCCCAGAATGGTCATTATTCGTTTGGTATTCCAGGTCTTTTTTTCAATTTTTCTGTCCACGAGTATGTATAATTATATTATTTGTATTTGCCATTACTTACAAAAAGATATGCCACAAATTAAATCACTGTTTTTCAATAGGTTAAAGCTAAAATCCCGAATTGAAGCGTACGCTTCTGTTACAGCAAGTGTACGGTTATGATACAATGGATTTCTTTGGTTCATGGTTAATAGTTCATGGTTCATAGTTGATAGTCAATGGCTCGTTGTTAGTATTTAGCGATTTATAAATAAACGTAATTATTTGGAGTTCTTTAGCATAATAATTGTTCATTGCGTCACTAATTGATTGACTAATGTTTGGGCTAAAAGGTTACACAAATTTTGTCACAACCAACAATTAAATAAAATTATTGAATATTTGCACAATAGATGATGATTATTGAAAAATGTTGCATTCCCAGGTGCTCCATTCACCATGAGCCATGAACTATGATCTATGAACTAAAAAATGATACTAAAAAAATCCACTGTTTTAATTGTCGACGATGATCCTGATGTGCTTACCGCCGTTAAGCTGCTGCTTAAAACGGAAGCGCAGGAGGTGATCACCGAAAAGAATCCTGAAAATTTAAACTGGCTGCTGCAGCGTAACCAGGTTGACCTGGTTTTGCTGGACATGAACTTTAACAGTGCTATAAATACCGGCAATGAAGGGCTGTTTTGGCTGCGGAAGATAAAAGAGTGGAAGCCGAATGTTTGCGTGATCATGATCACTGCCTACGGCGACATCGATCTTGCTGTAAGAAGTCTGAAAGAGGGCGCTAATGATTTTATCGTAAAACCCTGGCATAACGAGAAGCTGATCGACACCATAAAGGAGTTGCTAGACAAAAAGGAAGGTACAAAAACGGTAAAATCCTCAAAAGGAGGCAGCGGCGCAACATCAATATTAGGTGAGTCGGACGTGATGCAGGATATTTTCTTTAAGGTTGGAAAGATTGCCCCTACCGATGCCAATATCCTGATACTGGGGGAAAATGGTACGGGCAAGGACCTGATGGCCAAGGCTATCCACGAACGTTCGCTGCGTGCCGATAAGCCTTATGTTAAGGTAGATGTGGGTGCGCTGACAGATACCCTGTTTGAAAGTGAACTCTTCGGCCATAAAAAGGGCGCATATACCGATGCCCGCGAGGATCGCACCGGCCGTTTCGAAGAAGCTGAAGGCGGGACCTTATTTTTGGACGAAATCGGTAATATCAGCCTGCAGCAACAGGCAAAGCTGCTTACCGTGCTTCAAAACAGGCAGGTAACCCGGCTCGGCACCAACAAAGCTGTGGATATTGATATCCGCCTGATCTGTGCGACTAATCTTCCTTTGACCGAACTGGCAAATGAAAACCGTTTCCGTAAAGATCTGATCTACCGCATCAATACAGTTGAGATCAATATGCCGCCGCTGCGTAAGCGCAATGATGATATCGTGATCCTGGCGCGCCATTTCGCAAAATTTTATGCAAGCAAGTACCTAAAACCCTCCGTGGATTTTGATGCCGCCGCGATACAGAAACTAAAAAGCTACGGCTATCCGGGTAACGTTCGCGAACTGCAATATACCATCGAGCGGGCCGTTATTATGGCCGATGACCATACCCTGCGCGCTGATGACCTGATCTTCTCCATACTGGAAACACAGCCGGAGGCGGTTTTGGATGATGACAATGTTCCGCTGAGTGCCCTTGAGAAAAACGCTATTTTAAGGGTGATCGAGAAGCACAACGGCAATATCACGCGTGCCGCCAAAGAACTGGGGTTAACGCGTACGGCCCTTTACCGCAGACTGAGCAAATATGATATTTAAGCGATACGAATGGCGGCTGGTGCTGCGGGTGGTGCTGTTATTTATCGTGCTGACGGCATCCTCCATGCTGGTAGTAAGCAGTAATACGCTGTTCCTGGTGATCACGGTTCCATTGGTGGTATATTCGGTTATCGACCTGATCCGTTTTCAGAAAAAGGCACAGGATGAGGTGAGCCAGTTTGTGGAGTCGATCCACTACCGCGACTTTTCACGACATTTTGATGTACGCAAGGCGCCCAATGAATTAAAGCCGCTGCGCAAAGGTTTTAACGAAATCAATACCACTTTTAAACTGATCAGCCGCGAACGCGAAACCCAATACCATTACCTGCAAAAAATACTCGAACTGGTTGATACCGGCATCTTATCCTATGAACAGGAAACCGGCGAAACCGGCTGGCTCAACGAGGCTTTTAAAAACCTGATGGGCATCCCCTATCTCAAAACCATCCATTCGCTGGAGAAACGGGAAGAGGTTTTATATAAAGAACTGATCAAGCTAAAACCCGGCGATGCCAAAATATTAACCATTAACCGCAACGGGCAACTAGTAAAAATATTAGTGACCGCCAGTATGCTGCGAAGCGACGATAAAGTTTATAAGTTGATCGCTTTCCAAAATGTGAGCGAAGCGCTGGATGAAACCGAATCTAAGGCCTGGCAAAAGCTGCTCAGCGTAATGACGCATGAGATCATGAACTCGGTGGCGCCGATATCCTCCCTGGCCGATACGATGAAAAACCGGCTGAAAAGCCCCGAAATCGTCAACAGCGACCTGGGCGGACAACTGGAGGACCTGGAATTGGGCATCGACACGATTAAACGCCGCAGCGAGGGCCTGCTTAAATTTACCGAAAGCTACCGCAGCCTGAACAAGATCACCCGGCTTGACCTGACCAAAATACTGGTGCGCAACCTGTTCGAGAGCCTGAACCATTTGATGCGTCCATCCTTAGAGAAGAAACATATCGAGCTGGAGATCATCCTGCGCGACCCTACCCTTGCTGTCGAAGCCGACCACAACCTGATCGAGCAAGTGATGATCAACCTGCTGGTAAACGCGGTGGAGGCTGTAAAGGAACGCGAGCATCCGCGTATCACGCTATCTGCCGAGATCACAAGCAACAATAAAACCCTGGTAAAAGTAACCGACAATGGCATGGGCATGCCCCCCGAGCTGCAGGACAAGATATTTATCCCCTTTTTTAGCACCCGCAAAAACGGCAGCGGCATCGGCCTCAGCCTGTGCAAACAGATCATGCTGCTGCATAAGGGCAATATCCTGGTGCAATCAACGGAGGGGACAGGGTCGTCTTTTATTTTGCAGTTTAGCGGGTAACACAATCGCAACCGGTTTCTTAACGCCGGCGCTTTTGTCTTTATTCAAAGTCTATCCCGGCGGTCAATTTTTATTTTCAAACCGGCTGTATTGTTTCGGTTTCATCCCGGTATGCGCTGCAAAGACTCTTGAAAAATGGCTGAGATTGATAAAGCCCAGTCTGTAACCTGCCTCTGACACAGACAATTTTTCTTCTCTCAGCAGACGGGACGCTTCCTTCACCCTAAATCCCTGGTAATAGCTAAAAATGCTGCTGCCGAATATCTGGCTGAATAAACGTTTCAACTTGGTTGGGCTCATACCGGCACTACCAGCCAGTTCTTTAATAACCGGCGGCGTTTCGAGGTGTTCAAGCATTTGCTCCTTCACCGTGTAAATGGTTTGTATGTCGCGGCTATTTAAAGGATATAAATACTTTTCGTCCCGCTTTTCCAGTTCCATTAATAATCTGCAAATCAGCTCTTCCGCCTTTACCCTCAGAAAAAACATTTCAAAGGTTTGGCCGGCGGGTTCAGTGATCATCTCATCCACAATTTTGTGCAAAGAAGTATAAATTATTTGCTCGAACAGTAAGGGCTGCCTATTCTGCAACAGGCTTTGCAAAACCGGCGATTTTTCCGGCAAGTCAAAAAGCCCCTTCAAATAATTTGCGTCAACTTCTATATTAATAGTTGCAGTATTTGTGTGGATTGAAATAACCTCATCGGTATTTATGCGGCTGGTCGCAATCAAGACGGAAGGTGTTTCCATTAAATGTCTTCCTGTTGATAAGGGTTTTGCTCTTGGGAAGATATTTTGAAACTTAAAAAATATCATTCTCCTCACCGTATCGATATCCGGGTTATTAACCATCAAGTCCTCATTCAGCTCATAATTACTTATGAGCATCCGGATATGCTCATTAAAAAGAAATCCGGCGCAATAACCAGTACCGAATTTTTCGGGGATCTCTAGCCTGTTATTTTTTACCTCCGCACCCAGTAAATGAGCAAACCTTAATAGAATATTTGGCACGGTCTGCAGTTCATCTTTCTTCATAAAAAGTCTTTTACGACTATTTTTAAGCCAAATGTAGTTATTTTATCCCTGTAGATCCTTGCAATTTTGTATGGTCAATAAACAATTAAAGATCATGTTAATTAAAGACAAGAAAGTGGCCATCATTGGCGGGGGACCTGTTGGCCTGACCATGGCGAGGTTATTGCAACAACAGGGGGCAGACCTGACAGTTTACGAAAGGGATAAAGATTGCCGGGCAAGGATATGGGGCGGTACGCTTGACCTGCATAGAAATTCAGGGCAGGAAACCATAAAAAAAGCAGGATTGCTGGAAAGTTATTATACTGCTGCGCTACCTATGGGAATAATCTTTGCAAATGAACAAGGCAGGGTACTGTCCAGGAAAACGCTTGCACCCGAAAATCAATATGAAAACCCGGAGATCAACAGAAATGATTTAAGGAAAATACTGCTTGACAGTTTAACAAACAATACCGTTACCTGGGACAGCAAATGTACGGGGCTGGAGGAGCACAACGGAAAATGGCTGTTGCATTTTGAAAATAAACCTGATACAACTGCGGACCTGGTGATTGTTGCGAATGGCGGAATGTCAAAAGCAAGAAACTATGTAACGGATGCCGAGGTGGAAGAAACCGGAACTTTTATTATACAGGGTGATGTGCTTCGGCCTGAAATAAGTTGTCCGGAATTTTACAGGTTATGCGACGGTAACAGGCTGATGGCCGCCTATGATGGGAATTTATTGGTTACAAACCCTTGCAATAATGGCGCATTAACCTATGGTTTAATTTTCAGAAAGCCTGAAGAATGGGTCGGTGATAATGGGTTAAACTTTCAAAATACGGACAGCATTATCACATTCCTTTCCGACAGGTTCTCCGGGTGGGATGAACGTTATCGGCTATTACTCCACTCAACATCACTTTTTGTGGGCCTATCGACGAGGAAATTGCCTTTGGATAAGCCCTGGAAAAATGACCGCCCTTTGCCGATAACGCTTATCGGAGATGCTGCGCATTTAATGCCGCCGTTTGCCGGTCAGGGTGTTAATACCGGGCTAGTGGACGCATTAATTTTATCCGATAACCTTACGGGCGTGAAATTTGAAACCATCCGGGCCGCTATCAGTGATTATGAACAACAAATGTTTGTTTACGCCATGGCAGCACAACGTGAGTCCGGCGCAAATGAAATTGAAATGCGCCGTCCCGGTTTTTCTTTCCGGCAATTCATCAAATAAATTGCCGATAAATTACTTTTTTTTACGCCAGCTGTAATTATTCGGCAAACCCTTGCGTAATTACTTACAACACCGAAAGTTAAATAAATTTATGCCGGGTGGCGGTTGGTGATGGAAGCGCAACCGTAACCGTCGTCGCCCGGCTAAATGAAAAAGCCCCCACGTTAATTCCGTTTTATGCACAGGTATTTAGCTGTTGTCCTGCTTGTTACGGCACTCTGCGGCTGTAAAAAAGCTGCTGCACCAACGGGTGTTCCCGGCCGATGGAATGTTACCTCGGATTACAGGACAAAATTTGTAAGCGCACCCCCAAATATCAGTCAAAACCTCGCGATCAAAGACAATCCCTGGTTCCAGTTCAACAAAGATGGCACCGGCGCTTTTATGCGGGATACAACCGGCGCCGGCGGCGTTACCAATTTTACTTACGTGTTATCCAGGGACAGCACGGTTTCTTATTATCAACCTATCATCAAAATAAATGTCCCGCCCCAGGTAATAGACAATGTACATATCGACAGTTACCTCATCACAATGAACATCGACCAGGTGAATAGCCAGGTATTAAATGTTGATTTTTTTACCTACACCGGTGACGGCATGTGGGATGAATATATTGGGATGACGAGGGTTAATTGATCTCAGTGGCGTCTAAAGGAAAAAACTAATAGTTCTGCTCTTTGCGTTTACTTTATCGCTCACGTAAGATGATTGATCAAATAAATTCGTAAATCGTCAGGTTACCTTTAAGTTGTTTGGGTATTAATCCAATTCAAATCACCAAAAAAAGCTAACCGATGATGAACCCACTGATCCCCGAAAACAGGCAGGCTGCCGTTGAACGCGCGCTGCTGGAAGCCTTTGGCGTAGACACATTTGATGACATTGAGCCCCTTACAGCAGGGCTTAGTTCGGCGCTTATCTTCAAAATCATTGTGAAAGACCGCCCCTACCTGCTGCGCGTTATTATGCGCACGGATGCCATGGGCGATCCAACCATTCAGTTCACCTGCATGGCACCGGCGGCGGAAGCAGGGCTTGCCCCGCATATTTGGTACACCAGCATTGAGGACCGTATATCGATCACTGATTTTGTAGTTGCGCGGCCCATGCCCTTTGCAGCATCAGCAATTTTAATAGCCGACACGCTAAAGCAACTGCACTCGCTGCCGCCTTTCCCCAACAGGATGAATTACCTGGTTACCATGGATGGCTTTGTGCAAAAGTTCAGCGAGTCGCAAATCCTGCCTAAACGGCTCGCCGGCGATGTTTTTGAACAATACGAGCGCATCAAATCTGTTTATCCGCAGGATGACCCGGAGAACTTTGTTTCGTGCCATAACGACCTGAAACCGGAGAACATCCTTTTCGACGGCGAACGCGTTTGGCTGGTTGACTGGGAAGCCGGTTTTTTAAACGACCGTTATGCGGACCTTTCAGTAGTCGGCAACTTTGTGGTTACCAATGACGCTGATGAAAAAGCGGTCCTGACCCGGTATTTTGGCGATACACCCGGCGAATACCGCCACGCCCGTTTTTACCTGATGACCCAGTTGATGCATGTTTTTTACCTGGTAGTTTTTATGCGAATAGCCGTGGCCGCAGGGGAATCGGTCGACCCCGATGCAATAGTACCGGATTTTCGTGATTTTCACAACCGGATGCGGTCGGGTGAGATCGACCTGGTCGGCAGTGCAGAAAAGATGAGGTATGCGCGGGTACATCTGCAGCAGGTATTAAAGAATGTGCAAACCGCACGGTTTGAGGAAGCGCTTAGGGTGTTGGCGGGAAGAATAAAGGAGATGTAATTTAATGCGGGCCCGGCGCGTATTAGCTTTATAAGTTTAAATTTCATGAAAAGGTCTTTACTTATATTCGTTGCGGTTGGAAGCTGCGCAGCTTGCAGCAAAAAACATACGCCGGCGCCCACCCAAGTAACTACGCTTGCGGGCAATGGAACAGCCGGGAAAGCCAATGGCCCTGCGCTGCAGTCTTCTTTTAATTTCCCCTATGGTTTAACCCTCGATGTAAAGAAGGGAATATTACGGATGCGGAAACGAAACGCCAATTGCAGGATTGCCTGCTGGCAGTTTTAAAGCTTATTTAGTCATAAGCCATACTCAAATCGCTCCTTTAACGTACTATTTAACAATTTACTTCGTCGTGATTTTGCCATCTGCGCCGATAAAGTTCTTCATAATCCACTTTACTTATTTCATAAACCACCTGCGCCCGGGTTAAAAAAATTGTTGCACCGTAGCCGGATATGTGTTATTTTAGTACCGGTATACTTAAACAGGTTTTTATTGCAAATGCAACGCTAACGCTCCTTTGACCTAAATTAGCCTTATGCATTAGTTTACCATTGTTTAGCCCGGTGTTTGCCCGTAGGCAGTGTTATAAAATTTAATAATTTAATTGCTTATCACATTTCTGCATGTATAAAAAGGTACTCTTGTTTTTCGTCGCCTGTTTTGCGCTTATTACCGGCGCCAGGTGCCAAACTTTTATCAAAAAGTTAAATTCGGCGTCGTCCTTTACCCCGGCCGGAAGCACAGTGCTCTTTTTTGGCGATAATACCGGTGCCGGCCAGGTTCTTTGGAAAACCGATGGCACCACCGCAGGCACGGTGATGATAAAAAATATTCGTCCCGGCTCAATTCCTACCGGCGATGCTCCAATTTTTATTTATAATGGTAAAGCCTATTTTTCTGGATACGATGGTATTAACGGTGCGCAGGTATGGCAAAGCGATGGCACGTCTGCCGGCACGGTTATGTTAAAAAATACTGGCGTAAACCCAACTGGTAATGGCGGCTTGCCCAGGCTATTTAGAGTTTGCAATGGGGGTTTGTACTTTGTACAAACATCTGATGGTATTACCTATTCACTTTGGAAGAGCGACGGCACGGCAAACGGTACGGCACAGATAACCCCGAATGACCAAACCACCATTTCGGCGTTGACGGTGGTTGGCAACACCTTGTATTTTACCAAAGAAAATGCCGGCCTCTGGCAGTCGGACGGTACAAGCGCAGGTACAAAACAAATACAAGTTGATGCTAACCAGATTATCGGGCTTTTGACCAGCGTGAATAATTATCTAGTATTCGTAACCGATGAAAACTATTATCTTCAGAATGTAAACCTTTACGCACTGTCCCCGTCGACCGGCACACCTGTTTTGCTGCAAACATTTAACCCAGGCGGATATTCTACCAGTACCATTGATAATTTAACCGCTGTAGGTTCAAATTTTTATTTCTCCATCCGTACGGACAATAACATCTCCAATGCGGCCAGTACCGATGTGTTGTGGACCAGCGATGGCACGCCCGCCGGCACTGTACAGGTGGCTTCGTACAACTGGCAACAGGGGCTTGCGTACGACTATATGCGCAATTTTATAAGCTTTAATAACAAATTGTACTTTGCCGCTAACTCAAGCGGCGCATTGAGCACTTCGGACGGTACAACCGGCGGAACCACGGCGGTCAGCACCGCTTCTGTGGACCAGGGAATTGCCCCGGTAATTTCAAACGGCAAGATTTTTTTTAGCAGTAGCAGTACCCTTTGGAGCTATGATGGTGCCAATGCCAAACCAGCCTTTAGACAACCGACGGGGCCTGTATCAATGGCTGACGATAACGGGCGCCTGTATTTTACCGTCCAGCCAAGTTATGGTAACTTTCAATTATGGGACAATGTGCCCGCCGGGCAGTTGCAGGTTACTATGGGCTACCAAAACCTTTTTAATGGCGGCACAACGGCTATTACCTCAAAATCGGACAGCTTAGTAACCAACCAGGTTAATGTAACAAACAACGGTAACAACACACTGGTATTCAGCGAGATCGGTATTTCCGGCGATTCGTTTTACGTAAATGGCACGCCGGCGCAAACGCTGCCGCCCGGCGGGCAGGCCAGTTTCAACCTGCTATACTCCCCTTTAAAAGATGAAAAGACCAGCGCTGTATTGGATATAAAAAGCAACGACAATAGCGGCGGCACCGAATTCTTTTACAATTTTAACGGAACAGCTTCCGGAGCTGCGGGGCAAACCACAAAACCAGCAGCCGGCGGACTTGAAAAAGAGATCGTTTTTGCAGATAGCAATTCAACTTTTGCGCTGTCGAATAACACCATAGCCGAAAACGCGTCGGTAAATTCAATTATCGGTACGTTCCAGGTGGCTAATGCAAGCGGCTATCAATACCAGTTGGTGACAGGAGTCGGGAGCGCCGACAATACGAGTTTTGTCATCGTGAACGGCACCCTGCAATCGGCTTCGGTTTTTAACTTTGCAAACAGAAATACGTATTCGGTTCGTGTGCAGGCCAGTAATGGCACAACAAGCTTTCAAAAAATATTTGTTATCCAGGTAACCAGTCAGCAAACAAATTTGGCCCCGCCCTGTGGCGAAAGCTTCCAGGATTTAACCTACTCGCTTAACGATGCCACTTATAATGGCAGCCGCATTGTGGCTGTGGGTACAAGTGGTGTCATACTGAATTCAGACGATAAAGGGCAATCCTGGAAAAAAATAAATAGCGGTGTATCGTACGAATTTGACAAAGTGCAATTTACCAGTATTAAAATTGGATATATATTGGGTCAAACAGCACCGATGTTTAAAACCGAAGACGGGGGTAACACCTGGTTTCCGCTGGCGTGGCCATCAACAGCGCCCACTGGTTTAACCAGCATGTTTTTTGTTTCTGATACACTCGGCTATGTCATCGGAAGCAACGCTATCTTCAAAACTACCGACGGTGGCCGTACCTGGACACAACAATCGTTTTCAGCATCAGGTAGTACGCTTTACAGTATTTGGTTTATTGATGCCAACAATGGTTTTGCCTGCGGATCTTCGGAAACCCTTTTGCATACCACTAACGGTGGTAACACCTGGCAAACGGTAGCATTGTCGGTACTGGGGTCGGGCACGCCGCTTAACAACGTAACGTTTACCAACAATTTGACCGGATACATCACCAGTACCGAAGGGGACGTGCTGCAAACCACTGACGGAGGTAACACGTGGGCACGTATCAGTACAGTGTCAAACGGGGGCGGTTTGGCCCGGATTTATTTCAAAGACTTAAATAATGGCTATATTCTTGCGAATTCTGGTGGTCTATATGTAACTGCGGATGGGGGCCACACGTGGAACTTGGAAACCTTGCCTCCCGGGGGAGCATTTACTGGATTGGCCATACACAGTGCCGGCGCTAATTATTGCCTGGTTGGCCATGTTGAAGGACCTGGTTCAACTTTCCCGCAGGGGAGCGTAATTTTTACTAGCGGCGACGCAGTTACGTGGACAAATCACGACTATTTTGGCAATGATAACTATAGGGCCGGGAACTTGTTTTCAAATGGTACAGGGTATCTTTTCGGCGACCAAAATCTGAAAACTACCGATGGTGGCACTACCTGGAAACAGTTAAATATTTCGGCGCCATACGGCGATTTAATAATGACCGGCGTGTTTTTAAATGCCGATATGGGTTTTTATGCCGATGACTATAATATTTACAAGTCGACCGATGGAGGCAATAGCTGGGTCTTAAAAAACAGGGATACCGTAACGCCAGTCGCAACGCCCATTGTTTTTTATAACAACACACTTGGATTTTATTCAAATGGCGAAACCTTGTACCGCACTACAGATGGTGGTGATACGTGGAAGTCGGTGTTGGTGCCAACCAGTTATAATTTGAGAAACATATGCTTTGCCGATCAAACCACGATTTATACTACCGGTATAGGCATGCCGCTTTACCGGTCGGCCGATGGCGGCAACACGTGGTCGTCTTCAAATTTTGATCCCAACGCTATTATTTTGTCATTGTATTTTTTTGATGCATTGAATGGGTTAGCCGGAGGCACCAGTGGTTTGTTGCTGCGAACGGCTGACGGTGGGCAAACCTGGACACCTTTGTCCACGCAGATGCAGCTTGACATTATGGGATTTCAGTTTGTGGATAAACTGCATGGCTACGCTTTGACGAAATATGATGGGGGCTCCGGCGGCATCCAGATCTTCGAAACGACTGATGGTGGCAACACCTGGAACGAAATATACCAGCCGCCCAATAATATATTGGGCTTTCAGCTAAATGATGGGCAGCTTTTTTTATCAGGTGCATCCGGAACAATAATAAAGTTGAATAGTATTAGTCCGCCGCCTGTAAATGCAGGTTATATCGTCGGCGATACAGTGGTCGCTTCTGGCGTTAAAATAACCTATGCGGTCCCGGCCGTTCAAAATAGCTATTACAAATGGATTGCCACCGGGGCCGAATCTGTAGAATATCATAACAACCAGGTAATTGTTTCCTGGCAAAACGGCGGCAAATTCGCGTTGCAGGTAACACCGTACAGTGCCTGCAGCAACGGGCAGAGCAGGGCGATCACGGTGGATGTTGAAGACATGCCGGCGCCGCAGGTAACCGGCCCCGATTCGGTTGCCAATTACGCAGCGAATATTTTGTACACCACACCTGCAAGCACAAATACATTTACCTGGACGGCAATAGGCGACGTGAGCGTATCCCCGGCAGCCAACGAGGCTACTGTTAACTGGGGGAAATCAGGTAACGGCTCAATTACTGTAGTGGAAACAAACAGCGCCCTGGACTTGCAAAAGTCGGCCGTATTGAATGTTGTTATAAACCAGGGGACAGTAACACTGCCCGACAGCAATTTTACAGTTTCGGTAACCAGCGCTTCATGTATCGGCAGCGCCAATGGATCGATCCGCGTCAAGGCGCAAGACCCACTTAATTATACAGCGGCAGTAACCGGGCCGGGTAGCTTTAGTAAAAATCTCACTTTTACTGACAGTCTTACCATTAGCAACCTCGACACAGGGCGGTATAGTGTGTGCATCGGGATTTCAGGAAATAATACTTTTCAACGTTGCTACACATTAAATGTAACCGAACCAAAGCCACTTTCCACCTACGCCGTGGTAAACCAAAACACGCGAACGGTAACGTTAGATTTGGCCGGCGCAAATACCTACTATGTTAATTTAAATGGCAAAGTTTATCAAACAAGCGCCAATCAACTGAACCTGCCCCTCAATAATGGCCGAAACCAACTCGAAATTTATACCGATAAACCATGCCAGGGCGAAATTCAAAAAGTTTTGGACCTGAATTTGATTACCGTGTACCCGGTGCCATTCGCAAATGTGCTGAACATTGACCTCGGCGGCAGTACCGAGCCCGCAGCGACAGTTTCAATCGCGGATGCGTTTGGCCGGACAGTTTATAATAAAGAGCTGGTAAATAATAACGGTAAGCTTCTGGTCGACGTGTCAAATTTCATGATCGGCACCTATGTGTTAAAACTTACCCTGGGCACATCGTCAACCATATTTAAAGTATTAAAACAATGAAATACCCATTTATAATTTTAGGGCTGGCTTTAATGATGCTTGGCTGCGGCGGCAGCAAAAAAAATGATAACATAAAACCGCCGGCGCCGAAGCCGCAGGCCGCTACATTGATTTTCCCGGCACAAAACGCGGTTTGCGTTTCGGGTAATACGCTTTCGGCAACACAAAGCACCATTCAATTTCAATGGAACAACGGCGCAAATGCCGACAATTACGTCATCGTAACAAAGAATTTGTTAACGGGCGACTCGCTGGCGACCAGTGCGGGTGCCAATAGCACAGATGTTACCCTGAGCAGAAATACGCCTTATTCGTGGTATGTTATTTCTAAATCGAGCCAAAGCAGCAGCACAGCCAAAAGCGCAACGTGGAAATTTTATAACTCAGGTGCAGGCATTACCAACTACGCACCCTTCCCGGCCGACAATTTTAAGCCGGTAACGGGGCAGACGGTCACTGTTCCATCAGGTGGAACCATTTCTCTAAGCTGGCAGGGCAGTTCGGTCGACAATAATATTGTTGATTATGATATCTATTTCGGAACCGCTGCATCCCCGCCATTATACAAGGCGCACAGTACAGCAACCAGCATCAGCGCTGTGGCAGTAAGTTCGCAAACGACTTATTACTGGAAAATAGTGACACGCGACAGCAATAACGATTTGTCCGTATCTGACGTTGCCAAATTTTCGACAAACTGATTAAATTGGCAATTTTTAAACGTAACCAATTTATTATTAACCGAAATACCCGGCGTAGGGATGGGAATGGCTACAGGCCAATGTCGTTAAGTTAAGAGTCATATTGCTCTTTTATAGTTAGTTAGGGTCTTGTATTTCCCGGATCTTCGCTTGAATGTCCTTATTCTGGGGACTTTTCTATTTGGCCTTATAGGTTGGGTGTATTGGGCAAACAGGTTTTGAAGTTGTAACAGGGTTTTCTCTGGATCTTCAAAAAGCAATAAGTTGATAACCCTGTTTTTCATCAAGCCAAAAGCCGTGTTTTTATTGATCTGTCTAAGATATTTTTGTTTAGAATGACACTTGTCGATGCTTTCCTGAGATGGTTTACTGATGATTTCCTGTAAGTTAGATAAGAAAACAGTGGCGTGGAAGTCCTGTAATATTGTTTCAACTTTTTGTCCGCTGAAGCCTTCTAATTGCAAATGGTTTTTAAATGAACTGAACCTGGTTTCAATTCCCCATCGCATAAAATAAAGTGCCTTAAACTCACTGTGAGGGTATTTTTGCTGATCAAACAGATTGGTAATCAGCACTTCAATTGTACCGTCGTCCAAAACGACCCGGATTAATCTTATCTCAATAGTTGCTCCGACCTGTAAAAATGAAACCTTCTTCTCTCAGGCTCCGGCGAGTAGCCCTATCTGCTTTCAGTGTACTCATGGAGTCATTTAATCCGCTTTTCACAAAAGCGATTACCTCTAAAGTAAATCCCACCGGGCAACGCATTAAAAAAGGTTGTGACTGTTCCTTATTTTGATGATGAAAGATACTGGCAAAGCCCGGATACGCACGATCATAGATCAGCAGCATGTCCGGTTCATAGGTTGGTAACCAACGCATGGCGATTTCTTGTTCAGAATGGCTAATTGGATACATATCCGCCTTGATGGTGATTTTATTCAAGACATCAAAGGCACACAGAATACGGCTTAAGGTTACTGTACCTCGTTGGTTTCCATGCGTGCCGAAATGCCCTGTTACTTCTTCCTTGTCAATCAGATATGAAGTGGACCCGTCTACTGCAATAAGCCGAAATCCGTTCCATCTTTTAACCTCATCCTTATAATGCGCATAAAAACTATCAACCAATATGGTGTTTAAACAACTGAAAAAGAAGCTATTGATCTTTAATCGTTGTTGACTAAAAGCAGACTTACTTGCTTTAAGTTCTTCAGAACCTATGTGATTAAAAAAATCCGATATCTCAATATCATAACTTCTCTTAAAGAAATTAAGTAGCATGCATACTACCAGTTCAAAGTGAAGTTTTCGCTTTCTGGTAAAGTCCTTGGCAGAGTTAGTAAATAATTTTTTTAGTTCACTATTCTGAGAAGATAGCGCAATAAAGTTCCGTAAATCTGAAATGATTTTTAAGTTTGCTGACATACCACAGTTTTTTGATTCGTAACCATAAAGAACCGGATTATCTCCGGTTCTGAACTGTGGTAGTTACTCACTTTTCCTTAACTTAACGACATTGGGATACCGGCCTGAGCGCAATGCCTGCAGGCGTATGAATGTACAGCCCGACCCGAAGGGGACGCCCCAAAAATGTAAATCCCTCCCTGCCAATTTGTCAACCTAATATCATTTGGAACGACCATTGATAGTGGTGGTTATCACAAAAACAATAACTCAAAATTTATAAGATAAGATTATGCAAGAAAAAGGCACAATTTCGATCCATACCGAGAACATTTTCCCGATTATCAAAAAATTCCTTTATTCGGATCACGAGATCTTTTTACGCGAGCTGGTTTCAAACGCAGTTGACGCTACTCAAAAGATCAAACGGTTAGCCTCATTGGGCCAGTATAACGGCGAACTGGGCGATTTGAAGATCGAGGTATCCTTTGACGAAAAGGCTAAAACAATCACCATCAGCGACCGCGGCCTGGGCATGACGGCCGAGGAGATCAAAAAGTATATCAACCAGATCGCTTTTTCGGGTGCTACTGAGTTTATGGAGAAGTTTAAGGAAGCCAAAGATGCCAATGAGATCATCGGACGATTCGGCCTGGGCTTCTACTCCTCGTTTATGGTTGCCGACCAGGTTGAAATTCAAACCCTTAGCTACCAGGAAGGCGCCGAGCCTGCGCACTGGATTTGCGACGGCAGCACGGAATTTGAAATAAACGAAGGCAGCCTGGCTGAGCGCGGCACTGAAATCACCCTGCACATTAACAAAGACAACGAGGAGTTTTTGAGCAAGCACCGCTTGCAGGAAATACTGGACAAATACTGCAAGTTTTTGCCGGTGCCGATCAAATTTGGCACCAATACCCAGGAAGAAGAGGACGGTGTTGATGAAGAAGGTAAAACCAAATACAAGTCGGTTGAGACGGATAATATTATCAACGACACCAATCCCATCTGGACAAAAGCCCCTGCTGATCTTAAAGATGAGGATTATTTGAATTTTTACAAGCAGCTGTATCCCTTCTCGGAGGACCCTTTGTTTTGGATACACCTGAATGTGGATTATCCCTTCAACCTTACGGGCGTACTCTACTTCCCTAAGCTGAAGAATGATTTTGAAGTACAGCGGAATAAGATCAAATTATTCTCGCGACAGGTGTTTATCACCGATGAGGTGAAAGACATTGTGCCGGAGTTTTTAATGCTGTTGCACGGGGTGATCGACTCACCGGATATCCCGCTGAATGTTTCGAGGAGCTTTTTACAGGCTGACAGCAATGTAAAGAAGATCAATACCTATATCACCAAAAAAGTGGGTGATAAATTGGCAGAGCTGTTTAAAAACGACCGCCCGGCTTACGAAGAAAAATGGGGCGACATCGGCCTGTTTGTAAAATACGGCATGATCAGCGATGATAAGTTTTATGATAAGGCAAAAGATTTTGTGCTGCTGACCAATATCAAAAAGGAAAACTTTACACTGGAAGAATACAAGGAGAAAGTTGCACCTGAGCAAACGGATAAAGACGGCAACCTTGTATATATTTATACCAATGACGCCGCCAAACAGGATGCGTTTATACAGTCGGCAACCAAGAAGGGTTATGATATTTTGCTGATGAACTCGCCGATTGACAGCCATTTTATCGGGCACATTGAGCATAAACTGGACAAAACGTCATTTAAGCGCGTGGACGCAGACGTAGCCGACAAGCTGATCAAAAAGGAAGATGCACCGGCACACGTGCTCACTGAAGAGCAAACCAAGGAGGTTAAGTCGGTTTTTGAAAAGGCAATTAACAAACCCGCTTACCGCATCGAGGTGGAAAGCTTAAGTCCCGACGAACTGCCGGTAACCGTTACCATGGACGAGTTTATGCGCCGTATGAAAGAAATGGCAGCCATGGGCGGCGGCATGGGCTTTTATGGCAGCATGCCCGATAACTATAAGGTGATCATCAACGGCAACCATAAACTGATCAGCCGGATTGCAAGCGAGGAAAACGAAGAACTGAAGACCAGTCTTTCCAAACAGGCTTTCGACCTGGCGCTTCTTTCACAGGGGTTGCTTACCGGGGCCGAGCTCACCGAGTTTGTGAACCGGAGTGTGGCGTTGATTTGAGTTAGTTGTAATGTTGGAAGGTTGTAATGTTTGAAAGTTGTAACAGTAAAAAACAACATTACAACCTTGCAACATTACAACATTACAACAAAAAATTACAAAAAACGTTGTACCTTTAAACAACCAAAGCAATAAAGATGAAACGTTTAATCAAATCATTAGCAGCTGCGGTGTTAGTTTCAGCATTTTTTAATGCCGCCAGCGCCCAAACTAGCAGGCAGGAAAAAAAGGCCGCCGAACAGGCTGCCGTGAAAAACATGGTGGATAATAACCACTTTTATTTTGTGGCGCAGTATGCTTTGCCGATGACGGGCAGCAGCAAATTTTTAACGTCGACCTATGATCTTAAGGTGACCAAAGACAGTATTATTGCCTTTTTGCCTTACTACGGCGTAGCCCATATGGCGCCATCACCGGCGGAAGCCAACGAAGGCGGCATAAAATTTACCTCGACCGATTTTGCTTTTACTCAAAAAGAGGCTAAAAAAGGTGGCTGGCAAATCACCATCAAGCCAAAAGACCACAACATTACCAACTGGCGCGATGTGCAGCAAATGACGCTGGATATTTCGAAGGACGGTTATGCCTCGCTGTCGGTTATCAGCAGCAACCGCGACCCGATTTCTTTCCAGGGGAATGTGGTTGCGAATGAATGAAGAAGTCCGGAAAGTCGGGAAGTCCGAAAGTCCGAAAGATGAATTGGTTAATGTTATAGGTACGGGGTTAAGCGAGCACCACCAATGACCAATGACTAATGGCTAATGACCAATCAACCTTTCATTATCTTTTAATCCAACACCTGAAAGCTTTCTTTTAAAAGATTCGTTTACCAGGTAAAATATCTTTTCGGCCGCTGGTTTATATTTTAAGCCATGCGGCCGAATGTTTGATACGCAGTTGCGGGATTCGTCCGTTAATCCAGGCTTTGGACCATAAGTAAGGTAGGCGCCCATACTGTCCGCCGAGCTTAAGCCGGGCCGCTCACCGATGAGGACGATGGAGAATTTGGCATTCAAACCGTGGGCGATATCATCGCCTATTGCAACCCTCCCCTGCTCTACCAAGCAAACTGGCGCAATTTTAAGCTTTGAGGCTGATAGTTTTGGGATGAGGAGATTCAGCAAGCCAAAAGCATTTTCGTTTACTGCAGCAGCTGAAAGGCCCTCGGCTACGATAATGGCCACGTCGAAGTTACTGTAACCGGTTAAGTTTTGTACCGAGTCTTCGTCCAGCTGCCGGCCAAGATCAGGCCGCTTCAGGTATTTATGGCGGGTCTGAGCCCTACTGTGCAAGTGCAACAATGGCAGATCGAATATTTTGAGCGCGGCAAATAAGCCATCTACATCCAAAACGGAGTAAACCGCATCGCGGGCATGAGCATGGGCGAGGTTGAATTGAAGGGATTGTTTGAGAGGAATACTCGTCCCAACGCGGCCGATGGCTATACGGGCGGCGGTGAATTGTGTTAGTTGCTTTAATACATCTGGTACCGTCAAGTCCTTTTCCATATTAACACGAATGGGCGCGAATAAGAACGAATATACACGAATAATGAATGGATTGAATGCGAATATTTTTTTTAGACGAATAAGAACGAATAGACACGAACTACAAGTGCCGAATGCTATTTTATATTGATATGATTAGTGAAAATTCGATCTTATCAGTGAACATTCGTGTCACTTAAAGCGATTTTATTCGTGATATCATGTCTATTAAATTTACCCCGACCATTCGTGTCCATTCGCCTGAATTCGTGTCATTCGTATAATTAATTCCCTGCCTCATCAGCCATTGCTCAAACTCCGGAGCCGGCTTTAATCCCAAAACTTTTCTAACATATAGGGCATCGTGAAACGACGTAGACTGATAATTCAGCATAATATCGTCCGAGCCGGGGATGCCCATTATAAAGTTGCAGCCGGCCACACCTAAGAGGGTGAGCAGGTTATCCATATCATCCTGGTCGGCTTCGGCGTGATTGGTGTAGCAAACATCGACGCCCATGGGCAGGCCCAGCAATTTGCCACAGAAATGATCTTCCAGCGCTGCACGAATAATTTGTTTACCATCGTACAAATACTCAGGACCTATAAAACCTACAACGGTGTTTACCAGCAAGGGCTTATATTTTCGTGCGACGGCATAAGCGCGGGCCTCGCACGTTTGCTGGTCCACGCCATGGTGGGCGTTTGCTGACAGAGAACTCCCCTGTCCTGTTTCAAAGTACATTACGTTTTGGCCGATAGTTCCGCGATTCAGCGATAAAGTGGCCTGGTGCGCCTCGCCCAGCAAGGCCAGGTTAATGCCAAAACTGGAGTTGGTGAGCTCTGTTCCACCTATCGACTGGAAGCAAAGATCAACCGGCGCGCCGGCGTTGATCAGCTCCAAAGTGGTGGTAATATGGCTTAACACGCAGGATTGCGTTGGAATATCAAATTGCTGCCTTATAGTATCGATCAACTCCAGCAAGTTCCTTACTGTTGCGGGGCTGTCGGTTGCCGGGTTAATGCCGATACAAGCGTCGCCGCTGCCATAAAGCAGGCCGTCGATCATACTGGCGGCGATGCCTTTGAGGTCGTCTGTCGGGTGATTAGGCTGAAGGCGGGTAGAGAAATGTCCCTTCAAGCCGATCGTATTCCTAAACTGCGTTATCACTTCGCATTTTTTTGCTGCCGCGATCAGATCCTGGTTGCGCATCAACTTGGATGCGGCTGCGGCCATTTCGGGAGTGATGCCGGTTGCAATTGCTTTCAAAACTTCGGTATCCACCTCGTCGGTCAACAGCCAGTCGCGAAATTCACCGACCGTTAAAGTACTGATCTGATCAAATGCCGCAGTGTCGTGCCCGTCAATGATCAGTCGGGTAATTTCATCTGACTCATAAGGAATCACCGCTTCGTTCAAAAACGTCTTTAAGGGAACATCCGCCAGCGCTATCTGGGCTGCAACCCGTTCTTCATAAGTTTCGGCACAAATACCCGCCAGCACGTCACCCGTACGGTGAGGCGAAGCTTTTGCCAGCAACATTTTCAGATCGGCAAAGCGATAAGTTATATTTCTAACTTTAAAGCTGTAGCTCATCTTGCGCCGGATGGGATCACTTCGGGTGTTTCCAACATTACATCATCGGTTATCCTGGTTTTGTGTTTGCCGGTCAGCATAAAAATTACAATTACTATCGCCAGACCGGCAAAAAAGCACAGGCTTAAAACCATGTAAAAATACACCATTGCAACCAGGGTAACGGTACATATAATTAAAGCTATGGCAGGGAATACCGGGTAAACCGGCGCCGTGAACGGTCGCTCTAACCGGGGCTCTTTTTTTCGCAGCATAAAAAGGCTGATCATACTCAGCATATACATCACTACCGCGCCCAGTACCGATATACTCACGATCTGATCGGCCTTGCCGCTAAACAGTGCAATAAAGCTCACAATGCCGCCCGCTACAAGTGCCCAATGGGGGGTTTTAAAGCGATGATTCACCGCCGAAAGCACACGCGGCATATATCCGCTGCGCGCCATGGCGAAAACCTGCCTGGAAGACGCCAGGATGGTTCCATGAAAAGATGCAATGAGCCCAAATAAACCGATGCCGGCAAAAATGCGTGTTAAATTGCTTTGGTTACCCAGCGCATACCGGATCGCCTCGGGCAACGGGTCGCTGACGCCGCTCAGTTTATGCCAGTCGGTGATACCGCCGGTGAGGATCATTACCCCGAAGGCCAGTACGATCAATGTCCCGAGTGCTGAAATATAACCTTTGGGAATGTTCCGTTTGGGTTCTTTCACCTCCTCAGCTACCATCGCCACGCCTTCTATCGCCAAATAAAACCAAACGGCAAATGGCAGCGCTGCAAAAACACCTGCCCAGCCGAATGGCATAGGATGGCTCATAAAGTTCGACACTTTAAAATGCGGAGTTACGATACCCATAAACAATAACAGCTCGGCCACGGCTAACACGGTAACAAAAACCGAAAATATGGCCGATTCCTTCACCCCCAAATAATTGATCACCATAAAAACCACGTTAAAAAAGAGGGCTGAATATAAAGCCGGGATAGCCGGCCATAGAAAATTAAGGTAGGTGCCCAGCGCAATGGCTATCGCCGGTGTGGCAAACAAAAAGTCGATAAGGGTTGCATAACCGGCTATCAGCCCGCCAAACGGCCCCATGGCCCGATAGGCATACGCAAAAGCACCGCCCGCATGCGGAATGGCGGCCGTTAGTTCCGTGTAGCTGAAAATGAAGGTGATGTACATGATGGTAATAATCACCGTGGCGATCAAAAACCCGATGGTGCCCGAAACGGCCCAGCCGAAGTTCCAGCCAAAATACTCGCCGGAGATCACCAGGCCCACCGCGATGGCCCAAAGGTGGATGGGTTTTAATACCCTTTTTAGCTGCTCGGGTTTGACGTTTGGCATGGGCAGATATGGCTGATTTAATTTCCGCTTTAAAATACTTAAACGATGGTTTATTTCAAAACAGAAAAAGCTGAGTTTACAATTATTTAATATTGGGGACTTCCTGTCATTTCGTAAGAGATGCGACGCATCGCGTCTCTACGACTCCTTCATAAAATCATTTGTAAAACACCTTCTTACAAAAAAGCGCACGTGTATTCTTTCATGACGGAATTTTATCCGTTAATTTATAGAAGGTTTTTGCAGGATTGCATTGCGTATCACCCAGTTTTTGTTTAAAATATTTTAGAGGTGTGGCGGTTTTGCGCGGTTATCGCGCATCTTAACGAGTTCCGCGCGCCCGTAGAACGTATTTCCGGTGATAGTTTAGACGCCGTCTGCCTTATCAGATGTGGTTCAGCAGCTTGAGCAACTGTGCAAATTGTCAGCGAATCGCCATATATCAGGCCTAATAGTCTGTAAATAGCCAATATTTACCAATTATCATCTGCCAAAAATAAATTTTACAAAATATTATTTTTTATCAAAAAAATGTATTTAACTTTCGTTACTTAAAATAACCAAATTCCATGAACACTTCTGAAGGCCTTTCCAATTCACGGAAAGGATTAATTACCATCGGCGTTTTGCTGACGCTTGCCATTGTTATTGCCTTTATTATTTTTCGCCACCACAAAAAAACGGAGATCGACCCGGGATTCAGTAAGTACATTGAGTCGTACACCACGGGCATCATCTCCAAGGAAAGCCCGATCCGTATCCGCCTGGCGGGCGACGTGCAGACCATTCACGAGCAAAATGGAGCGCTCGACGCGGGTATTTTTTATTTTTCGCCCTCCATAAAAGGCAAGGCCTATTGGGTGGATGAAAGGACCATTGAATTTAAGCCGGCTGAACGACTCGACCCGGACAAAAGTTATTCCGCCGAGTTTAAGCTGAGCAAGATCACCAAAGTGTCCGGGCAGTTTGAGGACTTTAAATTCAGTTTCGAAACCATCAAGCCGGACTTTAATGTAACTTTTAACGGCCTGCAAACGGCAACCAACACATCGACAGATAAAATGAAACTGACCGGTTTTGTTACGACGGCCGACAATGAAAACTCCGACAAGGTTGAAAAGCTCATCAATGCCAATTTCACATACCCGGTACTGGTGACCTGGCAGCATAACCCAGTTACAAAAACGCACAACTTTACCATCACGCAGGTTAAGCGCGAAAAAGATAAGGTAAACCCCCTTACCATAACCTGGGATGGCAGCAGCATAGGCGTTGATAAAAAAGGCACCCAGGAGTTTATTATCCCCGCGATTGGTGATTTTAAAGTGCTGGATATACGTGCATCGCAGGACCAGGACCAATATGTGCTGATCCAATTTTCGGATGCGATAAAAATTGGACAGGAATTGAATGGATTGATCGGTATTGGAAACATCACCGACCCTGCTTATACGATTGAAGGCAGCATGGTAAAAGTTTATGCGCCCGAACAGCTGGAGGGCAATTACAACGTATTTGTAAATGAGGGGGTTGAAAACATATCGCACCAAAAGATAAAAAAAGCCTATTCGGCCAACGTGTTTTTTGAAAACCGGATGCCATTGGTCACTATACCCGGCAAAGGCGTTATCCTGCCCGATTCAGGCAAGCTGATGATGCCATTCGAAGCTGTAAATTTAAATGCGGTTGATGTAAGCATCATTAAAATATATGCCGACAATGTTCCGCAGTACTTTCAAAACAATGGGTTCGACGGCGGCGACGAGTTACGCTATGTGGGCAAACCGGTGGTTCAGAAAACCATAAGGCTGGATGAGGACAAAAGCCTCAACCTGAATAAAAAGAACCGGTTTATGCTGGACGTGGACAAGTTGCTGCGCACCGAGCCCGGCGCTATTTACCGCGTGATCATCGGCTTCAGGAAAGAATACTCCCTATACAATTGTTCCCTGGGCAGCGCGGTTGTAAAAAAGCATGACGAGGAGGATGGATACGACGAAGAGGGTGGCGGCAGCAGCTACAGTAACAGCGCCAAGGTGAGTGATGAGGACGACGACTTTTGGTCGAGGTATGATAGCTACTATCCCGACGACTTTAGCTGGTCGGACAAGGATAACCCCTGCACCAATTCCTACTTTACAAAAGACAAATGGGCCGCGCGAAACATCATTGCCTCCAATATCGGGCTGATTGCCAAACGCGGGAATGATAACACCATGATGGTGGCCGTTACCAATATTTTGAGCGCCAAACCGATTGCCGGTGTTGACCTGGAGTTGCTGGATTTTCAAAAACAGGTGATATACAAAGCCAAATCCGATGGCGATGGGTTTGCAAAGGTGCAGCTCACGCGCAAACCCTACCTGCTGGTTGCTAAAAATGGCAACGAACGGGGCTATTTAAGGCTGGATGATGGCAGTTCGCTGCCGCTGTCGCGCTTTAGTGTGGGTGGTGATGTGGTACAAAAAGGCCTTAAAGGCTTTATTTACGGCGAACGCGGCGTATGGCGGCCGGGCGATTCGATCTTCATGTCATTCATCCTGGAAGATAAGCTAAAGACTCTCCCAGCCGACCACCCTGTTGAGTTTGATCTTTACGATCCGAATGACAAACTGTACCGTCGCATCATCAAAACGCAGGCTGTCGATGGATTTTACAGCTTCCATACTGCTACTGAAACGGGTTCGCAAACCGGCAACTGGTCGGCAAAGGTAAAAGTGGGCGGAGCTGTGTTTGAAAAGAATGTGAAGATAGAAACCATTATGCCAAACCGGCTGAAGATCGGCCTGACTTTTGGTGGCGCGACGGAATTAACCAAAGGAAACGACCAAAAGGGTTTGCTTACTGCCCAGTGGCTTTTTGGCGGAACTGCGCAAAACCTGAAGGCGAAGATAGATGCCTTCCTTACCTCGAGAACGACCAGTTTCAAAGGCTATGATGGCTATACTTTTGACGACCCTACCCTATCCTTCAGCACACAAACAGCAAATATGTTTGATGGCGCGCTTGATGCTGACGGAAAAGCAACGGTAAATACCGACCTGGCGATTGATAAACAGGCGCCGGGCCAGCTTTCGGCAAATTTCCTGATCAAGGTTTTTGAGCCGGGCGGTAATTTCAGCATACAATCCATGAGTATGCCTTATAATGTTTACCCGGGCTACGTGGGTATAAAAACACCAAAAGGAAGCGATTGGTCGGGCATGCTGTATACCGGCCGTAACAACGAGATAGATATTGCCGATGTGGATACCAAAGGCAAGCCTTTTGAAGGCACCCGCGATGTGGAACTGGAACTTTACAAGGTGCAATGGCGCTGGTGGTGGGATGAAAGCGGCACCGAGTTCAGCAATTTTACGCAGGACAAGTACAACAAGCTGATAAAAACCGAAACCATTAAAGTGGTAAACGGGCACGCCAAATGGAACCTGAACATAGCAGCTGCCGACTGGGGCCGCTACCTGATCAGGGTGAAAGACGCCCAAACCGGACACTCAACCGGGAAGATCATGTACATCGACTGGCCAAACTGGGCTGAACGTTTGCAGGAAACCAACCCAACGGAAGCCGCCATGCTTTCGTTCGCTGCAGACAGGACAAATTATAAAGTTGGCGATGAGGCTACGCTGACCATCCCAACCATGTCGGACGGGCGGGCATTGATCAGCCTTGAAAACGGCAGCAAGATATTGAGCACCACCTGGATCGACACCAAAAAAGGGCAAACAAGGTACACCTTTAAGATCGACGGGACGATGGCGCCAAACATTTTTGTGAATGTTACGCTGTTGCAGCGCCATTCACAAACAGTAAATGATTTGCCGATAAGGATGTACGGTGTAATACCATTGACGGTTGACGACCCGGCAACCATATTGAAGCCGGTGATCAGCATGTCGGATAAGATCAGACCGGAGACCCCGTCGTCGGTTACTATTTCGGAGGCATCCGGCAAGGAAATGACCTATACCATCGCGATTGTGGATGAAGGTTTGCTGGATATCACCAATTACAAAACGCCAAGCCCACATGAAACATTTTATGCAAAAGAAGCGCTTGGCGTGAAGACCTGGGACCTTTTCGATTATGTGATCGGCGCATATGGCACCGGCCTGGAGCGTATTTTAAGCATCGGCGGTGATGGTACAGCCGGGGTTAACCACAATGTTACGGTGAACCGGTTTAAGCCTGTGGTGAAATTCCTGGGGCCGTACCACCTGGCTGCGGGTGAAAAGCAAACCCATGGCTTTACCCTTCCGCAATATATTGGCTCGGTTAAGGTGATGGTAATAGCAGGACACGAAGGGGGCTATGGTTTTGCCGATAAATATGTGGCCGTTAAAAAGCCGCTGATGATACTGGCCACCCTGCCACGCGTATTGGGGCCGTCGGAGAAGATACAGCTGCCGGTAACCGTTTTTGCAATGGAGAACAATATTAAAACGGTGAATTTGCAGGTAACCTCAAACATGTTCAGCAACCTGTCGGGCAACGATCAAAAGACCGTTACCTTCACCAAAACCGGCGATCAGCTGGTAACTTTTGATTTGGATGTGAAGGATTTTGTTGGCGTGGGCAAGGTGCATATCGTCGCGAAGAGCGGCGGCGAAGTCTCGGCCTATGATGTCGAGATGAATGTGCGCAACCCGAACCCGCCGATCACCCAGATACAGGAAAAAGAACTCGCGCCCGGCGAAAGCTGGAACACGGACTATAAGGCATTGGGAATAAGCGGCACCAACAAGTCAACGCTGGAGGTAGCCTCTATCCCACCCCTTAACCTCACCAAGCGTTTGGATTACCTGATCGAGTACCCGTACGGCTGTGTGGAGCAAACCACATCATCAGCGTTCCCGCAGTTGTTTTTGGATCAGTTGCTTGATTTGACACCACGCCAAAAAGCTGAAACAGAGCGCGATATTAAAGCGACCATTAACCGGCTAAACGGATTCCAGTTGACTGACGGTGGTTTGAGCTACTGGCCGGGAGGCGGCAATGCCGACGAATGGGGCACCAACTACGCCGGCCATTTTATGCTGACCGCACAGGATAAAGGCTACAGCCTGCCAATCGGTTTTATCGAGCACTGGAAGATATACGAGAAACAAAAGGCGCAAACCTGGGCGCCCGATACCAGGAGCTTTTACGGATCGGACCTGACCCAGGCGTACCGGCTTTACCTGCTGGCCCTGGCACGTGCACCGGAGATGGGCGCCATGAACAGGCTGCGTGAGTTCCCGTACCTCAGTATCGAGGCACGCTGGCGGCTGGCTGCGGCTTACAAGCTCGCAGGGCAGCCGGAGATCGGGCTGCAATTGATCGCCGGTCTACCGACAACGATCAAACCATATTATTCGCTTTATGGCACGTATGGCTCCGATCTGCGGGACGATGCGATGGTGCTGGAAACACTCACCTTACTTGGCCGCCAGCAACAGGCCGCAGCACAATTGCACCTGGTGGCTGAACGCCTGTCGCACGATGACTGGTACAGCACGCAAACCACGGCTTACTCGCTGATCGCGATAGCTGAGTTCTGCGGAAAAAATAAAACCGCAGCTAAGCTGAACTTTAACTATCGCGCAGCTGCGGCCGCAGGGACAGTTAGTTCACAATCGTACATGTGGCAATCGGCGATCCCGGAAAACGGCGGTAAACTTGTGCTGAAGAATAATGGCAAAAACCGCCTGTATGTACGGTTGATACAAAAAGGCCAGCCATCATCCGGCGACGATGTAAAAACAAACATCAACCCGGATATCCTGGATATGCACGTGAGTTATTTTACGCTGAATGGCAAGGAACTCGACCCGGCCAAACTGAAACAAGGCACCGATTTCGTAGCCCAGGTGATCATTAAAAACCCCGGCCACCACGAATATTATTACAACATGGCCTTAACGCAGATATTCCCTTCGGGCTGGGAGATATTAAATTCCAGGCTCACCGGGACGGAAAGCGCATTTTCATCCTCGGAGTACGATTATATCGACATCAGGGATGACCGTGTCTACACTTACTTTGGCGCAATGCAAGGCAAGGAATTAAAGTACAACGTGATGCTGAACGCTGCTTATGCGGGTAAATATTACCTGCCCGCGGTGTATTGCGAGGCGATGTATAATAAATCGATCAGTGCGTTGCTAAAGGGGCAGTGGGTGGAAGTTGTGAAGTAGAGATCAGAGACTGGGGATTAGAGATTAGTTAGATTGCGCCTTTAACTAATCTCTGGTCTCCAATCTCTAATCACTGCATGCGAAACAAACCATACTTCAAAATACAATAGATTGCCCTAACCCCGTCCTTCCAGCCGATCTTTTTGCCATCGTCGTAGGTGCGGCCGTAGTAGGAAATGCCTACTTCGTAAATGCGGATCTTGGGTACGCGGGCGATCTTTTGGGTTACCTCCGGTTCAAAACCGAATCGGGGCTCGCTGAGCTTGATGGATTGGATGAGTTTGGTATTGAAAAGTTTATAACAGGTTTCCATATCCGTCAGGTTCATATTGCTGAACATGTTGGAGGCAAACGTTAACCAGCGGTTGCCGATGGTATGCCAGAAGAAAAGGATGCGGTGCGGGTTATTGCCCATAAAGCGGGAGCCATAAACAACATCGGCAAAGCCGCTGCAAACGGGTTTTAGCAGGTCGTTATATTCCTGCGGGTCGTACTCCAGGTCGGCGTCCTGGATGATGAGGTAATCGCCGGTAGCTTTGGCAATACCGGTATGCAGGGCGGCGCCTTTGCCTTTATTGGTCTCGTGCCTGATGTAGTTGATCTCCAGGTCGGGGTTGCTGAGTTTGTAATCGGCAATGGCCTGATCAGTGTTATCGGTGGAACAGTCGTTAACGATGATGATCTCCTTTTGGATATCTTCAATAAGGTTGACGGCCTTAATTTTATTTAAAATGAGATGTATCGTACTTCCTTCGTTATACGCGGGGATAATAATTGATAATTTGTCTATCTTCATTACAATATGCGACCGGGTCTAAATCGTATAAAAAACGTTCTGAAAAAACCAAAAGTAATCATATTACTGGTGTTTTTAACCATTTCGTTCCTGCTGTTTTGGTTTTGCCTGCCAAAGCCGCTGTTTAACAGCCCTACTTCGTATGTCATTGACGATGCCGACGGTCAGCTGCTTGGCGCCGCTATCGCCACCGATGGCCAATGGCGTTTCCCGCCGAATGCCGAAGTGCCCGAAAAATTCAAGCAATGCATCATCACCTTTGAGGACAAGCGCTTTATGCACCATCCCGGTGTCGATCTGCTGGCACTGGGCCGGGCGATAAAACAGGACTTTCATTCGCGGAAAGTGGAAAGCGGCGGGAGTACCATCACCATGCAGGTGATCAGGTTAGCCACCAAAGACAAACGCACATTCATCAACAAAGCCAAGGAAATATTTATGGCCATGCGGCTGGAGTGCCGCTATAAAAAAAGCGAAATTTTATCGCTTTACGCCAGCAACGCGCCATTTGGCAGTAATGTGGTAGGGCTCGATGCCGCCTCATGGCGCTATTTTGGTCGCAGCCCGGATAAACTGTCCTGGGGCGAAATGGCCGCCATGGCGGTGCTGCCAAATTCGCCGTCGCTGGTTAACCCGGGTAAAAACAGGGCAACGCTGTTAAAAAAACGCAACCAGCTACTGGATAAACTGAGCGAGCAGGGCATAATAGATGCCACCACTGCTTCACTGGCAAAATTGGAACCTGTTCCCGATCAACCCCTGCCGCTGCCCCAGATCGCGCCGCACCTGCTGCAGCGGTTTAAGGTGGACAGCCAAGCCAACCGTTTTGGCGACACCCGGCTAAGAACCACCATCCGTACCAACCTACAGCGGCAGGTAAACCAAATTTTGGAGCGTCATCATCAGCAATTAAAGGCGAATGATATTAATAATATTGCTGCAGTGGTGCTGGATGTGGAAACAGGTGCAACGTTAGCCTATGCGGGCAATATCTCGCACCCGGAGGACACATTGATGCAAAGCGATGTGGATGTGGTAAACGCGCCACGAAGCCCGGGAAGCACGCTAAAACCGTTGTTGTACGCCTCGGCGATGCATGACGGGCTTATCCTGCCCAATAGTTTGCTGCCGGATATCCCGACGCAGATATTAAGTTTTCACCCAAAAAACTTCGACCTGGTATATGATGGCGCCGTGCCGGCTTCACAGGCTTTGGCACGATCGCTAAATGTACCGGCCGTGCGGCTGCTGCAGGAATATAAAACCGAGCGGTTTTACGATCTGTTGCACAAGGTAGGCATCACCACGTTGAATAAACCTGCAAATCACTATGGTTTGTCGCTGATATTGGGCGGCGGTGAGAACACCCTTTGGGAACTGGCTGGATCATACGCCGATATGGCGCGTGTGCTGAATCATTATGACAAATACAATGGCAAATATGATCCCGCGGATTACCACAACCCCGTTTATTCCATCATGCCCGCCAAAAAACCTGATCTGCAAAAAACGGGTTTGATTGATGCAGGGTCCATCTATTATACACTGCAGGCCATGGAAGAAGTGATGCGGCCGGGCGAGGAAATGCTTTGGAACCGGTTCAGTTCCACCCAGCGTATTGCCTGGAAAACCGGTACCAGCTTTGGCTTTCGCGATGGATGGGCCATTGGCATTACGCCTAAATATGTGGTGGCTGTTTGGGTGGGCAATACCGATGGCGAGGGTAAACCCGGGCTAACGGGTATCAATACTGCTGCGCCGGCGATGTTCGAAATATTCAGGCTGCTGCCGGTTAGTCGCCAGTGGTTTGACATGCCCGCCGGCGAGATGGTGAAAATAAAAGTATGCAAACAAAGCGGCTACCGCGCCGGCGAGTTTTGTGAAGATACTTATGATGAAATTGTCCCCAAAGGCGGCCTGAATGCGCCGGTTTGCCCCTATCACCAACTCGTACACTTAACAGCCGACGGCAAATGGCAGGTAACCGGCAATTGTGTCCCTCCCGACCAGATCGTTAATAAAAAATGGTTCGTGCTGCCGCCCTCGATGGAATATTACTACAAAAGCCGAAGCTACGAATACCATTTACTGCCACCATTCAGGCCGGATTGCGCCCAGAGCGAACGCGGGAACCCGATGGAAGTGGTTTACCCGAAGGATGGCGCCAAGATATACGTGCCACTGGAGGCCGATGGAAGCCGTGGCAGGGTAATATTCGACGCCGCCAACCGGCAGGCTGGTGTTAAGATATTCTGGCACCTGGATGATGATTACGTAGGCGAGACGAAGGATTTTCACCAGATAGCTTTAAACCCACCGCCGGGAAAGCATACGCTGACTTTAGTGGATGGTAATGGAAATGAGGTGCATGTGGGGTTTGAGGTGCTATCGAAGTAAGTTTGCAGTATGCAGTTGACAGTATGCAGTTGGCAGTATGCTGTTTTTTCTGCCAACTGCGCACTGCAAACTGTCAACTGAACACAAAACTGTCAACTGAATATAAAACTGCAAACTGCAAACTCAAAACTGCCAACTGATACCTATATTGCCTGATGGAAACGAAGGTGAAAAATGCTTGAACAATACGACCTGGGCAACCTGATGGTGCTTGATATTGAAACCGTACCGCAGTACCGGGACTTTGACGATATGCCTGAGCATTTTCAGAAGCTGTGGGAATTGAAGACCCAATACCAGCGCAAAGAAGAAACGGCACGGGAATTTTACGGGCGCGCAGGCATTTGGGCGGAGTTTGGCAAGATCATTTGCATCTCGGTAGGCATATTCGCCGGCGGGAAAAAGACGAGTTTACGGGTGAAATCCTTCTCGGCCGAAAATGAAAAAGCTTTACTGGAAGAGTTTTCGGCTTTGCTGGCGAGCCAGCCGGCAAGTTTGATCTTGTGCGCGCATAATGGTAAAGAATTCGATTTTCCGTACATCTGCCGCAGGATGCTGATCAATGGCGTAAAGATACCCACCCAACTGGAAATATCCGGCCGGAAACCATGGGAGATCAACCACCTGGATACGATGGAGCTTTGGAAATTCGGCGATTATAAAAATTATACCTCCTTAAGCCTGCTTACGGCCATATTCGATATACCAACGCCCAAAGATGACATCGACGGCAGCCAGGTGGGCCATGTTTACTGGATGGAGAATGATTTGGACAGGATATGTATCTACTGCGAGAAAGACGTGATCGCCACAGCACAATTGTTGCGGCGCTACCGCGGCGAAGAGTTGATAACCGATGATTGTATCACCATAGTGGGCCGCTGATGCTGCAGGTAACCGATCTGACCATTAAATTTAAAACACAAAACGGCTTTTTTGAAGCGGTTAAGGGCGTTTCGTTTCATTTAAACAAAGGTGAAACGATCGGCATCGTTGGTGAATCAGGTTCGGGCAAATCCGTTACCTCGCTGGCGATGATGCGTTTGCTGGATGAAAAGCAAACCGTTATCGGCGGGCAGATTCTACTGAACGGGCAAAGCCTTTGCCAACTGGCGGAGGAGGAAATGCAAAAGATCAGGGGGCATCAAATGGCCATGATCTTCCAGGAGCCGATGACTTCGCTTAACCCGGTGTTTACCTGCGGGTTCCAGATCACTGAGGCTATTCGTATGCATCTTAATGTCAGCAAAGTCGAAGCGAAGGGGATGACCATCGATCTTTTTAAAGAAGTACAACTTCCCCGGCCGGAAGCAATTTTCGACAGCTACCCGCACCAAATATCCGGCGGGCAAAAACAAAGGGTGATGATCGCGATGGCGTTATCCTGCAACCCGGAGATACTCATCGCTGATGAACCCACTACGGCCTTGGACGTCACCGTACAAAAAACCATCATTGAGCTGCTGCACAAGCTGAAAGCTGAGCGGAATATGAGCCTGATCTTTATCTCGCACGATTTGGGTGTGATCAGCGAAATTGCCGACCGCGTTTTGGTGATGTACAAGGGCGAAGTGATCGAACAGGCGCCGGTTAAAACTTTATTCGTTCACCCCAAACATCCATATACCAAAGGCTTGCTGGCCTGCCGCCCCGCTCCTGCTTATCATCTGAAGAAATTGCCGGTGATCGCCGATTTTCTCGAAACTGAACATAAAAAAGCAGCGAATATTGAAAAAATAAGAGAGGGTTATGCGTACAAGCCGGGTGAAATTGCGGAACGAAAAAGTAAGTTGTATGCACAGGAACCGCTTTTGAGAATTGGTCAACTAAATACCTGGTTCCCAACAAAAAGAAACCTGTTGGGCAAGCCGAAGGAATATGTAAAGGCGGTGAAGGAAGTAAGTTTCGACGTGTACCCCGGCGAAACGTTAGGCCTGGTGGGTGAGTCCGGCTGTGGCAAAACCACTTTAGGAAGAAGTATCTTAAGATTGATCGAGCCGACATCGGGCACAATTAATTTTGAAAATACCGATCTGCGCAGCCTTAAGAAGAATGACCTGCGCGAAATTCGCCGGGATATACAAATCATCTTCCAGGATCCATACTCATCTTTAAATCCCCGCCTTACCGTCGGCGACTCTTTAATGGAACCGTTGCAGGTGCACCAGTTTTACGCAAACAATACCAAACGTAAAAAGAAAGTACTGGAACTGCTGGAGCGCGTAAACCTGTTGCCCGAACATTTTAACCGTTACCCGCACGAGTTTTCGGGCGGCCAAAGGCAACGGATCGTCATCGCCCGTGCGCTGGCGCTTCAGCCAAAATTTATTATTTGTGATGAGTCGGTATCGGCGCTGGATGTATCGGTGCAGGCACAGGTGCTCAACCTAATCAGGGAATTACAGGAGGAGTTTAAGCTGACATACATATTTATCTCGCATGATTTGGCGGTAATTAAGCATATATCTGATAGGATGATGGTGATGAATAAGGGAGAGATTGTGGAGGTGGGGGATCCGGACGAGATTTATTATCATCCGAAGGAAGAGTATACGAAAAAGCTCATAAGTTCAATACCCGGGAACTAATCGCTGTATTTTTGTTGTATATTTGAGTAATGGAAAGTGTTTTATGAGAATTGCGGATGTCATAGTGGTCGATAAAGATATATTGGGTGGGACGCCAGTATTTAAAGGAACCCGGGTCCCGGTCAAAAACCTGTTTGATTATCTCGAGGCCGGAGACTCATTGAATGAGTTCCTGGACGATTTTGATTATATTCCTAAAGAGCATTGTCTTGCTGTTTTACACGCCTCGGAAAAGCTGCTTCTAGAAGCTCAATTGCATGAAAATACTAATTGATGAGCAGCTGCGTGTAAAATTAAAATACAGATTTTCTGAAAAAGGTTACAACATCTCGACCGTCCGGGACATGAATTGGCTTGGGCTAAAAAACGGCGATCTGCTGAAAGTAATGGTTGCCGACAATTTTAATGTGTTAATAACTAACGACAAAAATCTTCATTATCAACAGAAAATGGACGCTTTAAAAATTTGTGTCCTGAATATTAATTCCAAAACGAATCGCTACCAGGATGTCTTTGAGTTAATAAATAAAATTCAAGCTAAGCTCAGCGAAATTGAAAAGCATCTTGTCGCTAATACCGGTGGCTACTTTATAATTTCAAGCTAACGCTTCAAACAAAAGTCTTAATTAAATTTTCGCTTAAATTTTGGGTACTTTTGCGGCATTATTCTCCCTATGTCTTCAAAAAACAAAAAACACTCCTCTATCGACCAGGTATTCACCAAAATGGTGCTGGATATATTCGAACAAAACGGCAATACGCCGCTCAACTGCAAACAGGTTGCGGCCAAATTAAATATTCATGATGCTGAGGCGCGTGATATCATTTTTGATATCCTAAAAAATGAGGCAAAAAAAGGCACCTTAAAGGAAATCTCTCCGGGTAAATTCCAGGTGCTGGTACTTAAAACTTTTATCGAAGGCGTAGTGGATATGACCACCGACGGTTCGGCCTTTATCGTTACGGAAGACGAGTTTGAGAACGACATTTATGTAGCCCCGCGCAAGCTGCGTAATGCCTTAAACGGCGACCGGGTGAAAGTTTATGTTTATGCCAAAAGCAGGGGTAAAAATAAGGAAGGCGAGGTAATAGAGATATTGCACCGCGCCAAAATGGAGTTTACGGGCATTGTAAAGCTATCCGACCGGTTTGCATTTTTTGTTCCGGACGACCGCAAAATGATGCATGATATTTTTATCCCCTTAAATGAGATCAACGGCGCCAAAAATGGGATAAAAGCCATTGCTGAAATAACCGACTGGCCGGCCGATGCCAAAAACCCGATCGGCCGTATCAAGCATATATTGGGCGCCCAGGGAGAAAATGATACGGAGATGAACGCTATCCTTGCGGAGTATGGTTTCCCGCTGTCATTTCCGGTTGAAGTGGAGCATGAGGCTGAATCCATATCCGACGTGATTAGCAGCGAGGAAATTGCCCGGCGAAGGGACTTCAGGGACGTCACTACCTTTACCATCGACCCGTTTGACGCGAAGGACTTTGACGATGCCTTATCGTACCGAAAGCTGGATAACGGCAATTACGAGGTGGGTGTGCACATTGCCGATGTATCCCATTATATTAAGCCGGACTCAGCCCTGGATAAAGAGGCGGAAGACCGGGGCACGTCGGTTTATTTGGTCGACAGGGTAATCCCCATGCTGCCGGAACGGCTTTCGAATGGTTTGTGTTCCTTACGGCCTAAAGAAGACAAGCTGTGTTTCGCAGCTGTATTTGAATTGAACGAGGAAGCGCATGTGGTGAACGAATGGTTTGGCAAAACGGTTATCCATTCCGACCGCAGGTTTACTTATGAAGAAGTGCAAACGGTGATTGAAACTAAAGCCGGCGATTTTGAAGCTGAAATAGCGCAACTAAATGCCCTGGCTTACAAGCTGCGCGAACGCAAGTTTAAAAACGGCGCCATCAGTTTTGAAACCACCGAGGTGAAATTTAAGCTGGATGAAACAGGCAAACCGATTGGGGTTTATGTGAAGGAACGTAAAGACGCCCACAAGCTAATAGAAGACTTTATGCTGCTGGCTAACCGCAAAGTGGCCGAGCATGTGAGCAAAATGGGCAAAGGCAAACACCGCTATACCTTTGTTTACCGGGTGCATGATACCCCGAAGCCAGAAGCGCTGGCTAATTTTGCGCAGTTTGCGGCCAGGTTTGGGTATAAGATCAATACCAAATCGGACAAAGAGACTGCAAAATCGCTGAACTACTTAATGGAAGATGTGGAGGGCAAAAAAGAGCAGAACGTACTTACGCAACTGGCCATCCGCTCCATGGCCAAGGCCATTTATACCACCAAAAGCAGCAGCCATTATGGGCTGGCTTTTGATCATTATACCCACTTCACCTCTCCCATCCGCCGTTACCCGGATGTGATGGTGCACCGGCTGCTGTTCCACTATTTAAATGGCGGGCAGTCGGCCAATGCCGAGCATTACGAAAAACTGTGCCAGCACAGCTCGCAAATGGAAAAAAAGGCATCGGATGCGGAACGGGCCTCGGTTAAATATAAACAGGCGGAGTATTTGAAAGACCAGGTGGGCGAAGTTTATGAGGGCGTGATCTCGGGCGTAACCGAATGGGGTATGTATGTGGAGATCATCGAAAATAAATGCGAAGGCATGATACGCCTGCGCGATATATCCGACGACTTTTATACTTTAGACGAAAAAAATTATGCCATCATCGGCCAGCGCAAAAAGAAGGTTTACCAGCTGGGCGACGAGGTAAGGATAAGGGTTAAAAATGTGGATCTGACGAAGAAGCAGATTGATTTTTCGTTGGTATCGTAGAGACGCCATACATTATGGTCTCCGGTCGGTCAACGTAGAGACGCGATACTTCGCGTCTCCCGCCAGCAGATCGGCATTTCACTCAGGAGACGCAAAGTATTGTTTTTCGCACCTGATGCAAGAGTTGACTGCAAAGTTTGTTACCTCTCAAATGGGAGACGCGAAGTGTCGCGTCTCTACAATAAAAAATGAAGAAATTAAGAGATTTACAATTAATTATAGAAGAGGCCATTATCAAACTGGATATTCCCCAACATCCAATTGAATTATACGAGCCTGTAAAATACATTCTTTCCCTCGGCGGTAAACGGATGCGTCCTGCGCTGCTGCTGATGGCCTGCGACCTTTTTGGCGGCGATGTGGAGGCGGCCGTATCCCCTGCCCTGGCGATTGAGGTGTTCCACAATTTTACGCTGGTGCATGATGATATAATGGATAATGCGCCATTGCGGCGTGGTAAAGCGACCGTGCACGAGCGCTGGGGACAAAATGCAGGTATTCTTTCGGGTGATGTGATGCTGGTACTGGCTTACCAGTTGATGATGAAAGTTGAGGATAGATTGCTGCGCACCGTACTGGATGTTTTTAGTACGACAGCAGTTGGCGTTTGCGAGGGGCAGCAACTGGATATGGATTTTGAAAAGAGGCAGACGGTTGGTATTGACGAATATTTGGATATGATCCGCCTGAAGACCTCCGTATTGCTGGGTGGAGCTTTAAAAATAGGCGCGCTGATCGGCGGGGCGGACTTGGCCGATGCGGAATTACTATATAGCTTTGGCGAACATTTGGGTATTGCTTTTCAATTACAGGATGACATTTTGGATGTGTATGGCGACCCGGATAAATTTGGCAAACAGGTTGGCGGGGATATCCTCTCCAACAAAAAAACTTACCTGCTGATTAAAGCGTTGGAATTAGCCAATTGGCCACAGGCTAATGAATTGGGCGACTGGATTACTTCAACAGATGCTGACAGCGATCAAAAGGTTAGCGCGGTAACCGAAATTTATAACCAGCTGAATGTGAGGCAATATGCTGAGGCTGAGATGGAAAAGCATGCGGAGAAGGCATTTAACGCTTTGGAGGCAATCAGCCTTCCCGCTGAACAAAAACAATATTTGCGAAATTTTGCCGGTGGGTTGCTGGTGAGGGAACATTGAGTAGATTTACGGAATGAAAACGACACTCGCTTTAATATTCGCCTTATTTTATTGGGGTGCTTCTAGTGCCCAAACCTATATCGCTACCGGGGATAGTTCCAAGACTTTAAGAAAGGTTGACGTAAATCCCGACCCTAACATGCTAAATTTTGATGCATATTTTATGGCGCAAGCTGAACAGTTACTAAAGCCAGCGCACGCATTGGGTACTGTAAATGCACAAATGTTTATTGAAAAAGATGGAAAAATTCACAAGCCGGTAATTACGAAGCATTTAAGCCCTGATGTAGATTCGGCGGTCGTGAACACACTGAGGGCCTGTCCACCCTGGATTCCAGGATAAAAAAATGGCGTACCCGTAAGGACGTTGGTGAAAGTAAGCTTCAACTTCGTTCAATTGATGGAGCTGAAAATAAGGGATCCTGGCGCAAACACGATAACGAGGCGAGATGCCGACGTTGCAATTGACGCACCCATCACCACCGGTAAGCCTGATGAGGGCGATCGCAATAAAATATTTACCTCTGTTGAGCAGGTACCTCAATATCCCGGCGGAATAAATGCATTTTTAAAATTCATTAATGATAACAACAAGTTAAAAGGAAAAGATACAGATGGCCGGGGCAGGGTGATTGTATCTTTTGTTGTAGAAAGAGATGGCTCGATAACAGATATTAAGGTTGCCAGGAGTATTGGGCCCGAATTCGATGCAGAAGCGCTCCGGTTAATGAAGTTAATGCCCAAATGGAAGCCGGGAATACAAAACGGCTCACCGGTACGTGTGCAGTACTCAGTGCCTGTGAGTTTTGTGAGCGAGTAATTCATGAATTGATTAAAAAATCACCCAGCTTAATAAAAAACGCTATTTAAGAAGTTTTGCGGACGGGTTGCTGGTGAGGGGGAACTATTACATAGCAATGATACGAGTACTGATAGTCGCGATTTTCCTGTTGAACATTTCTGCTGTCTACGGTCAACGGACATTTATGAGGGGAGGTGACGAAGGCGCCGTAATCGTGACAGATTCAATGCTAAAATATGAGAAGTATTTGTATACACAACCAGAAATCGCACCAGCGTATCCCGGAGGGCATGACGCATTTGACCTCTTCATAAAAAAGAATCTGAAATACCCGGCTAAAGCTGTTGAAAATGGCACTCAGGGTAGGGTTGCATTAAGTTTCATTGTTGAGAAAAGCGGCCGGCTTACACATATTACAATTGCGCGCGGTATTGGTGACGATTGTGATGAGGAGGCGGTAAGGTTGCTTAAAAAGGGTTCGAAATGGAGCCCAGGCAAAATTCATAACATCCCGGTAAGAACGCAATTCTCCGTTGGCATCAAATTTATCAAACCTGATTCGGATGATTGAGAATTTAGCCATTAATAAGTTTGCCCTAACCATTATCATTAAATCAGTTTGTACTAAATCCGCTGGCTAAAGCCAAAACAGAATTTATATATTTATTGCATGAAAAAACTGCTTCTTATCACGGCATTAATTGCAGTTACCCTGGGTTTGAAAGCACAAGTCTACATTGCGTTAGAAGATACTTCAAGCGTTTACGCCAAGGTTGACGCCGATCCTCAATTTCCGGGTGGATTTAGAATGTTTGACAGGTATATTGACGATAGCTCAGTTAAAGTTTTAAAGCCTAAACACGCCACGGGCGTGATTATTGCAGGATTTTTTGTTGAGAAAACCGGTAAGATCACAAACCCTAAAATCATCAGGGGATTAACGCCCGAAACTGATTCAGCAGCGGTCAAATTATTAAAAAACAGTCCATTATGGAAAGCGGGGTTAAAAAACGGCGTGCCGGTTAAAACCTTTGTGAAAGCTGCCATCAAGTTTATTTATTCGGGCAATCTGCGGCCGGTCCACGTGCCGGAGGTAGTACTTTCAAATGGGCACAATGCCGACGTGACCATTGACGAACCGGTTGGTACCGTTGAGAGCCCAAAACAACCATTTGATCCTAACAAAATTTACACCTCTGTAGAAAAAGTCCCTGAATTTCCGGGAGGCAACGAGGCATTATACAAATACCTGAAGGACAATAATTCGCTAAAAGGTACAGATAAGAATATAAATGGCAGAGTAATCCTTTCATTTGTCGTTGAAATAGACGGTTCTCTTACTAACATTAAAGTCGTAAGGAGTTTTTCAACCGACTGTGGCGCAGAAGCTTTGCGAATGCTGAAACTATCGCCTAAATGGCACCCGGGTATTGCCGGTGGTAAAAGTGTGAGGGTGGCGTACATGATTCCGGTGCAATTTGGTGGAAATTAATTGATTTTAAACAGCTATAAAGCTTTAAACATAATTTTGAAAATGAAGGGCCTGTTACTATTACTATTTTTTGGTTTGCTTTCGGTGGGAAGTTCCGCCCAGCAACACCTCACCTCCGGCGGTAAGCTCAAATCCGAGCAAGCGATTATGGATATCCGCCATTATACCATTGCGCTGGATGTCAATTTCGATCAAAAGTCAATCGACGGGTATACCACCATCGATGTGGTAATGGCGCAGCCGACGCATGTTTTGTTGTTCGACCTGCTGGATTCGCTGAATGTGAAACAGGTACTGGTGAACAATAAAAAGGAGCCGTTTATTTATAAAGATAACCTGATCCGCATCAATACCGCCGACGAAGTGCCTGCCGGGCGCGCCGTGGTAAAAGTAGTTTACGCCGGTAAGCCGCATGTTGCAGTACGGCCCCCATGGGATGATGGTTTTATTTGGTCGCGGGATTCAACCGGTCACCATTGGATGGCGATCACTGCGGAAGGCACTGGCGGTAAACTGTACTTCCCGTGCAAGGATCACCCATCCGACGAACCGAACGAAGGTGTGGATATGCTGATCACAGTACCCAAAGGTTTGGTAGTTGCCGGGCCGGGCCTGCTGCAAAACGTGACCACCAATGGTGATAAGAGCACTTTTCACTGGAAAACCAACTACACCATCAACAACTACAGCATTATATTCAACGTGGGCGATTATAAGGTGGCCAGCCGCGATTATACTACGGTTGACGGTCATCATGTGCCGGTACAATTTTATGTGCTTAACGAACACGCTGACAAGGCTGAGCACTTCCTGGATATTTTCGTCAAAACTATCCGGGAGCAGGAAAAGTATTTTGGCGAGTACCCCTGGGTAAAGGAAAAAATAGGTATGGTTGAAACGCCTCACCTGGGCATGGAACACCAAACCATGGTGGCCTATGGCAACAAATTTAAATATACCAAATTGGGCAGCCAGGATTACGACTGGCTGATGCACCACGAATTTGGCCACGAATGGTGGGGCAACAAAATGACCGCTAAAGACTGGGCCGACTACTGGATACACGAGGGCATCTGCACCTTTGGCGATGAACTGGCTATACGCGAGTTTGCCGGTGAACCGGCCTACATCGACGCGTTTAAAAAGATGGCGCCACGATTTGACAATAAGATACCGATAGTAATGGGCAAGGATATTGACGAAGAAGCTGCTTATAACCCGGACATTTACGGGAAGGGCGCCTTTTTTATGCACACTATTCGCTACGTGATGGGCGACGGCCTGTTTTTCCCGGCGCTTAAAAAATTGATCACCTCGCCGAAGTATACTTATGATAATTTGGTAAATACGGATGATATTGAACAGTTTTTCAGCAAAGAGTCGGGACAGAATTTAAAACCATTGTTCGATCTGTATTTGCGGAGCGTTGATTTTCTACAAATTAAAGTAAAGGCGCTGCCGGATAATAAATATATGATCAGCTTGCAAAATATGCCGGTTGCATTGCCGATGGACGTAACTGCAGACGGCGAAACCAAAAGAATGACCATCGGCGCCCAGGGTTTGGTGGTTAACAGCAAAACTGCGCCCATTATTGATGGCGATATGTATTATTTAAAGAAAATTACGACTGAATAAACCTGATCATGATAAAAAAAACCTTGTTAATCTTAGCACCTTTATTTGTTGTTTTGACGGCATCAGCCCAAACGGCTGGCACGGCAAAAAAAATTGGAAAAACCGATGGCGCCACGGTAACCCTGGATTCGCCGGTAGCCGGCGATCCAAAAGATGCCGTGTATACTTCGGTGGAAAAGCTGCCGCAGTTTCCGGGTGGTATGGACGCCTTTTCCCGGTTCTTAACCACTAACATACGCTACCCTAAATCGGCTCGAAAAAATAAAATACAGGGAAAGGTGATCGTAACCATGATAGTAGAAAAGGACGGCAGCCTGAGTAATATTAAGATAGTAAGAAGCGTATCGGACGATATTGATGCAGAAGCCCTAAGGGTAGTTACACTCAGCCCAAAATGGTCGCCCGGCCTTCAAAACGGCAGACCGGTGCGGGTTTCGTATGCTATACCTATAAGTTTTATGCTGGATAAGTAACTCATCAGTGGCATAAGCTTATTGTCAACGGCAAAAGCATACTGGTTAATGTCGGGATATGTATTATTTGGAGAAAATTACAATTGAATAACTAAAAACATGAAAAAACTCTTATTCACCCTACTTACCGCACTATTTTTCTTATCGGCATCTGCCCAAAAAAGTGATACGCTGAAGGGGCTTGCTGCTGATACACTTATATTCACAAAAGTTGAACACATGCCCGAATTTCCGGGCGGCAAAGAAAAGTTTTACTATTTTTTAAGCAGGGTGATCCGCTATCCTGCAGTTGCCAGGGAAAATAACATCCAGGGGAAGGTGATTTTGACCATGGTGGTTGAAAAAGACGGCTCCTTAACCCACCTGAGGGTTCTGAAAAGCGTAGCGGACGATTTGGATAAAGAAGCGCTCAGGGTAATGAGCATATGTCCGAAATGGCAGCCGGGGACCCAAAACGGGCAGGTTGTTCGTGTTAATTACACCGTACCGATCAGTTTTACGCTTGCCAATTAACAATTAGAAAAAAGATTTCGCCTTTGTTTGAGACAACTCCAACGATGGCGGGAATTGAATAAATTCTATAACTTAGTATCATGAAAAAAACCTTGCTGACATTAGTTCCTCTGCTATTTATTTTAACAGTTAAAGCCCAGGTTACTGATTCGGCCCGAAATGGCGATATGAAAGTTGTCACAGTAAATACCGACAAAGCCATATTTTCCGTGGTAGAGCACGCGCCCGAATATCCTGGCGGTATCAGCCAGTTCTACAAGTTTTTGATGAAATATATGCGGTACCCGGCAGCGGCGCGGGAAAATGGCACAACCGGCCGGGTGCTGGTAACCATGGTAGTTGAAAAAGACGGATCGCTGAGCAATGTAAAAGTAAAACGGGGCATCGGTGATGGCTGCGATGAGGAAGCAATACGGCTGGTTAAAATATCGGCGCCATGGCAACCGGGCGTTCAAAATGGCCGGGCGGTGAGAGTGATTTATACGCTACCAATCGAATTCAACCTTTCAGGCCAGTAGTAAAGCTTTAAATTAAAAAAGCCCTAAAAGGGCGTCATCTTCAAACACAGGGCGAAGTGCTGTGATTAAAAAAGCCCGGATCTTTTAAAAACCCGGGCTTTTTTAATATGATCAGTATGCTGATTACTCAGCTGCTTTTTCTTCAGTATCCGCTGCTTTCTTTTTAGGGGCAGCTTTCTTTTTTGGTGCTTCTTCCACTGCGGGTGCTTCAACCGCTGCTTCTGCTACGGGAGCTTCTTCAACTGCCACCGCTTCTGCTACCGGCGCCTTTGCTTCAACTACCGGTGCTTCCGCTTTAACTGCTTTCTTTTCAGGTTTTGCAGCTGGTGCAGGTGCAGCCACTTCAGCTACTGGTACTGCGGCAACCGGGATAACTGAAACGTATGAACGGTTATCAGCTTTCTTTTTGAAAACCACGATACCATCCGCTAATGCGAATAAAGTGTGGTCTTTACCTAAACCTACATTCAGGCCAGGGTTGTGCGGGGTACCGCGCTGGCGAACGATGATGTTGCCTGCAATTGCCGGCTGACCGCCGAAAATTTTGATACCTAAACGTTTGCTATGTGATTCGCGGCCGTTACGTGAACTACCGGCCCCTTTTTTATGTGCCATTTCTTAATTTCTTTTTGATGTCCCGACGATAGGTTGGGATCAGTTAAACTTTAATTATAATGTTATACCGGTGATCTCTATCTTGGTAAACTGCTGACGGTGACCGTTTTTCTTCTCGTAACCTTTTCTCCTTTTCTTTTTGAAAATGATCACTTTATCACCTTTTAAATGAGACACTATCTTAGCAGATACTTTAGCACTTTTTAAATCAGCTCCTAATTTAAATTTACCTTCGTTTTCGGCTAACAATACATTGTCAAATTCAATACTAGCGCCTTCATCTCCCTGTAGCCTGTGTACAAAGAGCTGCTGGTCTTTTGCAACCTTAAATTGCTGTCCTGCTATACTTACTATTGCGTACATGTTTGTTAATTATTGTTTTTAAAATTTCGAGGTGCAAATATAGGGATTAACATTTCAATAAGCAATAGGGGAAGTATTTTTTCCGGTTTAGACTTAGTGGTTAGTTTTTAACCACACAGGGCACAAAGGTTTTCACAGAGGGCACTAAGCCTGTCGCTTCAAAAAAGGACATATGATATTCCAAATATTTGTTGGTAATTAATCGTTTGCAACAAAAAATCCAAAAATTAACTTTTCACCACCGTTTATGCTTTGTGTTCTTTGTGCAATTCTTAGTGTTCTTTGTGGTTAAAAAAGAAAATTTCTAAATGCACCCTTATTTTTTCTGCCGCTCCCCCGCCCCGCTCATAATATCCTGTATTTCTTTGATCAGTTCGCGGTTTGCTTCAATCAATGGCTGCGGACCATTATAATTAGTGCTGAATAACACTTTTTTTGATTTGTGCTGATAATTAAAACCTACCAAATAGGTAATCGGTTTAACGCCGTTTGTATTGGTGGTATCCGGATTTACTTCCTTTTCAGGGAAATTCCAAAAGCCAAGCTCGGCTGCTCTGCGATGCAGGTATAGTAAATCGTTGGCGGTTAGATACAACTTTGTTTTTACTGTGTGGTTACTCCTGTCGAGGTACTGGTACTCTCCCGTTGCGGAATTATACTGGTTGACAAGGCTGTCCCCTTCGCCGTATTTAAAAACGATCGACTTAAATTCCGAAAAATCATAAGGCGATGGTGCAAAAATTTGCTGGTATAAGGTCACCATTGCGCCCCTCGCCATAAAGAAAAAAATGATTAGCGCGGCAGTGGCCCCAAATAGTAAAAACCTGTTCCCTAAAATGCCTTCGCTTTTTCGTTTAAAAAGCAAAAAAAGCACTGCGCAAAACAAAGCGGCGAAAATCAATATCAAAACAGGGCCCGATCCGTCTGTTGTGGTCATAGTGCTTATTTTTTTTGCCGTTCTTCCGCTTCGCTTAAAATGCCGGTGATCTTTTTGATCATCACTTTATTAGCGTCGATCAACTTTAACGGGCCATCGAAATTAGCATCAAACGTTACCGTTTTGGTTTTACGCTTGTAATTGAACTGGATGAAGTATCGCGGCGCCTTATCAAAACCAGGCTTGGTGCTATCAATGCTGATCTCTTTCTCCGGAAAATCCCAAAAACCCAGGTGGCGTGCATCCACGTGCAGGCTGTCCAGTTCAAGTTTGGTTAAAAACAAGTGGGTTTTTACCAGGGAATCGTGCTTATTGAGGTAATTGTATTCGCCGGTGGCCGAGTTATAATAATTTACCATGCTGTCGCGGGTTCCGTATTTAAATACAAAAGATTTGAATTCTTTAAAGTTGTATGGCGCGTGTTTAAATACCTGTGCGTAGTAGATAATGCAGTAAACAGCGAAGGAGCCGATAATGGTTATGAAGAGAAATCTTTTTTTTCCTGCGTCAGTCATGTATGTAGTTTTGAGTTATTGAGTTATTGGGTTACTGAGTGATCGAATTACTGAGTGATCGAGTTACCGAATTATTAAGTTATCGAGTTACCTGGTTATCCAATCATTTAGTTATTCGGGTTACCGATTCTTCGAGACTGTTTTCCTTGATGCGGAGGCTATTCTAAGAATTTGATTTCCTTCATCCGTCAAGTACTTCAGCTCCGATTCTTTTACTACTTCTGCATCGATCAGTACTTCCATCCAAAACACCGATTCGTCTGCTTCTTCTACAACAGTCGAAAGTTTTGAATGAAACTCAGCTTGCGATCTTGCGCGGCAAGCAGCCCGATAATTAGCTCCTACAGAAGACGATGATCTCAGCAATTGCCGACCTATTATTTTGGCTTCTTCAGTTTTCGGCAAAGTTCTAAAAAACTTTATATTGTCTACTACGAATTTCTTTGTTCGGGTTTTGAACTTTTCGGCGAATTCAATGTTTGTTTGATCGTTCATATGTCTAAGTTTAAAGATTAAACAAAACAAGGCATTAATTCAATAACTCAATAATTCAATAACTCAAAACTTTAAAATTCACTAATTAAGCTCCCCCTCCCATTTACTAACAACCGCCGTAGCAATCGCATTCCCCAAAACGTTCGTCGCAGACCTTCCCATATCCAGCAAGGGATCAATCCCTATAATCAGCGCAAAACCCGCCTCGGGGATATTAAACTGAGGCAATATCAGCGCTACTACAACCAACGCAGCACGCGGCACGCCGGCAACGCCTTTGCTGGTGAACATCAGGATAAGCAGCATGGTTAGCTGCTGCACAAGTGACAGATGAATTCCGTAGGCCTGTGCTATGAATAAGGAAGCGAAGGTCATGTACATCATGCCGCCATCCAGGTTAAAGGAATAACCTAGTGGCAATACGAAGCTGACGATCTTGTTACTGCAGCCAAAGTGCTCCAGTTCCTCGAATAGTTTGGGATATGCCGCCTCGCTGGTAGAGGTTCCGAAGGCGATCAGCATCGCATCTTTCACGCTGCCGACTAACTTAAATACCCGTTTATTAAGGATAAAATAGCCTGCCAGCACGATGGTCAGCCATAAAATCACCAGCGAAATATAAAACTCGCCGATAAAGGCTGTATAAGTGGATAAAATACCTAAACCCTGTTTGGCAATAATGGCGGCCATTGCACCGAATACGGCGAACGGGGCAAACTTCATCACATAGCCGGTTATCTTTAGTAATACCTGCGTAATGGCTTCGAATACTTTTATAACGATGTGCCCTTTTTCGCCGATGGCCGCCGTGCCGATGCCGAAGAACAGCGAGAACACTACAATTTGCAGTATCTCGTTATTGGCCATTGCCTCGATGAAGCTTTGCGGGAAGATGTGGTTAACCACATCTTTTAAGGAAAATGCGGTATTTTGGATGCCTGATGCAGCACTGCTGTATGGCAAAGCCAGGTTGACCCTGGTACCCGGACCAAACAAATTAACCAGCAACATGCCCAGCATCAGCGAAACCAGCGTGGCGCATAAAAACCACAAAAGGGTTTTGCCGCCAATGCGCCCCACGGCTTTTATATTATCTACCTTAGCTATACCAACCACCAGCGAGGTAAATACCAGCGGCGCCACGATCATTTTGATCAGCCGCAAAAAAATATCGCTTAAAATAGTAAAGCCTTCCAGCTTATTGTCGCGCAGGGTTTCATCGGATTTAAGACCGCTGGTAATAAAAGCCTGTTGTGCGGTCAGTGTCTTATGATCGACGCCCACAGTGTCCTTCAAGACATTCAAAGCCTTCTGAACATTTGCTGTCCCCGCTTCAGCGCTGCGGATACGGATATTAATTTGGTTAATCTCCAGCACATTAAACAAATAACCAACGCCTACCCCTAAAATAAGAGCAATGAAAATGTATAAGGTTAATTTGCTTTTTTGCATGTGCGGACAGGCCGCTAAGGTAGGCTTTTAGTTGATTATGTTGAATAAGTTGATTAGGTTGATTGTGTCATGAAAGAACCGCACAATCAACCTAATCTAACTTAATCGACTACACCTTCTCCACCACTACCGCCGTACCATATGCAAGCACTTCGGTCACCCCTTGTATAACTTCATTCGCGTCGTAGCGCATATTGATCACGGCATTGGCGCCGTGCTGCTGGGCATGCTGCAGCATCAGTTGGTAAGCTTCTTCGCGGGCTGTTTCGCAAAGTTCGGTGTAAATGCTGTTGCGCCCGCCAAAGATGGTTTGCAGGCCCCCCACAAAGCTGCCCCCCACGCCGCGCGAACGCACCGTAATGCCCCTGATGATGCCTAAATGCTGGGTGATCTTGTACCCTTCTAATGATGTACTGGTTGTAACTAACATAGTTTTGAATTATTGAGTTATAGAGTTATTGAATTAGTGATTTGATAATTGGATAGCTTTAGCGGTAATTTGTTTCAGTTTTTTGGTTTCGTGTTTAAATATAAGGGTTTAGTGTGAACTTAATGTTTAGAATAAGAAGATGATATCGGTTGTAAGTTAAAAGGATATGATTACTCTGCGGGGCGAAATAATTGGGACATACCCTTGAGGCTCGCTCCCACCCTCGTTCGGTGTTGCGCTCAGTATGTATAACGTGTGCACCTGTAAAGGTTCCTTATACTACAACCCCTTCAAATACAACAACTTTTAAAATGAGTTTCGCGTAAAACAGTCGCTGGTAGTTGCTGATGTTATTATTTAATCTCAGCTTACCAAATATAAACCCTAATAAATTTTGATTACCAACCTTGTTCCAATGGCCGAAAAAATCGGTTTAAAGGGGCCTTATGAATACGAAATACCGGATTCGTTTGGCCAGGCAGCGTATGATCGTATAACCGAACTTGCCGCTATTGCATGCGACACTCCTGTTTCGGTAATATCACTTATCGATGAAAACCGGCAATGGTTTATATCGAAAGCGGGGCCAATCTCAAATGAAACTTCAAAGCACTTGGCTTTTTGCCGCTACGCCCTTACCGGTACAGCTATTTTTTTGGTGGAAGATGCCTCAAAGGATAGTCGGTTTAACCAAAATGTATTGGTTACAGGTGACCCCGGATTACGTTTTTATGCCGGGTATCCCTTAATTGATCCGACAGGAAAGGCTTTTGGCGTTTTAAGTGTTATAGACTATCAACCTAAAATCTTAACAAATAATCAAAAAAGGGCCCTGGAGCTGCTGGCTATCGATATTATTACGCTGCTTGTTGAACAAAAGCAGAAGAAAGAGCTTGTTGCCAGCGAAAAAAAACTGAAGGTGTTTTTTGAGAACGGACTGGGGATGATGTGCACACATGATATGCAAGGGAAATTATTGTCGGTTAATAATTTCGGGGCTTCCGTGTTGGGCTATACCAAAGGGGAAGTTACCAAAATGGGTTTAACACTGTATGATATTGTCCCGCAGGAAAATTATCTTCATGTAACAGCTTACCTGGAGGAGATCAAACGGAAAGGCACCTCCAGCAGGCAAATGGCCACCCGGCACAAGGACGGCTCGGCCAAAGGAATATGGCAGCTCAACAACATTGTGGAAAAAGACGCGGATGGCGAAGATTACGTTATCGGCAATGCTATTGACATTAGCGAGACCTTTAAATTGGCAAAGGACCTGCAGCATACTAAAGTAATGCTGGAGCAAACCAATAAGGTAGCCCGTGTTGGCGGCTGGGAGTTTAATGTAAAAAAGCAAAAAACATACTGGACATCCGTTACCAAAGAAATCCACGGAGTTGCTCCCGATTATAAACCTGAATTCAATGACACTGTTAACTTTTACAAGGGAAGTAAAAACCAGGAAAAAGTAAAAAAAGCCATAGAATTGGCTATCAGCCAGGGCAAGGGCTGGGACATGGAGCTCCAGATCATCAATGCCCATGGAAAAGAAATTTGGGTGCGTGACATTGGTAATGCGGAATTTGAAAACGGAGGATGTAAAAGGATTTTCGGCACCTTCCAGGATATCGACGAAAAGAAAAAGGCGGAGATTGAAGTAAAAAAATCAAAAGCCATATTATCCGCATTTGTTGAACATGCACCGGCAGCAGTAGCCATGCTGGATAAAAACATGAATTTTATTGCGGTCAGCAACAAATGGATAGTAGATCATCAGCTAACGGGCAGGCAAATTATCGGAACTTCCTACTATAAGATTTTCGCCAACCCCGATAATGAAATAAAAGAAAGACATAAAAGGGTATTACACGGCGCCATTGAAAGAAAAGAAGAAGATATTTTCAGGTTGCCGGGGGCCGTTGAGGATGCGCATATTACCTGGGAGATGCGGCCATGGCATCAAATTGACGGCGGTATCGGCGGAATAATGCTTTTCACTCAAAACATCACTTCCATTATAAAACAAAGGGAAGAATTAAAAATTGCAAAACTACAGGCCGAACAGGCAAGTGTAACAAAATCTGAATTTTTGGCCAATATGAGCCACGAGATTCGCACGCCTTTAAATGGTGTGATCGGCTTTACCGACCTGATCCTGAAAACCAACCTGAATGAAACCCAGCACCAGTATCTGTCCATTGTTAACCAGAGTGCCAACTCGCTGTTGAGCATTATTAACGATATACTGGATTTTTCGAAGATAGAGGCCGGCAAGCTAGACCTGGAAATAGGGAAGCACGATTTATACGAACTGGGTTCAATGGCAACTGATATCATCAGTTACCAGGTGCAAACCAAAGGGCTCGAAATGCTGCTGAATGTTTCACCCGCTCTGCCAAAGTATATTTGGGCAGATGCGGTACGTTTGAAACAAATTTTGATCAACCTGTTAGGCAATTCGTCCAAGTTTACCGAGAAGGGCGAGATCGAGCTAAAAATTGAAACTTTGTCCTCGCAGGAAGATCAAACTACCATCAGGTTTGGCGTAAGGGATACCGGTATTGGCATCAATCCCGAAAAACTGTTAAAGATATTTGAAGCATTTTCGCAGGAAGATAGTTCCACTACTAAAAAATATGGCGGCACCGGGCTTGGCTTAACCATTTCGAATAAACTTTTGGGCCTGATGGGCAGCAAACTGGAGCTCGAGAGCACGCCGGGTAAGGGCAGCTTCTTTTATTTCGATATCACCCTAAGATCGGAAAAAGGCGAAACCACTGATCCGGAAAACATCGCCATGATCAAAAGGGTATTGATCACTGACGATAACGACAACAACCGGCTCATCCTGAAAGAAATGCTTTCGTTAAAGAACATTCAAACGGTTGAAGCCAAAAACGGGATCGAAGCCCTGCAGCTTTTGTCGGCCGGCGAACAATTTGATGTGATCTTGATGGATTACCATATGCCTTATATGGACGGGCTTGAAACCATTAAAAAAATAAGGGAAAGTTTCGAAATTTCGTTACAGGAACAACCTATTATCCTTTTATACAGCTCATCTGATGATGAGAATATTGTTAAAGCCTGCGAAGAGCTGAAAGTAAACCGCCGCCTGGTAAAACCTATCAAAATGCAGGACATGTATAATGCTTTGTCCACCTTAGGTAAAAAGGACAATCATCCGGTGGTTACCGCACATCCGGCAAAAATTAAAGCCACAAACGACCATGTAAATGTGCTGATTGTTGAAGACAATGCCATCAATATGCTGCTGGCCAAAACCGTGATCAAACGGATTGCGCCAAATGCACGCCTGGTAGAAGCCCAAAATGGCTTTGAAGGGCTTAAGGCTTTCGAAACGCAAAAGCCGGACATCGTGCTGATGGATATCCAGATGCCGGTAATGAATGGCTACGAAGCCACGATGAAAATAAGGGCTGGCGAATCCGGCGGCCGCGTCCCCATCATTGCACTTACCGCCAGTAATTTAAAAGGTGAAAAGGAAATATGTATTGAGGCCGGGATGGACGACTTAATTGTTAAGCCTTTTGTAGAGGAATCAATTGCTGCAGCATTTAAAAAATGGCTGTTTAAGGGCGATCAAAACCCCGGCGGTAATGAGGTCGCAGATCACGGCGTTTATTTTGATTTGACCCCCGCCAGGTCATGCGTCCACGCTTAACTTTAAACCGTTTTTCAGCGTCTGCGCGGAAATCGTCACCCGGGGGGCTCACTCAATAAACGCTGCTATCCTACCCGCAACCTACGCGTTAAATCAGCGTAGATATTTGCCCCGGCTGGGGGAAATACCCTGCCAAAGTGTTCATTTTTCGCACATCAAAACGTGTTGAAACACTAACGAAAACACTCATTTTTAGGCATTTAACTTTTGCAAAATGCCCAAAAGTGTCCAATTTTGAGCATTTTTTTGAACACTACA
>OLLK01000258.1_pt1 | contig 176585 bp, 171 predicted proteins | sample 1604531 | NCBI WGS metagenome assembly OLLK01 (sample SAMEA104055722, study PRJEB20765) | soil metagenome | isolation source: soil | reverse complement strand
AGGGCGAAGGATAAATCGTTCAATGCAGAGATGGTTACCCATTTTGATCCAAAGCTGCCCAAGGTAAATGTATCGCAGCAGGACATGGGCCGGGTGATGCTCAACCTGTTTAACAACGCCTTTTATGCGGTGAATCAAAAGGCGAAAATGGCAGGGGGAGACTATAAGCCGGAAGTGACGGTTAGTACTTCAGTTGAAAGCGGTCAGGTAGTCATCAAAGTAAAGGATAACGGTGCTGGCATACCCGACGCCATAAAAGAAAAGATCATGCAGCCATTTTTCACCACCAAGCCTACAGGGGAGGGGACCGGATTGGGGCTATCATTAACTTATGATATGGTGGTGAAAGGGCATGGCGGCAGTATAAAAGTTGAAAGCATAGAAGGGCAGGGTTCAGAATTCATCCTTAAATTACTTGTCCTAAAATAATCAAATGAAAAAGCTACCTGTATCTATTGTACTGATTTTTTGCTTTTTGATGGCCTACAGCCAGGAACATCTGATTCAACGGCTGGAGCAGCAGCTGAAAGACCATCCGCAAGCAGACACCTTGCGGGTAAACCGTCTGAATAAACTGGGCGAGATGTTCTCCCTGACTACAGGCAAGCGGGATACGCTTTCGGCCGAGGCATTGGTTATTGCTCAAAAGCTAAGCTATTACAACGGCGAAGCGTTTGCGCTTTTTAACCAGGCAGTTGCATTAACACAGGCAGGGCACAGGGAGAAAGCAATTTTGTTGCTGAACCGCGCCGCGCCTTTATTGGGGAAAGTTAATGATGAGCTTTTAGTACGGTATTGGTTTAGTATGGGGCAAGCCGATATGCAGGCCGATAACCAAAAAGCCCTTTTTTATTTGCTAAAAGCTAATAACTTATCAGAAAAATTGCCGGATAAAGAACTGACAGCTCGTATCCAACGCACGATGTCCGGCTTTTACAATACGTCTTTAAGCAATTATCCAAAAGCCATGGAATGGATATTAAAGTCCATAAAGACGGCCGAGGAAGCCAACTCATTGGATGGGTTAGCGCTCTCATGGAGTAACCTGGCCAGCTATTACATAGCTATGGGCGATAATAAAAACGGGCTTGTCTATTACAAAAAGGCGCTGGACGCCAACAAAACGCTTGATGACAGAAGCCTCAGTACCAGGATTTATAACAATATAGGCGAACGGTATCGTTTAATGGGCGATTATCCTGAAGCTATCAAAGCCTACAAGCAACAACTTGCTTTACCAGGCCTTACGCCCTATTTCATAGAGCTTTGCGAAAGTAACATGGCAGATGTTTATGTAAGGACCGGCGAGTTGCCAATGGCTTTCAAATACGCTTTTCATTCGCTTAAGCTTGCAGGTGAGATAGAGGACGCAGAGGGCATCGCCTGGATAGATGGCATATTAAGCAGGGCCTATAATAAAGCTAATAAGCCCGATAGCGCAGTTTACTATGGCGACAAGGGTCTTGACGCCGCAAAAAAGACAGGTACGATAGAATTTATGCGCGATAACTACGGGGCGCTGGCTAACGCATATGCGCAAAAAAGAGATTTTGCCAAAGCTTATCAATACCAGGGGCTGTATATGGCTTACCGCGACAGCATGATAAACAGCGAGATAGCCAATAAGGCCAGCCTGCAGCAGTATAATTATAACCTGGCAAAGAAACAGGCGCAAATAGTTACCCTTAACCAGCAAAAAAAGCTGCAAAATATTTTCCAGTTAGGCACGCTGGCGGTGTTGCTGCTAATTGGTATTACAGTTGTGGTATTGTACCGCAATAACCGGCAAAAACAAAAGGCCAATAACCAACTTAGCAAAGCATTGGGCGATCTGAAATCCACCCAAACCCAACTCATCCAGTCTGAAAAGATGGCCTCGTTGGGCGAATTAACCGCAGGCATCGCTCACGAGATTCAAAACCCTTTAAATTTTGTGAATAATTTTTCGGAGGTGAATAAAGAAATGCTGCTGGAGCTGGAGACTGAAATAAAAAACGGCAATATGGAAGATGCTTTGGCTTTAACCAGTGACCTGATACAAAACGAAGAAAAAATAAGCCATCATGGCAAACGTGCGGACTTTATTGTAAAAGGCATGCTGGAGCACAGCCGCACCAATACCGGCGAGAAACAGCTAACCGACATGAATGTACTTTGCGATGAGTTTTTAAAGCTATCCTACCACGGCTTGCGGGCGAAGGATAAATCGTTCAATGCAGAGATGGTTACCCATTTTGATCCAAAGCTGCCCAAGGTAAATGTATCGCAGCAGGATATGGGCCGGGTGATGCTTAACCTGTTTAACAATGCCTTTTATGCGGTGAATCAAAAGTCAAAAACGACGGCAGCTAGCTACAAACCTGAAGTTTCGGTGACAACTGCTATTGGAAATGGACAGGTGGTCATCAAGGTAAAAGACAATGGTATAGGCATTCCAAACGCTATAAAAGAGAAGATCATGCAGCCGTTTTTTACTACCAAACCTACTGGCGAAGGTACCGGATTAGGCTTATCTTTAACTTATGATATGGTGGTAAAAGGGCACGGCGGGACTATACAGGTTAATAGTGTTGAAGGCGATAGCTCGGAGTTTACAATAACATTACCGGTAAATTAAAATTAAGAAATGAGGACCATTCTGAAATTCCTTTTAGTGCTGCTAATACCCATAACGGCTATGGCGCAAAACGGGGCTGTCAAAATATCGCCATCGATGTTTGACAAAACCACCGATCAACAATTTCTCTCCGCCGAGGATGGGTGGCTCTACAGGCAGGGAGACGACACAGCCTGGGCAAAAAAAAATATTGATACCACCGGCTGGAAAAAAATAAAGCTTTCGGAATTATCGGCCAAATACGCTGATAAAAATGGCAGGTTAGAATGTTGGTTAAGGATAAAGATAAAGCTCGACACCGCGTTTGGTGATAAGGTTTTGGGTATTAAATATGCAGACTGGGCCGCGGTGGATTTGTACGTTGACGGGGAGCTGTTATCGTCCTTCGGTAATACCGGCAGAAATGGCGAAACGTTTCACGAATTCCGTCGGTCTGGAGCTCTGGCCGTACCTGTTAATTTAAAGCCCGGCGGCGAATATACGATAGCCCTGCATTTTGTAGATTACGTTGCACCCTTACCGCCTGTGCGGCTAAAGTCGGAAGACCTGGGCCTCATATCGATGCTAAGACTTACGGGCCCCCAATACATTTCATTACACCAGCAGCGGACCATGGAGACGGCGGTTTATGGTACGATATGGGTGTCGGTTAGTGCTATTCTAAGTTTCCTTTTTTGGTTCCTGTTTATTCAAAATCCTATCGAAAAAAATTTAAGGTTTATAGCGCTCGGTACAACAGCGCTCATGCTGGGTTTATTTTTTTATACCTGCTATTATAATGCGTCTGGTATATCATACCTCAATACTTTGGTTTACCTTGAAAGCGCTAACTTCTTTTTGGCTTTATCAATTACGATGGCCCCGGTAACCATTGCACATATTTTTAAACGGAGAATGGCGGTATGGGTGAAAGTTTCGCTGGCGGTTGGTCTCGCCGCGGTGGTCTCAAGCGACCTGCTTCCCAGGCTGCTCTCCGCAGTTTATGCGCTGATTTTTTTCGGCATGCTTTTCGGGATATGCAGCTACTACATCGTTTCATCATTAAAAAAATTAAAAGGCGCCCAATGGGCAATCGTGGTGGGATTGGTGAGTTCGCTTGTATTTAGTTTATTGTTCGTTTGCTTGTTCAACGTCGCCGGTGTATACTCAGATACGCTGTATAATTTGCTATTGTCGGCTTTCGCGCTTTCTTTTCCATTATCATTAATGGTTTATGTCGCTATACGTTTCAGGGAAATAATAAAGGAAGTTCAGCAAAACGCGCAGCAGGTAGTGCAGCTGTCGGAAGAAAAAAAGCAGGAGGCGCTACATCGTCAAAAACTGCTGCAAGACGAGGTTGACCGCCAAACTGCCGAAATCAGGTCGAACCAGGCGCGGCTTATCCAATCCGAAAAGATGGCTTCGTTGGGCGAGCTTACCGCGGGTATAGCGCACGAGATACAAAACCCTTTGAATTTCGTCAATAACTTTTCGGAAGTAAACAGCGAATTGCTGCAGGAGTTGAAAGCTGAAAGCAAAAAGCCAAAAACAAAAAGAGATGGGCAGCTGGAAACCGAACTGATCAACGACCTGATAGAAAACGAGCAAAAGATAAACCACCACGGCAAACGCGCCGATGCTATTGTAAAAGGCATGCTTCAGCACAGCCAAAACGGCAGCGGGGCAAAGGAACTCACCAATATCAATGCACTGGCTGATGAATACCTGCGTCTGTCCTACCATGGTTTGCGATCCAAGGACAAATCATTCAGCGCTGAGATGATCACACGCTTTGATGAAAAACTCCCGCTGATGAACGTGATCCCGCAGGACATTGGGCGGGTAATGCTTAACCTGTTCAATAACGCCTTTTATGCCGTAAATCAGCGATCGAAAACTGCTGGTGCAGATTACAAGCCGGAAGTATCGTTAACCACGTCAACGGAAAAAGGGCAGGTTATCATCAAAGTAAAAGATAACGGCGTGGGCATTCCTAATGAGATAAAAGAAAAGATCATGCAGCCATTCTTTACCACGAAACCAACGGGCGAGGGGACGGGATTAGGGTTGAGCTTAACCTATGATATGGTGGTGAAAGGGCATGGCGGCAGTATACAGGTTAATAGTATTGAGGGTCAAGGTTCGGAGTTTATAATTCTGCTGCCGGTAAATTAAACGGAAGCCTTTAGGTGTTTAACAAATTAGTATCCAGGTAAATAATCGAATAAAAACAATCAATTAAATGAAAACAACTTCCTTTTTTTTGCTGCTGCTGCTAATCAAAGGCACTTTACTTGCGCAAGCACCCAAAATAAGTTTTGAGCATCTGAATATGCGGAACGGATTGCCGTCAGATTACGTGGCGGGGATTCTGCAGGATGGTAAAGGATATATTTGGTTATCTAACTTTAAAAACATTACCAGGTATGACGGTTACCACATTAAAACATATCGCGCTATTGCAAACGATAAACATGGCGCTGGCAACGACTTTATCGTCAGCGTATTTCAGGACAGCCATAAAGCCTTATGGGCCGGGAATGTCGGGGGTAACCTGTTCCGGTACGACCCGGTGGTCGACTCGTTTATATTTGTAAAAAAAGGACGGGATAAATACGAGGAGGGTTTATACGCGCCTTTTCATTTCGGCGATAGCCATGACCATATCTGGAGCATTTATGGAAGGAACGAAAATGATTTCTTTATGGAGCAATATAGCCCCCTGGATAAAAGCATCAGGATATTCGGCCGCGACAAAAAAGGGAAAGATCTTTTAGCCGCCGGCCAGGCGATGTCTTTTTTTTATTCGCCTTCCGGCGATATTTTGATGGGCACCAATAACGGTTTTAACAACTACGACTATAAAGAAAAACGGTTTATAAATTATCTGACGGTACACGATTCGCTAAAAGGGCTAAGGATAACCGGCATTTACAGGGAGCCTTCGGGCGAAAGGAATGTGTGGCTGATAGCTAATACCCACCAGGATACAACCCTTATATTTTATAGGTATAACCTGCAAAGCAAGCAATTAAAAGCCTGCGGCAAACTGGCCGGCAAGCCTGTTGCCACCATATCGCCTATATTCAATGATAAAAAAGGGCGGCTTTGGCTTTTTACTAAGGCAGGTTTGTTTTTGTACGATGCAGCAACTGATAAGCTAACCGGGTACCATACCCCGGCCGTTGATGAAAATGTTGCGGGTGAGATTAGGGATATATTGGTTGACAGGGACAATGTTTTCTGGATCGCAACCGATGCGGGGCTCTTATATTTTAACCCGGCTACCGGCCAGTTTCAGCGTTATAAAGCTAACCAGAGCGATCCGTATGCGCTGGCACACATACATGTAGTAAAAGTTTTTGAAGACAGATCGGGTTTAAAGTGGGTGGGCATGGATGAATATGGGGTCGATCGGATAAATACCCTTCACAGCGCTTTTGCCAGCGAAAAACACAACCCGGATAAACCGGGCAGCTATCCGGAAAATGTCACAGGTATTGTTCTTAAACCAGATGGTGACTACTGGATAACCAGCCAGCAGGGTTTGTTTAAATGGGAGGTAAAGAAAAATGTCTTTACGAGCGTAACTCCGCCAACCAAGCCTCAAAAAGATTATTGCTCCTCGCCACGCTTGCTTTCCGGGGGCACACTTTGTTACTGGGACAATTCTGGTTTGAATTTGTACGAAAGGACAGGCAAAATTCAAACAATTAAAATTCCCGGCAAAGAACGATTTAGTAATTTTTACAAAGATAATGAGGACAATATATGGTTACTTAAAGGTAATGGGGAATTTTACCTGTTTAACATTGTTAAAAAGGTGTTTGAACGTTACAGGTATGTAAAGCCATCGGGCGGTGATGCAAAGATCGATACTGTTTCGGATATCACCAGTTCCGTAGTTTTTGAAGACAAAAGTGGTACGTTATGGCTAAGCAGTTCAAAAACCGGCTTAAGTAAAGTTGACCGGGTAAAAAAGCAGGTTACTATAATGCCTACGCTGCAGGGTAAAGTATTTACTGACATTAACGTTATGTACGAGGACAAAACCGGCAGCATGTGGCTTGGCACAGACGAAAACGGCTTATGGCAGTTTGACGTTCGTGCGGAGAAACTTGTGCGACGTGTAGCGGACGACCAGGGCTTACTCTCAAAATCCGTGAACGGCGTGGCCGAAGATAAAAGCGGTAATTTGTGGATAACCAGCCAAACGGGCCTTGTAAAATTCAATTATAAAAGCGGCGTGGTACTTGATTACACGGCTGCAGACGACATCCCGCTGGAGGTACCCACCAGGTTGCTTACCACACCCGACGGACGCATGGTATTATGCATGTTTAACAGTATACTCACCTTTAATCCTGATGATATAAAAAGTAACCCGACTGCCCCGCAGGTACAGGTAGAAAGCGTAGTTTACAGTAATCCGGGAAAGAGCGAAAAAGATGACCACATGGTTAATGGGCTTACCACCGGTAATGCAACAATCAGCTACGATGAAAACCGCATTACCTTTAATTACGTGGCCCTTCACTTTGTCGACCCGGCAAGAAATAAGTATGCCTACATGCTTGAAAACTATGACAAAACATGGATACAGGCACAATCCCAGCGCTCAGTTACCTACAACAATCTTGCGCCAGGCACCTACACATTCAGGGTAAAGGCATCAAACAGCGACGGCGTTTGGAATAACAAAGGCGCAACTTTTGTGATAACCATTAAATCGCCGTGGTGGTCGCGCTGGTGGGCATGGCTGGTCTATGTGGTAGTTGCTGTATCGGCTATCTATGGGTTTATCAGTTACCGCTCGCGCAGGCTCATCCATCAAAACAAAATATTGGAACAACGCATCGCCCTGCGCACCGGACAGCTAAGCGAGGTAAATGAAGAACTGCAGGCCAAACAGGAAGAGATTACCTCGCAGCGAGACCAACTTGTTGAAACGCTTGATGAGTTAAAGAATACCCAAAGCCAGTTGGTGCAAAGAGAGAAAATGGCGTCGCTGGGTGAGTTAACTGCGGGGATCGCCCATGAGATACAGAACCCTTTGAATTTTGTCAATAACTTCTCGGAAGTAAATGCAGAATTGATCGACGAGATGCAACTGGAAATTGCAAAGGGCGACCTGGAGGAAATAAAGGCAATCGCATCAAATATCCGGGAAAACGAAAAGAAGATAAACATGCACGGCAAGCGTGCCGATAGCATCGTAAAAGGGATGCTTGAGCATTCGCGCACCAATAGTGGACGAAAAGAACCGACGGATTTAAATGCTATGTCAGACGAGTACCTGCGCCTGTCGTACCACGGCCTAAGGGCAAAGGATAAATCGTTCAATGCAGAAATGGTGACCCATTTTGACCCTAATCTGCCAAAAGTGAACGCATCGCAGCAGGACATTGGCCGGGTATTGCTTAACCTGTTTAACAACGCCTTTTATGCGGTCAATCAAAAAAAGAAAAATGGCGGCCCGGAATATAAGCCCGAAGTTTCGGTAACCACCTTGACGGAAAACGGACAGGTGATCATCAAAGTAAAAGATAACGGTGTAGGCATGTCTGAACAGATAAAAGAGAAGATCATGCAGCCATTTTTTACCACCAAACCGACGGGCGAAGGTACTGGATTGGGCTTGAGTTTAACTTATGATATGGTGGTAAAGGGGCACGGGGGAAAGCTGAATGTGGAGAGCATAGAAGGCGAATACACCCAATTTACCGTAACGCTGCCTGTAAATAGCTAAATATGTCAACCCATGAATTCGTTTTACCGGATAAAGCATTAAATTAGTCAGCTAAATACGGTTATGAGTATATTCCCTTTCCTTGCATTGTTTATACTGGTGCGCCGGCTGCAGCAGCTTTTAAAACTTTCTCCGCTCAGGGCTAAATGGCTTCCACAGTTTACGCTCGTCACCTGGGTAACTATCGGGCTTTATGTATTGGCCGTCATCTTCCTTAATGGCGGACTGCAGCAAATTTTAGGCGGGGCGCTTTTACTGGGTGTGATAATGTTTGCAGAGAAAGAGCCAGACTTTCAGCCGTTTTTAACGATAATTAATGCGCACTACCCCTTGGCGGGGGCCAGTATTGTGACTGGGCTACTCCACTTTGTAGCGCCAAAGTTTTTTATTAAATACGATAATTATTTTGGGATTATTGTTGTAGGCGCTTTTGTATGGGTATTGGCCCGATGGGCAACCACCAAAAAACAGCGTGAAGAATACAACTTTGTTGCCCAGCAAAATAAAGTGCTGGATAAGCTGGTGGCCGAGCGCACTGCCGAGCTTACCCAGCAAAAAGATGAGCTGCAGCACACCCTGGAGTTGCTGCAAACCACCCAACAGCAATTGATCCAGTCGGAAAAATTAGCTTCGTTAGGGGAGCTGACTGCCGGTATTGCGCATGAGATACAAAACCCGCTCAACTTTGTAAACAATTTCTCGGAAGTGAGTATGGAACTAGTTGACGAGATGGAAGCCGAACTGGCCAAAGGCGATACCGAAGAAGCAAACGCCATTGCGGCCGATATTAAGCAAAACCTGGGTAAGATCATCCATCACGGCAAACGGGCCGATGCCATAGTAAAAGGAATGCTGCAGCACAGCCGCGCCAGCAGCAGCACCAAGGAACCAGCCGATATTAACAAACTGGCCGATGAATACCTGCGCCTTGCTTATCATGGTTTAAGGGCAAAGGATAAAACCTTTAACGCTGAACTGATAACCCACTATGCCGAAAACCTGCCGCAGACCACTGTAGTGCCGCAGGACATCGGCCGTGTATTCCTTAATTTGTTTAACAATGCTTTCTACGCCGTTCAAAAAAAGCAGGCTATTGCAGGCGAAGGTTACAAGCCAACGGTTGAATTAAGCACGGCGGTAAAAAACGGATCTATAGTCATTACTGTAAAAGATAATGGCACCGGTATACCTGATGAGGTAAAGGACAAAATAATGCAGCCATTTTTTACCACCAAGCCTACCGGTGAGGGTACCGGGTTGGGTTTATCCCTGAGCTATGATATAGTAGTAAAAGCGCACGCCGGCAGTATTGACATTAAAAGTACCGAAGGCGAAGGTTCGGAATTTATCGTTATCTTACCGATTATTTGAGCTTTTTGATGAGAAGGTTATTGGCCATATTGTTATTGCTTACGGCGATGGGCGCCGGTGCACAGCAAAAGTATGCCGATAGCCTCAAAAATCTACTCAAGAGCGCTAAAACGGATACTGCCGTCGTCGACGCGTGCAATCGCCTTGCCCGACTTTACATGGGAAGGGGAGAGCCGGATTCAGCTGTTTATTATGCCAAAAAAGCACTGGTCTTAAGATCAGGGAAGACATATGTTCCGGGTTTGCAGGAAACAACTATTCTGTTGGCCGACATTTATGAAAAAGAACATACGCCCGACAGCGCCTTTAAATACCTGAAATTAACCATCAAAATAAAAGACAGCCTGTATAGCCGCCAAAATAAGGGAGATATACAAAAAGTCACGACCAACGAACAGCCTAACCAGCAGGAGTTGCAAAAGCAGCGGGAGCAGGCGGCCGACCAGTTGAAGATGTACGGACTGACTGGCGCGATATTAATTATTTTGATTGCGGCCCTGTTACAATGGCGGAATAACCGGCGCCGCACACAGGCCAACGCACTATTACAACAACAGAAAGAAGAAATAGAGGCCATAACGGAACAGTTGCAGATTACTCAAAGCCAGCTCATCCAATCAGAAAAAATGGCTTCCTTGGGCGAGCTTACCGCGGGCATCGCCCATGAAATACAAAACCCGTTGAATTTTGTGAATAATTTTTCGGAAGTGAATATCGAGCTGATCTCCGAAATGCAAACCGAACTGCAGAGCGGCACTAAAGAAGAGGTAATTGAAATATTAGAAGACATTAAACAAAACCTGGAGAAAATAAGCCATCACGGTAAGCGCGCGGATGGTATTGTGAAGGGGATGCTGCAGCACAGCCGGGCCAGCAGCAACATTAAGGAGCCTATCGACATTAATAAACTTGCCGATGAATACCTCAGGCTGACCTACCATGGCCTGCGCGCAAAAGATAAATCGTTTAATGCGGAGCTGGTTACCAATTTTGCCGATAATTTACCAATGGTAAACGTTGTGCCCCAGGACATCGGCCGGGCGCTACTCAATTTGTTTACCAACGCCTTTTATGCCGTTCACCAAAAACAAAAAAAGGGCCTGGCAAAATATCAGCCGACGGTCACTTTATCAACAGGAATGGAGCCCGGGTATGTCGTTATTGAGGTGAGGGATAATGGCGATGGTATACCTGAAAACATAAAGGATAATATCATGCAGCCGTTTTTTACCACCAAACCTACCGGCGAAGGTACCGGGCTGGGTTTATCCTTAAGTTACGAGATCGTGGTGAATGGCCACGGCGGCACTATCGACGTTAATTCAGTAACCGGGGAGTTTACAGAATTTATCATTAAATTGCCCATATAAATCAACCTTTTAACTTTTATAATCCGATGCACACAAAAATTTTAGTTGTTGACGACGAAGCAGATGTTCAGCCTCTATTTATCCAACGTTTCCGGCGCGAAATAAAAAGCGGAGATTTTGATTTCTCCTTTGCCCTTTCGGGCGAAGAAGCGCTGGCATTCCTGAAAGATCATCACTCTGAAGTTGTGCTCATCCTCTCCGATATCAACATGCCAGGCATGACCGGCATCGAGTTGCTTTCGCGTATCCGTCATGACTATGAAAAACCACCGCCGGTTGTAATGATGATCACCGCCTATGGCGATGACGAAAACCGCCACCAGGCAATGGAAAGAGGTGCCAATGAGTTTTTAACAAAGCCCTTGGATTTTGCTTTACTTAAAGAAAAACTTTCAACTTTTATACACCAGGAATAATGGCCAAAATTTTAGTTGTTGACGACGAAGCCGATCTGGAATTGCTCATCAAACAAAAATTTCGCAAAAAGATCAGGGAAAACATTTACGAGTTTGTTTTTGCCCAAAACGGTGAGGATGCGCTGGTGAAGGTGGGCGAAAACCCCGACCTGGATGTGGTGCTGAGCGATATAAATATGCCTATTATGGATGGGCTTACCTTATTGAGCAGGCTGCCTGAGGCAAACCCGATAGTAAGGGCGGTTGTGGTGTCGGCTTACGGCGATATGCAAAATATACGCACGGCGATGAACCGCGGCGCTTTTGATTTTGTGTGCAAGCCCGTTGATTTTGAGGACCTGGACCTGACCATGGAAAAAACTTTGAATCATGTGCTCCAGGTGCGCGAAACGATGAAAGCCATTAAGGAAAACAACATCCTTAAAATGTACGTGGACGAGAATGTGATCAATTTTATGAATAGCAAGGGCTTTGAAAAAAGCCTGTATGATAATGAAATTGTCGACGCTACAGTGATGTTTCTGGATGTGTGCGGCTTCACGGCTTTCTCGGAAAACGTTGCCGCCAATGAGGTAGTGAAGCTGATCAACCAGCTTTTCGAAATGATCGTGAAAGAGGTGCTTGCGCAAAACGGCCATATTGATAAATTTATGGGCGATGCAGTGATGGCCGTATTTCGCGGAAAATATCACCTGGACAGAGCCATTGATGTGGCCATTGCAGCCAGGGACCACATGAAGTCTGCCCCCGAAGTAATGGCGGGTGACAAAGCTTTTCAGCCGAGGATATCCATCGGTATCAATTCAGGCGAAATGATCTCAGGCAACATCGGCTCAGCTTCGCTCAGGCGACTCGATTATACCGTCATTGGCGATACGGTAAACACCGCGCAACGCTTGCAGTCAGCTGCTAAAGCCAACCAGATCGTGATATCCGAAGAAGTGTACGAAAAGATCAAAGAATCCTTTAAATGTGAACGGATAGGAGAGGTTAGTCTGAAGAACAAAGCAAAGCCGGTTGTTATTTACGAGGTGATAGAATAGTTGATAGTCGATGGACCATAGTCCATGGCCCATGGCGGGAATTTGCTGCTGCTATGGACTATTGACCATCGACCATGGACTCCTTCAATGTCTCGCCCGTTTCTTCAACACGCCGCCTGAAGCTTCCTTAATCGTGCTGGTAAACATAAAGGCTTTTGGGTCGATGCTGTAAACGATATTCCGTAAGCGGCGCACTTCAAGCCTTGTAACCACGGTAAAAATAATATCAACGGGATGGTGTACGTCAAAACTGTCTTTTAAATAACCCCGTTCACCTTTGTAAATGGTGATACCACGACCCAGTTCAAGCACCAGCTTTTCTTTGATGAGTTCGCTTTGGCCGGAGATAATGGTGAAACCTGTATACTCTTCCAAACCCTCGATCACGAAATTAATAGTATGCGAGGCCGCATAATAAGTCATTACGGAGTATAAGGCTGTTGGCAGGCCCAGCTGAAATGCGGCGATGGAAAATATCAGCACATTTATGCCTAAAATGATCTCGCTCACGGTAAAGCTGCTCCGCTTTAGCGTGAACAACGCCAATACTTCTATCCCGTCGAGCGCGCAGCCGCCCCTTATGGCTAGCCCTATACCAGTTCCCATAAAAACACCGCCGAATATGCTTACCAGCAACTTATCATTGGTAATTTCGGGGTAGGGTATATATTGAAGGCAAATACCGACACCGATAATGGCCGCAAATGTTTTCCACGCAAACCGGCTGTTCACCTGGAATATGCCCATTATTATAAAAGGAATATTAGCCGGTATGATCACATAGGCAATGGGGATCTTGTATAATTCGTGGATCAGCAGTGAAATTCCGGTTACGCCGCCGTCGAAGAAGTTATTGGGGACCAGGAAACCTTTTAAGGCGAAGCCGCAAATTAATATCCCTGCAATAATATAACATGCATCTTTTACGTGGGCCAAAAACGGAATATCATCTGTTTTCATTAAAAAGATTAAGCTGTAATTTTTAATTTGATCAGTTCAATATAGCGCTCTTTTTGAAGCCGGCGCAAATTTATAGCAGTTTTTGTAAAATAACTATGCGCGCCCATAAAATCAGCCTGCTGCCGGTTCCATTGGTCTTCGTCCTGCACCATCCCTTCATTTTTCAATTCGGTAAAAAGCCGGTTGCTCAGTATAAAAAAGTCATCACGGCCCAGGTAATCCAGGTCGGCATCGCACAAAATTTTGGCAAGTGCGCTATCCGGCGATTGCGGCAGCCTTGTAGCTGCGATCAGCCCGCAAATGATATCAATTTCTGCATTGGAATAACCATACGCCGGCAAATAACAACGCGCAATGTTGCATGATGATTCTTCGTGGTTCTCCCGCCCCGTCAAAAAACCGGTATCGTGCAGTAAGGCCGCGGCAGCCAGTAAATTTTTATCGGCTTCGGTGATATTTTCAGCCGTTGCCAAAACAGCAGCTGCCTGCATCACATCGTTTGCATGGTCGGCATTGTGATAGGTTAAATGCGGCGGTAGTTCGTCCCTGAGCTTATTTAAAATAAATTCTTTTAGTTGTTCAAATTGCGTCAAACCAAATCGTATTAAAAAGCTAAATATATCAAATGTTTTGGTGTTTGTTTGCAGGAAATTATGACGCCGCATGAATACCTCAACCACCGCCTGCTAGATTATACGCACGCGAATAGGACAAATTAAACAAATAAAAATCATATTTTAATGTGATTTTTATTTGTTTAATTTAATTTGTTTCGTAACTTTAAATAAAAATCATATTATAATGTCAATAGAGGTAGGTGGTATTATTCAACAAAGGCGAAAACAATTAAAGATCACGCAGCCTCATTTGGCAGAGTTGGCCAATGTGAACATCAATACCATTTACAGGCTCGAAAGAAATGAAGGTAATCCTACTTTAGCAATTTTAACAAAAATAGCTGACGTATTGGGAATGGAATTGAAATTGGAAGTAAAGCAACCGGGATAATAAATGAGAACGGCACGAGTTTTTTATAACCAGGTTCCTGCCGGAATATTAACCGAGGAAGACCGCCATAAGTACCGGTTTGTTTACGACGACGCTTATTTTAATAATGCGCGTTTGCCGCCCATCAGTCTCACGTTCCCGAAAAGTCGTAAGGAGTTTCATTCGGAATATTTGTTTCCATTTTTTTATAACATGCTGGCCGAGGGGGTAAACCGGGCATTGCAAAGCAGGCAGTTAAAAATTGATGAGGAAGATTCCTTCGGCTTTTTATTAGCTACAGCGGGTTATGATACTGTAGGGGCCATTACCGTTAAGCCGGGTGAATGATGGAAGTAACAACTATACATATATGTCCCGCAACCTTAGCCAAAGGATATGCCACTTACAGCCCGGTAGGTTTAAAAAGGATGTTTGGTGGCCGTAAAGTTAGTCATATATTAAAATACGATTCGCCGAAAGTGAATGGCAACGATACCGAGAAGTTTATAGAAAACAGGGTCCGCCTATCCATATCGGGCGTTCAGGAAAAAATGTCATTGGTGTTGGATGGTAAACTCCTTCGGCTAAGCGGCAACGAGGAGCATGGTGTTTATATCCTGAAACCCGTACCGCGCGACGTAAAAAAAGTGGACCAGGTACCCGCCAATGAACATCTTACAATGCAGATAGCCAGGCAGGTATATGGAATTAATACTGCAGAAAATGCATTGATTTTTTTCAAAGACGGCGAACAGGCTTATATCACCAAAAGGTTTGATGTAAGGCAGGATGGCAGTAAGCTACGGAAGGAAGATTTTGCCAGCCTGGCCGGCCTTAGTAAGGACAATGCGGGCCCCGATTTTAAATACGAATCAAGTTATGAAGAGATCGGCCTGCTGATCCGGCGGTATGTGCCGGCCTGGCGGGTAGAGATTGAAAAGTATTTTGCGCTTGTTGTTTTTAATTTTTTGTTCTCCAACGGCGATGCCCACCTTAAGAATTTTGGTCTATTGGAAACAGCACAAGGCGACTTTATCCTCAGCCCTGCTTACGACCTGTTAAACACCCGGATACACGTTAGCGACGCAGATTTTGCACTAAAGAAAGCGTTATTTGCCGATGGTTTAGGGTCGGTACTTTGGCAAAGAACCGGGCACCCGGTTAAAGCTGATTTTTACAGGTTTGGAGCAATTATTGGCATTGCGCCAACTAGAATAGAAAAACTATTGGTACCATTTTTATGCCGCCAGGAAAAGGTAGTCCAATTAACGGCGAATTCGTTTTTAAGCGACCCGGTGAAACAGGCTTATTTAAACTATTATTATCAAAAAATAAACCTGTTAGGGCGGTATTAAACCTCTCAGCGCTACACCCCGAAGACCTTTTGCATTACCTGCCAAACCTTTTCGGCTATAACCTTGTAGCCATCAGCATTGGGATGGATCCGGTCGCGCTGGTTTAGCCTCGCCATTCCGGCCACCCCATCAAGGAAATAAGGAATCAGCGCCATTTGATTGGCTGCTGCCAGGCCGGGATAAATGGCATTGAATTGCTCCGTAAACGGGGAGTGTAAAAAAGCAGGCAACTGCATCCCCATCAAAACTATTTTTACAGCAGGATATTTCGTCTTTGTTTTATCAATGATTGCCTGCAGGTTGTTCCGGGTAGTTTGTGGCGCAATACCGCGCAGGATATCGTTTATCCCCAGCTCCAACACAAAAATACTGATCGGCCGGCTAAGCCAATAATCAAGGCGGCTAAGGCCACCCGCAGAAGTATCTCCGCTTAGCCCGGCGTTAATAATATGGTAGTCCAGGGGCGCGGCAGCTATCTTTTGGCCAATCAATGCCGGGTACGACTCCATCGCGGGATTTTGGAGGCCGTAACCTGCTGTTAAACTGTCGCCAAAAAATAAAATGTTTTGTGTGGGCATGCTGCCCAAAAATACGGGCTTAATTGTGTCATTCAAAGAGCATCTAAACTGTTATAGCGGTTACCTGACAGCGGGGCATGAGTGCACAGCCGCACAATACTGCGCTACACCTCGCCCCTGAATTTGGGGTATTCCCGCCGCCGGTAGAAGCGGCGGTCACGCTTTCCGCTAATACGCCTTCATGGCGTTAGGCGCGAGGCCGGTATTCGCTTCAATCGTTAATGCGACGCGCCGTAATAAACCAGGCTTTTGCCTTTTAAACAACAAAGCCCGGCGCTTGGCCCGGCTCAATCTCTTTTCTTTCATTTCGTTACTGTAGTTATAAACTACAGACATAGCTAATCCGAAGACAAAGTCTTCGGACAGCGATCCGTTGAACACTACGCACAGCAGGCAGCGGTCAGCGCACACTACGAACAGCAAGTTTTTATGATAGTACCTACGGACATCCGGGTTGAAAGACTACGGACATCTAGGGGTATTACCTGTCAGCGGGGCACGAGTGCGGCAGCGCGCGTGGCCATCGCAGACACTCGCGCCTGAATTGGGGGAATATTAATCAGGTCATTAATAACTTTCATATTAAATTTATCATTCCGATGACGAACAGAAATACATATGAAATACATTTTTTTTTGATGAACTAAAAAAAGCAAAACTGACGGTAAAGAATATTCAGATTCTGCAGTTTTCATGAGTATATTTACTACGCCATCCTTTTTGTAGTTTATCGAAAACTCCTTATTCTTTAAATAATAACCCTCAACCGTATCATTTTTTATCAGTGACTTTATTGAATCACCATAAAATGTTAAGGATATATTGGTTGCAGATAAGGTATCAAGAAAATAATCAAATTCTGAATAATGCCATGAAATTGCACTATAAAAAATATTATTAGTTTTTTCCGTTTCATGAAATTCGCGCCGAACTGGCGGAAGCGAACTCAAGTTGTTGACTGTTTTAATTTTTGTTACGAAAACTGCATATTTGGCATCATAAACAAAGTCCGAAACCGGGTTTCGATTTTCATTGTCATCAAAATGGGTTTCCTGATAGGTTATATTTGCGTCATTTTTAAACAGATTACGGTATTCGTGCGGAATATCATGAATCACAATCATTTTACTAAGTCTATTCCCCATTCCATGGATCACCCCATAAAATTTGTATACAGCAAATGAAATTATTGCAATTGAAATAATTAAACCTGCGATTCTTATACCCAAGTATTTTTTCATTGTCTTTGTTGATTAAAACGCCATTTTTAGACCTTGTATAATTGTGCCAATGGATTGGATAGCAACTTTGACATCTGCTACGGCAGTCTCTGGTTGTGCAAAGGCCGCTCCTGTCGCCGCTATTAACCTGGTGGCAGCAAGGTCGAATTTCGTCGGCTTGAAACTGAATGCTACGGTTGTATTAATAGAACCTTTAGAACCTTCTTCTGTTCTGCTCAAAGAAGTCGTAGTGCCATCTTTTGTGACACCCACCGAGGCAGTAGTGCCATTGATGTCCCTTCCTATCGAAACGCCGTCAGTACCAATTGTAACTGACGCAGATCCAACTTTTTTAGTGACGTCCCCCGATATTTTTTGCCCCTGTTCGACATTTGAGTTTAATGTTAAATTTCCTCCTTCTTTTCCTGTGACAATAGCGTGAGTAACCGTAACCTTTGAGTCGATGAATAAATTACTATAGGGTACTACTTGTTTATCTGTTATCGTGGTCGTTGTGGCACCAATATCGGGTTTATTAGGGTCTTTCTTTTTTTTCTTCTTTTTAGGGTCGTCCGTTGCTTGCATCCCATCCGGATCAGTCAACCTTATCGGAGCATCCTCCACATAATCATACGGCGACCACCTCCTGCTTGTTTCTGCCTGCGGATCAATCGCATTCCACCTCCCAATCACCGGATCATAATACCGTGCGCTATAATCGTATTCTGCAGACTCCTCCTGCAGTTCCTTTTTATTGTAAAGATATTCATTTTTTGGTGTAGACGGTGCGCGGTTTATTTCCAATCCAAAAGGATAATAATCATCTTTTTGGTAGACAGACGCTATGCCTGCAGCTGTGCCAAAAGTCACGCGTGTATTGCCAAGGTTATCGCCAAGGTAATACAGGTATTCATAAGTGCTGCCATGGCGTACGGCTTTTCCTTCTTCGGTTTGTATAAAATCCAGCGTGTCGGGCGCTGGCCCGTCGTATTGTATGCCGCTGATGTAATCGGTATTGGTGGTTACGCCGCCCAGCACATCAACCTTGCGCCATTTGGTGCCTGCGGCATCGTAGGTGTACGTAGCCGTGCCATTAGGCACGGTGGCCACTTTAGGCAGGTTGAGCAGGTTATAGCTAAAACTTTTGTTCTGCGCGGTGTTAATGGTATTAGTAGCGCTAAGCATATTGCCGTTGCCGTCATAGATGTAATTGGTGGTGCCGCTTACCATGCCGCTGTTGCTGGCGTTGGCATCCACTACACTTTGCAGCTGGTTGGTTGGGTTGCTGCTAACGGTGTAGCTATAGCTCAACTGGTCAACCTGTGTACCCGCCTGGTAGCGGTTCAGCGCCGTGATATTGCCTTCACTATCATAAGCTATCCCGCTTTCCTGGTAGTTGTCGAGAGAAGTTGCCCCGCTGACCAGCCTGCAAAAAGTTTTTAAGGAGCACGATGAAAGCGTTCATGCGATGAACAAAAATGAACACTTTTTTGCCCCGGGAATCTTTTTTGATGTGGCATTTGTAAAGCGTTTCGCCGACTTTTCGAAAATGAGCGTTTGAGGCGCTAGCGCGTATACCAAAAACACATGATCTTATACGCTTTTTCAGATGTAATAACCTGATTATCAACTAGTAGACTACCGTTAACAGTGCGCAATAACCAATGTGCAGTTTGCTAACTGCCTGTTAATCAATATAAATCGATTAAAGTGTTCAAAAATAGTCTCAAAACTGGGCAGATTTGGGGTATTGCTAATTTATAAATGCCTAAAAATGAGTGTTTTAGTATGCCGTTTGAAGGGTGATCGTGCGTAAAAAATGAACACTTTAAAGGGGCTTTTTTATTAAAAAACATCAACTTTCATTAATGGGTTTGCCGCGCTTTGCGTTAGGGGGCGTCGTCCCGTACGTACGGGAGCCGGCCTGTTTAGTAGCAGTGGCAGTTGCAGTAGCTTTAGGAGGATTTAAGGGGAAGAATAAGCGCGTAATGCCTTGTGACGTATGAGTCCCTCGTAGCTCGGGACAGGCTCCGCACCCGACCCGGCTCTACCGGCGGGGAACACCCATATTTTAAATTGCAGTTGGCAGTTAAGTTTTAGATGTTTAATAAGTGTAAACCGATTACAGGATCACTCACCAAAAGTGTCAACCTATTCCAGGGCTAGACATACCTGCCTTTTTTACAGCTTTTTTGAGGTCAGCGGGTGAGCACAATAGTGCGCTAAATGAATGAATTGAGTCAATTGGCCGATCTGCTATTTTTTTGTTGCAAATCCTGAAACTTATTTATCTTAGGAGGCAATATGAAACCACTTTACCCTAAATTTAAACTTGTGGCACCGCTATGTCTTGTATTTTTAATACAAGCCTGTTCGCCACCTAAGCCCGGAACTTATAAGAATGATGAGATCAGCAGCGGCAAACGTTCAGATTTTCACAACCTTAACACCACGGCGCTAAAGTATATCAAAGCCAATAGCCTGAAGGAGTTGCAGTTAATGATGTCGAAAGAAATGATTGACAACTCCGGTAACGAGCGCCAGGTTGAACGGATGAGCAACCGCCTGACTGATAATGATTACGATTTGGTAGAGGAATATTATGTGGTGGCTAAACACAAAGGCGATGATAGCGTGGCTGCCAGCGGGACCGACGTTAACCGCCACAAACTGAAGTTCAATGTGGCCGTGCAGGAAATGTATTTTGCCTTTTTTGCGCCAAAAAAGTCGGACAATAAATACATGATCAGCCTGGTTTACTCAAAACTCAGCTATGGGTGGAAAATAACAAAACTGGGCCTGGGCGAGTATACCGCTAACGGCAAAACCGGCCCTGAACTGGCTAAACTGGCCAAAGAAGAATACGATAAAAAATACCTGATAAGCGCTGCAAATAACATGCAGCTTGCACTTAGCTGCCTTAACCCAAGCCCCGTTTGGGAATACGCAGATACTGCCGCAACCGACCGCTTTTACGACCAGGTGTTTAAGGAAGCAGGCAAGAAAAACCGATACCCTATTGTACTTACCCAATTGCCCACCCGGCCTATGGTGCTTTCGGTTTCGATGCAGCGGAATGACACCTGGTCGGCGCCGAATGTTTGGTACATGACGCACATCAGCATTAAGGACACAAACGAAGTGAAAAAGGAAAACCTGGAGGTGAGGAAACAGCTTAGCAAATTGCTGCCGGGTATAGATAAAGACAACAAGTACGTAACGTATACGGCATTTAACGAGTTTCCGACTGCATCAAAATCTGTTGACCGCTTCGAGATGACGGATAAGCTGCCTTAGGGGAAGTCGTGAGTCGAAAGTCCCGGGTCGTAAGTCGGGAAAATCCAAAATTGACTTAAAACTTTCAACTAAAGACTTAACAAAGCGTCTTTGTAAAAATTAGGCGGGATAAAGCGCGTTAAGGATATTACCAGTAATTTAGCTGATAACCAGTTACCCTTGATCCCGATCAAATGAAAACAAGCATTATCGCAGGCTTGCTTTTGCTCATGCAATTGCTGTGCTTTGGTAAACATCTTCCCTCGGCAAAAAAGCAAGATGGCGGCAAATCCATCTACCAGCTAAGGCCAGATGACCCCGACGCGGTTTACTTTACGCCGGACGGCTTCAAGATCACGCCGGACGGCAAAACCGATGTATCCGATGAGTTGCAGCGCGCGATCGCCCAGGTAAAAACCAGCCATAATTTTGGCATCGTATTCATCCCCGAAGGGAAATACCTCATTTCCAAAACCATATTTGTACCGCAGGCAATAAGGCTGATCGGTTATGGCAAAAACCGGCCGCAGATCATCCTGGCGAAAAACTCGCCCGGCTTTCAAACACCCGATACCACCGATAAAGGCAAAGCCAAATATATGTTTTGGTTTGTAAGCAGCCTGAACAAGCCGGGCGACCCCATACACGATGCAGGAGCGGGTACTTTTTACAGCGCGCTGAGCAATATTAACCTAAAGATTGAAGACGGCAACCCATCTGCCGTTGCGCTGCGGGCTCATTTTGCCCAGCATAGCTTTATAGCGCACAGCGATATTGACATAGGTAACGGAAAGGCCGGTTTATTTGATGTGGGCAACGCGATGAATGATGTGCGCTTTTTTGGCGGGCAATACGGCATTTATACCACCAAACCCTCGCCGGGCTGGCAATTTATGATGGTGGATACGTACTTTGAAGGCCAGCGCGAAGCAGCCATTAAAACACAGGAAGCCGGGCTGACCATTGTGCGCCTGGAGGCCAAAAATGTGCCGACGGTGATCAGCATCAACCCAAACTATCATGAGCACCTGTTTATGGAGAATTGCCGCTTTGATAAGGTAAGCGGGCCGGCCATTATTATCAGTAATGAGGACAATGCCATGAACCAGGTCAGCCTCCGCAATATCAGCTGCCGCGATGTGCCGGTGTTTGCCAGCTATCGCCGCAGCGGGAGGCAAACGCCGGGCGCAGGAAGCCTCTACAATGTAAAAAACTTCATTTACGGCCTCCAGATGGACAGTTTGCAGGCTGATCCGGTTTATAAGACGACAAATGAAATGACGCCTTTGAGCATATATCCGGAAGCCGCAAAAAAGGATATTCCCGACTTGCCTGAAATGAGCACCTGGGCAAATATCAAAACGTTTGGCGCTAAGGGCGATGATACGACGGACGACACGCAGGCCATACAGGACGCCATCAACAAATACAACACCATTTATTTTCCGCAGGGATGGTACAAGGTTAGCCAAACCATCAAACTCCGGCCCAATACTGTACTCATCGGACTTAACCCTATTGCAACGCAGCTTATCATCAAAAATAATACGCAGGCCTTTGGTGGATTTGGTGGTCCAAAAGCATTGCTGGAGACAGCGAAAGGCGGGCAGAATATTGTAACAGGTATCGGCCTTTCAACCAGCGCCGATAATCCGAGGGCCGTGGCCTGTAAATGGATGTCGGGAGAGAATTCTTACTTAAACGATGTGAAGTTTATCGGTGGGCATGGCGGCATGCAGCGGCCGAATACACCGGCTCAACCCGGCATCTACAGCAAAGGTGTGGATCCATCATGGGATAGCCAATACTGGAGCCTTTGGATAACCAACGGCGGGGGTGGAACATTCTTTAACCTATGGTCGGCGAGCACATTTGCAACCGCCGGGGTGTATGTGTCCAACACCTCGACGCCGGGTCATATTTACGCTTTATCAGTTGAGCACCATGTACGTAACGAAGTAAGGTTTAATAACGTCGCAAATTTTAATGTGTATGCACTCCAGTTAGAAGAAGAAAGCCGGGAAAGCACCGAATGCCAGCCAATGGAACTGGAGAATAGCCACGATATGGTGTTCGCCAATTTGTATATGTTCAGAGTGATCAGGGTGAACAAACCGGGTGCCTATTCGATCAGGAACTGGGCCAACAAAAATATCGAATTTTTAAATGTGCACAATTACAGCCAGATAAAATACACCACGACAAATCCGTTATACGATGTAAATACAGATACGGAAGTGCGGCCCTGGGAATTTGCCCGGTTGTTTATTGGCGAACCACCGGCACCACCGGCCCAATACCGGGCGGGGCAGGTAGCAAAACTGGCAACAGGTTTTGAATTTGCGGAAGGGGCATGTGCGGACAGTAAAGGCAATATCTACTTTTGCGAGCAGCGGATGAAACGCATTTATAAATGGGATGCTGCTACCCGGACTACCAGCCTTTTTGCTGACTACCCCTGGGAGCCGCTCTCGCTGGCCTGCGATAAAAACGACAGCCTGCTGGTGGTTTTTAAATACATACCCAAATCTGGCTACCTGGTAAATGGCAAACCCGAGGAGTTTAAAAACCCGCCTGATGCCGGCGGAACGTCCTTCAGCGGTTGGGGAAATTCGGGTTTTGGTACACTGGTTTATTCAGTCGATCCCAATAACCCTGATGAAACTATTCACCTGTTAAAAAAGGCGCCGATGGGATCGGTAAATCCGGTTTACAAAGCGCTTTACCCCGCTCACCGCTGGCGCGATTACCACGACTTTAATACCATAACCGTTGCCCGCGACCAGGAATGCTGGGTGGCGCCGGATGGCGTAACCATCATACCGGTGGCCTATGATCTTGCCCGCTCAACTGCGCTGGAGACAGCATGGCCCGGCAAACAGGCGTATATGGCCGACGAATATGATAAACGAACCGTGAGCGTTGATGTGGATCAGCAGGGCTTTGTGTCGAACCTGAAATACTTTGCCGAGCGCGGTGAGTTTGATTCGATAACTGATGATAGGGGCAATGTGTACATAGCCGACGGGCAGGTATACGTTTATGACAGCACCGGCAAGCAAATAGGGACGATCAAAGTACCGGAACGGCCGACTTCTATAACGTTTGGAAAAGATAATACGCTATTTATTACCAGTCATAATTCATTGTATGAGGTAGGAACGATGGGCAATAGAAAATAGCTAAGGTTGGGATGGCCAATTCATATCCTGTCTTTATTTAGCAAACAAAATCGCCATGTCCTGCCCTTTCAGGCGCTGTTTGCCGGGCGCCGTTTTTGAACCATGGTCGATATAACTGGCGGTGAATACATAAGTCCCGGAAGATTTGACTATAGTCGGCGGTACGATTCCATTTAGCCCAATAAAGTAATTATCGTCGGCATTGGCGCCATTTTTCATTATCCATTGCACCGTATTTTTAATATCGGTTGCAGATAGTTCCGGGTGGCTGGGCATTTTTTCCTTTCCCCAAATACCAGTTGAACCGGCGCTGATGCGCTTTGCAAGGGAATCGATGTTCGCTTTCGACGGTGCGTATTTTTTATTGATCTCGTAAAATGACGGCCCCATCGCTTTACTGTTAAAATTATGACAGCTAAAGCAGTTAGAAGTGCGGATTACGGTAAGGCCCGGCGCGTCGGGCGACGCAGGTTTGTTGAGTAACGCGACAGCTTTCGATTTGTCCTTCAGGTATCTTACCTCCAGCAGCACTTCCTTTACGTTTATTTCATCATATTTCGAATTGCCATCCTCCGGGTCTGCAACAGTTATTTCATAACTTACCGGTGCGTTAGCGCTTATAGCAGCTTCGCTTTTTGGGTTGATAAGCTTTATAACGGGCTGTTGGTTTTGCTGTTGGAAGTGATTTATTTCGGTAAGATTTAGCAATAATATTGAAAGAAACGCGGCAGAAATAGTAACGACAAAACACCGGGCGATTCTCTTAATAGTCATTATCTAAATAAACAATTGTAATAGAAATTGAAAAATCCGATCCCGATAGCTATCGGGACGAACATCCGACATCCGAAATCAACCTAAAGTTTATCAATCTCCTTCGCTATCCGTTGTGCCGAACGCAGGCACGATTCCATACCCCGGCTCATATTGTCCGCATAAGTGCCTGCAAAGTATATCCGCCCGTCGGGCTGCATAATTTGCGGCCAGAATTTTTTCATTTCACCTATCGCGAAAGGCTCCATCTCGCATGCCGGCGCAAATTTGTCTGTTGTCCAGTCTTTGGTTAGCGCTTGTTCTATTGTATCATGTTTGCCCGGGTAAACCTCCCTGAATGCAGCCAGAACACGCTGCGGCGATAGTCCGCCCGGGCCGAAAGCTTTCAAAATTACCCGGGTGCTATCAACTTGGTTTGTTTCCAGCCAGATGGATGAAATGTCGGGGTGCTCAAATTCCATGTTGATGCTTTTGAAGCCGTCATCCAGCCAGAATTTTGTGCTTGCTTCAAAAACATAGAACGGGTGCGAAGAGTAGACAAGGTTATCCACCACGTATTGTTTTGCTGCGGATAAAGGAGGTGTTACCGGAATATTCCTGAAGATGGGCAGCGTTATACAGTTTACCAGTACATCGGCCGTCATGTCTTTTTCGGTGTCCGACCCGTAGGCCCGGTAAGTCACTGTAACGGTGTTGGCATCGCGTTTAATCGCGGTGATAGGATGGTTTAATTTTATACGGTTACCCAGGCGTTTGGCGAACGCTATGGGCAGTTGCTCATTGCCATCTTTCAAATGATAAGTGTCGCCTTCGGAGGCCGGTATGCCACGGAAGTCCATTATCGCCGCGCGCCATAAATGGTAAAGGGCATTGGAATGATTGCCGCCTAAAAAACGCAAGGCCGTCGCTGATGCACCCTCCTTTTTATAAATATTGGCAATAGCAACATTATCAAGGTCATCATACCCAATACCAAAAGGCTGATTCGCATCGATAAACTTGCTTAAATACGGCTTGATAAAAAGTGACCCCAATGAATACATCCCGTTTTCCGAAATTTGCTTTACCTCACGGTCGTTAAAGCCAAATTTGGCCAGCACAGCAGCATCTTTCAGCATTTCGGCGGTATAAAATTTGCCGCCGATCATCTTCATCGCGTTGGGATCGTACGCCGCTTCTGAGCCTTCGGCATTCGGATAGGGGATGGCGGTTAGGCCAAATTCATCTGCATAGTCAAAAAAACGTTCATACCCTGGTTTGGTGATATGGTCGGCGCCGAAATCGGCATATAAACCATCCGACAGCCCGTCGCGGCCGGTAAAAACATGGCCGCCATAACGCCCTGATGCTTCCAGCACCACCACATCATGTCCGCTTTTCATCAACTCGTAAGCACAGCACAGCCCGGTTATGCCCGCCCCGGCAACGATCACTTTTTTGCCTGTGGGGGATACCCGTTGGCGGTTTGTGGTCGTAGTGCTTTGAGCGTGCAATATCGATGGCGCCAATGCAACGGATGCCCCGGCGATGAGCGTATCCTTAATAAATTTCCGTCTTTCAAGATGCTTCATCAGGATGATTTTGGACGACAGGATTATTTGAATGCAATATAAAATAAATCCGGTTGATTTTGCAAAAGCCCTCTTTAATCGAACCAAAAACGCAATGACATCAGCAATAAAAGCGTCTTGTCATCATCAAAATTCAGTTGGTTGCTGTCAAAAAAAAGCACCGTTTGCTCAGTAGCTAATAGTGCTTTCTTATTGTCCAAACAAGGACGTTGATGCTCAAAAATCTTATCGGCCAAGGCGAAAAAATGAAAATCGCCGCCGGGGGGTGCGATGAAACTATGCTTTAGATTATTGGCATCACAAAAGGCTCTCCAGAAAACCTTTAATTTACCAACTCGCTATAGCAGCGAACAGAATTATTTTTTCTCCGCGTTCTTTTTAGGTGCCGTTTTAGCAGGTTTTGAAGCGGCTGGCTCCGGAGTGGTTGCCGGTACCACAACTTTTGCAGCTTTTGGTGCCGCTGGTTTAGCTGCGGCTTTTGGCTTAGCGGCCGATACTTTTGCAGGCGCTTCAACTTTGGCCGGGGAAGCTTCTTTTTCCGCAGCAGGCTGATCAACTTTTGCCCCTTTGGTAATTTTCTTCGCCAGTTTTTTTGATTCTTTTTCAAAATCGATATCCGTGTGGATACCCTGTTTATTTAACTGGGCAGCTATACTTGTTAGTTCTTTAATTAAACGTTGCTGGATGGCTTTCCGCGCGGCCTTAGCCGGGGATGCCTGTTTCTCTTTTTTCATGGCTATAATTTGGCCCAAAAGTATGTGATTTTAATATAAACCCAATATTATCATTATGTTAAGCATTGAAGGTGTGCAATTGTTTTTATTAATTCAGTTTACATTGACAGGCAGGCGAATAGCCCGGCCCGCCTGTCAAAAATCAAGCCCTATATTGCTCAATCCTGTTCGGCCACCATGTGTACGGGGATAGCAACGCGGTTCCAGCTGTTAATGGTTATGGCGATAAATATCAGTTGGGCAACGCCTTGTTCGCCAAAAAACTGTAGTGCTTGCTGGTAAGTGTCATCACTAACGCCGTGTGAAATATTGGTTACTTCTTCGGCCAATTTCAGGGCAGACTGCTCTTCATCTGTAAAAAAAGGCGTTTCCCACCAGGCCGACAATGCAAACAGCCGCTGGTTGGTTTCGCCAATGGCCAAAGCGTCTTTGGTGTGATAGTTGATGCAATAGCCACAGCCATTGATCTGCGAAACCCTCACCTTGATCAATTCTTTTAATTTGGGGTCGATGTCAAAACCCTTTACTACTTTGTCGGCGGCAAACATCACCTGGTAAATGCCGGGCTCTGCTTTATTGATGTCCATTCTTGCTTTCATGTTATATGTATTGATTTTAATTGTCTTTTGTTTTGTTAAGAAGCCGTTTAAGATGATTCCATAGCGAAATTGTAGAGGCGCAATATTTTGCGTCTGTAACCGGCGTCCACATTGGAGTATTCTTTAACTCCATCATTCGTTTCGAGACGCAAAATATTGCGTCTCTAGTCAAACCTCACATCTTGCTATCGGCGCTTTTTTCCTGTTTACAAAGCTGCTAAAGCGCGGTAATTTAAACGCATATTTTTTCAGGTTAACCAGCAGCAGGCTAAACAAGATGACGAACAATCCAAAAAGCTGCAGCGTCGAAATATGCTCATTTGCGAAAAATACACCCAGCAGTACTGCAATAACCGGGTTTACATACGAATGCGTGCTTACCTGGGTGGCCGTTTTTACTGACAGCAGCCAAACATAGGCGCTGAACGCACCGATGGAACCAAACACGATCAGGTAACCTAAAGCCATCCAGGCTTGCGCAGGTACCTGTGCAAAATGAAAGCCACTGTATTCCCGGCCGAAGAAGCTAGCGATCATGAATGCCAGCCCTGCAATGACCATTTGCCAGGCGGTATTTAGTCTTGCCGGGCCATTATTGCCCCTGTTTTTTGAAAAGAGAGACCCCGAGCACCAGGCAATCGGGCTTACCAACAGCAAAACCAGCCCTGTTACCTGGGCGGTGCTGATGCTTCCGGTAAGCGATTTAGTTAACGCCTCGCCAAAAAGCAGCAGTACGCCGCCAAAGCCAAGAATAATTCCCCCAAGCGTAGTTTTATTGCTTAGGTTGATCTTCCGGTTTGGTTTATCGAGTACAATGAACCAAATGGGATTGGCAGATACCATGATGGCTACAATCGAGCTGGGTAAAGTTTTCTCAACCCAGATGATCAAACCGGTTGCGATAAAAAGCATCAGCAGACCGCTGATCCCTGAGGTAATTACATTTTTAAGTACCCAGATTTTGTCACCCTTAAAATAGCACCAGGCAAGCATGATGATACCGGCTGTAAAAAAGCGCAGGGCGCCCATCAGCATTGGCGGGAACCCGTGTACGGCCATCTGTATAAAAAAGTAAGTGGAACCCCATACAATATAAACAATGGCAAAAGCGACAATTACTAATAGTAATGATGGCTTATTGGTTAATGTGGTTTTCATGTTTTTAATGTTTTAAAGTGAAGCGGAATGATTTTTAAATTTCATAGCTGGCTGCATACCTTTTCATCGAGGCCGTGAATACTTCATAGGCATTACCCTCGAGGTTTTGGCCATCGAATGCACCGTACAGGGTGTCGAAACTCAAGCCCGAACACTTTTCGTGGGCCGCAGCGAATTCATTTTTGGTTAATAATATCTGGTTGGGATAGCTGTACATGATGGCTATATGCCGTTTGCTTTTGGATAGATACAGGCTATCACCGGCTAAAATGACGCCCTTTGGTGAAAGCGAGCCAACATGAAGTAAACTGCTGCCCGGGAAATGCCCGCCTATATGAACAACGCACAGGTCGTCCCAAAGGAGTTGAACATCGCCTGACCATAAGCGCAAATGATCGCCATGATAAAACACAAATTCCGCATCGTTTTGGTGGATATATATGGGGCAGTTAAATGCATCGGCCCATTCATCCATGGTGCTGTAATAATGCGGATGCGAAAAGGCGATTGCTTTTAAACCACCCTTTGATTTGATAAAATCAATTGTAGCATTGTCCAGCAGCGGGATGCAATCCCATAATACATTTCCGTTGGGCGATAATACCAGGAAGGCGCGCTGGCCAAGCGCAAATATCGGCTCCGTTTTTATGCTATATAGACGTTCGTTAACCTGGCTGATCTGGTTGGTATGGCCGTCTTTTAATTCGGCCATATCGGTCCAGCGCTGGCCGTTATCACCGATGTATTGGCGATCGTCGTTACATATCGGGCACTCGCCGGTCAATTTTACTTCTTCCTTGTATTGGCTTCCGCAGGTTTCGCAGATGATGAGTTTCATATCAGATTATTTTTAATTTGGCGGTTGATCGTTTTGTTATTTAACCCTAATTGAATTTGCCTTTTGTGGCTCGTTGATAAAAAACACAAGGAGTTTAGCCGGTTTTTTCGGGTCTTTGTTCCGGGTTACCGAGTGAAGCCCATTGGTTTTTTCGTAGAAAGCATCGCCTTGTTTGTACAGGTGATATTTGCCCTCGAATTCCGATTCAAGTTCACCCTCGAGCACATAACCAAATGTAGGGCATGGGTGGCGATGCGCTGGTGAAACACTTCCCGGAGGAAAAGTCACTACCTCCATTTGAACATTTTTGTTGATGATTCCGTTCTCGTTTAGCAATTGCTGGAGAAGGTATTTTTCAGAGATCTGGTTGACTCCCGGCCCTGAATGATCATGGTGGGGCTGTCCATTTGAAACGCAAACCATGCTTAGCAGGAGGACAGCTGTAAAACTGCTTTTGATCAATCGCCCATTGACTTTTTTTCTTTCAAAAAACGCATCCAGGCTCCATTCAAATTGCGGAAGGGTCGCCAACAGAAAACTTGCTGCGCTGACGGTAAAAACCGAATAGCCTATTGGCGAGTCCATCCCAAACGAAATGGCCATCGCGACAGCAAAACAAAAGCTCAATATTCCACTGCCGATAGAAGCAAACCGGGTAAATAATCCTGTTATCAGCAACATGCCGAAAACGCCTTCGCCAATAGTTGCAAGGACTGCAAGCACGGGCACCAGGCCCGTAGGCACAAAGCTCATAACTTGCTTTGCGTAGGCTGTGAAATGCGCCCAGTCGCCCCAACCAACATGTGGCTGGCCATGAGCACCTAATAAACCAAGGCGGTCGGCTACTTCCCATAAATAGGCCGAACCAATGGCCAGCCGAAGCAGTAAGGAAGGCAATTTTGAGTTTTGGATGATCTGCATGGCAATTTGTTTTTTTATGATGATGCTAAATTATAGCTATATTGGACTACTTTTATAGTCCAGAAATGATAAAGAAGGTAGTCCAGATATGTCGATAATTGAAAGCTTGCTAACCGTTGATAAAGACCTTGCAGTACCGGTGTACCAGCAGATCGCCAATGGCATTATTAACCATATCCGCCGGGGTACCCTAAAACCCGAAAGCGCTTTGCCGGGGAGCCGGGCACTGTCGGTTGCTTTGCAGGTTCACCGGAAGACGGTGGTAGCGGCTTATGACGAGTTATATGCGCAAAGTTGGGTGGATGTGTACCCAAGGAAAGGAATTTTTGTCGCCAAAAACCTGCCCGATGTTAAACCGCAACCGCTGCCCGGAAACAATGGGTCGTATGCTTTTCCGGCGGCCACCTGGTTCGAATTGAACAAAACCGACGATGATGAATCGACGTTTTTCACACCCAAGCCTCTGCAAAACCTGGTGTTTAACGATGGCTTCCCCGATACCCGCCTTGCCCCGGTTGATTTGCTGGTTCGCGAATACCGCCGTTTTGGCAATTATAAATTCACCTCCCAATACCTGATGTACGGACCGGCGCAGGGTTCAGAAAACTTACGGGTTGAATTGGCGAAATTCCTGGGCGACACCCGCGGCCTGCAGGTGAACGCCAATAATATTTTAATCACAAAGGGTGTGCAGATGGCCATGTACCTCACGGCGCAGGTTTTGTTGAAACAAGGTGATACAGTATTGGTGCCCGATCCGGGCTATCCTGTTGCCAATATGGTATTTGAACAAGCCGGCGCAAGGCTGGAATTGGTTCCCGTAGATGATTGCGGCATCGACCTCAACTTTGTGGAGTCTATCTGCAAAAAGAAAAAAGTACGAATGCTGTACGTAATTCCGCATCATCACCGGCCCACCACGGTTACGTTAAGTTCGGAACGGCGCATGCAGTTGCTGGAACTGGCAATGAAATACCGTTTCGCTATTTTGGAGGATGATTACGATTATGATTTTCGCTACACCAGCAGCCCGATTTTGCCGCTGGCCAGCGCAGACTATTACGGCAGTGTAATTTATGTAGGATCGTTTTGCAAAACGATAGCCCCGGGCATACGCATTGGTTTTGTGGTTGCACCTTCCAATTTAATTGATCAGCTTACCCAGCTGCGCAGGATGATCGACCGGCAGGGCGAACAATTGCTGGAAGAGGCAATGGCCAATCTTTTAAAAAACGGCGATATCGGCCGGCACCTTAAAAAGTCGAACAAGATTTATCACGAGCGTCGTGATGTGCTGTCCGGCATGCTGAATGAACAACTGGGTGATAAAGTCTCCTTCAAACTACCGGATGGCGGCTTTGCCATTTGGCTGAAATATGCAGATGGCATACACGCCGGTAAGGTAGCCGAAAAAGCAGCGGAAATGGGGCTTTCGGTGAGCGACGGCACAGGTTATTTTAATGATGACCATGGCCGGCATAGCTTTATACGATTGGGTTTTGCATCGTTGAATATAAAGGAAATGGAAGAAGGGGTTGGGATTTTGGGGAGGGCAATCAGGAAAGCTATATGAAAAGTCATTTTTCCAAATAATAAAACTGTTGCAATTTCTACTGGTTACATTTACAATATAACCCTCTATTATGGCAACTGTTGCATTAGGCAGCCGCGACGGCAAATGGATAATGGTTTCGTCCATTTTGGCGTCGTCCATGGCGTTTATTGACGGCACTGCGCTGAATGTGGTGCTGCCTTCGCTGCAAAAAAACCTGCATGCTACAGGTACCGACTTGTTTTGGATATTAAATGCCTACCTGCTGATGCTTGCTGCCTTGATCCTGATCGGCGGCTCGCTGGGCGACCAACTGGGGCGAAGGAAGATATTCATGACTGGTATTTTTATCTTTATTTTAGGGTCAGCTGCTTGTGGCTTTGCGCCGGACGTGACCTGGCTGATAATTTTCAGGGCGATACAGGGCACCGGCGGAGCTTTGATGATACCGGGCAGCTTGTCGCTGATATCATCTTCTATCCGGCCGCAGGAAAGAGGTAAGGCCATCGGCACATGGTCGATGTTTACCACGGTAGTTACCATGGGCGGCCCGGCGCTTGGTGGTGCATTTGGCGATGCGGGCTTGTGGCGGTATATCTTTTTCATCAATATCCCGCTGGGTCTGGCTGCACTAGCCATATTGGGGCGATGGGTAAAAGAAACCCGCGACGAAACCGGCGACCATAAGCTGGATTACCCTGGCGCTATAACCATCGCCTTAGGCCTTGCGCTGGTCACTTTTGGCTTTTTGCGTATACCCGCCGTCGGCTTTCATAGTGGACAAGTAATAGGCTCGCTTTTGGGCGGGGTGATCTTATTGATCTTGTTTATTGTGATCGAGAAAAAGAGCAGCCACCCGATGATGCCGCTGGAATTATTCAACAGTTCTACCTTTAGCGGGGCAAATTTGCTTACTTTTTTCCTTTACGCGGGCTTGGGCGCCGGTATGCTGTTTATGTCGTTAGATATGGTGCAAGTGCAGGGATACAGCCAGTTTAAGTCGGGATTAACGTTTTTGCCTTTTACTATTTTAATGGTTTCATTCGCGCGTTACGCCGGCAGTGTTGCCGATAAACACGGTCCCCGATTATTATTAATTATCGGGCCGGCCATCGCCGGGGCTGGCTTACTGATGTTATCGTTCATCAAACAAACCAATGGCCCATCCGATTATTGGACAAGTTTTTTCCCCGGTATAGTTATCTTCGGATTTGGCATGTCCTTAACGGTAGCCCCGCTAACCGCTGCGGTGATGGGTTCCGTCAGCGATCATTTTTCAGGCACAGCCTCGGGCGTAAATAATGCTGTTTCGCGAATTGCCGGGGTTTTTACCAACGCCGTTTTTGGCACTATGGCGGTGTTGTTTTTTAGTGGCGCCTTGCAGCGCCAAATCGCGCCATTACCGCTAAACCCAGCACAAAAACAGGCAGTTATGGCTCAGGCGGTTAATATGGGCGATGCTCACGTCCCCCAAAATATCGAACCAAAAGATAAAGCCGCTATTGTAAAGACCTACCATAACAGCTTTATCGCCATGTATTCCATCATCCTGAAAATATCCGCGGCGCTTGGGTTTGCGGGGGCGCTGATGGCGTTTATTTTTATTCGGGGGCGGGGTTCAAAATCGTAGGGGTTCACAATTGTGGTAGGGGTTCAAAATTTTGAACCCCTACGTCCTTTAATAACATCTTAAAAAAACCAAATACGGCCGCGAGCAAAATCAGCACCCAGATCACAAAATGCAGGTCGATGCCGGTGCGGAAAATGGTTTGTTTTTGAAATCCGCCGGTTAGATCCGTCCACCAAACGGAATAGTCAAATACGTCAAGAATAGCATGGCCAATTATTCCCGGGATGAGCGAACCGGTGCGGTAAGCCAAAATACCCAGCAATATACTTGCAAAAAAGATATGGGGCCAGATCGGCAGCGCCCACGAATGGCTGAGGTGAATGGCTGTGAAGACGAGGGACGTGACGATGATTGCCGTAGCCGGGCCGTATTTTTTTTCAAGCGGGGCCTGCATGTAGCCCCTGAACCCGGTTTCTTCGGCAACTGCGGCTGCGATGGAACTCATTGCGATAATGGCGAAGGCCCCCCACAATGGAAAGCTATCGAGTTGTTTATAATCCGCGGTAAACTTTGCGGCAGGGAAGTCAACCAGCCGGAACGTCACTACAAATGAGGCCTGCACGATGATGACAAAAAGCACAGCCGCTATGAGGCCCCATTTCCAGACCGATAACGACAGTTTGGTTAGCCGGAAACTTTCTTTGCGGGCGATCGATCCCTTGCCAGAGCTAAACCCGCCGCTGAAGAATTTCCAATACAACCATAGCACCGAGGTCATCGGTAGAATAGGCCACGCACCCGGGAGCGCTGCGAGCATTACGCTCCATAAAGAAACACCAACTGAGCTAACAAAGAAACCCGTTAGTATGGCACGCACTACTAACGGTGAACGGTTCCACAAGCCATTTACTGAATTTGAAATTTTTGTTTTCATGATCAATTTTTTTGATACAAAGGTGGCTGGTGGCGCAATACCGGTCGACCGGATACATAAAGTCGAACGCTTTTTATTTGGTTCGACTTTGTGTGACAAGAAGATCGGACGTTTATTTTTCCTGTTCCTTCCGGAATTCGGTGGGGGTAAGGCCGGTGTATTTTTTGAAAAGCGTATTGAACGACGATTTGGAGTTGAAGCCCACCTGGTACAAAACTTCTAACACCGTTAACTTTTTGTCCTTCGGGTTGGTGAGCAGGTTTTTAGCTTCGTCGATACGGTAACGATTAATAAAATCGAAGAAATTTTGTTGGCGGATGTCGTTTATGGCTTGCGACAAGGCCCGGGGTTTAATTGATAATTTGGCGGCGAGTTGGTCTAAAGTGAGTTCGGGCTCAAGGTAAGGCTTGTCGTTTTTCATGAACGCCAAAAGGATTTGCACGATCGCCTCTTTTTCGCTAGTTGTCATTTTTGAAGGCTGTTCAACGGGAGCGGACATATCACCAAAAGAAAAAAAGTAGGGCCGGCTCAAGGCCTTCATCATTACCTGCATCACAAACAGCAGCAGCAGAATTACCACGGCGTTAAAGGCAAGCAGGTAATATTTTGAAAATGCCGTTTGGGCCAGCAGGCCGTTGAGTGCGCTGATGATAATGATCAATATAAAAAATAGGATGGTTGAATACAGCCAGGAAACATCGGTGTTTTTAGGATTGGACAAATGCTGACCGGCCATTTTTTTATAAAGTGAGACGAGGCGTAATGATGCTATAGCGTAGCAAAGAAACTGCAGGAATATAAGGGTTGAAATATAAGAGATAGGGGCCGGTATCCGGTGTTGGGAAAGTCTAATCAACATGCGTTCCTGTGCTTCAAAAGGCTGGCTTTGATAATAAATTTCGGTGCCGCAGAAAATTAATACGAAGGGTAAAAAATGGATCAGTTTGTTTGCCGACAAAGAAAAGTTTTTATAAACGATCGATCGGGTATAAAAATAAAGCAGCGGGCCAAACAGCAATGGCAGGCAGCTGCCCAGCCCGGCACGAGCCGGATGTGAAAAATAAACGCCGGACTGCAAAAGAAATACGTCGAATAAATTTAGGGCGATGGCTAAAAAGAAAAGCCCGAGCAACCGGTTACTTAGCGGTTTGCCCTTTTGCTGGCTAAACAAATAAGCGCTGAGAAACAGCAGCTGAAATACAATTAAAACAAAAAGTACGTTGCCCAGGCTCATGATCGATTGGTTAGACCAATATAAAGATTCGGGTGGTATTTCAATGTATTATTTATGGGCATTCAGGTCAAACGCCCTGCACCTTTTTAGGCTGGTTTTGAAGCAGTGTGACACCGTCTCCTAAGTGTTTCGGCAGGTATTTAAAAGGGCGTGACGCTTTTTTGCCAGTTATTAGCTGTAAGTGTTCAAAAAAAGCCTCAAAACTGTCCACTTTTGAGCATTACTGAAATCGCAAATGGCTAAAAATCAGTGGTTTCATATGCTGTTTGTAGGCTGATCGTGTGCGAAAAATGAACACTTTAACACCTGTTTTAAATGCCATAAATTATGGAAAAAGGCGCAATTAACAGTAAACGCAATTTGCCTGGATGTACGTCATTACAGCTTCTTGTTATGCCGGATAAACTCGAGCAACTGCCCCCCGGCCAGCAAAAAGGCGCCGGTGCCATAAACCTCGTTACTTTGCGCGTTTACTTTATCAGGGCTGGCGCCGATGGGCTGCACATAACCCAGCATGCCATCTGGCTGCACCGAGGTGATCAATGCCAGCCAGGCTTTTTTGGCTACCGGCCAGTATTGAGCTTTATCAAGCAGTCCGTGATTCAGTCCCCATAAAATGGCGTAGCAGTAAAAGCCTGTACCGCTGGTTTCTTTAATGGGATAGCTTTCGGGGTCGAGCAGCGAGGCGTGCCAACTGCCGTCGGCTTGCTGTAACGAGGCAATTTTGGCCGTCATATCCTTATACAGCGTTTCGAACTTTTGCCGGTCGGCGTAATTGGCGGGCATATTATCCAATACTCTAACCAGCCCGGCTAAAACCCATCCGTTTCCCCTCGACCAAAATACTTTTTCGCCGTTTTTTTCTTTTTTATTCAGAAAGCTGCCGTCACGGGAGTATAGATGTGCTTGAGGATCGTACAGGTAATCGGTCGTTTTCCACCATAGCTTGGTGGCTTTATTTAAATATTGGGGGTCGCCGGTAGCGGTCGATAAATAGGCCAGCGCCGTAGGCCCCATAAACAAAGCATCGCACCAGGCCCATTCTCGGTTCTGGATGCTGTTCTTCCATTCCAATGATTCATCGAACGGCAGGTTGACAATACTATCCGCCAAATGCTGAAACGGCGCGATCATTTCCGGCCGTTTGTATTTCATATATAATAGCGACCAGGTTTGCCCGACGCAGTAATCATCCGCCATTAAGCGCACCGGACCCGTGGTCCAACCAACCTCATTGCCAATGGCTATTAGCGCCTTGTCGTACTTATCGTCCTTGCTTGTCCTGCTCAAATCAACCAGCCCGGTGTACAGGGCAGCGTTTGTCCAATCCTTTTTTTTGTGCGTAAAGCCTTTGGTTTGCCAGTATTGCAATTGCCAGTCGCCGACGCGTTTCATGATTTTGAGGACGGAATCGGTGTTAAAGGTGGTGTCTTTTTTTGAGATTGTTTTTGCAGACGCCATTGTTGAACTCATTAAAAGCATCAATAGCACACCAGCAGCGTTAATTTTTAGCTTAATACGCATCTTCATGTTTATTTGTATTTTCATGTAAATCCTCTAATCAGGAAACATGCCGTTTCCAATTACAAATTGCAATTTAGGGTATGATTAAGCATTAAGATAAATTTAAAATCGGGTCCTGGCGATTATCCCAAAAAAACAAAAGGTGGATCGAATCATCAGTGATGCGATAAAATAATGATGTTTGCTTGGTGATAAAAGCGATCCTTACATTCTGGTCGATCGACGAACTTTTAAACATAAAAGGATGGTCTGCTATTAATGAAACGACATCTTCGGCTTTTGATAAAAACTTATCTGCAGAATTAATTCCAAACTTGTTTTTGATAAAAGAATAAATCGATGCCAGGGTTTCCCGAGAACGGGGGGTGTAGAAGATGGACAAGCTCATAGCCCATTCAGCATATTTTTTATCCCGGTATACGGGAGTAAATTGCCTTCATTTGCTTGCTTTATTGATTCATTTACCCCTTTTACAACGTAGTCGGGATAGATTTCACTTTTATGCTCAAAATTTATTTTCATGGCTTTCATAATAGCCTTTAAAGCAGTTAGTTGTTCCTTGTTTTCCGGGTAAACGATCAGGGCTTCCATATAACAAATATAACAATTCCTTAGCGTGTCGCTAATTTCGCCACAAAAAATATACATTTAACTATGGAAAAAAACCAACCCGCCCGCCGCGATTTTATAAAGCTATCAGCTCTTGCCCTGGGCGGATTGTCACTCGCGCCGACTGCTGCAAATGCAACTAACGCCGATAAAAAACTCAACATCCTGTGTCTCGGCGCCCACCCCGGCGACCCTGAATTTGGCTGCGGCGGTACTATGGCGCGGTACAGCAACGCTGGGCATAGGGTTACCTTTCTATACCTTACCCGCGGCGAGGCCAGCGATCCAAAAAAAACTTATGCAGAGATGGCCGCACTACGGACGGCGGAGGCAGAAAAAGCATGCAGCATCGTAAATGCTATTCCGAAATTCGCAGGACAGATTGACGGCAACTCCGTGTTAAATAAAGAAGAGGCCGAAAAGATTGGCAAAATGATCCTGGCAGAAAAACCTGACCTGGTTTTCACCCAGTGGCCGGTTGATGGCCACCCCGACCACCAGGTTACCGGTTTGCTGGCGTTAACCGCCTGGGTAAGGGCCGGGCGCAGCTTTCATCTTTACTTTTACGAAGTGAATACCGGCGTTGAAACCATGGCTTTTGTGCCCACTGATTATGTGGACATTACCGCCTGGCGCGAAAAGAAAAAAGGGGCCATGTTTGCTCATAAAACGCAGGACCCGATTAATACCTATAATGACTATTTTAAACCGCTGGAGGAATTCAGGGGATTAGAGGCCGGTGTTAAAGCGGCCGAGGCGTTTATTCATTTTAAGCCGGGGGATGAGAAGGCGAAGATTGTAGGCTTATAATTCTGGAAGCAGCATTTCAGGCACTCTTTTTGCAATATCCTGTCATACATACCGATGGATCAGCTTAAAATTTTCGACGAAATCGAATTCGATAAAACTGCCCTGCACGGATTAATTGATTACAGGCCCGCGATGTTTAGTCAGATGGAAAGTAACCATCTATTAAAAAAACTAATTGCCGAAACGCCCTGGGAGCAAAGATCAGTACTGATGTATGGCAAGGAGGTATTAACACCCAGGCTGACTGCCTGGTTTGGTGATGAGGATATTGATTATTCTATTGGCGGTGATGGAAAACGACCACTGCGCTGGACTGACGATCTGCTGATGATCAAGGAGCGCGTTGACCGTTCGGCCGGAACCAGTTTCAATTCAGTTTTATTGAACTATTACCGCAACGGCAATGATTCGGTTAGCTGGCATGATGATATGGACGGAATTCCGGGCAGAAACCGAATCGTGGCGTCCGTAAGTTTCGGCGAAGTCAGGGCGTTCGATATCCGCAACAAGGCCGATCATAACCTAAAGTTTTCTATTCCGCTTGAAAATGGCTCATATTTATTGATGAAGGGAGATTTTCAACTCAACTGGCAGCACCGTATTGCCAAATCGACCAGGGCAATGAAGGAGCGGTTAAACTTCACTTTCAGGATTAGCAAGCAGCGCAGTTGATAATTGACTCGGATAAAGTCAGCTACCCTTTGCCCCTTTGGTCATCATCGCCACCATATCCCACATTGGTTCGGTAACCGCTTCCAGCCCGCTGAATTGACCAGCTCCTTGCAGCCATTCGCCGCCGTCGATTGTGATAGCTTCACCGTTGATATAGGCTGAAAAATCGGATACCAGGAAAGCAGCAAGGTTAGCCAGCTCCTGGTGAGCACCTACACGTTTTAAGGGTACCCGGTTTTGCGGATTGAATTTCTCTGCGAGATCGCCCGGCAGCAAACGGTCCCAGGCACCCTTGGTTGGGAACGGCCCGGGGGCAATGGCATTGCAACGGATGCCATGCCTGCCCCATTCAACAGCAAGGGAACGTGTCATTGCAAGCACGCCGCCTTTTGCACAAGCCGATGGGACCACATAGGCCGAACCTGTGAAAGCGTAAGTTGTGATGATATTGAGAATATTGCCGGGAATACCTTCCTTTATCCAGTATTTGCCAGCAGCCAGTGAACAATTTACCGATCCTTTCAACACGATATCGATCACCGATGAAAATGCGTTTGCCGAAAGCCGCTCGGTAGGCGAGATGAAATTCCCCGCGGCGTTATTCACCATAACATCCACCCGCCCGAAGGTTTCAATGGCGGAATGGAGCATTTTGTCAACCTCCTCGTAATTACGCACATCACAAGCTACTGCCAATACTTTGCCGCCGGTTTGGGTTTCCATTTCGGCAGCTGTTTTTTGTAAAACATCCAGTTTGCGGCTGCTGATCACCAGATTGGCGCCCAGTTGTAAAAAATAGGTGCCCATGGCTTTACCCAAACCTGTACCGCCGCCGGTAATGATGATGGTTTTGCCTTTTAATGCGTCCTCCCTTAACATACCGTTAAGGGCAGCAGCGGGCGGGGTAACCGGGGAAGTGGCCATATTAATTAAGCTTTTTTAGCTGGAGGATTTTTTAAGTTGTAGATAATATATTGCAAAGTCTGCCGCGTTTCCGGGGCCCACCATTGTTTCAGCATCACATCAAGGCTGGCGCTTTTATTGGCATTTAATTTTATGATCAATTCTCCGCGAAGGTTTAGTTTGCTTTGGCTCCAGGTTGCCGCGTTAAGCTTCATATAGGCGCGCAACTTCCGTTCTGCGGCTGCCATAACTTCTTCGGGCTCGCACACCTCATCCACCAGCCCATCGCGCAAAGCTTCGTCAACTGATAACAATTTGCCTTCGAGCAGGTACTGATATGCTTTCCGTTTGCCGATCCAAAACGCGTAATTTTCGCAGATGGTCTCAGGCACAATGATCCCTACAGGTATCTCGTTTAAGCCGATAATGAATTTGCCCTGCGCCATTACCCGGTAGTCGCAGCAAATCGCCAACACGCATCCGCCCGCAGGGCTATGCCCGCTGATGGCAGCCACCAAGGGTTTTTTAAAACTGAAAAGGGCGGTTTGCAATTGGAGCAGATCAACCCAAAACTGCCTGATCTTTTGCTCGTCATAGTCGTAAACTTCAATCAGGTCGACACCTGACGAAAAGAAATTCTCTTTGCCGGTCAGGATCACACCTGCCACTTCGTCGTTTTCTTCCAGGTTTTTTATGGTTTGGATGAGTTCGGCAATCATCTCCAGGTTGATCGGGTTTGAGCGCCCACGGTCGAGCGTTATCACGGCTACCCTATCATTGACGGCAAGCTGCAGGGTGTTCATACTTGTACTGGGTTTACTTTATTGGTTTCGGCGTATATCTGTTCAATCTCGCTGCTATATTTTTCAAGGATCACGCGGCGTTTCATTTTGCCGGTTGGGGTCAGCTCGCCACCGTCGATCGACCACTCGGCTGGCAGCAAGGCGATCTTTTTAACCTGTTCCACGTGATTAAATTCCGGATTGTATTTATCCACGATGGATTGGTACAACTCCATCACTGTTGGGTTTTTAACGATTTCCTCAATGGAGGTGCCTGGAATTTTGTGCAAAGCGCACCACGATTTTAAGTTGACAAACGACGGCACGATCAGTGCCGCAGTAAATTTATGGTTGGCGCCAATCACCATCATCTGCTCAATAAAGCGATTTTCCTTCATCCGGTTCTCGATAGGGAGCGGGGCAACGTATTTTCCGCCGGATGTTTTAAAAATCTCTTTAATACGGTCGGTTATCTTCAGGAAGATGCCGTCGAAAGTGCCCACATCCCCCGTATGGAACCAACCGTCGGTGATTACTTCGGCTGTTAATTCCGGCTGTTTGTAGTACCCGGCCATAATATTGGGGCCTTTGCATAGTATTTCGCCATCGGCGGCAATTTTCACCTGTACGCCATCGATCAGGGGGCCAACGGTACCAAAGCGCCGATGGGTAACATCAAACTGGTTAACCGCCACCACCGGCGAAGTTTCGGTAAGCCCGTATCCTTCGGCCACGTTTACCCCGGCGGCAGTGAAAATTCGCTCGAGCCGCACCGGCGTTGCCGAGCTGCCCAGCAAAACCAATTGTACATTACCGCCCAACGCTTCGCGCCATTTTTTAAATACCAGTTTATCGGCGATGGCCAGCTGGATGTTATACCATGCACTCCTGTCATGCAGCTCGAAATGTTCCGCAACCTTTATAGACCAAAAGAATATCGCCCTTTTTATACCTGTCAGGCTTTGCCCGGTCATCATAATTCGTTCAAACACTTTTTCGAATAGGCGTGGTACCGAAGTAAAGATGGATGGCCTCACATCTTTTAAATCAGCGCCTATGGTATCCATATTTTCCGCATAATGAATGGTATAGCCGTCAAAAAGGTAGATGTAGCTTACCATTTTTTCGAAAATATGGTTTAGCGGCAAAAAGCTCAATGCGCGTTTTTCCGTAAATTGTACCTGGTTTAAAAGTTTTGTACAGGTTTGTACATTGCTGACGATGTTTTTGTGCGTTAACATTACGCCCTTAGGGCGCCCGGTAGTGCCCGAGGTGTAAATGATGGTTGAAATGCTGTCTTCAGTTGTTTGATCACATATCGCACGGATTTTTTCCTGATCTACCTCATCGAACGATTTCATCAGCGTTTCCCAGTTCACGCCCCCGTTTACATCATCAAACGTGAACACCTTTTTTAAATCAGGCAACTCCGGAAGGATCGCGGTTACCTTGTCATATAAATCTTTTGTGCCAACAAATAAGTACTTAACTTCAGCTTCGCGTAGTATTTCCTGCAATTCCTTAGACCCGGTATTGGGATAGAGCGGCACCAGGATGGCACCAGTCAGTTGTACCGCAAGGTCCGTCATCAGCCATTCCGGCCGGCCGGCGCTGATTAAGCCGATTTTGTCACGCCCTTCGGTTGACCAATCATTCGCGCTTACGCCCATCTCCAGCAATGCTTTTGCGAGGCGGTGTATCATTTGATGCGCCTGCTGCGTGCTGTAATGAACCCATGCCCCGTTTATCTTACCATTTAACAGGTTTGGAACGGGTGATTGAGCCTGAATTTCGATACAATCAAATAATCTTGTGTTCATTAGTTCATTAGTTCATTAGTTCATTGGTGTCTGGTGGGTTAGTCCTGTCGACAAGTTGGATAACAAATGTTGCCAACGCGCTACAAATGAACTAATGAACCAGTGAACCAATAAACCAATCAGAAACAATATTTATTTTCGTCGATCAGTTTTGCAGCTATCCTTCTGCGGGCGGCGGTTGGGTTGATCGCTTCTGTTTTGGTGAAGCGTTTCAAGCCCACCATCATCATTCTCGCCTCATCACCTTCAACAAAGGAGTTTAACGCTTCCTTTCCAGCCTTGAAAATTTTATCGGCGGCGTCGCGGATATAAACCTGCATCATGTCCTTATGCTCACTCACTTTGTCTTCGCCGCGCTGGCCTGCAAGTTTTTCAACCCGCAGCAGTACCGATTCACTCACATAGGTCTCTATCAGCATATCTGCAATGTACATTAATATTTCCTGTTCCTTTGCAAGGCTCATCATCAGTTTTTGCACTGCCGAACCGGCTACCATCAGGACTGCTTTTTTAAAGTTGCTGATATATTTCTTTTCTGTGGTGAAAAAATCTTCTTCGGTTATGCCAAAATCCGGGATGCTCATTAATTCCGATGCCACTTTCTGAGCAGGGCCCATCAGGTCGAGTTCGCCCTTCATGGCGCGTTTGAGCATCATATCGACGGTTAGCATCCGGTTAATTTCGTTGGTCCCTTCAAATATGCGGTTGATGCGGCTGTCGCGATAGGCGCGCTCCATGGGCGCATCGGCACTGTAGCCCATGCCACCATATATCTGTACGCCCTCGTCCACCACGTAATCCAGCATTTCGGAAGCATGCACCTTAATGATAGCAGCTTCTATCGCAAATTGCTCTGTTCCCTTTAGTTTTGCTTTTCCGGAATCCATGCCGCCTTCGATCAGGCTATGCGTAGCATCTTCGATGTTTTGGCTGGCGCGATAGGTGGCCGCTTCGCAGGCATACAAGCGGGTGGCCTGTTCAGCCAGCTTATACCGGATAGCGCCGTATTTTGCGATAGGCCTGCCAAATTGCTCGCGCTCGTTGGCATACTTAACCGCGTTGGTGACAACAGCCTTTGCACCACCCAGTGCAGCACCGCCTAATTTGATACGGCCCAGGTTAAGAATATTTACAGCGATCTTGAAACCGTTTTGGCGCTCCGACAGCAAATTCTCAACCGGTACCGGGCAGTCGTTAAAAAACACCTGGCGGGTCGAGCTTCCTTTGATACCCATTTTGTGTTCTTCGGGGTTTAGAGTAATGCCGCCAAAGCTTTTTTCCACGATAAAAGCACTCAGGTTTTCGTCGTTATCGATCTTGGCAAAAACGGTATAGATATCGGCAAAACCGCCATTAGTGATCCACATTTTTTGCCCGTTCAAAAGATAATGTTTGCCGTCAGCCGACAAGGTCGCTTTGGTTTTACCCGAGTTTGCATCCGAGCCTGAACCAGGTTCAGTTAAACAGTAGGCGCCCTTCCATTCGCCGGTGGTAAGTTTCGGAATATATTTATTTTTTTGTTCCTCGTTGCCATAGTACAGGATGGGAAGCGTGCCAATACCGGTATGCGCCATCGCAGCTACCGAAAAAGATGCCCCGGGCCCGGTTTTTTCGCTGACCAGCATCGATGTGGTAAAATCCTTGCCAAAGCCGCCATATTCCTCAGGGATAGATACCCCCAGCATGCCCAATTCGCCGGCTTCATCCATCAATTTTACCATCAGGCCTTCTTCCTGCGCGTCGATACGGTCCATTATCGGAACCACCTTCTGGTTGATAAAGTCCTCGCAGGTTTGGGCGATCATCAGCTGTTCTTCGTCCCAGTTTTCTGGTATAAAAACGTCTTCAGCATTGGTATCTTTTATCAAAAATTCTCCGCCTTTTAAATGCGTCTGTTCTGCTACTGTACTCATGACTATTGGATTTAATGTTTTTGTTCTTTTATTTACTGTAGCTGGGTTTTAGACCGGCCGCTATGGTAAAATCCGCTGTATTTTGTTCTGTCTTACTTAACTTGTTTTTGCCGAACGGTCACTTGCAGCTTCTTTCGGACTTCCGGACTTTTCTGACTTTCCGGACTAATCTATAATAATTCAAATATCCCCGCCGCGCCTTGTCCCGTTCCCACACACATGGTCACCATACCATATTTGCTCTTCCGCTGTTTCAACTCATCGAAGAGCTGGACAGATAGTTTCGCGCCGGTACATCCCAGCGGGTGGCCCAGCGCAATAGCGCCGCCGTTCACATTCAATATTTCGGTATTTAAGCTCAGCGTTTTGATAATTGCCAGCGATTGGGATGCAAAGGCCTCATTCAGCTCGATCAGCTCAATTTCCTGCTGCTTCATCCCCGCCATTTTCAAAACTTTTGGTATGGCTTCAATCGGGCCAATGCCCATGATTCGCGGCGGCACCCCGGCTACTGCATAATTTACAAGCCGGGCAATCGGGGTAAGGTTATTTGCCTTTAAAAACCGCTCGCTCACCACCATTACAAATGCTGCGCCGTCGCTGGTTTGTGAGGAATTTCCTGCGGTCACCATTCCCTTTGCGTCAAATACAGGTTTTAGTTTGGCCAATGCATCCATGGAGGTATCGGCTCGTGGCCCTTCGTCTGTATCCACTATAAAATCTCTCTTTTTCTTTTTGCCGTTTTCGTCAAGATAGGTTTCAGTGACGCTTACAGGGGTGATCTGGTTTGCAAATCTTCCTTCTTTTATAGCGCTGATCGCTTTTTGGTGCGACTTAAAAGCAAACTCATCCTGCTCATCCCGCCCAACTTTGTATTCTTTAGCCACCGCTTCCGCAGTAAGGCCCATGCCCCAGTAATAATCGGGATGGGTTAGTGCAACATCGGCGTTCGGCGCTATTTTCCAACCGCCCATCGGCAGCAGGCTCATGCTTTCCACCCCGCCGGCAATAATACAGTCGGCTATGCCGCTATGTATTTTTGCTGACGCGATAGCAATGGTCTCCAGGCCCGAGGCACAATACCGGTTAACGGTCATTCCCGGCACCTTGTCGGTATCCAGCGCCATCAGGGAAATGAGGCGGCCAACGTTCAAGCCTTGTTCAGCCTCAGGCGTGGCATTACCCACGATAACATCGTCTATCTGCTCTTTATCCACGTTAGGCACTGTTGCCAACAAGCTTTTGATCACGTCTGCTGCCAGGGTATCCGGCCGCGTGAAACGAAATCCGCCCCGGCTGGCTTTACCTACTGCACTGCGTCGTGCCGCTACTATGTATGCGTTCATTTGTTAGTTTTTGAGTGATTAGAGATTAGAGACTGGAGATTAGTTTTCCTAACCTCTGGTCTCTAATCTCCAACCACTAGTTCCTCAATGTTTTTCCTCCTGTTAAGATCGACTGGATCCTTTCCAGTGTCTTTTTTTCCGCGCAAAGCGATAAAAATGCCTCACGCTCTATCCCAAGTAAATACTCTTCGCTCACCAGCGTCGGCTGTGATAAGTCGCCGCCGGCCAGTACGTAAGCCAGTTTTTGCGAAATTTTAGCATCATGTTCGCTGATGTAATTGCCGCTTAACATGGAGTTTGCACCCACGTAAGCCAGCCCCAGCGCTTGCTTACCCAAAACGCGGATATCTTTGCGGGGAACGGGTTGCGAATAGCCTTCCTGCGCCAGTAACAGGCATTGTTCTTTTGCATCGGCCAATAACCTGTTTCTCGAAACCACCACCATATCGCGGCCTTTTTTCAGGTAACCCAATTCAAATGCTTCGTAAGCGGATGTTGACACTTTTGCCTGGCCAATGGTTAAAAATCGGTCGCGGAAATTATTCAACTCGATGTCGCCATCCTGCAATTCATCCGATAAGCGTAAGGCAAATTCTTTGGAACCGCCGCCACCTGGGATCAGGCCTACGCCAAATTCCACCAGGCCCATGTACAATTCAGCATGGGCAACTACTTTATCGGCATGCAGGCAAAGTTCACAGCCGCCGCCAAGGGCCATCTGGTGCGGCGCAGCAACTACCGGGATTGATGAGTACCGAATCCGCATCATCGTGTCCTGGAAGGCCTTGATCACCATGTTCAGTTCATCAAACTCCTGCTCAACCGCCATCATAAATATCAGGCCCACATTGGCGCCAGCGCTGAAGTTGGCGCCCTCGTTGGAGATCACAAGTCCTTTGTATTCTTTTTCGGCAAGGGTGATGGCCTTGTTAATACCTTCGATCACCTCGCTGCCAATGGTATTCATTTTGGTATGAAACTCGAGGTTGATGATACCGTCGCCAATATCTGTTATCGTAGTGCCGCTGTTTTTCCACACGGTATGGGATGCACGAATATTGTCCAGCAATATAAAACCTTCGGTACCGGGAATTACTTTATAGGTTTTCGACGGGATATCATAATAAAGCTTTTTGCCATCGTCAATCTTGTAAAATGAACCAGCGCCCGAGGCCAGCATATCATAAACCCATTGTGCGGGCTTATTCCCGGCTGCTTCCATAGCTTTTACAGTATCAGCAACGCCAAGGGCATCCCATTTTTCAAACGGCCCCATTTCCCAGCCAAATCCGGCATTCATGGCGGCATCAATTTTATACAACTCGTCAGAGATCTCCGGTATGCGGTTGCTGGAGTAGGCAAACAAGGGATAAAAAGTGCCGCGGTAAAACTCGCCGGCTTTATCCTTGCCTGCAACCAGCACTTTTAGCCTGTCTTTCAGGTTGTCGATCGCTTTGGTAGTTTCCAGCGTGGCAAACTTCACTTTTTGCGATGGCTTATATTCCAGCGTTTTCAGGTCGAGTGCGTAGAACTGGTTCTGCCCGTCAACCTTTTCTTTTTTATAAAAACCCTGCCCGGTTTTGCTGCCCAGCCAGTTGTTTTTTACCATGGCGGTTACAAATTCGGGTATGGCAAATAAAGCATTCGCTTCATCATCCGGTGCATTTTGCTTCAGGCCATTGGCCACATGCACCATCGTATCCAAACCTACCACATCATTGGTGCGGAAAGTTGCCGATTTGGGATGACCGATCACCGGTCCGGTCAGCTTATCTACTTCCTCCACCGTTAAACCGGTTTTATCTACATAATGCAGCAGCGACATAATGCTGAATACGCCAATGCGGTTACCTATAAAGCCGGGCTTATCTTTAGCTAATACGGTGGTTTTACCCAGGAATTTCTCGCCGTACTCCATCAAAAAGCTGCTCACTTCAGCAAGTGTGTCATCAGTTGGAATAATCTCCAGCAATTTCAGGTACCGGGGCGGGTTAAAAAAGTGGCTGCCGCAAAAGTGTTTTTTAAAATCTTCGCTGCGCCCCTCAGCCATCAGATGGATAGGAATGCCTGACGTGTTGGAAGTAATGAGCGTTCCCGCCTTGCGAAATTTTTCTGCTTTTTCAAAAACCTGTTGTTTGATATCCAGCCGCTCAACCACAACTTCTATCACCCAGTCGCATTCGGCGATCTTCGGCATGTCGTCGTCAAAATTGCCGGTGGTAATGCGTGTAGCAAATTTTTTAAGGTAGATAGGAGAGGGGTTTGACTTCAGCGCGAAATCCAGCGCATCGTTAACGATCTTATTTCTTGCTTTTTTATCAGCTGCAGGGGCATCTTTTGGTACAATATCCAGCAGCAGCACCTGCACGCCAATATTGGCGAAATGACAGGCGATCCTGCTGCCCATCACCCCCGAACCTAATACCGCAACTTTTTTTATAACTCTTTTAGATGTCATACTTCTTTCTTGTATTCAGTTGAAAATTTAACCAATAAGTGCACAAAGGTTTCACAATGACCACTAACACATATTATTTAATAATTCACTATTATCGCTTGCATTTCTTTGTGGCCCTTTGTGCTCTTTCTTTGTGTTCTTTGTGGTAAAACTATCCGCCAGGTTTATTCCGCCCGCGACCATACTGTTGTGCGGCCAAAAAGCGATATTCCAATGTATCCCCGTATATCCAGCGTATTGCCCTTATAGGTTATTTTACAGCTATAGGTTTTGCCGTTGTTAGGGTCGTAAATGGTGCCGTCGTCATATTTTTCTTCGCCGTCCTTCACAAAGCCGTTCAACACAGGCAAGCCCAGGCGCGGACGGGTTCGCAATTTAGGGTCCTCGTTCAACTCGTCTACTTTGGGTTTGCCATTTTTTAAGGGCTCCTTTAACCAAACTACCTTGCCATAAAATTTGCCGTCGCTGTTACGGGTGATCTGTATTTTGGCGCTTTTGATATCGTTATACCAAAGACCTTCGAGCCTGTCGGGTTTTGCTTGTGCCCTTGCTGAAGTGCTGAACAAAAACAAGCCGAGCACGATAGATGCCAGGCGAAGCGATATTATTTTAAATTTCCCCATTTCCAGATTACTTTAGATAAACCAACAGGCACGGCCATATCACACAGATGTGGGCATGCACCTATTTTATTAATTAATTGTAGCTTAAAGATTTGTATTGGTTATTACTTTAGCAAATATCTTGATTTGCGAAGGATTTTATAGGGCTATTGCACGGAAACATTTGTCAAAATTTCGGCAAATAAATTTTGCGGGTCCCTGGCATTCCGATTTTTACCAAATTTTCGGCCTTTTTATGTATTTTGTCCTTCGGCCGCGTTTGCCGCACAATTACATGCAGAGTTTAAAAAGAAAGCCGTATTCCAAATACCTGAGGGCGCTGATCGAGGTGGCCTTTATTATGTTTTTGTTTTATGCAAACTTGTTAATGGGCGAGTATGACCGTAACGGAGCTGCCCGGCAAAAAGGTTTTATGTGGGCATTGCGTGATGCGATTACACCTGAAAACTTTTTGATCGGGATCACCGCTGCAATGATCGGTTACCTTGTATTTGAGTTTTTGAGAAGGAAGATCTGAAAGAAACGGTTCAATTCGAACGCCTGTTGCGTTCGCAACAAGTGAAACAGTGCGAAACAAAGCGAAACAGCGGTGATTGTCAGTAATTTAGGTACTGACAAAATTTTGTCACCGACAAGCCCCTGTCACCATTTTTGCCTGTTAGCACGACCTTTCAAGCCGGTTTTTTTGCGCGGCTGGTAATTGCGGCAACTATCGGTGGAATGATCGAGATCAAAATGATCACTACACCTACCAAAGCAAAATGATCCTTAAAGAAAGGCACATTGCCCAGGAAAAATCCGGCGAACAGGAATACAATGATCCACGCCGTTCCGCCGATCAAATTATAAAGACTGTATTTCAGGAACGACATTTTACTCACCCCTGCCACAAACGGCGCTATGGTGCGGATAATGGGCATAAACCGGCTCAATATCACCGCTATGGCGCCGTGCTTTTCAAAAAAAGCATGCGTGCGCAGGTAATAATCCAACTTGAGTACCTTGTTTTCCTCTTTGAACACTTTGGGGCCCAGGTAACCGCCGATCACAAAATTGACCGTGTTGCCGGTAAACGCGGCAACGATTAAAATTAAGGCCAGCAAATAAATATTCAAACCGGTACCGCCTTCCGCGATCAATGCTCCCGCCGCAAACAATAGCGAATCGCCGGGTAAAAAGGGCGTGACTACAAAGCCGGTCTCCGCAAAAATGATGGCGAATAATATCAGGTAAGTTAAAGCGTGGTACTGGCTGATAATTGCGGAAAGGTGTTTATCGATGTGAACGATAAAATCGATCAGGCTTTTTATGAATTCCAAGGCGTATTATTTTCGCCAAAAATAGGAAATTAGTTGGAAAGGTTGTGGTAAGTTGGCGAAGTTGTAATGAGTTGTAAAGGTTGTAACAAGTAAGGGGTGGTAATAAGTCGGAAAGGTAATATGCCAAAAATGCTCTTTACAACTACTGCAGGTTACCACAACCGGTACAATTTTCCAAAAAACTATTTTTTTAGCGGGTTAGCAGTTACCTGCGATGCAAATCCGGCGGAATCAGCCCTTGAGGTATAGCCGTAAGAGTAAAGTGTATACAGTTTGCCGTTCTGTATCGTAACAGGGTTCAATTCACTTAAAATAGTGCTGGTACCGGTGGCATCAATTTGAATATCGTAATTGCCGGCCGGCAGGCTGATATAACCCGACACCTGCTTATACACCATCGATGAAAAAGCTTTCGTTCCGTTTGCGTATACATCCAGGCCACCCAAAGCCGTGGGTGAAACATTTACAAATCGCAGGCCGCCCCGGCCGGCGGGAGGAGATGCTGCAGTATCAACCGTGGTAAGCGTATCCACTGAACCATCTGCAAGTGTGCCGGTGAGGTATAGCGTGTAAATTGCGCCCGGCTGCAATACGCGGTCGCTGTGAAGTAACGTGAACCCGGTGTTGTGTGCCGATCGTATCTGGTAGGGTGTATCGGTTGACGGGATATAGAAATAGCCCTGGTCTACTCCGTATATGTAGGGATTTGTGTTTACCTGCCTGAAGTCGATGAACAGGTCAACCGGCAGCAGGTCGGGGCTCAGGTTGATCACATGGTACCGGATGTTTAACAATTGCGGGCTGCCGGTGGTGGCTTTTCCGCAGGAGGATAGCGAAGTACACAACCATCCACCGCCTAGTAAACAGAGCACCCAAATCAATAAATATCTTTTTGCCACAATCATTTAAAAAATCCTAATTAAAGGTTTATAGCTACTGCCACGTTAAAACGGGCGGTCCCTTTTCCTTTTAACAACCCTTTTGAAAATAAAGTATACGCATGCTGCTGCTGGAACGTGATAGTGGTATCGACACTTGCGGTCGACGATCCGGCCACGAAGACTTTAACCTCTTTAGGCCCGCTGCCGTACAGCAAAAATGCAGATGACGATTGAAATGCGCAATTCGTATAGGAAGCAGAATCCACTTTGACATCCACCGAACCGGCATCCGGCGAAGCATTTACAAATCTTAGTTTAAAATTCGCGGTAGTATCAATGCCTGCCGTAGTCAGGAAATCAACTGTATTGAATGCGCTTGCGGCGGTTTCGCCGGTAACATACAACGAATAGTTTGTACTGTCCTGCAGCTTCATCGGGTAACTAAACAAAACATTAAAAGCGCCTGACTTTTTAAATTGCACGTTTTCGGTGCCTGCGGGTATAGGCGGGTAAAACGATTGCCCGCCCGGAAACAAACTGGAACTGTTGTTTTGCCTCGTACCGTTCAAATAATAGTTCAGTGTATCGGCGGAGGCGTTTACTACATTCAGGTATGCCGGGGTGACTTTCGGGAAAACGTTATCATTGTTTTTGCACGATTCAATGATTGCAATGGCTGCAAAAATTAATAATATGTAGAAACCCTTATTCATGTACGACTATTATAACTGCCTGTAACGTTTTTTGTTATCAGGTTCAATAAAAAAGTCCGGTTTTCCGCCGGACTTTGTTTAGAGATCAGAGGCTGGTGAACAGAGATTAGTTTGTGCAGATCTGAATAACGAGCCTAATCCCTGATCACTAACCTATAATCTCCACCTTATGCGTAGCTGTTCAGCATTACCGGCATTACCAGCATCAGTACGTCTTCGTTCTCATCGCCACCCTGCGGCAGTAATAGCCCGGCACGGTTTGGAGTCGACATTTCCAGTGATACTTCTTCGCAGCTTAAATTTTTCAGCATTTCGATCAAAAACCGGGCGTTAAAGCCAATTTCCATATCCTCGCCTTCATACTGGCAGCTTAAACGCTCATGTGCTTCGTTGGCGAAGTCAATATCTTCTGACGAGATGTTCAATTCGCTGCCGTTGATCTTTAGCCTTACCTGGTGGGTGGTTTTGTTGGCATAAATAGCCACGCGGCTAAGCGAACCGAGGAATGCCTGGCGATCAATGCTCAGCTTGTTCGGGTTGTTGAGGGGGATAACTGCCTCGTAATCCGGGTAGCGCTCGTCGATCAGACGGCACACCAGGTTAATATTTCCAAATTTAAAAAATGCGCTGGTGGTGTTATACTCAACCGAAACATTCACATCATCAGATGGCAGCGACGATTTTAACAAAGTCAGCGCCTTCTTAGGTAAAATGAATGATGTTGTACTTGCAGCCTTTGCATCCTTGCGGCGGTATCGTACCAATTTATGAGCATCGGTGGCTACAAACGTTAGGCTTGTGGTAGTTAACTGACAGTAAACACCTGTCATTGCCGGGCGTAACTCGTCGTTACTTACTGCAAATATGGTTTTATTGATGGCCTCGCCCAAAACCGAAGCGGGGAGGTTAACCGAAGAGGCATTGTCCACTACTGGTATCCTCGGAAAATCTTCACCGTTCTCACCGCTCAGCTTGTACTTGCCATCGCCTGCGTTAATTTCAATGGCGAATGTTTTATCGTCAACCGAAAATGCGATCGGCTGCTCGGGCAGCGACTTTAAAGTCTCTAATAATATCCGTGAAGGTATAGCGATCCGGCCGTTCTCTTTCGACTCGACAGCAAGCGAGGTGGTCATGCTGGTTTGTAGGTCGGTAGCCGAAATGGTTAAGTTTCCATCTTTTATCTCGAACAAAAAGTTCTCCAGTATCGGCAATACAGTGCTGTTACTCAGCGCGCCGCTAACCGCCTGTAGTTGCTTTAGTAAGGTTGATGTAGAAACAATAAATCTCATATAGTTAGAATTAATCAATCAAAAGTATAAAATTTAATATGCATACTTCCGCTTGCGAATATAATGTTGAAAAATAGCAAATGTTAACAATAAAGCCAAAGGCAGTATATTATTGAATAGTTGCCAGTATAATTTTTCGCTGCGTATGCGGGTGGTATCAAGCAGCCTGATCTTTACCTCTTTGGTGCGCAAACCGATCAGGCCCGAGTCGTCTGTCATATAGTCAGCAATATTGAGCAGCAGGTTCTTGTTGCCGAAATCCTGGCGCATATAATGGTCGTAACCCAGCGGGAGAGCCTGTCCGTTGGCATCGATATCGTTCTTGAAAAAATCACCGTCACCCATCACGATCATCTTTGTCGGCACGCTTTGCGGTATTGCCTGCACCTTCCCTTTGAGGCTGTCGGGAACCGCACGATTAAGGAAATCCGACATGAATTTGCCTTCCAGCAACACGGCTGCAATCTTTTCCGGGCCATTAAAGTCTTTTCCGGTTGGCTGTTGCTCAATTGCTTGCAGGGAAATAATGTGCGGCGCGTTCAGCGTTTTACTATTGGCCGATGAACTGAGCAGAACCGTTTTCTTTACATTCTTTATCGCAAGGGTATCTATACTGCTTGTAAACTCGCCCTTTATAGCATCCAGGTTTTTTACAACAGCATGCTTTGAAGCGGGTATAAACAGCGGATAATACGGCCATGGCACCATTTGTATCTGCGGCTGCCCGCCAACCTCTCCGGTGGTAACCGGTATCTGGGCGAAGTTCAAATCAGCGATCAGATCGTAGTTTATGCGCACGCCATAAGTGAATAACTGATCATTCAGGTTTAATTGCTTGGGGAACGACATTCCCTCGCCTCCGTGGTTCCGTAAGCTGTCCATTTCAGCGTTTACCTGGTCAACAGCCCAAAGTATCCGTCCGCCTCGCATCAGGTATTGGTCTACCTTAAATTTCTCGAGTTCGGTAAAAGGTGCATCGGGCTTGTCTATTACCAGCAACTTTACCTTCATTAGCACGTCGAAAGGGATTTTCTTCAAGTCAATCCGCCCCACTTGGTATCCGTCTGAAAGTGACTTCATGGCGTCCGCTAACTGAAGATCCGAAAGCTCGTGATCGCCTTCAGCAAATCCAATAATGGGTTTTCCCCCGCTGGTGACCTTTTTTATCGCCGATGAAAACGCATATTCAAGATTCTGAATGGAGTTATTGTATATATCTTCATCCGATAGTCCTACTCTGCTTTGTAGCAGGTTTACCGCGATAAATTCCCCGCCGTAGCTGACCAGCGCGTCGGGAAACACCAGCATCCGTGTAACACCATTGTCTGTTTTAACGCTTGTCGGCTCCACTGTTATCCCCTTTTTTTGAAGGGCATCAAAAGCTGCATCACGGCTGGAATCAGGCAGGGACTGGATATAGGCCATTGGGTCTACAAATTCAAATTGAAGTTGACCGTGGCTGTAAGCCTGCAGGTCCGTCAGCATATCTTTGGTAGCCCGCTGCAGCCGTTTCATCTGGCTTGTGAAATTTTCGCCCTTAAAGTAAACTACAACCCGCACCGGCGCGTCAATCGAGTTCATTATCTTCTGGCTGATATTTGATATGGTATATCGTTTTTCCCTTGTAAAGTCTATTCGTGTAAAAGTTAAGGCCGATATAATACCGACTACCATCAATAACCCCAAAACGGTAGCACAAAACCGGGCGTCGTTGCCTTTCAGGCTCTTTTGGCGCTGCCGAATGAGCACAAAAAGCGTCGCACAAATAAATAAGCCCGTAACTACAATGAAGTAACACAGGTCCCGTGTATCTAGTACGCCACGGCTCAGGGATGCGTAGTGCACGCTGATTCCCCAGTTTTCTAAACTTAAATTCTGAAGGAATACCAACTTATCAGTAGAATCGGCCAGCAGACTGACCTGGTCGAAACCGATGAATATGAAAAAGCAAAGAAATACAGCTATTATAAATGAAATGATTTGATTTTTGGTGATGGCCGAGGCCAATAAACCTATTGAACAAAAGCAAGCGCCGAGCAGGAATAAACCGATATACGACCCGATAACACCGCCGGTATCGATATTGCCTTTGGGCGCGCCCAGTATATAAATAGTGATGTAATAGACCAGCGTCGGCAGTAAAGCAAAAAACACGATGACCAGGCAGGCCAGGTATTTGCCCAATACGATTTGCCAGTCGGTGAGCGGTCGCGTCAGCAATGTTTCCATTGTTCCCTCTTTTCGCTCTTCAGCTATTGAACGCATCGTGATCGCCGGGATCAAAAAAAGAAAGAGATACGGGGCAATGGTAAAAAGACTGTCGAGGCCGGCATATCCATAGTCGAAAATATTAGAGCCTGGCAGTATTTTGAACTCAGGAAACACCCATAAAAAAAGACCAAGTGCCAGTAAAAATACGCCGATGGTGACATAAGCGACCAGTGAGCTGAGGTACGAAATGATTTCTTTTTTGAGGATACTGAACACGGGTATTGGTTATGATTGATTTACTGCCTGCAAAGGTAATTGGTTAAACGCAGCAAAGCCGATATAATTTTCCATACCGATGGATATTTGAGTTGTGTTTGTTAAATCCCAAACCGATACGCTACACGGATGGCCGCCTGGCCCATACTGTTGGTGCTTTCAACCCTGCTTTCATACCTGAAGCCAATATCAATGGTTGACTTATGTTTATACACCGGAGCCGAAAAACCGATCACCGGTGAATAGATTAACGCTGTTTTGGAGGAAGAATAATTGCCGCTGAGGTTGGAGGAAAAACCCACATCGCCTTCGGCATACCCTATGCGGCTAAAATAATAGCGACCGCCAACTTCAACCGGCACATAAAACGAAGTTTTATAAATACCTGCATAATTAAACTTGGTTAAATATATGCTGTAACCGGTAGTTACCGCGATGCTAAATTTCGACGCTGATACCGGCAGCTCAAGTTTGGCAGATCCACCCAGCACAGAGCCGTATGCAGAACTGGCCTGCCCTGTAGGAAAACCAAACTCGCCGCCAAAGCTCAGGTGTGGCCCCGGACCGGTTTGCGCAAAACAACCCGTTATCCCGGCGAATACAAACGCTGTAAAAAGTAAAAATTTATTCATTCCAACTAAGGTTTAACCTAACAAACATAGGTAAATATATTGGCGCTTTATGCCGTCAGGCTAATAAATGGCTATTTTTTAAAACCGATTCTCTCCCGCTCTTCCCATTTCTTTTGGGCAATCCGTTCGTCAAGCAAATTTTCCATGGCATCATAAATTTGGTTTAATTGTACATCGTGTTCGCTTAACCTTTCGGTAATTTCCTTTAGTTGTTCTTTCATGTCCATTTGTTGCAGGGTAAGCCGCCGGGCAGCCACGAATGCGCGCATGATAGCGATATTCATATTCACCGCCTTGTCACTGTTTAATATTCCGCTTAACATTGCGACACCCTGTTCTGTAAATACGTAAGGCAAGGTGTTTCGACGGATGTTTATTGATGAGGTCACAATTTGTGACCTCATCAATAAATTCTGCGATGAGGTCACAATTTGTGACCTCATGTTTTGCCATTCAGACATGGTCAATTGGAACATAAAATCGTTTGAAAATCGTTTAATATTTCTTTTTACTGCCTGATTGAGGACTTTAGTAACTACCTCATAAAGAGCGGCCAAATCCATGTCTAGCATTACCCTTTCGCCCCGAATCTCATAAATCCGGCTTTGTATACTTTGAATAGCGATCATATATTAACTCTTCTGGTTTTACAATTTCTTATAGCCTTTACAATTCATCACGGCTATTACAATTCACCGATTAATCTCACCCATTCGTCAAGCCGATAAAAATATTTTCCAGCGATTTGCCTTTATTTTTGCCGCGTAATCCACTCAACGAATCATCCGCTACAATTTGGCCTTTATTGATTATGATCACATGGTCGCATACAGCCTCCACCTCTTGCATAATATGGGTTGAAAGGATAACTGTTTTGGTTTTGCCCAGGTCAATTATCAATTGCCGGATGCCAATGAGTTGGTTAGGATCCAGGCCCGAGGTAGGCTCATCCATGATCAACACCTGCGGATCGTGTAAAATGGCCTGCGCCAACCCTACCCGCTGGCGGTAGCCCTTTGAGAGCTGACCGATCTTTTTATGCTGCTCAGGGCCCAGGCCGGTTTGTTCGATAATATCGGCTATGCGTGCGTCCGGAGATTTTAGCCCATGTATGTCCGCTATAAACCGCATGGATTCCTTTACATACATATCCAGGTACAGCGGGTTGCTTTCGGGAAGGTAGCCGATGTTGCGCTTTACCTCCTGGGGTTGCGCAACCACATCAAACCCGCATACTGACGCCTTGCCGGATGTTTGGGGAATAAAGGTGGTCAGGATTTTCATCGTGGTAGATTTACCGGCCCCATTCGGTCCCAAAAAACCCAAAACCCCGGGATTTGCGCTGAAACTGATATTATCAACCGCCTTTTGTGTGCCGTAAACTTTTGTTAGTGCTTCAACCTGGATACTCATGCTTCAAAAGTAACAGTTAGATATGAGAAACCGTTGTTGATTTTAACCGCAAAGGCCACAAAGATTTACGCAAAGTTCACCAAGCCTGGCAATTTCTCTTCAGTGCTATTTTTAACTCTCTATAAAATGTTCGGTTCAGCCAGCTTCAACCTTTTAAATTTTCAGCCCAGAGACTTAGTTATCCATCATTTTTTCCCTTTGTACACTTTGCGAACACCTTTGCGCCCTTTGCAGTAAAACTTATCAGTATGCTTTGTCAAGCTGGCATAATAGCAGTTTATAGTCATGGCAAAGTATGCTGTTTGTCACCCCAAAATCAAAGTGTTAATAACGTCAGATTGGGGATAATTTAATTGTCATATTGTCAGCTATTCGGTTGCGGCAAGCTATTTGATTAGTATATATTTGTAACGCAAAATTTAAAAAAATAAGATCATGGCTTTAGAACTAACTGATGCAAACTTTGACGAACTCGTCCTTAAATCTGACAAACCTGTTTTGGTTGATTTTTGGGCTGAATGGTGCGGACCATGTAGAATGGTTGGCCCTGTAGTTGAAGAAATTGCAAAAGAATACGACGGGAAGGCAGTTGTAGGGAAAGTAAACGTTGATAACAATCCGGGTATATCAATGAAATTTGGTATCCGAAATATACCAGCTTTATTGTTCTTCAAAAACGGCGAAATTGTTGACAAACAGATCGGCGCCGTTCCGAAATCTGTCCTGGCAGGTAAATTAGCCAAGCAATTAGCTTAATTTTCCGGGATCACACCGATTTTAGACGGTGATTTCACCGATACTTAAATGATTGCATCGATTTTGATTAGTCGGTGCAATTGTTGTTTTATGGAGTTTTACAAATAAATCTGTTAATCATTCGTTATAATCAGAAATTCTTCCGATAATCGGTGCACCCATTATAAAATCGGTGGAATCGTTTTTCAATCGGTGTAATCCAAAAAAACAATCGGTGTAATCCCAACATATGCAGTTAAAAGAAGATCAGCACATCCGTCAACTGGCCAACCTCGAGTTGCTTGCACGGCAGGTGGTTGAAGGCTTTATTACCGGGTTGCACCAAAGCCCTTTTCATGGTTTTTCTGTAGAGTTTGCTGAGCATCGCCTGTACAATAATGGCGAATCCATTAAAAACATCGATTGGAAGCTGCTTGCCCGCACCGATAAACTTTTCGTAAAGCAGTTTGAAGAGGAAACCAATTTGCGGTGCCACCTGCTGCTGGATACTTCATCGTCAATGAACTTTCCCGAAAAAGGGCTCAATAAATTACAATTTTCAATTTATGCCATTGCCTCGCTGATGTACCTGTTCAAAAAGCAGCGCGATGCCTTTAGCTTATGCCTCTTTTCAGATAAAGTGGATTGGATGAGCCAGGTAAAGTCGACCAGTACGCACCTGTTCTATTTATATGCCGAGCTGGAGAAGGCTTACAATAATCCAAAAGTAAACACGAGCACTAATATTGCCCAGGTGCTGCACCAGGTTGCCGGGCAAATACACCAGCGTTCGCTGGTGATCATCTTCAGCGATATGCTGGAGAATAGCGCAAACCCCGAAAAACTCCAGGCGCTGTTTGCTGCTATCCAGCATTTAAAGTATGCTAAACATGAGGTAGTCATTTTCAATGTGAGCGACAAGCAAAAGGAACTGGAATTTAACTTTGATAACCGGCCGCATCATTTTATCGATATCGAAAGCGGCGAGCACTTAAGGGTTCATCCCAATAAAATACGCGAACCATACATTGCCGCTTTGCAAAAATACCGCCACGAACTGGAGCTAAAATGTGCCCAATATCATATAGATATAATTGATGCTTATATCGAAGACGGCTATCAAACCGTTTTAAAGTCGTACCTCATCAAAAGGAATAAGATGGTGTAGAAGGTTGTAAGGTTGAAACGTTGTAATGTTATTTTATGCGCGCTTTTAACCTTTCAACATTGCAACTTTTCAACATTACAACAAAAAAAACAATCAATTTATTGGAGTTTCTGTTAAGAACATAAATACCTAAAGTATGAGACTTTCCGTTGAACGCAAGCCGATAAGAATAAACCCCGATCCGAAACGCGTTATCGCCAGATTTTTTTTTATAGGGAATGACCGGTCTAAAGAGCTAATAAAAAGGGTAATGACCCTTGATGAAGAAACAGTTTTTAGCATACTTTCTCCGTTGTTGCAGGAATATTCGAAACGCCACAGAAATATAACACGCGTTTTAGAACGCAACTGCAGTAAACTGAAACAGCTTTTTAAAGAACTGAAAATCGATTATAAAAAGCTGACAGATTATAGAAAATTACTGATCGGTTCCTACTTTACGCATGAATATTCTGTCGAGTCAGCTGCTTTTTTTAACCCTTCGATAGTTGAAGACCCTGACCAGACCGAACTGCAGGAAGGTAATAAAAGGGTAATTATCAGTTTCAGGGCGGTAGGTGAGGGCCATATTTCATCTATTACGTTCCGGAGAGCCTTACTTGACCAGAACAATGAAATAACCGTGCTGCCGGCAGGTAATTATATTGATGAAGCAGAGATCATCAGGAACGAAGTATATAATAAGAAACTGTTTTTGGACAAAGCGGCCGTAACACAAACCAATGTCTCTATATTAAAGGAGTTGGAATCCAAACTGGATCAGCATTTCGAATATTCAAACCTTCGGCGGATCATCATCGATTCGCAAAAGCTGCAGGAGAACGATATGAAAAAGTTTGAGTATGATAAAATACTTTGGCTCGCCGATTCCTACTATGAAATTGTTTTTTCCCTGGATACCGATATTTCCGACAGAGTTATTTTCCCGATATCAGAGTTTGAGCGCAAAGGAATTGAGGATGCACGCTTTGTGACTTTCAGGGATGAGGATGGAAGTGTAACTTACTACGCAACTTATACTGCATATGACGGTTCACTGATCATGCCGAAACTATTGCAAACGACAGACTTCGTTACATTTAAGATGATGCCATTGTACGGTGACGGCGCCCAGAATAAAAACCTGGCCCTGTTTCCGCGTAAGATAAATGGCAAATTTGTGATGATGTCGCGTATTGATGGCTGCAATAATTACATCATGTATTCAGATAACATTAATATATGGGAAAAGCCGATCCTGCTGCAGGAGCCAAAATTCACCTGGGAGTTCATCCAAATAGGTAATTGCGGCTCGCCTATCGAAACGGAGCACGGCTGGATCGTCATCGCCCATGGCGTTGGTCCCATGCGCAGGTATGTACTTGGTGCCAGCTTATTGAAGCTTGATGACCCGGAGGTGGAGATTGGCCGGTTACGTGAGCCATTGTTGATACCAAACAGCGATGAGCGCGAAGGTTATGTGCCAAATGTGCTATATTCCTGCGGCTCAATCGTACATAACGGCAAATTGATCATTCCTTACGGCGTTTCTGACTCATCAACGGCATTTGCGGAAGTAGATCTTAACGACCTGATCAATAAGCTGATCACCGATAAAGCTGAAGCGGCTGGTAAAAATTGCTAAAAGCAAATTCTTTAAGCTTGAACTGCTAACATCTTTTTATAAAGCGTTAAATAATCTTTCACCATTTTTTCAGATGAGAACTGCGAAGATGACCATTTGCGGCAATTTATGCGCTTTATATATTTAACATCGTCCACTGCTTCGCCAGCTTCATCAATGTTGCTTACCAGGAAGCCTGTTTCCTGGTGGCGTATCAATTCAGGCATCGAGCCCCTGTTAAAGGCGATTACGGGCGTTCCGCAAAGCATGGCCTCAGCCACGCTCATGCCAAAGGGTTCATCAAAGTTTATGGGATGCAGCAAAGCGCAGGCGTTTTTTAAAAGATCATTCCGTTTGGCTGGTTCGGCGTTGCCAACATATTCGATCTGTGAATTTAACTCAGGTTCAATCTTTTCTTTAAAATACGCCTCATCCTGTATCAACCCGGCAATAAGTAATTTGCGTTTGCTCCTTTTGGCGATCTCAATCGCTTCTGCGGTGCCTTTATGATGGTGTATCCGTCCGAAATACAGAAGGTAATCGCCAGGTTCGTTATTAAACTCAAAATTAGCTGTATTTAAACCATTGTAAACGGTAGCTGTGTAATCCAGTTCAGGGCTCCGATCGGAGTTGCTTATGGATACATAGTGCCCGATGGAATTGTATTTTTTAAAAACAGGAATTATACGAGGTGATGAGAATCCGTGGATGGTTGTGATTACCGGCGTTTTGATGAGCGCCGAATAAGTGAGCGGCAGAAAATCAAAATTGTTGTGGATGATGTCGAACTCGCCGGCCCTTTCCATCAGGTTGCTGATGTGAAGGCACTCCAGCACCTTTGCATCCTGGCTGCGGTCTTCTTCGTAACCACTATCACATACGCTAAAAAGTTTACCTGCAGTTATCGAATCGCCAGTAGCAAATAAACTTACCTCAACGCCAAGCTTTATCAAGCCTTCGGCGATATTCGAAGCAACCTGCTCCCATGGGCCATAGTGCCTGGGTGGGGTGCGCCAGGCAACGGGCGCTAATACCGCAACCTTCATTTAATAGCTTTCAGCAAACTTACTCACCTTGTTGTATTCGTATTCAAGTTCAAATGCCTTCAATACCGTTAAGTGCGAAATAAGATAAGCAAGGGTACTTTCGGCGCCCTGGTTACGATTAATGCCGGTTGGCAGCAAGCCATCGCAGCAACCCTTTGTTTCATGGTCGTACAGCGGCGCCCGAAGGGTATTCTCTCCAATGAACCATCTGTAACTCAAAAACATTTTTTCGATGTACTGCGGCTTCCTGAATATTTCGTACGCCTTGAAATGCATCAATACCATAGCCATTGTTTCAATGGCCTGCTGGTCGAAGGTCGGGAAAGTACCACCCCTGTAATACCAGCCGTCGTTGCCAACCGGGCTTAAATAACCATTGGATAAAGTCAACCTATCCAAAAACGCCATGGCTTTTAAAGCCACTTCTTTTGCTTTTTCACTTCCGGTGATTTCGCACGAGTGTAAGAGCGCCAGTGGAAGAATCGCGTTATCATAGGTCATTTTTTCTTCGAACCAATGCCAATCTTCTGCCTCGTTATTTTCATAAGCGTCAATCAATGGCTGGGTAAGCCTTACCAGTTCCTTCACCATACCCTCATCGCCTGGAACAACTTTTAAATATAATGTGATACCTATAATGGTATTGGCCATGCCGCGCAAATGTTGCAGCTTGCCAAAATGTGCAAACGATTTTTTAAATAATTCGAGCGCAAATTCCCGGTACGAATTGCTTGCCGCGCATCCAATTAAATATCCCAGGGCCCAAACCGTACGTCCGAATGAATCCTCAGATCCCACCTCATCAAGATATTGACGGCTGAAACTCAAAAAGTTACGGAAGTTGCCATCGTCTGTTTGCATGTAGTGTATAAAACTGAGGTAAACCGGCAAAAGCTCAAATGCCTCCTTCGTTTTATTCCGCTGGTAAGCCATTAAGGCCATTATCAATGCCCGCGAGTTATCATCAAGGCAATAGCCTTCCTTCAAATTGGGGATACCATACTTGGCGTGCTGAACGATGCCGGTGTCATCGGTTAAACGCATTACATGCGTCAAACTGAATTTTGGCATTATTTCCGGATCCACAATGCTGTTCCTTAATATCTTATCCCTAAAATCATGATTTGCGCATGCTTCCTGTGCCACTTTAATGTACTCAGCGCCAATTACGGGCCAGCGTAAATGCAGCCCGTACTCAAACGCATTTTCCTTTAATTCATTTAAAACTTCATCATCCGCAAGCAGTTCGTTTACAATATCGGCGAGCGCCTCAGAGTTTTTAAAATCAAACAACCGACCGCGATTATTGGCCAATAGCTCAGTTGCATGCCAGTACGGGGTTGATACTACCGCTGCTCCTGCGCCAACTGCATACGACAACGTTCCGCTGGTGATCTGCGCTTCATTTAAATAAGGAGTGACATAAATTTCGGCAGCGGAAAGGTAGTTCACCAATTCATCTTCTGAGACAAATTTATTGATGAAGCTTAAATGTTTTGAAACATTTAACTGTGCGGCAAGGCTTTTTAAGTGGTCGCGATATTCCTCGCCCGAATTTTTTATTACGCCCGGATGCGTATTGCCCAATACTACATACATGACATCCTGATTCTTTTCAACAATTTTTGGTAAGGCCCTTACAACAGTTTCCAGGCCTTTGTTGCGGCTTATTAAACCGAAAGTCAGCAACACCCTGCGGTTTTTAAACTGGCTTAAATTCTTTACCGGGTTAGGGTCGGCTGGTTCCACATCGGGGACGCCGTGCTCAATCAATTGTATCTTTTCAGCAGGCACCTCATAAATGCCGGTTAAAAATTCAACTGCACGGTGGCTCATCACAATTATTTTCGACGATTGCTCTGCTATTTCCCTGATGATAATGCGCTGCACATAGCTCGGCTCTCTTAATACCGTATGTAGTATGGAGATAAGCGGTTTTTCGAGCCGGTTAAGTAATGGCAGGATATATATACCGCTATCGCCTCCGAATATGCCAAATTCATGTTCTAAAATACAGGTATCGGCGTCGCTGGTATTGATATAATTAGCTGCGCGGATATAATCTTTCTGATGATTTTGCCTGATGATATATTTAACATCATCAGGATATTCATATTCCTGCAAATTGTCCGAATCATTTAAGGCCACAACGTAACCGCCATTTTTCGACAAACTACCTTTTGGGAGATTAGCATTTATGGCAGCTATCAAATTCTGGTTAAATGTTGCTATTCCGCATTCGCGGGGCAGGCAGGTTGATATATACGCTATTTTCATATTTTTTATAGATGTACTATGATTAATTCGTTTTTTAAACTATTGTTCAGGCATCTGACTTAAAAAACATGCACTCATCGGCATTTAAAGGCGGTTTTAAGCCCGATAGGCCATAATTTACCGCTTACGTTATATAAAACATTAATCGTACCAAATTAATTAGAAGGAAAATTGGGTGAAAAGGTCAACCTGGACGCTTAGTGTGTTTGATCAGGAAAGGAGGTTTAAGAGTATTCAGGCAGCAGATTAACAATAGTACGTTATCGCCTCCAAAATAACGCTGCAGGCTTTTTCTATTTGCTGATGAGTAATGATCAACGGCGGGGCTATACGCATAGAGTTGCTGCAGTGCAAAAACCAATCGGTGATCACGCCGTTTTCTATACAGCGGTCAATGATCTTTTTATTCAAGTCGAAATCCTCAAACTCAATGGCGAGCATCAGGCCTTTACCGCGGATTTCTTTTATGTGCGGATGCACCAACAGCTTCCGGAACATTGCCTCTTTTTCTTCAACCCCGGCAATCAACTGCTCATTAAGCAGTACCTCCAGTGCCGCCAGCCCCGCTGCGCAGCAAACCGGGTGACCGCCAAAGGTTGTAATATGGCCCAGTATCGGGTTTTCGGTTAGTACCGACATGATTTTGTGCGATGCAATAAAAGCTCCTATCGGCATACCGCCGCCAAGCGCCTTGGCTAGTAAAAGTATATCAGGCGCAATACCGAAGTGCTCGAAAGCAAACAGTTTTCCAGTTCGTCCGAAAGCGGCCTGGATCTCGTCGAAAACAAGCAGGACACCCAGTTCATCACAACTTTTGCGCAGGGCCTGCATGTACGCCCTATCGGGCACCCTAATGCCGGCTTCACCCTGAACTGACTCAATAATAACACAAGCAGTATCCGCTGTGATCATTTCAAGATCATCCACGTTGTTAAACATACCAAAAGAAACACCGGGTAGCAGCGGCCGGTAAGCCTGTTTAAATTCCTCGTTACCCATTACGCTGAGGGCGCCGTGTGTACTGCCATGATACGAATTTCTAAAGGCCAGTATTTGCTGCCTGCCGGTAAAGCGCTTGGCTAACTTTAACGCCCCTTCAACAGCTTCGGCCCCTGAATTGGTAAAGTAAACCGATTGCAAATTTTCCGGTAATAACGAAGTCAGTTTTTCCGCAAAGCGCACCTGCGGCGTTTGCACATACTCGCCATAAACCATCAGGTGCATGTATTTATCCACCTGTTCTTTTATCGCGTTTACCACATGGGGGTGGCTATGGCCAAGGTTGCTTACCCCAATGCCCGAGATCAGGTCCATAAAGGCCCGGCCATCCTTATTATACAGGTAAACACCTTCGGCCCGCTCAAATTCAAGCAGTAATGGGAAATTGGTGGTTTGCGCGTTATGAGATAAAAATAACTGTCGGAGGGTGGGCATGTGCAAATTTAGTCCGAAAGTCCGAAAGTCGGGAAGTCCGAAAGAAGAATTTGTTAGTTGATAGCTTTTGTCCGTCCGGTTTGGGTTAGAACAAGTTTGGGATAACCGGATAAGTAAACCGGTTTAAATGATTAACCATTTGCGTTATTAAACATCGATGAAAAGTTTTATCCCAAAAGCATCTTTCGGACTTTCGGACTTCCCGACTTTCGGACTCAAAGCTTCAATTCCCCGCTCTTATGCTTCGTTCGCTCAGCGTGCGAACCATCTCGTCATTGAACTCCCGTTCGGCTTTGTAAAGCTCATTTACTTTTTCGGGCGGCAGCATTTTCATAAACTCCTCCAGGTAATGCTTTCGCACGTTTACCAGTTCGGTTTCCAGCTCCAATATCTGCGAGGGTGCATTGGGGTCGTTAGCGGTACTTCGGTTAAGTAACTGTTGCCTGGCTATCCGTATGGCGGTTTGATCCTGGACATATTGACGGTAAACCGGCCAAAAAGCCCTGGCCTGGTTAAAAGTTAAGTTAAGGCGCCTTGAAATATAGTTTTCTTTGATCAATTCCAGCCGCTTTGCGGGTGCCTGCACCTGTACACGCTCCCGGTAGGGAGGCTGTCGTCGCACCACAGGCACACGCAGGCGAAACTGGCCGAAGCTTTTAAAGCTAAGCATGGTCAGCATCACGATACAAACACTATATTTTATTAACTTAAGCATTAATCAAAAACTATTGAACGCTGTCGGCATAATTTTTTAAGGCTTTATTCAGGTCAGCGTCGTCAACAGTTGTGCCTTCACTGGCAACAGTTTGCTGCGTATCGCCCGCATCAACATTCAACTCCAGGTAACTTTTTATATCGCCTACGGGCACATTTAATAATTGCTTATGCAAAAACGAATTTTTATGCGAATTATCTGCACTCGGGCTTTGGAACAATAATATTCCGCCCCCAATAGCCACCGCAAAACATGCGGCTGTCGCGTATTTGAATGCAGTAGACCGAAACAATTTACGAACGATCCCCCGGTTACGGTTGATGGGAACAACTTTGGCTTCCTGCTCCGCATCAACGGTTTTTGCTAAAATGTTTTGGTTAAGATTTTCAAAATATCCTTCCGGTACCGCAAAACCTTCTTCAGCGCCGGCAAAAGCCTCCTCCACCATTATGCGGCTTTGGATGTTTGCGCTCAGCGTTTCAAAATATCCTTCGGGTACAGTAAAGCCTTCTTCAGCGCCTACAAGAGTTTCTTCAACTGCAATGCGGCTTTGGATATTCGAATTTAATTGATCAAAATATCCTTCCGGCACTGCAAAGCCTTCTTCGGCTCCTGCCAATTCTTCTTCGATGGCAATACGGCTTTGGGTGTTTGCGCTCAATTCATCAAAGTATCCTTCGGGTACTGTAAAGCATTCTTCGGCGCCCTTAAAAGCCTCTTCAATGGCTATTCGGCTTTGAATATTCGAAGCCAGTTCATCAAAATAACCTTCAGGAATGGTAAAACCGGTACCGGCAGCCGGCAACGCCTGTTCAAGGGCAATACGGCTATGTATGTTTGCGTTTAATTCATCAAAATAACCTTCGGGTACGGTAAAACGGCCGTTGGGATTATTTTCGTTAACTGCTGTGATGTTTTTTAAAGAGGCAATACGAGCATACAGGTCATCAAAATAACCTTCGGGCACTGTAAACGGGTTCGCCTTGCTCACCTGTTTAAGCGCTTCGTAATCATTTATCCAATCCTTGGGTTCCATATCACTCTTCATAACTCAACTGGTATAGATGTTTAAAATACCAAAAGGTTTAATCCAATTCTGATTTAATTCTGATTTAATCTCGCGACAATAAATACGCCTCAATTTTCTTCACTGCCAGGTGGAACGAAGCCTTCAAAGCGCCAACGCTCGTGCCCAATACCTCTGATATTTCTTCGTATTTCATATCGTCGTAATACTTCATGTTAAATACCAGTTTTTGCTTTTCGGGCAGTGTTACCAAAGCCTCCTGCAGTTTTCGCTGCGCTGCGTCGCCGTTAAAGTAGGTCGAGTCGGCCAGCGTATCGGCCAGCTCATAGGCCACATCATCCAGCGATATATTGTTCTTCTGCTTCTTCTTGTTTAAAAAAGTAATACACTCGTTGGTTGCAATACGGTACATCCAGGTATACAGCTGTGCATCGTTTCTAAATCCGGCCAGGTTTTTCCATACCTTAATAAAAACATCCTGTACCAGGTCGTCGGCATCATCATGGTCAATTACCATGCGGCGAATGTGCCAGTAAATTTTTTGCTGGTATTTTTTCAGCAATAAATTAAATGCCTCATTACGCGTTCGCTCATCCTGGAACTTGCTTAATATTACTGCGTCATCAACCTCTGTCGGCATATATTAAATTTAGCGTTTTTAATATTTGTAATAAACTGCAAATATAGGTTTTTATGTAACGATTTTATTGCAATCCGTCCAATACCTGCTGCGAAGCACGTTTACTCTCCACCTTATCTATGATCTTTTTAATTACGCCTTTCTTGTCAATCACAAAAGTGGTGCGCAGCACACCCATATAAGTGCGCCCAAACGTGGTTTTTTCGGCCCAAAGGCCGTAGGCTTCCACAATGCTACGGTCGGTGTCGGCTACCAGGGTAAAAGGCAGGCTGAATTTTGTTTCGAACTTTTTGTGCGATTTTTCATTATCCGGGCTAACACCGATCACCTCAAAACCTTTGCTTGCTAATGATTGATAATTGTCGCGGTAATTGCAGGCTTCGTTGGTGCAGGTGGGGGTATTGTCCTGCGGATAGAAATAAAGGATCACATCTTTGCCTTTGTAATCGCTTAGCGAAATGGTTTTTCCGTTTTGATCCTTTGCGGTGAAACCAGGGGCCTTATCACCTTCTTTTAATGTCGACATAGGTTTTGTATAAAAAATAAGGCGCAAGTTAGAGATTTTATTTGGCTCAAGGCCACTTGGCCGGTGCCGTGACGCCCACACAGTAATGTTACAGGCAATACTGGCTGTCTTTCAATATCAAACTACCGTTTTATAAAACGCCACCAGGTCGCGGGTTACTTTATTGGTATCGTGCTGTTCTTCAATCAGTTTTCGGGCATTTAAGCCTATATACTTGCAAAACTGCTCGTCGGTAATACAACGGTGAATGGCATCATAAAACTCCTCCTGGTTATTTGCGATGAGCATATTAACGCCATCTTCAAAATGAATGCCCTCGGCGCCCAGGTTGGTCGAGATAATGCACTTTTGCATCGCCATACCTTCAACAATTTTTACGCGCATGCCGCCGCCGGATAACAGCGGGACGATCATGATCGACTTGCTGTTAATAAACTCCAAAGCGTCATCCACTTCGCCCTGGATAAATATCTTGCCCATTACTTCGTAATCGTCAAACCTTTCCGGAATGTCGTTTCCGGCCACATAAAAGCGCACTCGCAGGTCGCCTTCTGTCAGGTCAAACTTAAAGTTTTCCAGGAACCATTCCATGCCTTCGCGATTGGGCAGCCAGTCCAGCGAACCGAGGAAAAATAAGGTCGGGAAATCCGTTTTTTCCGGTTCGGGCCTGTAATGATCGAGGTTGATGCCCAGCGGCAGTATTTCAATCGGTATTTTAACGCCATATTCCAAAAGCGTGCCTTTATCCTGCGAGGTAAACACCGCTATCGCATCAAAATTATTTAATTGCCTTAACTCATAATTTTTGATGCGCTTGGCGTGCATCTTCAGGTACGATTTTTTAAAGGGATCTGTCTTTTGCAGCGAAAGCCGCTGCCATATCTGGTTTTCGATATTATGCAGGCGATAAATGAGTTTCGCTTTCGAGTTTTTGCGGACCGCATTGATATAAAGGGACACCATTAGGCCCTCAAACTGGATAATGTCATAGTTGGTCTTTTTTAGTTCGATGACAAGCAGCCTTTCAAATTCGGCACTGTAATACCTGTCGATATTAAAGGATGTTTTGCTGAGCAGGTTAACTGCAACCTCAAATACAGATACCCCAATATCAATGTCGAAAGCCCTGTAGTTAATTTTGGCTATCAGTGCCTTATCATCGTCGCTAAATTCGTGGTAATTTTTTTTAGCGTTCAGCGCCACCAGCGAGACGTCGTGCCCCATATTTACCAATCCCCTAATCGTATTGCAAACTACGATAGGATAGCCGCCGTTTTGCGGGAAAGGTACACGATGGGTTAAAAACAATATCTTCAAGGGCGGATGGTTTCCAACAAAAATAACGATTTGAGGCAATCGGCAAAACCGACGCGGTATTTTGATGAAGAGATTACATAAATACAGGCAAATAGGGAAGGGCTTGTTAGCGTTGCAGGTTACTTTGCATGGTTTTTACCTTATCCTCCTCCTTTCCCTGAATTTAGGGAAAGGTATCGCGCGCCGGTGCTTTGCATAATCCCCTACTTTTCCACATCTTTCTCACACCGGCCAAAGTTTACGTAACTGCCATTTATATTTGCCTGATGTTGTTGGCAAGATACCAGTATGAATTGCTTGAGGCGGGTTGTGATGAGGCTGGACGCGGCTGCCTGGCCGGACCGGTATTTGCTGCCGCTGTTATTTTGCCTGATGACTTTGAGCATGAACTGTTGAACGACTCCAAACAGCTTACAGAAGACATACGCTACCGGCTGCGGATTGAGATAGAGCAAAAAGCGGTAGCGTACGCAGTGGCCTCGGTGGATAATTTGGAGATCGACCAGATCAATATTTTGAACGCATCCTTCCTGGCGATGCACAGGGCGATAGACAAGCTAAAGCTTGAGCCGCAGTTCCTGATCATCGACGGTAACCGGTTTAATAAGTATAAAAAGACGCCTCACCATTGCATTGTAGAAGGGGATGCCAAATATTTCAGCATCGCGGCAGCGTCCATCCTGGCTAAAACTTACCGGGATGATTATATGAAACAAATAGCAGCTGACCATCCCGAATACGATTGGCATAAAAACAAAGGGTACCCCACGATTAAACACCGGGAAATGGTTTTGAAGATAGGGTATACACCTTATCACCGTCACACCTTCAGGGTTACCGATCCGCAATTGGAATTGTTTTAGATGGCTTTTAAATTGATTTTTATTGGAGAACAGTAGAGACGTGATGCATCGCGTCTCTTGAGCAACGGCAGGTAAAACACGCAGGTTATAAAATCAGCTTTCCTTCCGTTCCGGAAGGGTCGCAAGATCAGAGACGCGATGCATCGCGTCTCTACGAATCCATTTTTAAACATTTTTGGTTGTCGGATCAAAATATCCGCAACGTCAGCAAGGTCACATCATCAATAGGTTTCCCTTTTATCACCAGTTTAATGTGGTCCATCAATATCTGGTTGAATTGGTCGGGCGGCAGGAGGCCGTGCGTTTTGGTAAATGCAATCAGGCTTTCCTCGCCCCAGGTTTTGTTGCTATGGTACTCGTGGTCGAGCAGTCCGTCGGTGTAATTTACGATGAGGGTGTCGGGTTCCACATCTATTTCGCCCTGGTTGATAAACGGCAGGTCATCAAAAATACCGATCATGGTGGTACCCAGTTTCAGCGTGGCTGTTTCGTTATTTGAAAACAGTATGGTAGCATTGTGGCCAGCGTTGATATAGTTGAGTTTCCGGGTTTTTTCATTGTATTTGGCCACAAACAGCGTAATAAAGCGCTCTCCTTTGGTGTTTTCGGTTACAATCCTGTTCAGGCGGTCTACAATGTTGGTTAAATCGTCTTCAACCGCAGCCCATGCCCTTAGGCTGGCCTGGAAGTTGGCCATGAGCAGGGCGGCCGAAATCCCTTTACCCGATACATCAGCTATACACCATAAAATCTCGTTTTTATTAAGGCGGATGAAATCGAAATAGTCGCCACCAATGTTTTGATGCGGGATATACCTGGCGCTAACCTCAACACTATGATCCTTATAAACCTTTAAGGGGATCAGCATGTTCTGTACCTCGGCGGCCAGCTCCATTTCGCGTTGGAAGCGTTCTGCCTCCAGCCGTTCCTTAAACAGCTTTTTGTTTTCGAGCGCCACTACGATCACATTGATCACGGTTTGGATAAAGTTGAGGTCGTTGTTAAGCAGTTCGCCCGAAGTGTTAAAATCACCGATCAACGCAAAAGCAGATGCCCGTTTTTTATGGTAGATAGGGATAAAGTAATCGTATTTATTAAGCACATCGTCCTCGTGCCCCGCAAGTGGTGTTGGCCACTTTATTTTGCTTAATTTAAGGCAGGCGGTGTGCAGGGCGCCTACCGGTTCGATGTCGCCGCCGTATTTGGAGAGCAAAACATAGCTTTCTTCCTTTTCGATCAAAAAGCGCAGCTTGCCAACCTGCAGGTAGCTTTTTAATATCACCTGCAGCATTTGTATCAGCACCGAGGTGCGGGTGTCCTTGTTAATTGCCTGAGTAACTTCCAGTAACGCATTCAATTCCGTTTGCCTTTTGAGCAACAGGCGAATTAACTCGTCCTCGGCTGAAATTTCGTCAATATCTGACATCAGTTTGTTAAATAGGGATTGCCTAAAATAAATATATTTTTCTTTTTAAATGCGGGTACTTTGTGATTTTATGTCGAAAGCATCCCTAAGCCCGACCGTTACCAAATTAAAGGCATAAACCACCAGCATTATTGCAACACCGGGCATTATAGCCAGATATGCCGAATCCATCACAATATAACCATAATGTTCCTTTATCATGCTTCCCCAGGTGGGCATAGGGGGCTGTGCGCCGAAACCAAGAAAGCTCAGGCCTGCCTCGAGAAGTATTGCCGACGCGAAGTTAGACGAAGCTAGAACAAGTATGGGGCCGATAATGTTTGGCAAAATATGGCGGGTGATGATGCGGGTATTATTAAAGCCCAGCGAGCGTGCCGCTTCTACATATTCTACCTGTTTTAAGCTAAGCACCTGCCCGCGCACCAAACGGGCCACCTCAACCCACATGGACAGGCCTACCGCAATGAATATTTGCCACAACCCTTTGCCCAGCGCAAATGATATGGCGATGACCAGCAGCAAGGCCGGCAGCGACCATAAAATGTTCATCAGCCAGCTGAATGCCGCATCTATCCAGCCGCCAAAATAGCCGGCCATGGCGCCGATGGTTACGCCCAGCAGCATGCTGATGATGACGGACATCAGACCCACAGACAAGGATACGCGCGAGCCTAATATCAAACGGCTCAACAAGTCGCGGCCATAAATATCAGTACCCAGCCAAAAGTGTTTATGGATAATCCCCCATGCACCTAAAGGGGGATCAGCATCGCCATATTTGCCGCCTTTGGGTAAGTAAAATGCTTTCAGCTCAGGTTTGTCTTCCTGGCTTACGTAAGTATCTGCATAAAGAGAGTCTTTTACAACATGATATCCGTTTATAGGGATATCGGTATAAAAGGACGGCTGCCCAAACAGCATTTTGTGGAATATGTTGAACGTATCCACCGGCTCGGTTTTTCGCAGGCGAAGCATCATAAAACCAGCGCCGGGTTTTTTAATGCTGAGCTGGATGGTCATGTTGTTGGCGTCGGGCGTAGAATCGGGCATGATGAGGTAGCCAAGGATTGCCACCACTGTTAAAAACGCGATAAAAGCCAGCCCGGCAACAGCAATTTTATTGCGTTTAAAAGTTTTCCAGGTCCGCTGCGTGGGGCTAAGATCAGTCAAGTTTTGTTTTGGGCTAAAGATAGGAATTTGGTTTGCAGTTTCCAGTTTTCAGAACGCAGTTGGCAGTTAATTTACAGTGGATGTTATCAGTTTTTAGATGAAAATCCGGCGCTGATCGCTGCAAACTGCAAACTGCGCACTGCAAACTGCCAACTAAAATCACCTCACCATCCTGCCCTTCCATAAATATTTGCCCTTATTGCCGATGAGGCCGATATAAATAAAGTAGGCCACGTACAACGGGATGGAAATAGGGATGAGGATCAACAGCGAGCGCCGTTTGAAAAAGGCGGTTACCGGCAGTAAAAGGATGAGTTCGAGCACCGCCAGCAGCAACAGCTGACCCAAGAATATTTCGAGAAAGACCTTGCTCCAAATTCCCAGCAGCAGGTTAACACCCACCGACACGTTGAACAGCCATAAGCCCACCACTACGGCCACTACTTTTTTGTCCTTGTATTTAACGGACTTTGAAGCCCAGCGGCGGCGCTGCTGCAAAAACTCGTGCAGGTTAGGTTTGGCGTGGGTGTAAACAATGGCTTCGAAGCATTTTAAAAATCCGATCTTGCCCGGAAAACGCGCCGCCACTTTTTGGAGCAGCAGTTCGTCATCGCCGGAGGCGAGGTCGTCGATGCCTTTGAACCCGCCTACTTCATGAAAAATATCTTTGCGGTAAGCCAGGTTGGCGCCGTTACAGGTGGATGCGTGGTTGTTGCCAATAAACGCAGCGCCGGTGGCGATAAGCGTATAAAACTCCAGCGCTTGCATCCGCTCAAAAAGCGACTTTTCTTCGAAATAGCTTACCGGGGAGGAAATCATAAAAGGTTGGTGCATTTCGAAATACCCCACAACGGTTGAAAGCCATTTGCTGCCCATGCGGCAGTCGGCATCGGTGGCTACCATCAGGTCGCCGGTCGACATCTCGATGGCTAGGCCTATCGCCTTTTTCTTGTAGGAATTTAGCGGCTTGTCTTCGTTCAACTGGAGCAGTTTGACGCCCCGGTCGCTATAACTTTTGATAATGGCTGAGGTGCGGTCGGTTGAGTGATCGTCGGCGATGATGATCTCGGTTAGCTCTTTTGGGTAGTCCTGGGCCAGGATATCTTCGATAGTAAGGTGTATTTTGTCTTCCTCGTTTCGGGCGGCGATCAGGATGGTTACCCGGGTGGTAAAGCCGGACATTTTGACTTGTGGTTGTTTAATTTTGTTCCATCCGACGATCAGGAACGTGATGACAGCGGTAAACAAGCCCGAAAGCAACACGAAAAATATGCTAAGCAGTGCGATCAAAGAATTTTAAATTTAATACGAATACCGAGCCTAAGATAGCCGGAATAATGATGTTAACGATATAAATAAGCGAAACCGATACCACAATGGCAATGTGCTGGGTGGTAAGGTGCCCAAACAGCATATCGGCGGTAACGCTGCGTACGCCCAGGTCGATAATATCCTGTGAGGGCATTGCCGATTGGATAAAGAAAAAAACAAACAACGTAAGTGCCATTGGCAGAACAGCCATCTGAGGTATCAGCAGGTGGATAATGAGATAATACTGGAAGCTGAACACAAAAAACCTGGCCAGGCAAAACCACATGATCGTTAACAATTCGTTGATCTGGTATTTGCCCATAATATCAAAAAAGCGGTGGAACTTCCGGAGGAACTTAACCCGGTTAAGTAACGAAACCAGCCATTGGATGTTAAAATAAAGGGTGAGCATAAAAGCCATAAAGCCCAGTGCCGATGCTACAATAAAAGCCATTAACCAGGCCGGGAGATGGATAAAAGTGAGAACAAACCATATAATAGCAATAGACCCCAGCACATTGGTAACCACATTTTGGCCAAAAGAGCCCACGGCCATGGCAAATACGCCGTGTATGCGTTTGCGCCGCGGAAGATACATCACCCTGCCGCCATACTCGCCGAAACGATTGGGGGTAAAAATGGCCCAGGTTAAGCCGCAAAACACGGATTCAATCGCTTGCCACACCGTAATTGGCGCCAATGGTTTAGCCAGGTATCGCCATTTTAACGATTCGATTATCCAATTCACCAGCATAAACAGGACAACCAGTACAACCGTGATAATTACCCTGGTATGCCCGATATGCAAAACGAGCGTGGAAAACTTGTGCAGGCTATCGTTATATTTTTCGATACGGTGGTAAATAAACCAAAACGCCAGCGCCAGGATGCCCAGTTTAAGCAGGTAGGAGAGTAGTTTTTTTGTAAGAATTGTCAAAAAGGTAGATTTTTATGCAATGTTAATGATTTCGGATTTCGGAATTTCGATTTCGGATTTAAGAATTATTTATTTTTTTATTCCGGATTTAATGTTTTGTTGAATTGCTTTGGCGGTTTTCCCTATTGCTGTAAATAATTATCGGGGCGAACACCCAAAAACCGAAATCGAAATAAACCGAAATCGAAATAAATCCGAAATCGAACATCCGAAATCCGAAATTCTTTTAATGAAGCTTCGGTTTCAAAAACGCCAGCGTATACCCATACGCCTCAGTAGTAGCCGCGCTGTTGTAAATCGGGTTGCTGGGGTTGGCAAAGCCGTGATCGGCGTCAAATTCGTGGGTAGTTACTTTTTTGCCTGCGGTTTTCATGTTGGCTTCAAACTGGGCAACCACTTTAGGGCTGATCCATCCATCCTTTGCGGCAAAGTTGCCGAGCACATCGCAGTTGAGGGTTTTTAGCTTGTTCACGTCCTGTTCGGGCATGCCGTAATACATTACGCAGGCAACGGCTTGTTTGCTTGCTAATAACGCAGTTTGCAGGCTCCAGCCGCCGCCGAAACACCAGCCGATGGTGGCGATGCGGGCACTGGGGCCGGCGTAAGCGATAGCGCCGTTGATAATGGCTTTGGCGCGGTCTTCTTTCACAGCCTGCATAAATTTGCCGGCATCCTCGCGGGTAGTGGCTACGTTGCCATCGTAAAGGTCGATGTCGATCACGTTGACATCCCCCAGGTCATTATACAACTGTTCCGATATTTTTTTCACCCAATCGTTCAGTCCCCACCATTCATGTACTACCAAAAGGTAGTTATTGGTTTTCTTTTTCGCCATAAAAACAAAGGCATTGGCATCCTTGCCGTCGGCACATTTATAAGTAGTGGCTTTGCCGATATTGCTTTGAAAGTGATATTTCAAAGGAATGGGGTGCGACATGACAAATTTTTTGTCGGACGCCAGCATGGCAAATTTTTGGGTTGATGACGGCTTGGCGCAGCAGGCCATTTTACTTTGCGCGAAAGCGGAAGCGCTGACGAATACGGCTAATAATAAAAGGAAAGCTCTTTTCATGATATGTTTTGTTGAGTGTGATTCGTGTAAATTTCGAAATGTTGATGTAACCAAAAATAGGGGAATTTGTTTGAAAATAAACGGCTGCAATAAATAGTAATTTATTTAACTTTAACTCAATCAACCCATAACAATCCTTCACAATGTATAAAAAGCTTTTACTGATTTGTTTTTTTAGCCTGCTAACTTTGGCGGCACTGGCTCAACACGAGCGTTTAGACCAGATTGCCGATAGCATCACCAACGAAGGCAAGGCCCTTTACCGCTCGGAATGGACTTCGTGGTACGGCACGGATGCGTTCGTGGCCAATTGCCCAACTAAGAAACCACTATCAGGAGGTTACTTTTCATATGAAACTACCGATAACCTGGTGAATGTATTTTTTTCGCGCGGGGATGACCCCGTTGTTATAGCGTCTATCACCTTTGGAAAAGATTTTAATTCGGCCAGTTACCGGATTGATACTGCTGAGCGGAAATTTACGCAAACCGAGCGGCAATATTATGAACTTCGGGTGGCAACTACCAGGAGAATGAAATCAGACACGATATTCAAGACCTACAAAAACACTAATCTTAATATAGTACCTATCATACAAAAGGATGTAAAAAAGGTTTACGTGCTATGCGGGCCGGATGTAGATAGCCTGGTTGTTTTTGGAAATGATTATTTGCTAAACGTTAATAGTGCTAATGAAGTGTCCTCGGTGAAAATGCTGCACAAAAATATTCTGCCGATGTATCTTAAATCCGACAGCGGGAAAATAATAGAAGCAAGCTATCATAACCACTTGTCCCCAACCAGTGAGTTTATGACTGCAACCGATATATGCACGTTGATGTTGTACGAAAAATTCACGACCTGGGGAACAAACTATGTCATCTCCAAAGATTACGTTTCCATTTGGGACTGCAAAAGGAACCAATTGGTGATATTGACCATGAAGGCATGGAAAAAGATCGGGGCTAAAGCGGCATCAATGTCGAAGGATTAAGAAATACGATACCTGACTGAATGAAAATGCCGCTATATTTATCACATGGAACCTGAATTTATAACCTATCAAAAATTTGACGAAATCGCTCTGGCGGAAGAACTTACTGATCTTTTGGAAGAAAACCTTATACCCTACAAAGTGGAGGAGGAATCGTTTAATTTCGACCCTTCGCTGGTATTGAGCAATGCCAAAAAGGAATATGCGGTTAAGATAAAAGGTGAAGATTTTGAGTTGGTGACAGAGTTGCTGGAGAACCACGAAACGCAGAATATAGAAGGTGTGGAGGAGGATTACTACCTGTTTAGCTTTACGGATGACGAACTAATGGAGGTAGTGACCAAAGCGGATGAATGGAGCCCCTTTGACGTGGTACTGGCCAGGAAAATATTGGCCGACAGGGGAAAAGCCATCAGTGATGAGGCCATCGAAAAGATACATGAAGAGCGGATAGCAGCATTGCGACAAACCGACCCGCCGCAAACGCAGTGGATAACCCTTGGTTATATATTAGCATTGCTGGGCGGCGTATTGGGCATATTTATCGGCTGGCATATTTATACTTTTAAAAAGACATTGCCCGATGGGGAAAGGGTTTACGGTTACACCGTGCACGACCGGAAACAGGGCAAAATTATTATGTGGCTGTCGGCAGTAATTTTTGCTTTGGCGATAATTGTCAGGCTCGTGATAGAATTCTTGAGTCTTAACAACTATTAAATGGATACCGGAGGACGGTATCACGAAATTAGTCTCTTAAAACTGAGGATGTCCCTGGTAGAATTGATTCCGCATTGGCAGTGTGTTCGGGAACGCGAAGACTTCCGAAGTTTTCAAAACTTCGGAAGTCTGGTCGTCATTTGTAAGTCTGACCGTCAACTGTCGGATTTCAACTCAAAATTTCCTTAATATCCTCTGCCGAAAGCGACTTAATAAAGCTTTCCTCGGTAGTGATGAGCGCCCGTGCTACGCTGAGCTTGCGCTGCTGCAAGGCCAGTATCTTTTCTTCGACGGAATCCTTCGTTATGAATTTATAAATAAACACGTTTTTGGTTTGACCGATGCGGTGGGTACGGTCGATAGCTTGTTGCTCCACGGCAGGGTTCCACCAGGGATCGAGGATGAAGACGTAGTCGGCTTCGGTGAGGTTGAGCCCGACGCCCCCGGCTTTTATCGATATTAAAAACACCCGTGTCTTGGGGTCCTCCTGGAATTGTTTTACCACGTCGCCGCGGTTTTGGGTGCTGCCGTCCAGGTAGGCGTAGGGTATATTTTCCTGGTCGAAATGCTGGCGGTAGATGTTCAGCTGCCGTACGAACTGCGAAAAGATGAGCACCTTATGCCCGCCGTCGAGCACGTTTTTAAGCGTATAAACCACGTTTTCAAACTTGCCCGAGTCGCCCTCATAATCGCTATCGATCATCAGCGGATGGTTAGCAATTTGCCGCAGCTTGATGAGCCCCTGTAACACCTGTATCTGCTTTTTAGGGAAGGAGCCATCTTCGAGGCTGCGCAGCAATTCATTGCGGTATTCCGATTTCACCTGCTCATACACGGTGGATTGTTCCTCGCTCATCTTGCAGTAGAACAGGTTTTCGGTTTTTGGCGGCAGCTCGGTGGCTACCTGTTCCTTGGTGCGCCGCAGTACGAATGGTTTGATCAGGGCCTGCAGCTTGCGGGCTTTTTCCTCGTCCTTTTTCTTTTCTATCGGGGTTACAAATTCATTCTGGAAAAACTGCTGCGCGCCCAGCAGACCGGGGTTGATGAATGACATTTGGGTCCATAAATCATTTACCGAGTTTTCAACCGGCGTACCGCTCAATATCAGCTTAAAGCGCGATTTGAGCTGTTTTACCGCCTGGAAAGATTTGGAGGATGCGTTTTTGATATTCTGGCTTTCGTCCAGGATGATATAATCAAAAAAGTACGACTGCAACAGGTCGATATCAATGCGGCTGATTCCATAGGTGGTGATCACCAAATCATAATTGGCAAAGACCTCGGGCGACTTATAACGGAAAGTTCCGGTATGCACCATCAGCCGCAATTGAGGCGCAAACTTTTTAGCCTCGTTGAGCCAGTTATAGATCAAGGAAGTAGGCATAATAGCCAGCGAGGTGGTTTTGCCGCCCGCCGCTTCAATGTCTTCTTTGTTTTTTTGGAGGAGTGCCAATGTTTGGATGGTTTTGCCAAGGCCCATGTCATCCGCCAGGCAGCCGCCAAAATGATAGTCTTTTAAAAAATGGAACCAGTTGTAGCCGGCCTTTTGGTAAGGGCGCAAATGCCCGGCAAAGTTTACCGGCATCGGTATATCCTCCAGTTCGTCAAAGCTGGTTAGCTTTTGCAGCTTGCGGCTAATGGTTACACCGGCCATCTCGCCGGCGGCCAGGTCGTCAACCAGCCCGATGTGGTGCCTGCGCAGCCGGATATCGTTTTTGCCCTCGCTAAAGTGCAGCAGGTTGCCATATTGCGAAAACCATTTTTCGGGTATCACCGCAATTTCTCCGTTAGGAAGCACAAACTCTTTAATATGGTTAAGGATATGATGCTTCAGCTGTATAAAAGGAATGCGGTAGGCGCCAAAGCAAACCACTGCTTCGATGTCGAACCAGTCATTGTGCTCCTTGATTTCCAGGTCGATCTTGCTATTACCGAAGGCGTAACGTTTCTGGCTGGCGTTATCCGGCTGTTCGATGATGAAGCCCTCGTCGGTCAGCTCGTCAAAGTGCTGGTTTATCCATTCAAATACGGATAATGAGCGCTCGGCATCCTCGTCGGCCATATCTACTTCCAGGTTTTTGAAGAGTGAGGACGCTGTTTTCAGCCCACGGGCCTCCAGCCAGTGGAATTTACCCTTTTCCCAATTTACCGAGCGTTTGATGCGGTGAAAGGTATAGTTATCGCCGTCGTTCTCCATGCGGACAGAAATATGACGTTCATCCCCGTAGGAAAACAGGTAACCGGCATATTTGAAAAATAACTGCAGCTGCGAGGTGCCGCCTTCTATATAAATCGGGCGCAGTACAGGCGCGGCATCGTATTTTTCGGTATTGATGACAAACCCTTCCGCATAAACATGGTGCTTCTCGATCAGCGGAGCCACAAACTTTTCGAAGTAGGGGCGCTCTGACGACCGCGGAATGGCGATATACCGTTTGTTGAGGAAGGGCAGCAGTTTTTTGCCCTCTATCTCCTTTTCAAAATAGTAAAGCGTGTCATCCAGCAGCATCCATGCAGGATGGTTGCATATGATCTCGGCATTTTTAAACATGAACTCGATGCGCATGCCCTGGTATTTGATAGTAGGGAAATACCTGATCTCCTGCTCATCGCGCCTGAAATGGAAGAGCACCGTCGCGGCTTCGGTGGCAATATGCAGCTTGCGTTCGGCCGGGTAGCCTTCTTTGCTCATCAGGTAAAGTTGTTTATTGTTGAGCAGCGCCAGGGCTTCGGCCATCCGTTTTTCAATCTTCGGGCGGATGGTGTCAAAAAGCTGTTCGTTAAAAACTTTGGTAAAGAATTCGAACGGCCGGATGGGCTTTTTGTAGAACTTTTTGATCAGGTTCCCCTGCTCCATTTCTTCCAATAGCTTCACCAGTTTCAGATCGACATCGTCCAAACAATGTGCAAATTCCTTGGCGGTATTGGAGAATAAACGTTGGTGTGTAAGCGAAAATTCGCCGTTTGGATTTAGCTGAACGATGTGGGGCTCAATAACGTACGACAAGTACTCATGCCGGGCAATGGCATAAATGATCTGGCAAGGTTTGCTGCTGTCGACGCGTAACATTCTAAATAATCAAAATATATTAGAAGTTACACTAACAAAAAATTCAAACGTAAAAAGAATAAGCTATAAGCCGAAATGTTTTGTGTTAAATATTTGTTAACAGTTAGGGTTCATTGGTTTATTTGTTCACTGGTTCATTGGTTTGGGATGTTGGTAATGTTTGGCAGGTATTTTTAAGATAATTAGATTAGCGTCAGAATTTGACTAACGATGACAAAAGAGCTTATTTATGACTTTATGCGGAAGCATAAATTAGCGGTTGCTTCGTCTGTTTCAACGGATGGGTCGCCGCAATCGGCGCTGGTTGGAATAGGGGTCAGCAAGGATTTGGAAATCGTATTCGATACGGTTAAATCCTCCCGTAAGTACGAAAATCTTTTGCAAAACCCGCATGTATCGCTGGTCATCGGCTGGGATAATGAAACTACTATTCAATATGAGGGAATTGCTATTGAATTAGCCGGGCCGGAAGATCATCATTACCGGGAAATTTATTTTGAAGCCTATCCTGATGGGAGGGAACGCGCGGCAAACTGGGCGGGGTTAGTTCATTTTAAAGTGACACCCAAATGGCTGCGGTATAGCAATTTTAACGACCCGGTTGTGGTGGAAGAGATGGTGTTTTGATGTGCAGATGAAAAATGAAAAGGCGTCATTTGTTTTTGAGAAAACTTTCGGGGCGGCCGGTTCGTTTCAAGATTTCGTTCATCCTTTCGTGCTTTTCAGGAAATGAAATCACATTGTCATATTTATCAAGCGACTCTTCGATCGTTACTTTAACTTTGTATTTCTTTTTTGCCGACGGGGCCATAAAAAGTATTATTTAGCTTTTCTTTTGGTAAAATCAGGAAGCCCAACTGTCTTCAACATTTCATTGGCTTTATCCACTTTATCTTGAAATAAGGGGCTGTCCTTATACTTCTTAAGGGAATCGTCGATAACCACGATGGGAGTTTTTCTTTTATTAAGTTCGTTGATATTCATATTGTAAAATTACGATTTTTTCTTTTAGCGATGAACGCATCATAATCGACATTTTTTTCAAAAAGCTCCCAATCGTAGTTTCGCTGGCCATAAATATAAAAGTCTTTCTTTGCCTCATCAAGATACTTCGTGATCCCCATCCTATAAAGCCTCGTTCTCGATTTTGTACTGCCTGTTGCATAAACCACGCTATTAGGATAATAATCAGTAAATGCATAAACAGCAGATATTATAGTCGCCAAAACTTTTTCGCTGTCTCCGTTATTGGATACTGACAGGTCATTAAGATCACCAGTTTCAGAATCTTTATCACCGAATGCCAGGTTATATAATCCTTTGAGGTTGGTCTCGCTGAACTTGATGATTTTAAGTATTCGGCCTTGGGGGCCATCGCTGGCAAATTCAAAAACAGTTAAGGTGTCTTCTGCTTTTAGATTATATCGTTCGATATTCATTCCTTTAGTTTTGGAATTAGTTATATCTCGACCTCCCCCTCAAACACCTTCACCGCCGGCCCTTCCAAAAATATATCTGTAAACTTTTTACCGTCATAATTAAATCGAATATTCAAATCACCGCCTAATACTTTTATCGGGGTAGCCAGATGACCAACCTGTTTATTGTGTTTTGCCATCGCCAGTGCCACAGCCGTAACGCCGGTTCCGCAGGCATAGGTTTCATCTTCTACGCCGCGTTCAAAGGTCCGCACAAAGTAGCCGCTTCCGTCAGGCTCCACAAAATTTACGTTGATGCCCTTTGCGCCATAGGTATCGTTATTGCGGATCGCGTATCCGTCGTGGTAGACATCTTTTCCCTTAAGACCGCTGGTTAATTTAATATAATGTGGTGAGCCGGTGTCCAATACATAAGCCTCTCCATCCATGTCAATAGTGTCAACATCGATCATCTGCAGGCTCACCCAATCGCCGGAGGCTGAAATTTTGGCATAATGAGGGCCGTCAACTGCCAGGAAAGTCGTTTCTGTATCAATAATACCTAAATGTTTGGCGAAGGCCACGATACAGCGGCCGCCGTTACCGCACATACTGCTGGGCTGGCCATCGGCATTGTAATAAACCATTTCAAAGTCGAAGCCTTCACGGTTCTGCAGAAACATAACGCCATCGCCGCCTATGCCAAAACGGCGGTCGCACCAGCATGAAATCAACGCTGGGTTTTGGTGATCGACGATATTTCTCCGGTTATCCACCAAAATAAAGTCATTCCCGGCTCCCTGGTATTTATAAAAATGTATTTTCATTAAAATATCCGGCAATAATAATTTTGAACAAGCCGGTCGAAACTTTACAAAGGTACCCTTTGTTGCAGATTTAACAATATTTAACAAAATATAGGATAACTTAGCGTTGATAATGACGTCTATATGGTATTAAATTTGATAATTGAAAAATAAACTTAGAAAGGAATAGAATAAATAAGATGAAAAAGTTTGGTTTAACATTATTAACAGCATTTATTGGGGGCGCTATGGCCCTGGGCGCTTATAAGTTGGTGGAAGATAAATATGCCAGCAACATGAGCTTTGAAGACAAACAAAAGGTATTCCTGGCCAGCAACCATTTTACACCTGCTAATGCAGCGGTATCATCAAGCGGCGCGCCCGACTTTGTACAGGCCGCTGCTGAAGTGACCCCAGCGGTAGTTTATATACGTACCACGTATTCCGCGCAGGGCTCCGACGAGCAGCAAAGCCAGCTGCAACAGATGTTTGGGCAGATGTTCGGTCAGCGTATGCCACCGCAGGCTGCTCAGATGGCTTCAGGTTCGGGCGTTATCATTTCGCCGGATGGTTATATCGTTACGAATAATCACGTGGTGGATAAAGCGGTAAAGATCGAGGTGGTAACTAACGATCACCGCGACTTTAAAGCAAAAGTTATCGGTACCGACCCCAACACCGACCTGGCCCTGATAAAAATTGAAGGCCATGACCTGCCTATAGTAAGATTAGGTAACTCGGACAATGTACGGGTAGGTGAATGGGTATTGGCAGTAGGTAACCCTTTCCGTTTAACTTCAACCGTAACTGCGGGCATTGTTAGCGCTAAAGGTCGTAACATCAACATCATCGGTAACGAGCAAAACGAAGAGCAGGAAAGTCCTTTTGGCCGTACCCAATACCAGCAGAAACCAAAACTGAACCAGGCGATCGAGTCGTTTATACAAACTGACGCTGCCATCAACCCCGGCAATAGCGGCGGTGCGTTGGTAAACGCCAATGGCGAACTGATCGGCATCAACTCGGCGATCGCATCACATACCGGTTCGTACGAAGGTTATGGTTTCGCCATCCCGATCAACCTGGCGAAAAAAGTTTTGGATGATATTGAGAAATTCGGCAAAGTAAAACGTGGTTATGTAGGCATCAGCTTCCAGGCGCTTGACGAGGATGCCGCAGCTCAATTACACACAGACAGGACGGCAGGTTTATATGTTAAAGACGTGCTGCCTGGTGGCGGTGCGGCTGAAGCGGGCATTAAATCGGGCGACATTATAACCAAGGTTGAAGGCGTAAACGCGTATGAGTCGTCGGACTTACAGGAGCATGTGGGCCGTTTGGAACCCGGCGATAAGATCCGCCTGACCGTATTGCGCAACGGCGAAGAAAAGAATTTTACCGTGACACTTCATGCCAACAATCCACAGCCAGAAGAAACAGCAGTTTCGCACTCGGCAGAGGAGCTTTACAACCGCATCGGCGCTACTTTTGTTCCGCTAAATGCAGCGCAAAAAGCTAAATTCCATGTAAATGCAGGCCTGGTGGTAACGCAGGTTCGTGGCGGTGGTTTATTTGACTATACCGACGTTCCGGAAGGGTCAGTGATCACCAGTATTAACAAACAGCCTATAGCGACTGTTGATGATATCGATCATGCCCTGAATAATTTGCCGCACGGCGTACTGACTATTTCAGGATTTTATCCTGACGGTACCCGCCTGAGGAGCACCATTCAAATTGGTGGACAAGAATAATTTTTAAAGTGATTAATGATAGAAGAAGCCGCCTCAAAAGGGTGGCTTTTTTGTTTGCGATCAATCCTTGCCGAAAAAATTTCATGTCAATTTCAGCTGCTTCGTTAATTTTGCCGCCATGATGATGACGGATAATGCGGTGAATTTTAACCTGCTGGGGCAGGATCTATTACTACTACCACAAAAAGCGATTTATTGGCAACAGGAAAAAGCGTTGATAGCGGCCGACGTGCACTTGGGTAAAGTAGGCCATTTTAGAAAGGCCGGTATAGCGGTGCCAAGAGATATGGAGCAAAGCGAGCTGTCTGTCCTATCCGACCTGATCCACGAGCACAAACCTGAAAAGCTGATCTTTCTCGGCGATTTTTTCCATAGCGATATCAATTCCGATTGGGATTGGCTCACTTTATGGCGCAGCCAGTTTCCAAAACTGGAGATGATTCTGGTAAAAGGCAATCATGATATTATTGCTGAACGCCATTATCACGATCTGAACATTTTGCTCAAAGATGAATTACTTACCGGACCGTTTTTGATGCGGCATCATCCCTTACCGGAAGATAAGCTGCAGGCTGCCCCCGGTTATGTTTTCTGCGGACATATCCACCCGGGCATCAGTCTGGCTGGTCGGGCGCGGCAGCATATTACCTTGCCTTGTTTTGCGTTCGGTGCAAAGCAGGCGATACTGCCGTCATTCGGGACATTTACCGGACGCATTGCCATCCGCAGTAATAAAACCGACAGGATCTTCGCGATAGCAAAAGATAAAGTGCTGGCGATTGATTAGATTTAGTCAGAAAGTCGGTAAAGTCAGCAAGTCCGAAAGAAGCTGCAAAGAGGTTTCGACATTTAAATCGCTGATTCCAGAGATATTATTTCTCAATTGCACCAATCGAAAGAATTTAGTTCAGGCTCCGTCTTTCGGACTTTCGGACTTTCTGACTAATAACTTTTTAGAACGTTTCTAAATAACCAATTCAGCCTCAATTGGCCTTTGCGCTTTATATCTTTTGTCATATAATAAATACTTTTGCCCAATAAATCTGGAATGTAATGAGCGAATTCAAACAAACCTTTAACTCATCGTTGGGGAAGAAGCTGATCATGGCTTTAACGGGCTTGTTTTTGTGTACTTTTTTGATTGTGCACCTTGGCGGTAACCTGCTGCTGTTTAAAAACGACGACGGTTACGGCTTTAATTTGTATGCCAATTTCCTGACGCATTTTCCGCCAATCGAGGTGATCGCTTGCCTGCTTTACCTGTCAATTTTGGTGCACGCGCTTTATGCGTTGATCCTGACCATCAAAAACCGCAAGGCAAGGCCGGTGGCCTATGCCGCAGTGAACAAATCGCCAGCCAGCTGGTCGTCAAAAAACATGGGGCTGCTGGGGTCAATCTTGTTTTTGTTCCTCGTGATACACATGAGCGATTTTTGGTTGAATTATAAATTCACCCATAAGTTAGGTTTTAAAGAATACCGCACCGATCTGGCAACCGACAAAACCACCTCGGTCGATTACGTACCCGCTTCTCCGGATTTTGAAAAATCGGTCACTACAGAAAATAATTTTGAAGTTATCCGCGTGAAGGATCTGCACGCCCGCGTGGCCAGCAGTTTCACTAATTTGCTCTACGTCATATTTTATGTGATCGCCATGTTCGCGGTGTCGTTCCACTTACTGCATGGTTTCCAGAGCGCGTTCCGTACGCTGGGCTGGGTACACCGAAAGTATACCCCGATAGTTTACTTTATCGGTACGTGGCTGTTTGCGGTGATCATTCCGATAGGTTTTGCGGCGATGCCGGTTGTTTATTATATACAGAGTTTGAAATGATTTACGAATTACGATTCCGGATTACGAATTGATAAGCAATTCAGATCATCCCAAATCGTAAATCGTAATTCTAAAATCGTAAATACACATGACTTTAGACGCTAAAATCCCCGCCGGCCCCCTGGCCGAGAAATGGAGCAAGCACAAGTTCAACTTAAAGCTGGTTAACCCGGCCAATAAGCGCAAGTACGATGTAATTGTGGTGGGCACTGGTTTGGCCGGTGGCGCTGCAGCCGCTTCGCTGGCCGAGCTGGGTTACAATGTTAAGGCATTTTGTTTCCAGGACAGCCCGCGCCGTGCGCATTCTATTGCTGCACAGGGTGGGATAAATGCCGCCAAGAATTACCAAAACGACGGCGATAGCATTTACCGCCTGTTTTATGATACCATTAAGGGCGGTGACTACCGTGCCCGCGAGGGCAACGTATACCGCCTGGCCGAGGTATCTGTAAATATCATCGACCAGTGTGTGGCGCAGGGTGTCCCATTTGCACGCGAGTACGGTGGCCTGCTGGATAATCGCTCATTCGGTGGCGCCCAGGTTTCGCGTACGTTTTATGCCAGGGGCCAAACCGGGCAGCAACTGTTGCTTGGCGCTTACTCGGCGCTGAACCGGCAGATACACCTGGGTAAGGTGAAGATGTATACCCGCACCGAAATGCTGGACGTAGTGATGGTGGATGGCCATGCCAAAGGCATAGTTACCCGCAACCTGATCACCGGGGCTATTGAAACCCACACCGGTCACGCTGTACTATTGGCGACCGGCGGTTATGGCAACGTGTTTTATTTATCGACCAATGCCATCGGTTCAAATGTTACGGCAGCGTGGCGGGCACATAAACGCGGTGCGTTTTTTGCCAACCCCTGCTATACGCAAATCCACCCGACCTGTATCCCGGTAACCGGCGATCACCAGTCGAAACTGACGCTGATGTCGGAATCACTGCGAAACGATGGCAGGGTTTGGGCGCCGAAAACAGTGGAGATTGCCAAGAAATTGCAAAAAGGCGAAATAAAGGCCAACCAGGTGCAGGAAGTAGACAGGGATTACTTCCTGGAAAGAAAATATCCATCCTTTGGTAACCTGGTGCCACGGGATGTAGCTTCGCGCAACGCCAAGGAAATGGTTGATGATCACCGCGGTGTAGGCGGATCGGGCATTGCGGTATTCCTCGACTTTGCTGACGCGATACAACGCCTGGGCAGGGACGCGGTTGCCGCCAAGTACGGCAACCTGTTTGATATGTACTACCAGATCACCGACGAGGACCCTTACACACAGCCCATGCGCATTTACCCGGCCGTACATTACACCATGGGCGGCCTCTGGGTGGATTATAACCTGATGACCAATGTGCCCGGCCTATACGCTTTGGGTGAATGTAACTTCAGCGACCACGGCGCTAACCGCCTCGGCGCATCTGCGCTAATGCAGGGGCTTGCTGATGGGTACTTTGTGATCCCCTATACATTAGGCGATTACCTGGCCACCATCGGCCCGAAACCGGTTGATGGCAAACATCCTGCCTTTGAGCAAACCAAACAGGACGCATTGGACTATATCAATAAAATGCTATCACTGAAAGGCACGAAAACAGTAGTTGAATACCACCGCGACCTGGGCCACATTATGTGGGAGTACTGCGGCATGGCCCGCACCGAGGAAGGCCTGAAAAAAGCAAAAGGCCTGATAAGTGATTTACGTGCCGACTTTTGGCAAAATGCCATCGTAGTAGGCGAAAATGAAGAAGTGAACCCTGCCCTTGAAAAGGCAGGCCGTGTTGCCGACTTTTTGGAACTTGGCGAACTAATGGTTGATGACGCCCTGATGCGGCGCGAATCCTGCGGCGGCCACTTCAGGTTGGAATCGCAAACACCGGAGGGTGAAGCACTGCGCGATGATGAGCATTTTGCGTTTGTTGCGGCATGGGAATATATAGGGGATAACCAGCCGGAAGTGCTCAATAAGGAAGTGCTTGACTTTGAGTTTGTTCATTTAACTCAAAGGAGTTATAAGTAATTTATAGGTGGAGAGGCTGCGTTAGCGATAGCAGTGGATACCGGCTTGGTTTAGTAGCAGTAGCAGTAGCAGTAGCAGTGGCAGCAGCAGTTAACGGCGGCTTAGCAGTAGAATAAGCGCCTAAGGCCTGCAGGCGTATGAACGGATAGCGCGGCCCGCTTCTATCAGCGGGAACGCCCAAAATTTGAAAGAGATTTGATTTTTACTCAAATAAAATAAAGATGAGTACTGGTAATATGAATTTAACCCTGAAAGTTTGGCGGCAAAAAAATGCGCAAACTAAGGGAGCATTTGTTACTTACAAAGCTGAAGGTATATCCCCCGATATGTCCTTCCTGGAAATGCTGGACGTGGTGAACGAAAGCCTGATCCATAAAGGCGAAGAACCTATCCATTTCGACCATGATTGCCGTGAGGGGATCTGCGGGATGTGCTCGCTGTATATCAACGGACACCCGCACGGGCCGAAGAACGCCATCACCACCTGCCAGCTGCACATGCGCACCTTTCACGATGGCGAGATCATCGTCATCGAGCCATGGCGCGCGGCGGCGTTCCCGGTGATCAAAGATTTGGCGGTCGACCGGTCGTCGTTTGACAGGATACAACAGGCCGGCGGCTTTGTTTCGGTGAATACCGGGGTTACCATTGATGCCAATGCCATCCCCATCCCTAAGGTGATTGCCGATGAGGCTTTTAACTCGGCAACCTGTATTGGCTGCGGGGCCTGTGTGGCGGCTTGTAAAAATGCCTCGGCCATGCTGTTTGTGTCGGCTAAGGTATCGCAATTGGGTATGCTGCCGCAGGGCCAGCCCGAGCGCTGGAGCCGTGTGCAGGCCATGGTAGCGCAAATGGACGCCGAAGGTTTTGGCAATTGTACCAATACCGGCGCCTGCGAGGCGGAATGCCCCAAAGAAATAAAAATGACCAACATCAGCCGCATGAATAACGACTATTTCAGCGCGAAGCTGTTCCGCCAGGAGCATGTGCATGAGCATGCCACCGGTGGCGAGTAAAGATAAAACATTGTTTAGCTGCGAAGGGTCCGGGATGGTTTTTCCGGGCCTTTTTTTGTGTTTTTTTGAGGGGATAAAGTGTTCAATTTTCGCACACGATCACCCTATAAACGACTATTGAAAACGCTGGTTTTTAGCTGTTTAACTTTTGATGATACGTCAAATGTGTCCAATTTTGAGGATTTTTTTGAACACTTATAGCTGAGTACCGGAAAAACAGTGTCCATCACTTTTAAATACCTGGCAAAACCTGCTTGCACTGCCGCCAAACGCCTTTGAGGCATGTACGATACCATAAAAAATTAGTATCACCGCTGCCCGATTGCCTTGTCCTAAACCAGGCATGGTCATCTGATTCATAGAAATCGAACAGCACAAAAAAACAGAAGCCCGTACCCCTTGCGGCATACCGGCTTCTGTTCAGGTATAAATAAAATAAAAATCCCTGGCTTAATTAATTAAGCGCGTAGTTGATATTGTTTTCCGCAATGCGGGTAAGCTGCGCGTCGGCAGCTTTGCCCTCGGCCAATGTGGCGCCTAAAAGATCGGCGGCGTGGCGGAACCCGATGTTTTTTGCCAGGTTGATCATCGCGCTGTACGTGGCTATTTTATAATGTTCGGCTTTTTTAATGGCGAAGATCAGGCCGGTATCCCTTTGCGCGGTGCCTTTGTTCGATTCTGTTATCACATCTACGCCCTCTTCAACAATATCGGCAATAGCTGCGCATTTACCCGCGTCCACGTTTTCATTTACCAGGCCAAAAACCTGTTCCAGCCGGTCCACATGCGTTTGCGCAAGGTGCCGGTTTTCGCCAAAGGCAACCTTCAGTTCAGGGGTGGTAGCTGCTTCCTGCAGCTTTGGTAAGGTGCTGAATAATTTCTTTTCAGCCCAATAAATGTCTCTTAACTGGTGAACAAAAAACTCCTTGAGCTTCAAATTCGTCGCTTTCATTGTTTGTGTTTCCATTGTTTTGATTTTTAAAAACGTATATAATTATTACTGTATTGATTCTCAATTTTCCCATAGTCTTAAATCGAAAGTCTTAAGTCCTAGGTCAAAAAATCTACACCGTCGACTTTAGGCGTACGATATGTTCCTAAGTCCCAAGCAAAAAATATACGCCCCTGACTTCAGACTATCGACTTAAGAATTTTGACTTAACAAAGGCTGGGTTTGCCCTATATTTATAAAGAAAGGTGCGTGCTGTAATTGGTTAACATTGATGCAGCAACTGGTTGCTGCTGTTTAAAAGATGGAAATGTTTACCAGCACATTTATACCCTTTAAGACGTTTTTATCCGGCGCATATTGCCCAACGGCCATATCAATTATGCAAAAATGGAGGGTTATTTTTGATAAAACCGATGCCACCGGCCTTAACTGCTTATGGCATAATTGCATACAAGGCGGTAATTTATTTACAAAAAATGTGATTTATTTTTTGGTTTCACGAGGTAGCCCTTTGCGTTTCAACTTCCCCTCGTACGACTTAGGACTAACAGCTTCTCGTCGCCGCGCGCCATTAACTAATCGCTAATCTCCAGTCTCTAATCACTAATCAATGGGCGTTGCCCCGTTTGGTGATCCCGATAGCTATCGGGAGGGGCCGGGCTGTCCACTCATACTGCGCGAGGCCTTAGCCACGGCCACCGCGCAAGGCCGCGCGCGGCGGGTATCCGTTTCCATCCCTAACGCGATTCGCCGTTAATTGCCTGGTTTTTTTTTGAGCTAGAAACCACACTCGCTTTGATTAGCTGGTAACCCCTGATCATTTGCCTAAAACGCATAAGTGAGCCCGCTCATGGCCGCGGGGGGGCCTAGTTACTTTTGGCGCCCCAAAAGTAACCAAAAACGCTTCCCAGCGGAAAGGCTTCTTTGCCGCACAGGCCTTATGCGCTGCAAATCGCGCAAAACCTGGGCGGCAATCTTTTTGCCGGGCTACCCTGTCGCTCTATTAACCTGCATGCAAAAAGTTGCTATGCCCTGCAGCCGCACAGCCCCTCATTGTTTTGCGCGATTTCGCCCGAAGCTGACCCGCTGGGAAAGGACACGGCACCCGATCATTAGGTGAATACCGTCTCCAATGTGCTAACAGGCTCGATGTTCGGGTTCGTTAAGCCCCCGCTCAGCTTCGTGTTTGAATAAACGACAAATGATCATAACATAACGTGAAGCCTCCTCCGTCAGCAGGACAGCTTCGGGAGAAAGTAGAAAAAACCGGCAAGGCTGCGCGCGGGGCAGGGCATAGCAACTTTTTGCATGTAGCGGTGGGCGTGTGCGCGAACCGGGGCAAAAAGATTGCCGCCCAAGGTTTTTTCTGCTTTGTGCGGCTAAGGCCCAGTGCGGCAAAGAAGCATTCCTGCTGTCCCGATAGCTATCGGGATGACTTTTTGGTTACTTTTGTGTCAAGACAAAAGTAACAGCCCTCCCGCGGCGATTGAGCGGGCTCACGTAAGCCTTTTAGACAAATGTTAAATTGCAACCGTGATGCAACGCCGTGTCAGCGTATACCACAAATGCTCACGTCGACCCAATCTAACCCTGCGCCTTCGCCAGCCTGCGGCGCGGCTCAGGCGTAAATCCCCCGATTTCAGGGAGGCCGTTAAAGAAAAAGCTTAAAAGGGGATTACCAACACCGCCTCCGCCAATCTATTTGCTTATCGTCACGATGTCATTAGGGGTGCATGGAGCGCAAACCGCTTTGCCGTTTAAGGTAATCGCACTTATCTCCCCTACAACATTACATTTTCCCTGTGTAACCGAAATGTCCATCCGCACGGTATCGGCAGGCAGGGCTGCCAGCTTCAAAATATAGGTTTGTGTTTCATCGCCCCTGATCCGCACAAACCGTTTGTCTGTTTGCGAACTATCTACCAACAGCGTAACGTTGCTGCCTGTTAACGAGCTGGTCACCGTTAAATCGCTGAGTTTATAGGGCGAAGCGGGCGATAAAAACAAGTCGGCGCCGGTGGTTTTGTCAACTATGCGCACATTGGCCGACATCATTTCGGCCGCCAGCGGCAGCGCCTCGCAATAGAAGCCAGGTTTGCACGCGCTCCATGCGCTGCAAGCCAGTATTAAAATAAAAAGGTGTTTAATTTTCATAGCGCTTATTTATGTCTTTCACCGGGTGCAGAAACACTGGCCCCGCCAATCTATTTGCTAATCGTCACTAGATCACTAAAGCTGCATGGCGCGCAAACCCCCTTGCCGTTTAAGGTGATCGCACTTACCGCCGACGTGGAATAACACCGTCCCTGGGTAACCGAAACGTCCATGTGCACGGTATCGGCAGGCAGGGCGGCCAGCTTCAAAATAAAGGTTTGCGATTCATTGCCTATGATCCTCACCAGCCTTTTGTCTTTTTGCGAACTGTCGACCAGCAGCGTAACGTTGCTGCCCGTTACCGAGCTGGTCACCGTTAAATCGCTGGGTTTATAGGGCGATGTTGGCGATAAAAACAAATCGGCGCCGGTTGTTTTGTCAACTATGCGCACATTGGCCGATAGTATTTGGTACGCCATCGGCACTGCCAGGCATTGCTGGCTTTGTTTTTCGCAGGCGCTTCCTACGCTGCAAGCCAGTAACAAAGCAAAAAGGTGTTTAATTCTCATAGCGCTTATTTTATCTCCTTCACCGGGTGCGGTTAATCAGGATACGAAGATACTGCAACAATCGTAACAGCGCCGGGTTATTTCGACGGATCAGGGCGTTGCCCCGTTGGTGATCCCCGATAGCTATCGGGAGGGGCCGGGCTGTCCACTTATACTGCACAAAGCCTTAGCCACGGCCGAAGCGCCGGGCCCAGGCCAGGCCGGTATACGTTTCCATCCCTAACGCGACGCGCCGTGGACTGCCGGGGCTTTTTTTAAGTTTGAGACCACGCTCGTTCCAGCGTTCCATTTTTGCACGCGGAACACGTGGAACAGTATGAAACACGCTGATTGTCAGTTGTTTCGTGTTTTCAATAAATTGCAAATTTAGCTAAGTGACTGATAATCAATTACTCCAAGAATTGGTTTTTGAAACGATTGATGCAATTAATTGACAATCAGGTGCTCCAGCTTTTTAGGGCGCTAAATTTGTGTCAATCTATAGCAGGACTGGAGTTTGATTCAGGGAAATTGAACAGCGGTGAGAGGGGGGAGCACGGTTTAGAAATCGGAGAGCGGCTATCCAAAGTGATACACTTCGAATAGCGAGGGGTTTAGAGTGTCGGACAGCAAGGATTGCTTTTACTCAACTTGAATTTATTTCTTTTTATTACTAAATTGCTGGTCTTAATCAACTTTAAACCAATTAAAAACCTAAAACAATGAGACGTTTATTTCATCTATTAACCCTTGTGTTAACATTATTTGTGGTCCAGGCTTTCGGTCAAAAACAAATTTTTATTGCACCCAATATGAAAGATGCTATCCAAAAGCAAAAGGTGGTTGCAATTTTACCATTGAAGGTAACCATTTCATATAAACGGATGCCAAAAAATTATGATGCGGCTGGTAATGAAGCACAGGAAAAAGAGGAGGGCTTAAATATGCAGCAAGGTATGTTTACTTATCTTTTACGAAAAGCAAACGACTATACCGTTACATTTCAGGATGTGGATAGGACAAATATTTTGTTGAAACAGGCAGGCGTATATGACAAATTAGATTTGATTACAGCTGATTCGTTATGCAAAATTTTAAAGGTCGACGGCCTTATCAAAGCGGGTTATGCTTACGAAAAAACTGGCAGTGAAGCTGGTGCTATCGTTTTGACTCTAGCCTTCGGTTATGGCGGCTCCGTTGCATCAGGTGCATTAACTATGCAAATTTATGACGGATCAGATGGTTCGTTATTATATCGATTTTATAAAGAAATGAACGAAGGCGCATTTTCCAGCGCGAATGCAATGATGGAAAGAATGATGAGAAAAATATCAAGGAATTTTCCGTACCAGCGTTAACCAACAATTTACTCTAATTGGAAGGATACCAGCATGACGGCCTAATAGTCAGCGAGGCACGAGTCTTTCCAACGCGGCGGCGGTGTGAGATTCTTGCGCCGGAAGGCAACGATAACACTTCGGACAGCGAGACAGTGAGGCTTCGAACAGCGGTTGGGGAACCGTGCGGTCAGCGGTAGCAGCGTGGTTAATTTAGATCTGACACTTTCATGGCAAAATTTCGTTTCGAGCCGTAAAGACATACATTACACAATTGATCGGGATAGAAATTCGTCGTCAGTGATTCCTTTTCTCTAAAATTGAAATGATTTTGAAATTGACCCCTTATGTCATCAGATATGTCTTTTGAATTTTGGGTAATAAAAATAACTGAAATGTTAAATTTGCGGGCTTCTCGCAAAAGTTGTTTTAATAAATTAGAAGTTTCAGAGCCTTCTTTTAGAAGCATATGTGCTTCGTCGATTACAAGCACCCTAAACTCGTTCTTGTCTTGTTTTCTTAATAGAAATTGAATTATTGAATTAATAAACCGACGAACATAATCATTTGCGCTATAATCTATGTTAAATATATCTACTGAATTACAACTAGCTTTTAACCAGTTTGGTTCAATGTTAGTGATTAATTTTTTTATGCGTAGTTCGTTCATCTTAGATGTTACTGCCGTAAGAACGTCCAATTTCGTTGGCCTGCTATTAAAGGGCATTTCTTTTTTTAAAAGCGCTATTAACGAAACAACATATTCAGTATGGTTTTTTGAATTTACAACTAATTCATCTGCGATTTTTTTTAACGCAGGATAATTTTTAAAATAACCTTTGTCTATTTCTAAAAGAATTTCCCGAACCAAATTCTGCATAAGCTTTGTCAGTGTTACACCCTCATATTCCAGTTCGTTAATTAGTTCAAAAATTAATAATTCCTGTTGCTCAGAAAGTTTCGGTAAAAGTTTGGTCAAGGTATTAGGATTGATATATTTTTCAGAAAACGTAATGTTTCCTTGGTCAATTCTATTTACTTTATAACTATTGGTAGCGCCAGTCAACAAATTTGAATATTCGTTGTGAGGATCAAAAATATTAACATGAGCACCCAAACTGGCGACTTCCTTAATAACCAATGCGGACAATCTAGATTTTCCTGCACCAGTTACGCCTGTAATGAGTGTGTGTTTTCGAAAAATGTTAATATCAAATTCCACATTGTAGCGTTCAAAATTGGCTCCCAAATCAGGATATGATAATTCCCCTAAAATGAATCGTTTCTTAGAAGGATCTTGCATACTTGCCTCATTGTGTAGTCCATATATGTTTAAAGTTTTTCTAAAGTCAATCAGAAAAACACTTTGAAAAGCGGTCGAAGTATAGCGATTTATTTTATTTTTAATTTCAACTAAACATTCGGCATTGTCAAGTTCATAGTGCCCTAATATCACTGCAGTAATGTTTTGACCATAGCGCGGTTTATTATTTGGGTCGGCTATCTTGTTTACACTGTTATCTACGGCCTTGGATATAAAATATTGCTTAACGTTTTCTAAATAAAACTCAAGTTCAATCTTATAAATTTCGGCCAAAACGAACGAATCCTCGTTTGCTTCCAGTGCAATAATATTTCCAATTTCACATTTGACATTATTGTTAACAATGAAACAGATATTTTCATCATCCGAAATTTGAGTAACTATACCAATTTGTTTTCCGATTGCGTTACTTTGAATCATCATATAACTTCTTGCTCAAAAAAATAATTTCTTTAAGTTTCTTTTTGTCAATTATTTTATTCGGTAACACTATTTCTTTCCTTATAAAACCCTCGCCTCCATACTTTGTATAGCAGTATAATTCATTGTACTTTTTTTTCTCGGATTGTTTATTTAGTTTTTCAAGATCTATATCGTCAAAGTTCAAATTTAATATAGATGGATCAATAATAAAACTACTTTCCCAATCATCTGTGTTTGCTTTTTCATAAGTAAACTCAGCATTGTTTAGAAATAGATAATCATTTTGAAAAAGTGATGTAAAATTTTCAGCGTGTTTTAGTTCGCCTAAATTCATTTCAATCTGACTTTTTATATAATTATTTTTATCTAGATCGTTTAACAAATAATCCTCGTTTGTAAAGTCGTCGTAAAAGCCCATCATATACCAATTATCCTTCTGAAAGCTTTTAAGATTGAAATAGAAGTTCCTTATCTTGTTTATAATATCACGCTCGAACATCGAAGTTATCTCATTCTTTCTATCATTAAATAATTTACAATCTATGGAAAGAATCAAGTCTTTTTTGTCAATTAATTCTATTATTTTTTCTTTGACTACAGTGTTCGAGAAAGTGTTATTTAATAGCTCAAGCGTATAGTACTGTTTTGTCAGCTGCTTAAATTCACCTTTAGAAAAGCTATTTGTTGTAAAAAATGTATTAATCCATTTTGGAATTATCTTAGAAGAAGTATCCATCAAGCTATCTTTGTTCGATACGATAACCGTCGTATCCCCATTTACCTCAAGTGTAATAAGTGGAATAAATTGCCAAATGAACATTTTTGGGCTACTAGATTCGGTATAGGGCTCAGCTTCCCTAATGTGTTGAATCTTAACATTCACTGTTAATATGGCATAATCTTCAGATGTTTGATCGTCTTCCAAGTTTAAATCAAATCTGGTGTATGCTGCTTGAACAATAGCTTTTAGCTTTTTCGCCCTTTCAAAAATATTATTTTCGTATTCGTTTGGAATTTGAAAAAGCTCTAATTGTGAGTAATCCATGTTATATTTCCTTGAAAAATTTATTTAATTCATCACTTACAAATTTCTTTTTTCTATCACTTAGGTCAGATTTCATGTATATGTCCAGCCTATTTTCAGAGCACAATCGGTGCATATTACTGCCATTCATAAAAAAGTTTAACGTCTTCAATTCACCATCCTCTTCCTTTACTAATAATTCTCCACCTCCGGTTTTTAGATAGAAGATATCCAACAAGATGTCTCCTTGTTCTAAATCGATATCACCTGCTTTAGAATAAATGTATTTTCTTAAATTATCGATGTAGCTCCTTTTATTTATGTTTTTTTGAAACTCTTCTTTCAGTCTCGGATTAACTATATTAAAATCATAAATTGACTCCAGTTTATTAAACCTAACGACTTTATCATGTTTTAATACATTTATATATTTTTCCCTAAGATGGCGTTGCAAATCTTCCTTATCTTCAATATATTTAACTAACTCAAGTAGATAAGAATTTAAGAATTCATTATCAGACATTGCAATTAGTTTAAGGGGTTCAAATGCTACACCTTCTTCAATAAGTGTACCTACCAAGTATGTTAGTATCGCTTCAAAACGCCTGACCTTATCTGAAAAATAAATGTATTTGTATAGCAAGACCCTTGAGACTAATAAGTAAAATACGTTTTCTTTTACATCGCTAGCAAGACATAGTTCAACGTTGTCCGAGTTTTTTGGTTGATTCAAAGATTTGTAGATTTCCAACGTTAAACCTTTAACGTAAGCTACTAACTTGTCTGCAATTAATTTTACAGGTAGATAATTCAACTCGTTTGCATCTCTAATGATATAATCCAGCCGGTCCATATCGATGTCCGAAACGAGAAGTTGCTGTATAGCTTTTTTCGGTCGTTTAAATGTGTCATTTGATTTTACATACTCTTCACCTTGGTTCGGACTAATGATACAAGCGATGCGAAAAAATGTATTTTCATCATACTCTTTACCCCACGACAATACGATGTTTCTTAACTCTTCAAAGTATGAGTTTCTATTGACTATCAAGGGCAAAATTCTTTCCTCGTGCGACGTGCCTTTGGTTAAGTTCTTTGCGGTCAAGAACGCTCTTTCTGTAGCATGTGAAATTGGGAAATGCCCGCAATCGTGTAAGCAGGCTGCTACGGCTAATTCTCTTACATCAACTTCAGTAAATCGAAGTTGTTTATTATGAGTGTTTTTATTTATTAAGTCTGCCGTAACGATGCACTTTGCAACAACCCCAACTGTATGCGCGAATCTTGTATGTTTTCCTTTTTCCTCCCCTAATACATTATAAACGAGCCCTAATTGTAAACGATGCTCTAAAGCTTGTATTGGTTTCGTAGCTAAAATTTTTACAATATCATCCAAGATCTTCTTTTCAAAAATCCCTTCATTTTGAATATTCAAAGCTTCCCTAAACACTTTTAGTTCGGAAACTAATCTTGATTTTATTCCATCTATGATATCCATAATTTATTTTGTGATTGTTAACGAAGCGGTTTTATTATGGAAAATGATTTCTATATTATCACCTTTTTCATCCCCTTCAAACTCGTATTTTAATTTAATGTTCCCCGCTGAAAAAGGCCCGTCAACTTTTTTCTTTAGCTTCTCAATCAATTTTTCCTTGTCTATTTCCCTGGGGAAATGAATAAACAGTTTGATTTTTTCATCATCGTCGACGATTGGCAAAATTCCGTTGATTTTGTCAGGCAAAAATGCCTCGGGCTTGCATACATTATCTTCACTTTTAGTTTTGTCGCGCATTATTAAATCGAATGACAATACGGCAGAAATATCATTTCGAATTGTTGCATCTAGAATAAACGAGTCGCTTTCTCTATCCCATTCTTGTAATTCATCTGCCAAGCGCATTATTTTTAATATCAATGGTATTTCAAAGCCTGTGATTTTTTGAACTAAGTTACTTCTATCATGATATGCCATCGATAAACATATATCTGCCACGTTGTCTAAATTTATTTCATGGTATGACTTTGAGTTTTGCCAGTATTTTATGATTGGCATCAAGAATAATACTACCGACGAAAGTGAATGTGACGCATCGAATAGCCCTTTCCCAGCTATAGCAGCACTTACGATATCTCGATATATAAGTTCAATCTTTTTTAACCTAATTTTTATTTTTTCTTGATCGTTGGAGTTTTCTTTAGATTTCTTTTGTAATTCTTCGATTATAATTCCGAAATAGTTAAGGATTTCTAATAGATCACCAGGTCTATTTAGCTCAATTTCAACTTCGCCTTTCGAATTCAAAAGTTCGGTGAATGTAGAGCCCCCGATTTTATGAGCTACAGCTTTTATTTTCTCGATTGGGTAAGCTAAATCATGGAAAATTGCAGTAATTATTAACTGCATTCTGAGGCTCGAATAATTTATCGGATCATACTTTTTAAGTAAAAAATTGGTGAACAAAACATTTCTGACAGTATGACTTAGATGATCTCTTACATAATGTTGACCCTCTCCTGGTTGTTTAATTGATAAAGCTGTCCGAAGTAATAGTTCTAGCGGATCGAAAATCTTAATTAATTTTTCACGTTCGTTCAACGGATAATCAATTTCAGTTAAAACTTTAAATGATAGAATTTTTAGAAATTCAATAGCGGTTTTTCTCGAGTTTTGGTGAATATTGTCTTCTAAAGAGGTATACCAATTTATTAATGCTTCATTAATTTCACTGTCAAACTTGTTTTCTGAAATAAAAAAATTAACAAGCTTAGTATCAATTTTATGCCTACATCTTATCATTTTCTTGAAATTGGTTAAAAGGTTGAAAGTAATTGGTTATTTATTTATTTAAATTGGAAGATTTATTGGTGATAGTGAGTTGATAAGTATTTGGTTTTAAGGCTAAAGTAAATAAATAATTGGAATTACAACACCTATTGCATCATTTTTTTTTTCATTCACTCTCCCCGCCCGACTAAGCGTGTCGCTTAGCCGCGATAACGAAATGTTTGATTAAGGAATGTAGTTGGTCGAGGGTCGGCATTCGTCAATTATGACCAAAATTATTTTTAATTACGGCGCTTCGCGTTAGGGGGCGTCGCGAATACCGGCCATGTGGCTAAGGCTTGTGCAGTATAAGCAAAGCACCCGACCGCCGCTTCTATCAGTGGCGGGAATGCCCAAATTAGTTTAAGTTTTCGCGTCTGATGGGAGTTCACGATAATAATTTTATGCTTGCCCTTATTGAAGTTTCTTTTGTGTACATTCGGTGAAATAGATTTTTGGCCGTTTTAAGAAAAGCTGCCTTATCATTCTTTATAAAATTCTGATCGTATTGGGTTATGCATCACTCCCCACGCTGTCTTAGTTTTAAAAGCGCGATAATTTAGGTGTCACCCTATCTTCTATAAAAAACAAACTTATTTAAACATCGATCATGAAATTAAATTTTACGCGCACATTTTTGGTTATGGCAGTAGCAGTTTTCCTTTACGCGTCATGCAAAAAGGCCAGCGTACCACCAGCCGTTAGTACGACAAAGGCTGCGGCGGTTGATTACAAAACATTAAGCAGCACCATTGGTACACAATTTTACAAGTCGATTATTGGGCAATATGGGGGGACAGATGTACGCAAAAGTATTACCTCGCCTTATAGTGCGTATGTTGCTGCAAGTAAAAAGAGCTTATTTAGCAGCGTGGTTCCGTTATGTGGCAGTGTTGTGGACACGACATACAATACTACAACCGGAACGAACCCATTTGTGGATACCATAAAAACACATTTTGAAAATCTACATTTTGTTTACACCTGCGACGCGGGACAAGTTGACGGCTATTTGGTCCGCGACAGTGTGGTAAATGTGGCAAATCATGATCTTTATATTTACGATACCAACTCAGTTACACAAAATTATGCGGTGAAGGCGCTCGATAAAACCTACAAATTGGTTTCAATGGATGGCTCCCTGAATGCGTACGCAGACACAAAGAATATCGAAGCACCCACTTTAAGGTCGAACGCAACTAATTACAATTTAGTTGGCCTTAGGGTAAACTTTGCTTCGGGCACGGCAGATGTTACTGCAGGTACCTCGAGTTTTACAACCACTACAACAGATTTTGGCCCGCAAACAAATTTTCAGACCCTGGTTACAACCGTTTCCGGCACTATTGAGTATTTAGGCAACCACAAAGTGAAGGTTACCTTTATCCCGGGCGCTTCCTACATCGTTGATCTGATCACAGGAGTCGCCACGCCGGCCTAACAATTTGTCAATCGGTTATTCTTGAAATAATCCCCGCCCGGCTAAGCGTGTCGCCTGGCCGCGATAACGAAATGTTTGATTAAGGAATGTAGTTGGCCGAGGGTCGGTTTTTAAGTGGCAGTTAGCAGTGGCAGTTGGCAGTTTGCACGATGGAGAGACTCGGAGGCAAAGGTCGTGTTGAGTCGAAAGTCGTTAGTCCTATTCGTGTGAGCGACAGATACAGGGCAAGCACCGGTCCCTGTTATAGACAAAAACCAGCACCCGGAACTGAAAAAAGTGTAAACCCTGCGTTTTTATAAATCATTGGATATCAATTACTTAAAAAAGGTTAACATTGAAATATGTTAAGTTGTGTTAACCCTCTGTGCTTTGCCTCAAAACAAATAGCATTTGGTACAAGCTGGTCACAACGCAAAAAAAAAGCCTCCCTGTATTCAGGAGGCCATATCATATACCTAACCGAAATCCAACTTCCGACTATATACTTTCAACTTCAGACTTGGAAAAAACCGGGTAATCGCAATACCCCTCTTCGGCTGCTGAGTAGAACAGGTCCATTTTAAGGTCCTGCGAGAGGGGGTTGTTATTTTCGAGGCGATCGACCAGGTCGGGGTTGTTGATAAAGGGGCGTCCGAAGGCTACCAGGTCGCCGAGGTTGCTTTCGAGGTCGGCTTCGGCGCGCTGCAAGTCGTAGCCGCCGGCCAGGATGAGGGCGCCTTTAAACTCGCGGCGGATGGTTTGCTTGATGGCCAGGGGCACGGCGGGTGCGCCCAGGGCCGAATGATCCACCACGTGGATATAGGCGATGCCGATGTTACTGAGCTGCTGCGCCAGGTAGGTGTAGGTGGTGTCGATCCCGGGGTAATGCGGCATATCGCTGGCCACGCCGTAAGGGGAGAGGCGGATGCCGGTACGGTCGGCGCCGATGGCTTCGGCCACGCCTGCGGCAACTTCCAGCACAAAGCGGGCGCGGTTTTCCACGCTGCCGCCATATTCGTCCGTGCGCACATTAGCAAACGGCGACAGGAACTGCTCCAGCAAATAGCCATTGGCCCCGTGCAGTTCCACCCCGTCGAAACCTGCTTCGATGGCGTTTTTGGCGGCGGTAATAAACTCCTGTTTGGTGCTTTGCACTTCTTGGGCGGTTAGCGCTTCGGGGGTGCCCATGTCCTGCATTTGCAGGGAATCGGTCCACATTTGGCCGGCAGCTTTAACGGCCGAAGGGCCCACCAGCTTGGCCCCTTCGGGCAAGTTAGCCGGGTGGCCGATGCGACCGCTGTGCATAAATTGTATCACGATTTTGCCGCCTTTGGCATGCACGGCGTCGGTAACCTTTTTCCAGCCGTCGACCTGTGCCTGGCTAAAAATGCCGGGGATGCGGGCATAGCCCAGGCCGTTTGGCGAGGGGGAGGTGCCTTCGGTAATGATGAGCCCGGCGCCGGCGCGCTGTGCATAGTAGGTGGCCTGCAGGTCGCCGGGGACATTGCCGATAGCGCGGCAGCGTGTCATGGGCGACATCACTACGCGGTTTTTTACCTCGATAGCGCCGACGGTAGTGGGGGTGAATATTTTTAACGTTTCCATTGTTGGTATTGCGTGTTTAAACTTGTTTTTGTAAAAGTAGGATTGTTGGAGGGAAATAAAAGTGATGGGGAGCATTTTGACAGAGGGATGATAGCGGGGCGGGGTTTGGCTTGAGCCGCGCCGCAGGCTGGCGAAAGCGCCGGCGATTTAGGGGTTACCTTGAGCAGTTGTAGTTTACCGTGACACGGCATTGCATCACTGGTTCGTAGGAACATTTGTCTTGGACTCTGACGTGAGCCCGCTCATGGCCGCGGGGGGCCTAGTTACTTTTTGTCTTGATACAAAAAGTAACCAAAAAAATCAAGCCAAAAAAAAGCTTCCCCGCGCTCTGCCGGTTTTTAACGCGGTTGCGGTTACGGCCCGCAACCGCTAAACCGTCATTCACGCCATACGCCCGGCCCGCTTTTTTGGCAGGCCTTTGCCCGCTTTTCGCGCCGGTTTAATTCAAAATATACTTCGCTTAATAAGTGAATAAAAACGCCCTCCTCCGTCAGCAGGACAGCTTCGGAAAGAACCGGTAAAAAACCGGCAGGCCTTGCGCGGGGGGCAGGGCATAGCAAATTTTTGCATGTAGCGGTGGGCGTGTGCGCGAACCGGGGCAAAAAGATTGCAGCCCAAGGTTTTTTAGCGGTTGTGCGCAGTGGCCTTGTGCGGCAAAGAAGCATTCCTGCTGACTTGATTTTTGGTTACTTTGTATCAAGACAAAGTAACAGCCCTCCCGCGGCGACTGAGCGGGCTCGTGTTAGAAGTTTAGACAAATATTAATACTGACCTGTGGTGCAACGGTCATGTTGGGGGGTACTACAAATGTTGGGCTAGATCCAATCTAACGAAGCGCTTTCGCCAGCCTGCGGCGCGGCTCAAGCGGGAAGACAAATGCTAAAATGCTAATGCTCAACCTTACCCTTGCTGCTTTACCCAATCCGAATAAACCGTCTCCTCCTCCACATCCGTAAAACTTTCAAAATCCAGCTTATACCCATCCGGATCGATAAAACAAACCACCCACATGTTATTGCCTACAAAAGGTTCCTGAATTTGTACACCTTTGGCAGTAAATTCGTGGTACAGCGCTAGTGCGTCGGTGCATTGAAAACAGATGGATACGCCGGTTCCTTTGGGACCCTGCTGATCGAATTTATCACGGTCGCGGGGTTCCTGCAACATCAGGGAAACGGCTTCGCGCTGCAGCCAGCACCATTCGATTTTGCCGCGGGGCGTCCACTGGTTGGTGATGGTAAATCCCAGCTTATTGGTATAAAAATCAAGCGAGGCTTCCATGTCGCGCACCATCAAGAACGGCACGGCGAGGCGGATGTTGGGTTGATCGGCCATAGATCAGCTTTTTTAGAACGCTAATTTACTGCACAATGATTGAAATTGCATTGCTGACCGGTTGCCAATTGAAATAAAGCGCGTTTGTTAATTAAAATAGCCCCAGCTCGTCGCGGTTTTTATCGCGGTAACCCCATTCATGTTCGCCGAGTTCTGGGTATGGTTTGGAAGTGTCCTTTAAGATACAGATCACCATCCACACCAATACAAACGGAAATGCGGCGATCAGGTACGCCACCGGGTTGTAAGGGATGTTAACATACAAAAGGATGATGTAAGTGACTACGTACAACGTAACCACAATTGCGGCGTTTTTGGCTGAGATCATACGATTGAAAATTAATTGAAGTAATCAACGCTGATTTGCGCACAATGTTTTGTGTTACAGTAATTTTAAATGCCGGCCTTAAATTGCAGCACATCGGCTTCCGTGCCTTCAAAAGCGCCGTTAGCCGCGGTTTTTAAACCGGCCATGGCGGCGGCAAATTCGCCGGACTGCTGGATGCCGTCGCCCTTTATGCGGCGGTACAGGTAGCCGGCCATATAAGTGTCTCCGCAGCCGGTGGCATCCGCTACAACCGGTGGCGGGTAGGCGGAGATGGTATAAAACGAACCATCACTATAGACCATTGATCCCTTGCTGCCATTGGTGATGATCACTTCCTTTACGCCCCAATTGGCAACCAGTTTGGCGCCGTCGGCAACGGTTGGGCAGCCGGTGAGGGCCTGCAGTTCGGCAACGTCGGCTTTCAGGATGGAGACGTGTTGCAGGGCCTGTTGTTTTTCGGGCCAGTCGACAGGGTAAACTTTTTGGTTGACCACTTTGCGCAGGTAGCCCTGCACGTCCAGGCTGATGCGGCCTTTGGTGGATAGCGTTTCGATGAAATCAAGGGTAATGTCATCAGCTAACAAAGGGCCGATGTGGAAGATCTGGGCGTCGACATCCCGCAACTGCTCCATCGTAAAAGTATCTGCAGTTTGAAGGACGTTTTGTGTACGATCATCGGGATTCTCACCATAAATATTCTCAAAAAATACAGTACCCTTGCCAGGCTGAACTTTTATGTTGATGCCTTTGGCGCGCAGCTCATCCACATAATGCATTTCGGCAGGGGCGAGGGAGGTAACCAGCAGGTAGCTTGTGTCCAGTTTGCTTAGGGCGCATGAAAAATAGTAAGCCGTGCCGCCGGGCAGGTAATTTGAAGCCTGTGGGGTTACGATCTTATCAGAAGTGATGTGGCCGATGCAGCAGATATCGTACATCCGGGAAAGATAAGGGTTTTTAATGTGTCCCGCACATGCGGGATGCAAATGTGCGGATGTTTGATTTGTCGTTTCGAAAAGCGCACTTCAAGATTAATTTGGGCGTTGCCTGTGGCCGGGCCATCCGCTCATACTGCGCAATGCCTTATTCACAGGGCCGGTATACGCTGCTGTCCTGAGGACAGAACTATTTTGGCACAAGTTGCATGTTGAGTTCTAAAGCCATTTTCTCCAGATATTTTCTCTGTTTTTCTTTTAAGTGTGCTTCGTATTCTTGTATCCCTTTTTCAACAAAGATGGTACCCTGCGTCATAACCCGGTAGTAATAGCAGGCTATTTTCCGGGCTATTGCCTTTATCGCAACTGGACTCCCTCGTCTTGCTCGTATCCTTCGCCCAAATGAACCTAATGCCAGATGCCTGCTGTTGAGTATTCCTTGCGCCAGGTTACGGAAGATTAACCCTGCATTGTTATGCCGTTTCATGCGTACCCGCTTGCTGACTTTTCCCGAACTTGACCTCATCGGTGCCACTTTCAGCCAACTCGTGAAATGCTTTTCCGTCGGCCAGGCGCTCATATCTATACCAACTTCACTTACTATTTGTAAAAAACTGTAATCTGTTATTCCCGCAATTCCTATTGGATCTTTGCCTTCGGTTAATTTTAATAAAGGTTGATGAAAGTCTTTTATATTAGGACAGTTGTATCTTATTTCCTTTCGGGGCGCAATCGGACCGACATCATCCTTATCCTTAGCCATCACAATAAGTTGCTCCCCTATTTTTACATCACATTCCTTTATCAATTCATTATAATATTCCCAGGTCTGAAACGCATGCCCCAAGGCAAACAGGTGCTCTTCACTATAGTGACCCTCCAGCGATTTCATAACTAGCTCCCGCTTCTTCTTAAGTATACTGGTGTGGCACATTTCCGTTAGCACACCCGGATCTCTTTCCCCTTCAAGAATTGCCCGCAGAATGCGCATCCCACTGACGCCGCTGATATCGTCAATCACTTCGGTAAGCCTGATATTCATCTGGGTTAATGCCTTTTGCATCAGGTGTACCTGGGTTGCCGTTGCCCGGATGTGGTCCTGACGTAGTCGAAGATAACTCCGTATTTTGCGAATATCCCCGCCCGGAATAAAGCTCTTGCGTAAAAGACCGTAGCTATGCAATTGCCTAAGCCACTGGCAATCCTTTACATCACTTTTTCTCCCGGGCATATTCTTTACATCCCGGCCGTTTACCAGGTAAACCTCTATGCCAGCTTCTTCCAGCACCGCATACAGGGTACCCCAATAAACACCCGTCGACTCCATCGCTACCGTGGTTATACCTAACGATTGCAGATAAGCCCGGATAGCTTCGCAATCTGCCGTAAAAGAGGGAAAAACCCTTATTTGGTCTTCCCCTGCATCTACATAAAAGTTCCTGCTCCCTATGTCTATGCCTGCGGCATGAGGGTGCATAATTTCCAGTGGTTTTGCCATAAATTTCTCTCCTTATTTATTGAAATTTAGCCTTAACAGGCCCGCTGTTTTTTAGGTATGTATAGCGTCCTGCACGGGAATACCTCTTTGGGCATCACCAATAAACCATTCATCAAACAGCGGGAACAAGATTCCCTCACAGGTATTTTACACTAGATAGAAGCGCTGCTACTTCCTTTTAAAGCTATACTCAAAGCTACGATTTTACTTGTCCCTTGCGAAACCATCCGGCCATCTGGCAACACTTCCCTAACGCAACGCGCCGTTATTCATCATGCTATTTGCCCATAGAATCAACAGGAGCTACGTTTAAATGGCAAACCCCTTATTTCCAGCTTTCGCCTTTCACCTTTCTCCTTTTACCTCTTTTGGTCCAAAATATTGCAATATTTCATTTGTTAATCGATATAAATTAATAAATCCTTAAAGAATTTAGCAAAATATTCGCTTTTATACAAAAACTGTTCATAAATTACGATTTTTAAAAGTAACTGGTTTAAATTTATGCGATTTGTCTATGCAAGAATCAGGTTATTTTGATAAATACAGCCCCATTGACGGCGTTTGGGATGAAATGTATGGGAAAAATGCCCGTGTGCGCGATCATTACCGCAAGGTGATTGAATATATCTCCGGCGAATCGGCTGATGACCTGAATAAAAAGGAAGAACTGGCCAAACGCCTGTTCATGACGCAGGGCATTACGTTTACGGTGTATAACAGCGGCGAGGGGATCGAGAAGATCTTTCCGTTTGATATTATCCCTCGCATTATTACCGGCCAGGAGTGGACCTTTGTGGAGAAAGGCATCAAACAGCGCCTCACCGCGCTCAACCTGTTCATAAAGGACGTTTATAACAACCAGTTCATCATCAATGATGGTGTGGTGCCGATTGATATTATTTACTCGTGCCCGCATTTTCTGCGCGAGATGTACCAGCTGCAGGTGCCGCATGATATTTATGTGCACATCAGCGGTATCGACCTGATACGCGACCACGACGGTACTTTTTATGTGCTGGAGGATAACCTGCGTACCCCCTCGGGCGTGAGCTATATGCTGGAGAACCGCGAGATAACCAAACGCCTGTTCCCCGACCTGCTGCCGCAATGCAAGGTGCGCAGCGTTACGGAGTATCCTACCATTTTGTACAAAAACCTGCTGGCGCTTTCGCCGCGGCAGATACATAACCCCACCATCGTGCTGCTAACGCCGGGTATTTATAACTCAGCATATTTTGAGCACAGCACCCTTGCCCGCCTGATGGGCGTGGAATTGGTAGAAGGCCGCGACTTGGTGGTGAATAACCATAAGGTTTATATGAAAACTACCATTGGCCTGCAGCAGGTCGACGTGATCTACCGCCGGGTGGATGACGAATACCTGGATCCGCTGGTGTTTAACCCGGGCAGTATGCTTGGCGTGGCGGGTATTATGGGCGCGTACAGAAAAGGCAATGTCGCCATTGTAAATGCAGTAGGCACCGGCGTGGCCGACGATAAGGCCGTGTACGCTTATGTGCCCGACATGATAAAATACTACCTTAACGAGGAGCCGATATTGAAAAACGTGCCCACCCACCAATTAGGCAATAACGACGAGCGCGATTTTGTTTTTAAGAACATCAATACCATGGTGATCAAAAAAACCAACGGCAGCGGCGGTTATGGCATGCTGATGGGCCACGCAGCCACCGAGCAGGAAATTGATGAATACAAACTGGAGGTATTGAAAGATCCGCGCAATTTTATTGCGCAGCCTACCATCAACCTTTCATCGGCCCCCTGCTATATGCAAGGCGAACTTACCCCCCGGCGGGTGGATCTTCGCCCATATGCGCTCTTCGGCCCGGATGGTATTGAGATCGTCCCCGGCGGATTAACACGAGTAGCGCTAAAACAAGGCTCGCTGGTGGTAAACAGCTCGCAGGGCGGTGGGAGTAAGGACACTTGGGTCTTGGGATGATGTGCAGATGTGCGGATGTGCAGATATGCAAATTAGAAGATGAAAAAATGAAAAAAAATAAATCCGAAATCGAAATTCCGACTTCCGAAATAGCTAGTAAATCCGAAATCGAAATTCCGACATCCGAAATAGCTAGTAAATCCGAAATCGAAATTCCGACATCCGAAATCAAGCACCTATGTTAAGTCGTGTAGCAGCAAGTTTTTATTGGTTAAGCCGTTACATCGAACGTAGCGACGGTATGCTGCGCATGCTTAAAATTAATTATGCCTCGTCGCAGGACACGGTGCAGGAGTTTACCTGGGAACCGGTGGTAAGGATATTTTCAGGCCACCAGTCCGAAGAAACCGCCAAACTGGCCAATAACAGCAGGGCGGTATTGAAGTTTATGGTGACCAGCAAGGAAAACCCGAATTCGATCCTGAACATTATAACGCTTGCCCGCGAGAACGGCCGCAGCGTGCAGGAGCACATTCCCAAAGACCTTTGGCAATGTTTGAATGAATATTACCACATCGTAAAAGACCCAAAGCTGGAGCGTGCGTTAACCCGCGAAGACCCTATTAGCGTATTGGACGACCTGATCAAACACGTGATGCTCCATTACGGCACCGTTGAAATATCCATGGAGCGCGGCGAGGGTCGTAGCTTCATGAATATCGGCAAATACCTGGAGCGTGCGATACAGTCAGTGGATATACTGGATACCAAATACAGCTCCGCTAATGAAAACGAAGAACTGCTTACCGATACCAGCTATTGGAAGCACCTGTTGTTATCGCTTGGAGGGTATGAACTATATCTGAAAAGCTACCGCGAAGGCTTCGAGTCGAAAAACGTACTGGAGCAGGTGATCCTGAACAATGATTTCCCGCGATCGGTGATCTATTCGGTGGTACATATCCAGCGCTATTTCGACCGATTGAAGAACGACAGCAACCTCGAAGATTTCCGCGAATTGTCGTTCCAGATCGGCCGCCTGGAAAGCCGCATAAAATACAGCTCGGTAAAAAGCATTGAGACCGAAGGGCTGCAGAAATTTCTACCGCAGATACGCACTGAACTTTACGGTATAGGCAATTCACTTAACGAACATTATTTTGCGAATTCGTGAAGCAGTCCGAAAGTCGGAAAGTCCGGAAGGCCGAAAGACAGGAGAGTTGGAAGTCAGCGGTGTTTTCAATCCCTAATTCACCAACTCGCTAATTCACTAATTCACTAATTCACTAATTCGCTAATTCACTAATTCACCAACTCACTAATTGACACCATGCCTGAGTTTGAAATACAACATATCACCCGTTACACCTATGACAGCCCTGTGCGCGACAGCGCCAACCAGATCATCTTGTTCCCGATAAAGGATTTGTACCAGGAGGTTTTAAAACAGGAACTGACCATTACCGGTAACCCGCACGTGGATACTTATATCGATTATTATGGTAACGAAGTGGGCAGCTTTACTTTTAGCGATCCGCATATGGTACTCACCATTAATTCGAAAATTTGGGTGGTAACCAAACATCGGGAACTGCCGGTGACCGACATTTTTCCTTCGCAGCAATGGGAGGATTTAAGACGACTGCGCTATGTAGTACCCTACATTGATTTTTTAAAGCAGGAATATTTTGAGGGGATAGATGAATTACGCGAGGTGGTAACAAAAGAGCAAACACAGCTGGAATCGCCATACCTGGCGGCTTTGCATTTTTGCCAGTATGTGTATGATAATTTTGTATACATCAAAGGGGTTACCACTGTTGAGACAAAGCTGGACGAGATATGGAAAATGAAAGCCGGCGTTTGCCAGGATTTTGCCCATATATTGATGGAAATGCTGCGCATGGCGCAAATCCCCGCACGGTATGTAAGCGGTTACATTTGTACAAACCGCGGTGGTATGCGCGGCCAGGGCGCCACACACGCCTGGGCCGAAGCCTACATTCCTGACTATGGCTGGCTAGGCATCGACCCAACCAATAACTGCATTGCTAACGAAACCCATGTGCGACTAGCGGTAGGGCGTAATTTTTTGGATTGCTCGCCGGTAAAGGGTGTTTACAAGGGTTCGTCCAGGCACAAACTGGACGTAGCCGTGTCTGTTGATGATGAAAATGTGTTGAATAACTCTGATCACCAGATCGCGGAAGCGCATGCGACCAGTATGGTTACCGATACGCCGAAAAACAGCTATCAGCGATATATGGAGATGATGCAACAGCAACAGCAGCAGTGATGTGCGGATGTGCGGATTTCAGATGTGCGGATGAATAGATCGCTTACAGCTTTTCTATTTCCTCAATTGACAGTTTTGTAAACTTTGAGATTTGGGCAACTGGCATCCCTTCCTTTTTCATTTCTTTGGCAATGGTCATGGCGTTTTCATGTTTGCCTTTTTCAAGGGCTTCTTGAACAGCGTAATCAAGCACATTCTTGTTATCCCATTTATATTTCATACTGCTATCGTACATAGAACCTTAAATAGATAGTTAAAGATTTTCTATTTCGTCAATGGATAGTTTTGTAAATTTTGAAATTTGGGCGAATGGCAAGCCTTCTTTTTTCATTTCTTTGGCAACGGTGATGGCGTTTTCGTGTTTACCTTTTTCAAGGGCTTCTTGAACAGCGTAATCAAGTACATTTTTATTATCCCATTTGTATTTCATGCTGCTATCATACATGGTTTTTTCCTCCTTCGTCAAATTGGTATATTCAGCTATATTGAATAGTTTTTCAAATATCGGCTTTCGTAAGTAAACCGGGAGCCTCTCCATCGTTGGCATATTCTTTAAAAAATACAGCCATTTATCTAAATCCCTGTCTAAATCGATATCCGTTTTTACAAATTTAGCCAATTCTATATACGTATAACCCAGTTTATCGTAAAAAATTTCACCGGTATCCCTGTTGCACAGGCAAATATCATGCAGGTATGCACCTTCAGGACTGTCTTCCAAGGTAAAATCTTCCAGCAAGGCGATCAAATATACTTCGGAAATATTATAGCCCCATTCACTGCGCTTGCCTTTTGGGGCCTGGTCGCTGATCAATCGCGAAGTATAAAACAAAGCCCTTTCTTTAAAGTAACCCTGCCTGGCCCTTTGCACCTCAATTAAAAAACGGTCGCCTTTATCTCCGGTACAAAGCAGGTCAAATATCGCAGCGCCTTCGTCTTTTAATTCGCCAGGGTGCTCGTTTTTGTTGTAAACCAAATCTACAATGTGCTTGCGTCCTCTGAATACTTCATTTAAAAAAGCGATCAGCAAGTCCTTATTAGGCTCGCTACCAAATATCTTTTTAAAGGCGAAATCAACTAAAGGGTCAATGTATCTTCCGGGAATGGGCGGTTTATTTTTAGGCATAACCAAATATAAAAGTTTATTGTTTATTGGCAGGCCCCTACTTTGCTTGCTGTTTGCGCTGCAAAAGGGGTTTTTAGTATACCCAAAGTATACTTTGCCCACCTGACGATAATTTAAAGGCCGTTTTTAGTATACTTGACGGTATCCTTTGAGTGTAAAACTTCAAATTATTATATTGTTGAAGCAAATTAATACAGGAATTACTAATACTTACTTTATACTTGTAAAGTTGTCTTCAACAAATTGATTAACTGTATTATAAAATATAGTAATGGCTAATTTCAGGACTACCATAACAGTTGAAGGCAGGCAATTTGACACGCTATCCGATATTTTACCCGACAAGGGAAATATGGAAATTCTTTTTATAGCAAAAACACCGGCGATAGTCAGTGTTGAGTTAGGACATTATTTTCAAGGTAAACAAGGAACAATGTTTTGGAATAGACTTTCAGAATATAATATCTTAAAAGTACCGAATGGGATGTTTGCAGATGAATGCCTGTTATCAAATAATTATGGGATAACAGATATTGTTAAAATTCCAAGAAATTACGGCAATGAGCCTTCAGATGAAGAATATAAAAATGGTCTTCAAAAAATATTAAGCATTATCAATACATTTAAGCCAAAAGTTATAGTATTTGTTTATAAAAAAGTCCTCGATAATATAATTAGGCTAAACTTCGGTGTACAGACCAAATCAAACTATGGTTTTAACTCACAATTAGGAAAATATTTTAATTCAAAAGTATTCGTTTTTCCAATGCCCGGCACACCCTGTAAGTCAGAGGAAGCAATTAGATCAATGAAATCGTTAAAAAACTTTTTAAACGATAATGAAAACAGCATTTCACTATTTAGTTAAGGCGAAATTAGTCCGCTTTAAAAATGGCAATGACGTCGATTTTTTGGAATTTGAAGAAAAATTTGAAGACGAAACCCCTATTTTAGCAAGAAATAGAGCTTTTAACCATTATCAAAATTATATTGATGTTTTACTTGAAGGCAGGCACAAAGAATATTTCTCAGATCGTCAAGCAAGAGAAGAACTTCAATCATTTATTGACCCAGGAACAAAAACAAAAATTAAGATACAAGGAGCCGAGTTTGAAATAAGCGATAGTTTAGGTAATGGGATAGGAATCTTTATGGTCATTGATAATCCTAAACCAGATACAGACGATAAGATTGGCGACGAACTTTTCATTCATGGAATAGGAAGTATCGGGCTTTCTTACGACCCAGACTCGGTTGTTTTTCATTTAGACGCGGAATTTGATTATTATAAATATTTCCAATATAACACGGAAAATAAGGATATTGAAGTGATTTATTGCAATAGAGGAGAGTGGGAAGACGGATTTAGGAATGATGAGCCGTCAGCCCATAACATATTGCAAACACCGTTTGATTGGGAGGGCTATGATAAACCACATTGGTGGGATGAATTTGCAAAAGAAGAAAATACAGGAATTGGACAGGCGATAAAAACAGTAAAAGGCATAGTACTAAAACCAATAGGAGAAATTAATAGCCAAAAAACGGTAGAAGAAATTATTAAGGGAGGCGAAAACAATACTGTGGAGTTTAAGCCTTCATTGCTTTATAATTTCAAAACGGCAAAGGCAGGTATTGGTATCAAAGGGATTATTGCCAAGGCGATTTGTTCATTTCTTAATTCAAATGGTGGATGGCTCTTTATAGGCGTAAATGACGATGGCGTTATTCAAGGACTTGAGAAAGATTTTCAATTGTCAGATAAAAATAATCCGAAAGATTTCTTTCGACTTCAATTTGATCAGATGTTAGAGCATTTTTTGTCATTTTCCGTTAAAAACAACGTCATGGGTAAATTCGTCCAAATAAACGGCAGAGACATTTATTGGGTTACTGTAACTCCTAATAAACGCAGACCGATATTTTTAAATGGAGAATTTGGAAAAGAATTTTATGTGCGAGGCGAAGCGTCATCACGGAAACTAACTGATATCGAAGAAATTGTAAATTATTGCATGGATAGAGAGTAATCTTGATGTAAGGTATTATTTATTCTCCTGTTTTATAGGCAATATTTAAAGTACAAATCACGCTTGCGATTCCTGGGCCAACCGACGGGGGTGGTAAGCCATGAATTTCGGCATTCAAGATTCGATATTCTTTCACAGAATTTTCTTCGATAAATTTCAGCAGTTTGGCATTTAGAGTTGTGCTGATTTTGGCATCGTTTCCTATACTTTCTTGACCAGGCACGTACTGGTATGAAAATCTTGCAAATAATTCCATTCTATTTTTTTGTCAAAAATAGCATATTCTATTTACAACAAACTTGTTTCTTATATGCAGATAATTTATAAAACGCGCATGATTGTTTAGGATATACGTCTTTTACGGAAGCTTCCCCGCCGCTGCCCAAAATACAACATACCCCGCTTTGGCTTTACTTATTTTTACCTTTAATAAGATCTGCTTCGGATCAGCCTTTACTTTCACCACGTCGATATTATGGTGATTCTTTTCCGTCATTTTGTTTGCGGGGCCCCATTTGGCCAGGTCATGCGCCAGGTAACAAAAGGCGGAGTCATTTGCGGGCAAATCCTGGTAATAATCGGGCAATAAGGACTGTTCAATAGTTTCGCCCTTTGTATAAGTCAAATAAAACTTAAGCGCCGACCCACCTTCGGCGCTGGTCATGGCAAAGTATAGCATAGAATAATTGCCTTTGGGCACCGAAAACGTAACAGATGTTTCACCCGGCATACTGCAAGCCTGGTAATGTTCGCTGTCAGTATTGGCATAATGTAGTTGTATTGAGGGGTGACAGCTATTTTCCGGGATTAATGGGTCATCCGGCAATGCATGTTCAACAGAGTCTCCGTTAAAAGCTGCCGCAGATTTAGTAAGGTAGCCGTCGCCGTTTCCACCGCCATCGATGCCGGTCTTCCAGGTGGTAAGCTTATTATGGTTGAACGTGGTTACCGGCCGTGAATTTAAAACCGGATTGATATTAAACTGAATGACCTTATCGTGCCCTGGTTGCACAAAACCATACAGCATTAAAAGCAATAAAAGGCCGGGGAATTTCATAAAATATTAAGCGAAGTAAGAACCAAATTATAAGAATAACGGGCAAGATAAGAATATAAGGAGTGACTTAACCTATCATATTGAACCTTCATCTGCAGCTACTTCCGGACTTTCCCGACTTTCGGACTATTCCACATAAAAACTAAAAATCTGCGATGTGGATGTATTCCCGGCGGCATCGGTCGTAACTACTTCCCAGTACCAGTCAGTTCCCGCACTTGCAGAAACGGTTACCGAATTGGTGGTAGTGGTAAATTTTTGCGCAAAGGGAGAGGTAAGGTTATATGACAAATTGTTATAGTATAGCGTGTAGCTTGTTATTGGGCTGCTGCCTGCTGTTGCCTCCCATTTTATGGTTACATTTCCACCTCCTGAGCCAACCGGGAAAGACAAAGTTTGCCCCACCAAAGGATATACAGCATCGGCGGGGTAGGGTGGGTAAAACGCAGTGCCAGGGCCCGAATTATAAAATTTCCAGGTATCGCTTTGCGCGGTTTCAGTGCTCTTTTTCGACTTTGAAACGATGTACCACGAATAGGGTGTGGATAGCGCGAGGGTAGCATCAAATGTTAAGTTGGCGGTTGAAACCACTGCGATGTTATTGCTGAGGAGGTTTTTTATATGCAATTCGTAAGTATCCGTAGCAGTGGCGGCACTCCAGGTAAAAGTAACCGTGCTTTGTTTGCTGGTAACGCCGGTGCCTAAAATGCATGGCTGGTTGTTCGCAGGCGTTAGCGGGGTAGCTGCACCGGGTGGCTTAACAGTCACGATGGTATCGGGTGGCGGTATCGGCGTCGGTTGGCTCTTTTTGCTGCACGATGTAAATGCGACGGCCAAAACACCTAAAAATATAAACAGCCTTATTTTTTCCATAGCTTATAAACCGATTGGTTGTTATCGATAGTTAGCGTCACCACGTAAAACCCGCTTTTTAGCTGGGACAGATCCATGTTCAGCTTACCGTAATCGTTGGTAATATTGTCTTTAAATACTTTTCGCCCCAGCACATCAACAATTTCTACCGTTCCTGTTGCAGCCTGGCTATCACCCACATCAATCTGCACACCGCCCACAAACGGGTTAGGGTATATCACCATTGTATTGCCAATGGTAATGCGTTGCATAAATGCGCCCTGGCATTGCTTATCGGTGGTAATGGTTAGTTTATTATTGCCTTTTTGCAGCGGGATGGTATAATCGGATTGATTGGTTTGATAAGTTTTATCATTTACCTGTATGGTGTAACTATCGCCCCCGCTTAAGTGCAAGTCAGCCGTTTGTTTGTCGTTGTTTACAATTGAAAAGGCCGAAAGGTCTGTCGGCTCGGTTAAGTGGCCACTGAAGCATTGCTGAAACCCGGTAATTTCAGCATCAGTGATGCAAATGTTGTAATAGCCGGTATCCAGGTTGGCGGCGCTGTAGGTTGTAGTAAAATTGCCCGTTGCTATAACATGACCGCCCTGGTCGGTCACGGTGGCGGTATAAGGAGCGGATACCGCCGCCGTTAAGTTGATGGAACCATCTTTCGTTCCCCTGCAGCTCAGGCTGGTAAACTTAACTTTTAGGTCGGTGTCGGGCAGGGTTATTATGGTTGCCCTTATGTTACGATAAATGGTTATGGTGCCGTTGGCAGATATCACAAGGTCCGTTTTACCATCCTGGTCCAGGTCGCCGGCTGCAACTTTCGATGAGGCTTCGGTTGTGCCATTGCCTGACTGGGCATCCGTTTCGGCAATAAAGTAATCTTTATTAAATGATATGGTACCGGGGGTGCTGGTATTCACCATCACTGCCAGCCTTTGAGAGCCCGGGTCAACGGCAATAAATTCGGGCTTGCCGTCGCCGTTCAGGTCACCCGCCAGTACGGCGGTCGGCGCTATATCTTTTGATATAACCACCTTGCTGAAAGCCAGTTTTCCGGTTCCGGTATTTCGGAAAAACGTCGGGGTTGGCTGAAAATAGTAGTCGAACGCTGCCGCGATGTCGGGCTGGCCGTCGCCGTCGAAATCAGCCACCTGCACCAGGCCGCTGGTGCCACCAGACAAAACCGTGGTGGCGCCGAAATTAAAATCGCCCGGTGTACTTGCGTTAGATGTAATACTTAGTGATGTGTTTTCAAGGCTGGACGATACAAAATCGGGCTTGCCGTCGCCATCCATATCCGTTAACGCCGCGTCGTCGCTGGCATTGGCAACGTAATGGAATACGGGCGGTGCGAAACTTATTTTGCCTGCCGCTGTGGTGTTGTGGTAAACAATTACCGATTGTAGGGCGAAACCGGTAGATACAATATCAGGCAGCCCGTCGCCATCAGCATCGTTAATGGTAAGATACGCGTACTCTGCACCGCCCGTCGGTAATGCAACTCCTGCATCAAAACTGAGGTTGCTGCCGCTGCTGGTATTGCGGTAAACAATAATTTGATTAGGTGACACGGTAAGGCATACAATATCGGGCTTTCCGTCGGCGTCAATATCAGCCACGTAAATATGGCGAATGCTAAGGCTAGTCGCAATTGTTTTATTGGCATCAAAGGCAACGCTGTCTTTAAGCCCCCGGTTGCGCGCCACGATCAGTTCGTTATTTGCCGACATAAACAGCAGGTCGAGGTTGCCGTCTCCATCAAGGTCAGCGGCGTTTACGACATAGCCGGGCATAGTAAACCTTTTGCTGAACGATTGCACATCGAGCGTTGCATCACCGTTAAAAGTTAGCGTAAATGGCAGCGTGGAATACGCGACGAAATTGTGAGTTGCCACTGTTATGGGCTGGTAGGTGGCGCCGGTCGGTACCGTTACCACGAGCTGCGTAGCCGATGCGGAGGTAACTGTTGCTTGCGCCCCGCCGAAATACACCACGTTTTTAGCCGGCGCGGGATCGAAGTTTTTGCCGGTAATAGTAACCTGTGTACCGGCGATGCCCGTTGTGGGAGCAAAGGAAGTGACTGACGGAATACTTCCATAGATAAAATTGGGACCTGTACCGGTGCCAGCAGGATTGGTAACCTGTACCGGGCCCGTAGCGCCATTGCCCAGCGTGGCAGTGATGGACTGGTCGGCATTTACTACAAATGACGCCGCAGTGGTTCCGCCAAAACTCACCGCTGTGGCCGATGCCAGGTTAGCTCCCCGGATATTTACGGTATCGCCTTTTGCGCCGGAAGATGGCGTTAGCGTATAGATCATCGGCGATGGTTTTACCTGGTTGATCAGCGCTTCCAGCGATTTACCATCTGTTGAAAACAACAAGTCGGCTTTGCCGTCGCCATCTACGTCGGCGGCGGCCATCAAATCGCCTATGGTAACGCCCGTCGCATAATTTACCGATGGTAACAACGATAATTTACCAGGTGTAGAAATATTTTTAAAAACGGTTACTACGCTGTTGCCCCAGGCATTAACGGCTATATCCGCCTTGCCGTCGCCATCAAAATCGGCGATTACCGCATTTGCAGGCGATGAAGGTACCGAATACGCCGTCAGCGAAGCAAATGAAACCTTGCCTGCGCTCGATAAGTTGCGGTACACATCTATATAGTTACTTTGCCTGTCGAGGATAATGATATCTAATTTTCCATCGCCATCTATGTCGCCGGTGCAAATAGGGTAGGGATTAGCCGGAAAAAGATTGGTTACTGTATCGAAACTAAAATTGCCCGGTGTGCTGGTATTTAGCAGCATGTCTATTCCGCCCGAGGCAGTATTCATGGTCGCAAGCAGGTCGGGTTTACCATCGCCGTCAAAGTCCGCGATGGTAAAGCCATTGGTTGAACCCGAATTTAGTTGGAAAACGGGGGCAAAGGCCAGTGTTCCTGGCTGGCCCACGTTGCGGTAGAGGTCAATTTCGTGAAAGTCGGCGCTGTTGGTAAGCACAATATCAGGTTTGCCATCACCATCCATATCAGCGGCGGTGATAGACATGGAGGTGGATGAAAAATCGGGTGGGTAAATGGAAAACGAATCGCCAAACACCACGTGGCCCGGTGTTGACAGGTTATGATAAATAATAACTAAGCGACTGGTATTATCGGTGGTAAGCAACTCGGGCAACCCGTCGCCGTCCAGATCAACAAGTGCAAAAGCATAGGCGTTGATACCGTCGATATTTTGCTGTGTATAGGTAAAATTGCCGGCTGTACCCGTATTAATTTGTACGGAAAATCCGTTGATGCCATTGTGGTTGCGGGTGACAATATCGGGCAAACCATCGCCGTCAACATCTGCCACAATAGGGCTGGTGCCCGCGCTGGGTGCTATTTTAGTGGTAGCAGCAGGGAAGGAACTGGCATCCAGCGTGCCGCCGTTAGGAAAAGTGACGGTAAAAGGCAAACGCGAAACAGCATCCAGGTGATGTGTTTGAACGGTGACGAAGCCATAAGTTGCGCCGGCAGGTACGGTTACTTTTAACGCAGTTGCCGTTGCGCTTAATACAGTCGCCTTTACTGCACCAAAATATACCAGGTTTTCGGCTGCTGTGGCAGAGAAATTACTGCCATTGATAGTTATAGTTGCGCCTACCGGGCCGGTTAAAGGTGCGAACGATGCGATCGCCGGCGGGTAGTAATAGGTAAAGGATGCTGTTGAGCTGCAATTACCGGCTGGCGTGGTAACAGTTATAACGCCCGACGCGCCGGCGCCGGCCACTGCTGAGATATGGCCGGCAGAATCGGCTACGAATGAAGCTACAGCGACGCCCCCGATGGTGACCGCTGTTGCCGTGCTTAAACCCGAGCCGTTAATGCTGATAACGGTGCCGGCTGCGCCGGCCGAAGGCGTAAAGCTGTCGATAACCGGTATTTGGGTAAAGCCTGTGATCGAAGCAGTACCACCCGGAGTGGTTACCGCAACGCTGCCGGAACTGCCTTTTCCTAAAACTGCTGTAAGCTGCGTATCGGATATCACGGTAAATGATGCCGCCGGTACACCGCCAAACGTAACGCTGGTTGTCCCGATAAAGTGTTTCCCCTTGATGGTGATAACTGCTCCGATCTTTGCGGTTAAAGGCGCAAACGACGCAATCGCCGGTGGATAGTACCAGGTAAATGATGATGCTGAACTGCCACTGCCGCCAGGCGCGGTCACGGCTATAACACCCGTAGCGCCGGCGCCTACTACCGCAGTGATATGGCCCAAAGAATCGGCGACGAATGATTGCACGGCAACGCCGCCGATGGTAACAGCGGTAGCAGCATCTAAACCCGAACCGATTATGCTTATGGATGTGCCCGCTGTACCGCTTGCAGGGGTAAAACTATCGATAACGGGAATCATATTAAACCCTGCGATCGATCCCGTGCCGCCGGGGCCGGATACCGTGATGCTGCCTGAACTACCTTTTCCTAATACTGCTGTAAGCACCGTATCAGAGACTATGGTGTAGGATATGGCAGCCACGCCCCCAAAGGCAACCTGCGTTGCCCCGGTAAAATATTTGCCTTTCAGGGTGATAGTACTACCGGATTTTGCGGTGAGCGGCGAAAAAGAATTGATCGCCGGGGCTGATATAAAGATGAAACCGCCTTTAGGGTAACCATTAACGGCAGAGTACACCAATACTTTTCCGGAGGCACCAGCGCCCACTACGGCCGTAATTTCGGTTGGCGATACGATATTAAAGGATGCGGCCGGAACGCCGCCGAATTCAACCCCTTTGGCATAATCTAAATTTTTACCGGTAATAGTTATCACGTCGCCTTGTTTGGCTGTCGCCGGCGTAAAGCCCGATACCAAAAGTTCGTTGATCAGGAAATTGTATTGAGTTAGCGTATCCTTGTAACCCGCGTTGTTTACAATAAGGCTGATGGTATCGGTATAATGGAACGGAAGGTGTGTAAATGATGCATTATACGAGGTGCTTATTGATTTGCCGTTTACCACCCAATTGTATTGGTAGCCTGATTTGGAGTAATTAACCAATTTGATGACCTGGGTATTAAATAAGCCGGTAGTATCGATCGCAAATACCGGCTGCGGAATGGTGGGGCCGCCGCTATTGTTGCTTAACGCCACATAACCATGGCCGCCACCTGCCCAAATATAATTGCTCATCAGCTGCAAATCAGTCACCGAATATCCGAGATAGGTGTAGGGCGGATTGCGTATAAGCCGCTCCCAGACGGCACCCGAGTTGGAAGTCTTATAAATGTCAAATCCGTTGGCGATAGCATAGCCCGTGCTGTCGTTTACAAATTGCATCTTACTGATATTAAGCGTCGGGTAAGGTGCGGTATTTTGCTGTGTCCAGCTTGTACCGCCATTGTTGGTTAAATAAATTGTTCCGTCGGTATTGGAAGCCCATGCCCGGGTGTTATTTAAAAAATAGACAGATCTTAACGTACCGGCCGGCTTATTAACCTTCTGCCAGGTAACACCATCGGTGGTTTTGTAAATGCTTGTGCTATTTGCGCCGAAAACAAAACCATGGGTATCGTCAAAAAACTGGAGCGTAGTAATATTAGGGTCGCCGATTTGTACAGGGGTCCAGGTTTGGCCGCCATCGGTTGTTTGCAGTACGTTATTGGTGAATACCGCATAACCCACATTGTCGTTTTGCGGAAATACCAGGTCGTTGATCGTCCATCCAAACGCCCCCGGAGTAAAATAGACGATTTTAAATGTATTGCCGCCGTCGGTTGAATGCAAAATAGTCGGCGAAAAAGAATAATCGCCATAAACAAAAATGTTGTTACTATCGAATGCTTTTACACCGCTTATGTCGAAACCGAAAGTAAGGTCAACGGAGTTGCCGCTATAGTCAACATTGCTCGTGGTAATGGTTTTTTTAACATAGGTGCGCCCGCTATCGGTTGTAAACCCAATATATTTGTTAAAAGCGACAAAGCCCTCGTTCGGTTTATAAAAACTAAGCTTTACCATGTTGTCCATATCAGGTTCAATATGAACTTGGTGAAATTGCGCCTGTGCCGGCAAAAACCAACCTGCGAATAATACTAAAAAGACTAAAAATAGCTTATGCCTTTTTTTGCGGCGCGGTGGGGCAATAGGGTTACGAAGCAGCATCGGTTATGTAGAATTGCGTTTGGTTTAAACCGGTTTCAATATACTTAAAATAATATTATCCAAAAATGAATTTTGTTCATGAAAAGATATCATCGTTTACAATTCGCGCGTACTCACGGTTCCACACAAAAAAGAGGCAGCGGGGTTACCGTTGCCTCTATATACGTGCATGTCAACGTAAAAATTACAGCTTCTTTGCTTCGTCGGCCAGTTCGTCGGCAGTGGGCGATTTTTCCCATGCCTTAACCAGCTTGTGATTTTTATCATACAGGGCGATGTACGGCGTCATGTGCACATCAAAGTATCGCTGCACTAAATAGCTTTCGCCTTCGGTACCTACCGTAAAGTTCGGGTATTTCTTTAAATCAAAGTCACGGTAAAACACCTGGATGGCTTTTAACTGTAAAACAAAAGTTACCATCACCACCTGCACATGCTTAAAATCCTTCATTTTAGGCTTTAACTCATACATCAGGTGCTGACAATGACTGCAATCCGGCGAAAAATAGATCATCAATACCGGCGTATTTTTCTTAAGGTCGGCTGGGGTTACGTAAACACTGTCGGTGTTTAATATCCTGTACGGCGGAATGCCCTGGGCGGCTTTGCTTTTAGTTTGGGGCTGCGCGCAGCTGGACGCAGCAATGGCTATCAGGCCAAAAAAAAGAAGTATTCTTTTCATTATTTTCATTTGAAGCATAGTTACGAAAAATTTATGCTTCCAGCAATTCCAGTTGCCAGGCAATATGTTCTTCGGTTATGGGGTATAACGCATTTTGGCGCAGGGTATGATAAACAGCATTAAATAAACCATTATAATCGCCGTTGGGCGCTTTAAGGTATTCAATATTGCGCTTATTGTCCAGGTCCATTAATACCAGTTTACCCTCGCTGCCTTCGGGCTCAACACCGTAGCCCTTATCAGTCGGCATCATGCCGGCGTCCAGCTGCGCTTCCTGTACATCGCAGCGTTCTTTTACAAAACTGCCTTCGGTGCCGTGTACGGTAAAACCTGGCAGTACCTCTGCGATCAACAGCCCGGATGTTAGAAACACGTTGAGCTGGTTGGGGTATTTTAAATGATAAGTAAAATAATCAGGTACTTCTGATCCTTCCCGATAAATGCCGATTGTTTTGGTAAAGCTAAGCGGACGGCCAAACAATGCTATAGCATTATCTACCAAATGAGCCCCAAGATCATATACCAGCCCGTTTGCAGGTGTAGCGGCGGTTTCTTTAAATGCCTTCGGGCTAAGCGCTCTTTTAAACCGGTCCATCCGGAAGTAAACTTCCTGTAATTGCCCCAGCCGGCCGCTTTCAATAATTTCTTTCACCAGCAAAAAGCCGCTGTCCCACCGCCGGTTCTGGTAAAGCAGCAAATGCAGGTTAAGTTTTTTGGCCAGGTCGAACATGATCTTAACCTCAGCCCCGGTTGCTGCGGCCGGTTTTTCCAGCAGCACGTGCTTGCCTGCATTAAGGGCTTTTATGGTAAAACCAAAATGCGTATCGTTCGGGGTGTTTACTACCACCAGTTCTATTTCAGCATCATTTAATAATTCATCGATCGAATTATAGCTGAGCACATGCGGATAACGTTTCGCCGCTTTTTTTTCATGACGCTCTACTACGGCTTTTAGTTCAAACGCAGGGTTTGTGTGGAGGAACGGCGCGTGGAATATCCGGCCCGACATGCCGTAAGACATTATCCCGGTTACGATTGGTTTTGACATATAGCTTGCAGGAATAAAAAGTTTCGCTAAATTAGTAAGAAAATTGGCCCGCCGCTAAATAAGAAATGACAGGGAGATGATTTTTTTCAATTTTAGGGGTTTGCAATTCTTGGTAAAAAGATATTACTTTTAATTAATATTTATTTAACGTCCCCGCTCTCACATATAACAACAGGCTGTTGAATACGGTTCCCGGTAAAAAAAGCCTTAACACATTTTAATTATTATTAAAATGCATATAACCTTTTAATTTTTCGACCCGTATAAAGCAGCATATAAATGGTATAACATGGAATACAATAGCAGACCCGTTAGCGTGTTACTGGTAGATGACGACGAGATCAACAACTTCATCTCCATTAAATTAATAAAGAAGGCTTTATTAAACACCGAGATCATGGCATGCCTTAACGGTAAATTTGCTATCGATCAATTAGTTGAGATACAAAGGAATGATGTCAGCAAATTGCCTGATTACATCCTGCTGGATATCAATATGCCGATCATGAATGGCTGGGAGTTTTTGGACGAATACAAACGCCTGAACATCGACCCGCTGAGTAAAACTAAGATATTCATCATTTCATCTTCGGTATTCAGCAACGATATCAACAAAGCCCGTTCATACCCACTTGTGAAAGATTTTATCTCGAAACCCCTTAACGTTGATAAAATAGTGGAGCTTTTTAAGGTTGAAGACCACGCTTAAGCGGGTTCAACTTTAAAATGGTCATCATCCCAGGTAACGTTGCCTACTGGCATCGACTTGGCATGGTAAAATAAACAGGTCCATCCTTCTTCTGCTGCTATTTTCCCGTATTCTTCGCGTAATTGTGCTGATTTGCGGCCATCATAATCATATTTTGCAATAAACTTCCTGATCAGCTGTTCCGGTTCGGGCAGCTCATCGCCCCCAAAAAAACATTTTTGCCCTTCGCTTTCCAACCAGAAAACCTGGTGGTTTGGGCAATGCCCGCCGGATAGCTCATACCGGATGCCTTGCTGTAATATCCCGTTTCCTTCAACCAGTTGGAGTTTAACATTCCCTTGCAAAGCCTCAAAAATTTCCTTGTGATATGATGATGATTTGCCGCTTAAGCCAAATTCCCATTCGCCGCGCTGGATAATGTGCCTGGCGTTGGGGAAACTGGGTATCAATTTGCCATTGTGCTCCACTACTAACCCACCCGAATGATCATAATGCAGGTGCGACATCAGTACAAGGCTCACATCCTCAGGATCAAAGCCGTTGTTGCGGATATGCTGATGGATATTCAGCTCGTCGCGGGTGTCTTTATAACCCAGGCCGGTATCCAAAACCATTAGCTCATCCGTTGTTTCAATCAAAAACGGGTTAACATGGATAAAAAGTGATGCCGGCCTGTCGCGGAAATTGTCGACTTCCGGGTTAAAGGGAATAAATTTTTTGGTGGCGTCTACGGAATAAGAGCCTTCGTTGAGGGGATAGATTTTCATTTTTATGAGCAGAGCGGGATATTATAGAAATTGTGAAAGGTTCATTTTGCTTCACGCGATGATCTGTTCACCATTCACTATTTTCATCTATATTTACTGTTTCGAAGCAAAGATATGAATAAACGCTGGGCCTTAAAGGATACACCTGATCATGAGGAAGTAAACTCTTTGGCCGCCGCGTTAAACATCGATCCTATCTTAGCAACCCTGCTCATTCACCGCGGGATCAGGAATTACGATGATGCCCGCCTCTTCTTTCGCCCCGACGATCGCCACCTGCACGACCCGTTTTTAATGGCTGGTATGGAGAAAGCCATCCTGAGGATAGAGGCAGCCATTGCCGCCGGGGAGAAGATATTGATCTATGGTGATTATGATGTGGATGGTACCACTGCCGTTTCTGTAGTGTATGGTTTTTTTAAAAAGCTATACCAGAACATCGAGTATTACATACCTCATCGTTATGTTGAAGGCTACGGGGTTTCGATAAAAGGAATAGATCATGCTGCTGATAACGGTTTTAAATTGATTATTGCGCTGGACTGCGGCATCAAAGCTGTTGAAAAAGTGGCCTACGCAAACTCGAGAGGGGTCGACTTTATCATTTGTGATCATCACCTGCCGGGAGATGAACTGCCGGATGCAATAGCCGTGCTTGACCCCAAGCGCGCGGATTGTGATTACCCGTATAAAGAGTTATCGGGCTGCGGGATCGGTTTTAAACTGATCCAGGCCTATGCCGAAAAGAATGATATTCCGTTTGAACAGATCGCCTGTTATCTTGATTTGGTTTGTATCAGCATTGCCTGCGATATTGTGCACATCAGCGGCGAGAACAGGGTTTTGGCACATCTGGGTCTGCAAAAAATAAATGCCGACCCTTGCATGGGTGTTAAAACGTTGATGGAAGTGGCAGGCAGAACGGGTACGTATACCATTTCGGATGTGGTGTTTCAGCTTGGCCCGCGCATTAATGCCGCCGGCCGGATGGACGATGCCAAACATGCCGTTGAGTTGCTTATTGCAACCGATGAGGACACTGCCAAAGAAAAAAGCCTCGACATCAATTTTAAAAATACAGAACGCAAGGGGCACGATCTGTCCATCACCGATGAGGCTCTGGGTATTATTGAGCGCGACGAAGTTTTGATCAACCGTAAGTCAACCGTGGTATTCAGCGAACACTGGCACAAGGGCGTTATCGGCATTGTGGCATCGCGGCTTACGGAGAAATATTATCGGCCAACCATCGTGCTTACCCGTTCCAATGGGCATGTTGCAGGTTCGGCGCGATCGGTTCATGGCTATGATCTGTACGAAGCCTTGTGCGAATGCAGCGACCTGCTGATACAATTCGGCGGGCACAAATACGCGGCAGGACTTACCATGCACGCGGAAAACCTCGGCGCTTTTTCCGAGCGGTTTGAACAAGTGGTGAGTGCAACCATCAAACCCGAACAGTTAGTACAGCAAATAAATATCGATGCCGAACTGCATTTGAGCCGGATAGAGCCAAAGTTTTTCAGGATATTGAATAGCTTTGCGCCATTCGGCCCGGAAAATATGGCGCCCGTTTTCCTGGCCAGGAATGTGTATGTTAGCGGGGTTGCCGGCCTGGTAGGCGGCAGTCATATCAAGATGACGGTCATTCAGCAAGGTTCGCCTGGATTCGATAGCATTGCCTTCGGCCTGGGTGAATTCCTGCCGCAAATAAAAAAAGATGTGCCTTTTGACATTTGTTATGCCATTGAGGAAAATATCTGGCGTGAAAAACGTTCTATACAATTAAATATAAAGGGAATTCGGTTTGGAGATTAGTTTTCAGTTGCCAGTTTGCAGTCGGCAGTAGTCAATTTGCAGAGGGCGTTCAGCGTAAATTAGTAGCGGCTATAGGTTGAAACCAATCAAAATCAGTGTAATCAATTATTAATCAGTGTAATCAGTGATCCTAAGAGCAGATAATCTTTTAAAAAAATACAAACAGCGCACCGTGGTAAACGATGTGTCCTTCAGCGTTTCGCAGGGCGAGATCGTGGGCTTGCTGGGGCCAAACGGGGCTGGCAAAACCACCTCGTTTTACATGATCGTGGGCCTGATCAAGCCAAATGAAGGCCAGATATTTTTGGATAATGAGAACATCACCACCGACCCGATGTATCGCCGCGCACAAAAAGGTATTGGTTACCTGGCGCAGGAAGCATCCGTGTTCAGGAAGCTATCGGTAGAGGACAATATAAAGGCAGTATTGGAAATGGGCACCATGCCTAAGGACCGGCAAAAAGATAAACTGGAAGAGCTGATTGACGAGTTTAGCCTGCATAAAGTGCGCCGGAACCGCGGCGACCTGCTATCAGGCGGCGAGCGGCGCCGAACTGAAATTGCCCGTGCACTTGCGGCAGAACCTAATTTTATCTTGCTGGATGAGCCTTTTGCCGGCGTTGACCCTATTGCGGTTGAGGAAATCCAGGCAATGGTGGCTAAATTGCGTACCCGCAACATCGGCATATTGATAACAGACCATAACGTGCAGGAAACCCTTTCGATAACCGACAGGGCTTACCTGCTTTTTGAAGGAAAAATATTGGAATCGGGCGTACCCGAGGTATTGGCGGCGAATGAAATGGTGCGGAAGGTTTACCTGGGAGCCAACTTTGTTTTAAAACGAAAGACGTTCGCGAATACCAAATAAATAGCCCATGGCCATTTTTAACACCGTTTTTACCTGGTTCATGAAAAAGCGTATCCACCAGATAGAGCTTTTTATGAAATATCCCAACGAGGTGCAGGAGGAATGGTTTGAGCAACTTATCTCCGGGGCAGAACAAACCGAATGGGGTAAAAAGTATGGCTACAAAAGCATCGAAAGCCTAAACGATTTCCGGGAGCGGGTTCCCATCCAAACCTACGATACCTTAAAACCATACATCGAGCGGATGCTGCATGGCGAACGCAACGTGTTGTGGCCATCCGAGATCAGGTGGTTTGCCAAATCATCAGGAACAACGAGTGACCGGAGCAAGTTTATACCCGTAAGCGAAGAAGCATTGGAAGAATGCCATTTTAAAGGGGGAAAGGACCTGCTGACCATTTATTTCAACAACGTGCCTAATGCCAGGATGTTTACGGGCAAGATACTGACGCTTGGCGGCAGCTACCAGGCAAGTGAATTAGGTGCTGACACTTCTTTTGGCGATCTGTCCGCCGTGCTGATGAAAAACCTGCCGCTATGGGCCGAACTTCACCGCACACCTGAGATGGACATCGCCATGCTGGAAAATTTTGAAGAGAAGATAGAAAAAATGGCCCACGCCACCCGGGACGTTAACGTAACCAGCCTGAGCGGTGTGCCCACCTGGAACATTCTGTTGTTTAAGCGGATGCTGGAGATCACAGGAAAAAACAACCTGCTCGAAATTTGGCCCAACCTGGAAATGTACTTTCATGGGGCCGTAAATTTTACGCCCTACAGGGAGCAGTTTAAAAAGTTGATTCCCAACGATAATATGTATTACCTGGAGAATTACAATGCCTCCGAGGGATTTTTTGGTATCCAGGATACACGCGAACCGGGCGAGATGTTGCTGATGCTGGATTATGGCATTTTTTACGAGTTTTTAAAGCTGGAGGATATCCATAAGGAAAACCCGGAAACATTGACACTTGACGAAGTAGAACTGGACAAAAATTATGCACTCATCATCAGCACTAACGCTGGGCTGTGGCGGTACATGATAGGGGATACGGTGCGATTTACTTCGCTTAGTCCCTTTCGCATACAGGTTACGGGGCGCACCAAACATTATATCAACGCCTTTGGCGAGGAACTGATCATTGATAATGCTGAGCGTGCGCTTGACGAAGCCTGCAAACAAACCGGGGCCATAATTCGCGAATATACCGCTGCACCGGTATACTTTAACGGGGATGAAAACGGCGCGCACGAATGGATCATTGAATTTGAAAAGCGCCCCGCCGAATTTGACCGTTTTACCGATATACTCGACGAAACCCTGCGCCGCATTAACTCCGACTATGATGCCAAACGATTTAAGGACCTGGCCCTGCGCCGGCCGATCGTGCGTAAAGCTCCTGACGGCACCTTTTTTAACTGGATGAAGGAACGGGGCAAGCTGGGCAACCAAAATAAGGTACCCCGGCTGGCTAATAACCGGGAATACGTCGACGCTATTTTGAAAATTATGGAACCAGCTGCCGTATCAAATTAAGCAGGTAATTTTTAATGAAAAAACTATTTTTTATCTTACTAGTGTTTCCCTTGCTGGTCTCGGGCCAATCAGCCAAAACTTTTTACAAAGATGGAAACCAAAAGTTAGACAGCAGCCTTTACCGGGATGCTGAAGCATTGTTTACCAACGCTATCACTTTGGATACTCTTTATGCCGATGCTTACTGGAAAAGAGGCACAGCCAGGATGGGGCTGAAAGACAATGCCGGGGCTATTGCGGATTACGCAGTAGTGATAAAATTTAATCCTAAAGCATCAAACGCTTTTTACTGGAAGGCAGTTGCAGAATATCGCAACAAGGATTATAAGGATGCCGTTAATGACTATACGAGTTATATTTCGTTTGTGCCTGATCAGGCAAAAGGGTATGCCGAGCGGGCACGGGCAAAAACGGCCGACAAAGACTACCCTGGCGCCATACAGGATTACAATTCCGCGATATATTTTGGTGACGATAGCAAAGGCATCTATCTTAACGACAGGGGAGTAGTTAAGTTAAGTTTAAAAGATGATAAAGGTGCGATGGATGATTTTACCGAAGCCATTAAAACTAAAGCGTATCCGCTTGCGTACCTCAACAGGGCGGCTTTGAAAAGAAAAATGGCAGACTACAAAAGTGCGATTGACGACATTACTGAAGTCATCGAACTCTATTCGGCAAATAACGGCAGCAATGCTTCAAAGTCAATCGCGTACCGCGCCCGCGGAGAAATAAAACAAGATATGAATGATTACACCGGGGCTTTGACGGATTATGAGACAGCCTTAACACTTAACCCGACCAATGCCCTTGCATATTATTGTCGCGGAAATGTGCGAAATCATGCTGTCGACAAGGACGGAGCCTGCCAGGATTGGAACACTGCCTATAACCTGGGCTACAAGCCGGCCAAGAGCAATATTGACAATTATTGCAAGTAAAATGTAGCATTTGGCGTTTGCTATTCGTAAAGTAAATAGCTGTTCGGGTATGAAAAGGCTTGCACTGTTTAACGAAGTGATCCTTTTTCCCGATTAAAACGACCACTGATCGTCAAATAACACAAGGATAAATTTTAGTCGAGAACATTGGTTTTAAAGAGTTAGGAGTATGAAAATTTTTACGCTTGTGGCACTTTTTGCAGTTTGCATGCTGGGTTGCACCAAACCGCAGCCATTATCTCCATACCTGTTCGGTAAATGGGAGGTTAGAAGAACCTATGGAGGGTTTATTATCCCACCCGATTCAACCTACAAACCCGGCAACGGCAATATCATGCAGTTTAACAGTGACAGCACGTATGCGCACTACCAGCAAAATAACCTGGTGGCAAAAGGTACTTTCCATACCCGGTTAAATGCCTTTAAGAACGGGCAAATCAACTACGATGAAATTTATTTTGACAGCGACACTTCGGTCAGGTTGTTGATCATTCCAAGCGGCGATATGTTAACGCTAAAGCCATTGATACCTGATATTAGCACCACCGACTATCAAAAAATAAGTGACTAACATGCAAATGAGAAATTATATGAAAGCTCTGTTATTGATGGCATTTTTGGCGATAGCTGCTGAAGGATGCAAAAAAGAAAGCACCTTAGGAGTTAATATCACCGGGACATGGGAGCTGCGGATGACATCAGGCACCATCGCCGGGGTTACAAAAACTTATCCACCGGGCAACGGTTCGCTGGTTCAGTTCAATAATGACAATACGTATAAATTGTTCACCAATAACCAGCAAACAACCCAGGGAACTTACAAGATCATTAAAGATGGGGCGACCATCGGCGGCCAGGTTTATGATGGACTTTTATACGATGACCGCAACCCGGCCGATTTTATGATACTGAAGTCAGATAGTCTCACTATCGGCAATACCTATCCGGATGGAGTTACATCTTCATATGTGCGAAAATAGTCCGCGCTCCGATACTAAGGGCATAATTTTTTAATATTCCCAGCTTAAATTTGTCTCTTTTTCGGAGTAGATTGCACATCTGACAACTTTCTGAATTTGTTAATCTTTGATTGATCGAACGCACAAAGTCGGGTCAAAATCGTTATATTTGTTGTAACAGCACGTCACTTTCCGATGCATTTTATCTATTTAGAAGATTACGAAAAACATCCCGATGCTAAGATAAACCCGGTATTGCTGTGGGAGTATGATCTCAATGATTTTGACTTTCAGCAAATGCGAAACGTTGTGGTGCAGCGGGTGATTGAAAGGGGCTGGCCCAATGATTGGTGGGCTGCGCTGAACATATACGGCGAGGAAGGGATGAAGGAAGCCATAATGGCTATACCATATATGAATGATAAGGACATGAACTTTGTAAGCATAGCCTTTAATATACCATTTTCAAAAATGAGATGCTACGAACAGAAACAGTCTCGTCCGACACACTGGAACTCCTGAAGGTTTTAACACAAGACCAGAATTTAGCTGATTTTTTTCTTGTCGGCGGAACAGCCCTTTCACTATTAATCGGTCATCGAATCAGCGTTGACATAGACCTCTTCTCAACAAAACCTTTTGACCAGAATAAAATGCTGGAGTACTTGAGCGTTGAGTATGGGTTCATTCAGGATTTTATAGAAAAGAACACGATAAAAGGACAAATTAAGACAACCAAAACCGACTTAATTACACACCCGTACGCCGTTGTAAAGGATCTGCTAACAATTGAAGGTATAAGGATGGCTTCGTTGGAAGATATTTCGGCAATGAAATTAAATGCCGTTTCGGGAAATGGTACGCGGCTAAAAGATTTTGTGGATGTGGCGTTCCTGTCCCGCTATCTATCATTAACACACATGATGGAAACTTATGAACATAAGTACGCCACCAGGAACCCGGTGATGATCGCGAAATCTTTATTATATTTTAACGACATAAATTTTAACGAAACCGTTCAACTCGTAAATGCAAAATACTCGTGGAAACTAATTGAGAAACGTCTGCGGGAAATGGAGAGATCGCCAAATTTGGTTTTTAAAACGGATCCGCTTTAATGCCTGATTGGCACATCCCCCAAATCTTCACGGCCTCAACAGCCTCCCTTACATCGTGTACCCTTAAAATATTTGCGCCTTTTGTGAGCGCAATGGTGTTTAATGCCGTGGTGCCATTCAATGCTTCTTCAGCCGTTACACCCAATAAACCATAGATCATCGTTTTGCGTGACACCCCTGCAAGTACCGGCAATTGCAGCCGGTCGAAATCCTGCAGGCGGGTCATCAGGGCATAACTTTGCTCTCGTTTTTTGGCAAAGCCAAAACCCGGGTCGATGATGACATCATACACACCCAGCATCCTTAATTGGTAGCATCGCTCCGCGAAATAGTCGTAAACTTCAGCAAATACATCCTCATACTCAGCGATTTTGTTCATTGTTCGGGGATTGCCTTTCATGTGCATCAAAATATAAGGCACCTGGAGCCCGGCCACCGTAGCAAACATTTCATCATCCAACTGCCCGCCCGAAATATCATTAATGATATGCGCGCCGGCTTTAATTGCCGTTTCCGCAACTTTTGCACGGAAGGTGTCGACCGATAGAATGGCATTGGGGTAGGCGGAAACGATGGCTTCAACAACGGGGATCAGCCTGTCCAACTCTTCCTCAACAGCAACATCGCCTGCGCCCGGCCTCGAAGAATAGGCGCCAAGGTCCAGAAAGGTAGCGCCTTCTGCCAGCATTTTCCCGGCTTGCTTTACCGCCTCGTCAATCCCCTGCTTGCGGCTTCCGGCAAAAAATGAATCAGGCGTAAGGTTAATAATGCCAATCACCTTAGGATTGCTTAAATCAATAAGCCTTCCCCCTGCATTTATGGTCGCCTTTTTCCGAAAAAATGTATCTTTAGCCATTGGTTGTTGTGATGTTGTAATGTTGAAATGTTGCAAGGTTGAAAGGTTGTAATGTTGAAAGGTTGTAATGTTGAGTTTTTGAATTTCAACAACCTTTCGTGATAACTTTCCAACCTTACAACATTACAACCTTTCAACAATAAAGACAACCTTTCAACAAGAATGAAAAAAAAATCCGTTAATCAATCAACTCCCTGGTGGTTATGGGCCTGCAGGATATTTGTCGGGCTGCTTTTTATCTTTTCGGGGCTGATTAAAATCAATGATCCGCTGGGCTTTTCGTATAAGCTGCAGGAATATTTTGCGGTCTTTCATTTGATGTTTTTCAACAGTTGGGCACTGGCCATCGCTGTGATTTTATGCGCGCTTGAAATTACTTTGGGTTTTGCGCTGCTGATTGGTGTGCGCCCGGTAAAAATAGCCTGGGGATTGTTATTGCTGATCATCTTTTTTGCTTTTTTAACGTTTTACTCAGCTTATTTCCAGGTGGTTCAAACCTGCGGCTGCTTTGGTGATGCAATTGTTTTAACCCCATGGCAATCCTTCAGCAAGGATCTAGTATTACTGCTGCTCATCATCGTGCTTTTCGTAAATCGCAAAAGGATAACGCCCATGTTTGCGCCAAATATTGGCGACAGGTTTTTGATCGGGGCGGGCATCGTATCGGTTTGTATGGGTCTGTACACCTATAATTTTTCCCCGGTGATCGATTTTTTGCCTTACAAAATTGGCGCAAATATCCCGGACGAAATGAAAACGCCGCCCGGCGCGCAGCCCGATCAGTACGAATTTACCTATCAGCTTCAAAACAAAAAAACCGGGGCAAAAAAGGAAATGAATAGTACCGACTATTCCAAAAGCAATATATGGAAGGATAATAATTGGAAGATAGTGGGCGACCCCGAGCGTCGCCTGGTAAAAAAAGGCTTCACCCCTAAAATACAGGACCTGCGCGTTATGGATGCACAGGGAAATGATTACACCAAAGACCTGCTGGCCAATCCTTTTTACAACCTGGTCATTGTTGCCACCAATTTAAATGAAGCCGACGAAGATGCCATTAACCGGTTAAACGCAACGGCTATCAACATGGCGCATAGTTTTAATACACGCACCATCCTGATTACTTCAAATCCGGCACAGTCAGCAGAGGCATTTGGTAAAGAGCACAAGTTAATGTTCGAGATATTTTATGCAGATGAAGTGCCTTTAAAGGAGATGGTGAGATCAAACCCGGGCATTTTACTCCTGAAAAACGGTACCATCGTGAATAAATGGCATTACCACTCCATGCCAAGCTTTGAAGAGTTGGAAAAACAATATTTTCAGCAATAAGGGTCATGATCCGCTACCTCATCCGCAAGTTAATTTACGGCAGCGCAGTAATGCTGGGCATTGTGGTGGTGGTGTTTTTCCTGTTTAATATCCTGCCGGTGGACCCGGCACGGATGACACAGGGGCAACGGGCAGATGTACAATCATTGCAGGCTGTACGCAAGGAGTTTGGCCTGGACAAACCTGTACCGGTACAATTCCTTTATTACATTAACGATCTTTCGCCGGTCGGGTTCCATTTAAATAATAATGAAGAGCGGCAAAAATACCGTTACGTTAAATTATTCTCTGTTTCGGCTGACAGAGTGCTGGCGCTAAAATGGCCTTATCTGCGCCGTTCGTACCAAACACATCGCGAGGTGGCATCACTCCTGCTCGATGTAATACCCAATACTCTTGTACTGGCCACAACGGCCATGCTGTTTGCCATCATCATCGGCGTGTTTTTTGGGGTAACGAGCGCAGTGCATCAAAATACATGGATCGATAAACTGGCAATTGGGCTATCGACACTTGGTGTTTCGGCTCCTTCTTTTTTTGCCGGAATCATTATTGCCTGGATATTCGGCTTTGAGTTGGCCAAATACACCGGTCTCAACATGTCCGGCAGCTTGTACACTTACGACCCCTTTAAAGGCGAAGTGATCTCCTGGCGTAACCTGGTATTGCCGATGGTAACGCTTGGTTTGCGGCCGCTCGCTATTATTGTTCAGCTTACGCGTAACGCCATGCTGGACGAGTTAGGCAAGGATTATATCCGTACAGCAAGAGCTAAGGGTTTAAGCAAGCGCACCATTATTTACAGGCACGCGCTTAAAAACGCTTTAAACCCGGTGATTACTGCCATTGCAAACTGGTTTGCCTCGCTGCTGGCGGGCTCATTTTTTGTGGAATATGTTTTTGGGTATAACGGGCTCGGTAAAACAACGGTAGATGCGCTCGAAATGTCGGATTTCCCGGTAGTAATGGGTTCAATCCTGTTTATTGCGTTTATTTTTGTGGTGATCAATATTTTGGTGGATATGGTTTATGTTTGGATCGATCCCCGAGTTAAATTGGCTTGATAATGGAAAAGAGTATTACACTGTTTGAGTTGTTGGAATTAGTTTTTTTGTTCAGTCTTGCCGTGTCGGTTTTGGGCCGAATTATTCAATTTTTATATCTACGGTCGAAACTAAAAATATCGCACAAACGAACAGCCCTGGTGCTGATAATTTCAGAATTAAGTTCATGGATACTGACCGCTATAATTTGGCATGCCTGGCCATTTGAAATAGACGTTATGTATTATTTTATTTGCATTCCTACCCTCATAGGCGAAATGTTTATCCTGGCTTTTACATTTATTATTGTTAGAAGTAAAAGATTCGTATGGGCCTGATCTTTCTCATCGGTTTTATGGGCAGCGGCAAAACTACGCTGGGCCGCAAGGTGGCATCGCGCCTGGGGTATATGTTTATGGACCTGGACCATATTTTTGAAGCGCAGGAAGGAATGACCATCGGTGAGTATTTTGCCAAACATGGCGAAGATGCCTTTCGAAAGCTGGAATCTGAGGTCTTAAAAAATCATCCTTACCCCGAACACGCCGTGATAGCCACCGGCGGCGGCCTGCCCTGCTTTTTTGATAATATCGACTGGATGAACGCCCACGGTAAAACCGTCTACATCAAACTTGCGCCAAAGACATTAGCTGACCGGCTGGAAAATGAAAAGGAGGAACGCCCCCTGCTCCGCGAACATCATGGTGAAGCGCTGGTTCAGTTTATCGCAGAAAAACTGGAGGAACGGGAACCATTTTATAACAAAGCAAGTATTATTGCAAATGGGTTAAGTTTGACAGCGGAGAAGGTGGAGGATCTGTTGAATTTTAAGGCCACCTCTTAGGATTCATTCTATTGTCCAACACACCCATTGTAGTTATCTTACTTTTTGAATGCCGATAAAAAACCGAAAGTTGTTTGCTCAGTACAGCCCGATGAAGTTTTGTATTGCTGCTGCTGTTTCGATAGAGTTCAGGAAATTCAACGACAAGATTTTCAAAATGGGTTAATAGTTCATAAAAATTATCAACTTCCCTTTGCCTAAACTTGTCTAATAGGTAGCTTTTTATAGTTTCAGATTGCCTAATCGCACGTTCGGTATAAACTACAATCAGCATTTGAATTAAGCATTTTTTAAACGGCGCCAAAACTCTTCAGACGATATCACACGTCCTGCATCAGCATCAGCAATGCCTTGGTTTATTTCTTCTTTCTGTGCATCGGTGAGATCATCCCACCAATCACCGCCTGAATTTGATGCTTTTATACCTTCCAGTATACTTAACAAATTCGCATCCGAAATTTGATTAATCCATGTAATCAAATTTGTTTTAGTTTCTTCTATTTCAGCAACTGACATAGCAATTTTTAAATCAAATTTACAAAATCATCTCAAATAAACCGCATCCTCTTCGCCTTCCGTATCTAAAACAACATCTACGTGCTCCTTCAATACGGTTGACAGCGCCATCCCTGCAAAATCTGTGGTCATCGGGAAGCGTTTGTGGTTACGGTCGATCAGCACGGCAGTACGCACTTTTTTAAGCGGCACATCCCGGAAAACACCAAAGCCATAAGCGATCGTTTTGCCGCTGTTTAATACATCATCCACCAAAATAACCACCTTGTTGCTGCATATATCCAGATCGAAGTCAAAACGGGCCTGCAGCCTTGAACTGTCCTTGTCCAGTTCAATACCGATCAGTCTACTTTTAAATGGTGCAATTTCATCCAGTATGGCTTTCAAACGTGCCGCCACTTTTCCGCCACTGGGTAAAATACCTGCTATCATCACTTCGGTTTCGTCAAAGTTATCTTCCAGTATCTGGTAAGCCATCCGGGTTAATTTTTGCTCAATTTGCTGGCTGTTGAGTATGAGCAGGTGCTTTTCGGTCATTTTGCTGTTGAAATGTTGCAAGGTTGAAATGTTGAATCCGATTTCTTTAAATACAGGGTAAAGATAACAACTTTGCAACATTACAAACTTTCCAACCTTACAACAATTATTATACCTTAGGGTAAGGATAATACACAAAATTCGCCCCTTCGGGTACCACTACAAACAGGCACATGTATTCGTAAGGGTCTTTATAGGTTTTGGTAAACCTGTCTTTTAGGACTGATTTGATTACGCCCTTGTCCACAAACTCTTCCAGGGTTGATGCGTGGATGCTCCATTCGGTATTTAGGTCATTCCGGTCAAGTATCAGCTCACCCAGCTTAAGCTCATGCTGGTGAGCGATGAAAATGGGGTAATTGGATAACCCTTCCACCATAATTTCGACCGCAACCTCGCGTATCGATTCGTAAAAAAACTTCAGGTCGCGCTCCAGGCTGATCAGGGGACTTTCTTTTTTGAGTTGATTGCCGGCGCTGCCTTCGTTCAATAATTCTTCAGGATCCATTAACTAAGATTTTTCGCTTATAGTTTATTTTAATAGGTGCTCAATAGGGCTTCGCCGTTTTTAAGATTCAATGGGATTATTAGGATTGCTTTCATTTTCTGCCATGAACTATGAACCATCAACTATGAACCCTTCAAAACCAGCAAAATAACATTTTCCACATGCTGCGTATGCGGGAACATATCCACCGGCTGTATTTTTACCGTATCATATTTTTCCTTTAATACCAGCAAATCACGGGCCTGGGTTGCAGCATTACAGCTTACGTAAACAATTTTGGGGGCTTCTATCTCCATCAGCCTGTTCACCACGTCGGGGTGCATGCCTGCACGCGGGGGGTCAGTGATGATCACATCCGGTTTGCCATGTTCGGCCACGAACCCAGGCGATAGTACATCCTTCATATCACCTGCATAAAATTTAGTATTGGTGATGTTGTTGATGGACGAGTTGATCTTTGCATCTTCAATCGCCGTAGGCACATATTCAATGCCGATCACTTCGCGAACGTTGCCGGCAATAAAATTAGCGATGGTGCCGGCGCCGGTATATAGATCGTAAACCAGCTCGTCGCCTGTAAAACCGGCAAAATCCCGGGCAACCTCGTACAGCCGTTTGGCTTGCACAGAGTTGGTTTGATAGAATGATTTCGGCCCGATGCGGAACCTAATGCCGTTCATTTCCTCGTAAATATACTCCGGTCCTTTCCATGCGACCACTTCCTGGTCGAAAATGGTGTCATTCTTTTTTTGGTTGACGATGTAAAGCAGCGAGGTTATTCCGGGGAAGCTCGCTTCTACGAAACTCATCAATTTGTTGATCTCTTCTTGTTCAACACAAGCAAATACGATAATAACCATAACCTCGCCTGTTGACGATGTCCGCACGATAAGATTTCGCAATGCACCGCTATGCTGTTTCAAATCGTAGAAACTATATTGGTGCTCTAAAGCAAATTCCCTGATGCTGTTTCGTAATTCGTTCGATGGTTCGGCCTGCAGCCAGCAATGGTTAACGTCCAGTATCTTGTCAAACCGGCCGGGAATATGAAAGCCCAGGGCATCCATGTTGAGCGGTTCGTCAGTACGGTTTTCGCCATCCATCAGCCAACGTTTGTTGCTGAAAGTGTATTCCAGCTTGTTGCGGTAATATTTATCTTCGGGAGAAGGGATGATTGTCGACATGCCGTCGATATCTATTTTAGCGATTCTTGTCAGCGCATCGCTGACAGATTTTTGCTTGAATTTCAGTTGCGCCTCGTAGGTCATGTGCTGCCATTTGCAGCCGCCGCAGGTGCCAAAATGTTCGCAAAAAGCTTGCGTGCGGTAAGGCGATGCCTGCTTTAGCTTCGAGATCTTTCCCTCGCCAAAGTTTTTCTTGCTGCGGTATACTTCAATATCCGCAATATCGCCCGGCACAGCTTTTTCTACAAAAAGCACCAGGTCGCCTGCTTTACCAACGCCTTTGCCTTCTTCGGCAATATCAATTATGGTTATATCTTCAAAAAACTTTTGTCTCGGGGGGGTGCTCATCAGGCGGCAAAGTTAATTAATTGTTGTAAGGTTGGAATGTTGTAAAGTTGGAATGTTGTAACAAGTTGGAATGTTGTAGAAGTTGTAATGAGTTGTAAAGGTTGACACACTGCTTCACATTTTAGAAGTCCGTATCCTTACAGACTTTCCGGACGTTCCGGGGATGGTTTGTGGGGACACAAACCATGGGAGAGAGGGATCATATAAACATATGGATAACCATCTGCCAGAAATCTTCCGGCTCAGGATCGGGCATGGCAAAATGCTCATCTATCAGGTCTGAAAATTCAAGTAGCTCGCGGCTCATGGTAAAAATGCTTTAAATTGATACAAATAAAGCAATTATATACCAAAAACCAAAATGGTATTGTGTTAAGTTTTTGTTAAATTATGGTATGAGTGACTACAGTGAATGCGATTTCTTAAGATCGGTAAGGTTGTAAACCTTTTTATCGATAGTTTTCACTAGAGTTGTTTCATCTATATTTTGGAGTTTTTCGACATAAACGCTATCGCCGTCAAACCTGTAGTAGAACCATTCGGTTTCATCGTCAAATGTGCCGATATAAATTCTGAAGTTGACTGAATCTGTAAGATATTGTGCACTCAAATTTCCGGCTAGTCCTGCGCTAAAAGTTTCTATATATAATTTTCCCCGGATCTCATTGGCATCCAAATGTCTGCGATTGCATCCACATAAAAAGATAGTCAAAACGGGAGCTATAAGAAACAGGGTCACGTTTTTGATAGGAATACTCTTCGCATTCATAGTTGTTCATGCATTTTTTGATTTTTAAATTATCCATATTGTTCTGATGTGCCCGCTGGTTCGGTCGCTTTTATTTCCAATCTATAAAACCAAACACCCCAGCCGATGCAGGCGCAGTTTGCACACACCAGGATGCCAAATTCGTCGTGAAATATTTCATGGGGGCCTAAAACTAATAGAAAGTTCACCGCAGTTAAGCTCATTCCCGAAAAGAAGATGAGCCATTTTACTAAATGGTCCCGTTTACAATAGATTTTGACCACCAGGATCACCACTAAAAAGGCCAACCACGTGACGAATGAGAAGATAAAACTGAATACCACCATTAAGAAATAGAAGCTAAATCCCCGCAGGCCCTCACGAAACATTTCCGATAGGTCCATCTTTCCTTCTAATGCTAAAACCATGACGAAAAGTGCCGGCGAGACTACTACACTGGTCAGCCAAACTTTCAAGCTGTACTTTAATGAAGCGTATTTCATGTTTGAAAAGAGTTTTGCAATGATAATTTTGATAGTCGTTGGCTATATTTCTCAAGCTTTTATATTTGCATTTTTGGTAAGACATCCAGGCGATAAAACCAAACGCAGCATCCAATTACTGCGAAGTTGGCAAGCATTAGATAAACAAGCCCGTCGGGATCGTGAAAAAGGAATTGTGTCCCATTCATCACCCAAAAGTTACCGCCAGTTAGAAATACGCCAGAAAGAAATATTGTCCATTTTCTCAAATTACCTGGCCGAGTTTTCCTCACAATCAAAAAAATAAGGAGCCAAAAGAAAAGCAGCGTCAAGATTGAAAAAATTGCACCGAACATGATTAAGGCGACATAAAGCTCGAATAATTCACTTTCCCTGTAAAGGCCGCCCAGGTAATCACCGCCCCGGACCAAGGTTTGTATTAGTAAGTATAACACCGGTGACAACAAAACGCTGGTCAACCAAACTTTCAGGCTGTATTTTAATGAAGCGTATTTCATGTTCGAATCGAATTTTAGAGCGATGTTTTGAATGATCCCCGCTATATTTCCTCGGCGATGGATTCCTGTTCTTTTGTATTGATATCCAGATCATAATACCAAACGCCCCATCCAATCCCGGCACAATTGGCATATAACAGGTTAATAAGGTTATCCCGGTCGCCTATCAAACCGATCAAATCATTCAGCACCATGTAAGTCCCTATCGCTAAAAGAATTCCTATACAAAAGATCGCCAGCTTGATCAGCGGATTCGGCAGGGTTATTAATGAAAAAATATTCACCAGTAGAAGAAATACCAACCAGGTAACGAACGAAAACACCAACTGAAGCACCACTAAAAACAGGTACATTGTCATCAGCCAAAGGCCGTCGTTAAACAATTCCGAAATAGTGACGACCTGCCTGACGATCAATATCAAGCCAAATAACAGCGGGGATATTATAACGCTGGTTATCCATACCCTGAAAGTGTATTGTAATGCATTATTTTTCATGTTTCAATTCATTAAGGCAGGCGGATCCAAACGCCGCCTGCCTGGTGAATAAACCTTCGGCTATGTCAAAAAGGGAATATTTCATCGTTTAAGCATTGGTTGGCGCGTAAACGGACTGCTTATCCCAATTGATCTTTCTCGAAAAATACATCAGCACCGCGATGATGATAAACAGCGCCACACTGCCAAACAGCAGCGATAACTCTTCGAGCTGGATAATGATGAAGATAAACCCGTAAAAAATGGACAATATCATCGCGAACAAATAGGCCATGCCCTTGTTTTTGAGTAGCGAGGCCACAAAAACGGCAATAAGTGTTACTGTAGCTACGGATGACAGCAGGTAGGCCAGGTTGTACCCGATCTGTTCGGAAAATGACAGCAGCAAGGTGTAATATACCACCATGGCGGCCCCAATGAGGCTGTAATTGAATAGGTGAATGCGCTGCTTACGGATCATTTCGGTTAGAAACAGCGACACAAAGGTGAGCAGTATGATGAGGATGGAATATTTGGCGGTACGGGTGATCTTGCGGTACTCGTTAATGGCAGGGGTCGTCCGTACGCCGAATGATGCTGCTTCGATTGCTTTTTTATTTGTCAATAACGAATCGCCGTCCGTCCATTGCTGGGGGAAGGGCCGGTTATAATTCATGATCTGCCAGCTGGCGGTGAAACCCTTGTCCTTTTTAGTTCGGGTATCGGGCAGGTAACGACCATTAAAATCGGGGTGATTCCAATCGCTGGTTACGTTTACACTGGTGGTTTTGGCAATGTCGAAGAAGTTGAGTTGATCGCTGCCTTTGAGGCTCAGCACGAAACCGAAGTTAAATCCCCGGTCTTTCGAAAGCGTAAAATTAACCACGAACGCATTGTTCAGCGGTACGTTTTCACTTTCTGCCGGTTCAACGTTACAACGCTGCCCGTCGATAGTCACCTGGGGGTTGTCCCTTAAGCCTTTCGGGTCTGAAACGCTGATGATCAAACGGGCTTTATCATATAGAACCATAGACGGATCTATATCTTGCACAAGCAGATCGGCCTGGTTAAAGCTGCCGCTGCCTGTTACATTTGAGGTGTAAACTACGGTATTATAAACACTTTTTTCAAAACTTTCTGTTTTAATACCCGCCTCAAAATGCAGGGTTTGCGGCAGTACATATAGTATTTTGGTTACCGGATGCGTTACAGGCTTGCCTCCGCTGTTGTTTTCAGTGATCACCTTGCGATAGGGCAGCGCCAGCACCGGGCCTTGAATCAACTGGTTGCCGGCCCATTTGCTGGCTACTTCGCCTGCGTTTTGCTGCTGGTAGTTCTGCCGGTCGTCGATGAGGCTTTGTATCCACGATGAAGGGATAAGCAATAGCAGCACCAACGCTGTAATAAAGCCGAGCTTGAGTAAGATAGAATCCTGGTTCCACCTGGATGGGTTTGAAGGTTGTTCGTTCATGTTGTTTATGTTAAAAGTACTTTGTATTTCAGAGTAAATAGATAAAAAAATTTAGTTTCGTATAGCCTCAATTTTAAAAGAGCGGATCAATAAAATGCTGTTAGTAACCAACAAAGCCATCATGGTTATATAGGAAATCTTTTCATAAATAGTTCCCGAGAAGTGTTCGTTAATGGCATTAAAGCTCATCCACAGGATAAACAACACGTTGCCTGCGATTACGTCTGATTTTAGGAGGAGGATGAATATTGGTTTCATATTTTTTATTTTAGCTCGTTCCTCAATTTATCTTTTGTTGCCTGATCAGTTTCTCCAGCGCATCCAGGTGCTGACGAAAAGCCTCTTTGCCTGTCTCAGTCGCCTCGTAAGTAGTATTCGGTTTGCGGCCCAGGAAGGTTTTGTGCACCACGATGTATTCCTCCTTCTCCAATCCTTTAAGATGTGAAGCCAAATTGCCATCGGTGGTTTCCAGCAACTCTTTTAGCGAGTTAAAGTCATACCGGTCGTTCACCATCAGCACGCTCATGATCTGTAACCGCAGGCGGTTCTCAAACGCTTTATCTAATTGCTCAAAAGGAACTTTCACCTATCGTATCTTAAGTACATCAAGCTGCCGTAAATAATATGCAGCACACCAAATCCAATCGCCCAAAATAACAAACCGTAGCCGGGTAAACAAGCGGCTATTAAACCCAGTGCAATTTCACACAGGCCCAGGTATTTAACCAGTGTAAAAGTAAAATTGCTGGCGCTTACCAGGGACAGGCCGTAAAATATGAGTGATGCACCGGAAACTATGCCGTAATGACGATGTAACAGCAAAATAAATATTAATATGCCCCCGCTTACCAGCGGCACTGCCATGTAAAACAACAGCGAGCGGCTAATATGGCCCCATATGGCCTGGCCCTTGCGTTTGGCTTTGCTTTTAGTTAAGATATACCCTGTAAGCACCGAGGCGATAAGTACAGCCGAGGCGATGATCATTAAGTACAAAACCGTACTGCTTATGCTTGGGAAAGGTTCAAAAATCTTTATCTCCGTGCGCTCCACCGGTTGGCCATTTAGAATTAAATAAGCTATCCCCGCGCCAATTAATGCATAAACTCCTGCCAATATCCCCGATAATCCGCTAAGGGATATAAATTTCGAGGAGCGCTCCATCACACTGCGGATGGCAGCCAGGTCATCATGGATCTGTTTTTCTTCCATTTTAAAGTACTTTGTTTTGCAAAGTAAAATGTTTTATATTTGTTTTCCAAATAATTGTAAAGAAAAGTTTGATATATGCGTTTCTACTTAAAAATACTAATTGGAATCGGAGTTGTAACGGCGCTTGTTGCAATAACAGTGGAATTGCGGCTACTGTGGGATCGCTGGCAGGCAAATGATATTAAAAAAATGGAAACTCAAGGCCAATGGCTAATTCAAAAAGCAGAAGATTATCGAAAAATTCATCATAAGCTTCCGGTATATATGAATGATATGAAATTGGATCTGCCAGATGATTATCCAATAAATTATGACCTAACAAAGGATAGCAACATTTATGTGATAAGCTTCCAGGTATACGCTTTCAAATCGGCGACGTATTACTCAGATACAAAAAAATGGCAATTGCCGTAACAAAACATATACATGGACAACATTGCTCTACTTTAGCAATTTATCAACTGTCCCAACCATCATTACTAAATCCGAAATCGGAATTCGGAATTCCGAAATCAGATCGTCATCGCTGCTTTAACGAGGTAAGGCAAAATCTCTTTTTGAAACGAAACAAAATTCTTGCGCACATCTGAGTCGCTTACCGAAGTAAAGGCAAAGCTAAACACGATACTTTTGCTGCATTTGATGAGGAAGCGCAGGCGCTGCTGGTAATTTTCCTGTTTGCGGATTCCGCTGAGCTGCGAAAAAGCGCTTACCAGCAATTCCTCCAGTTCGTTGGAAAGATTTTTTAAAAATTCCTGTGAGTTGGCCGACTCCCGGATAAAATCCCAGCCGATAAACTCGTTGCAAACGGTATAGCTGAGGCGGCAGGTTTTCATGATCAGGCTGTTTAGATGTGCCTCTTCGTCTTCGCCGGAGTTGGTATGGACCAGCTCGCTTACACTGGTTTGGATGTAATCCATTAGCAATACATGCAGCACCGCTTCCTTACTGTCAAAATATTTATAAATGGTAGCCTTGGCGATCTTTGCTTTTTTGGCGATCTCGTTTACGCTGGTTTTATGGTAGCCGAACTTCCGGAACAGGTCCTGGGCCGCGCGCTTGATGCTCTCTTTTATTTTTTCAGCTTCCATGTATCAGTTCGATACGTAAATCTCGAAATTACTTACTGTAATGTTATATTGTTTTAACGAAATAGTTGCAGGGGCCTTTACAGGGCTTCCGTCGATCAGGTCCCACTGCCCGCCGCTGCAAGGGTCGGTCACGGTAAAATTGCCTGAGTTTAGGGTTACAGCACAAAGCTTTTCAGGGTTAACAGTGCTGCAGCGATCGTAGGCAGCGTAGCTCCCATCCGCTTCTCGGTATAAAATAAGCCCCGCAGCGCCATACCCGTTGATCAGCACTGCGCCGCCGGGTACGTTCAACGCGCTAAGCCGGGGGTCGGTAGTAGCATCCTGGAAATTTACCGGTACATTGGGGATATTGGCCCCGGTTTTAACACAGGAACTAAAAAGCAGGGCAAGCAACGCCAGGGGTATTAATTTTTTCATACTATCTCAGTTTTAAACTGTTTCAAAAATCGCACATCATTCTCTGAGAATAAACGCAGATCGCGTATTACATATTTTAAATTGGCAATTCTTTCTATGCCCATGCCAAAAGCAAAGCCGGTATACTTTTTACTGTCGATACCGCAGTTCTCCAGCACATTGGGGTCAACCATGCCGCAGCCTAATATTTCCACCCAGCCGGTGTATTTACACATATTACAGCCCGCGCCTTTGCAAATGGTGCAGGAAATATCCATTTCGGCCGATGGTTCGGTGAATGGGAAATAGGAGGGGCGGAAACGTACCTGGAAGTCTGCGCCGTACAGCTCCTGAACAAAGTGATAGAGCGTTTGTTTCAAGTCGGCAAATGATACATTTTCATCGATATACAAACCTTCCACCTGGTGAAAAAAGCAATGTGCACGGGCGGATATCGCCTCGTTACGATAAACCCTGCCGGGCATAATGGCCCGGAACGGCGGTTTACCATTCTCCATCATGCGCACCTGTACCGACGAAGTGTGGGTACGTAAAGCAATATCATCCTTACCACTATTTTTTTTGATAAAGAAAGTGTCCTGCATATCCCTTGCCGGGTGTTCCTCGGGAAAGTTTAATGCCGAGAAATTATGCCAGTCGTCCTCAATCTCCGGGCCTTCAGCAACAACAAAGCCAAGGCGTTTAAATATATCGATGATCTCCAAACGCACCAATGAAAGCGGGTGGCGCGAGCCAATATTAAAGCCGTCGCCGGGTAAAGTGAGATCGATTTCGGATTTCGTCCCGCCCGTGCGGGATTCGATTTCAGATGTAAGCAGATCTTTCAGCTCATTATACTTTTCTTCAGCCAGTTGTTTAAACTGGTTAAGCACTTTACCAAGTTGGCGTTTCTCTTCAACGCTAACACTTTTAAACTGCTCAAAAAGATCTTTAATAATTCCTTTTGTACCCAAATACTTAATGCGGAAGGATTCCAGCGCATCAGCATTGGCGGGCTTAAAAGTTTTGATCTCGTTGGTATATTGATCTATTTCGGATTGCATTATAATCTTTTTAAAAATTGTTCCGGCGTCAGAATAGGAATGGCCGCATGTTTATAATCCTTGGTATTCCTGGTGATAATTACATCACATTTGAATCTTTCAGCGATAAAATATTCTATAGAATCCTCAAAATCGGTAAATTGACTATTCAGTGCAATTTCAATGATGTCACCATCAAAATTTAGGATATTAATCAACTTTGCAAATATTTTGAGGTTGTCCCGCGCCAACATATTACCGATTTTTTTCGATAAGATATAATTTATGTTGGCAAAGATTAATGGAGAAGTGTTTAATTCAAAACCTTCACTCTTGCTCTGATTTATTATAAGCTGTGTATAAATTGAAAACGGCTCTCTTTTTAAAAGCAAATCCAAAATTACATCTGAGTCCAGAAACAAACGTTTATAACCCATACTTCTCTTTCAGATATTCATATTTCATATCCTTGTAGTCCATGTCTTCGGGATATTTTCCTTTTAAAATCCCGGTCAGGGCCAATATTTCTGGCGCAATTTGCACGTCTTTATATTTTTCCAGAATGGGGTCGTTTTTGACTTTTTTGACGGCCTTTTCTCTCACAAAATTCTTAAAAAGTCTTGAAACACTGATGTTATTTTCAGATGCCAGTTGCTTCGCCAAATCAATGGTGTCCCTGTCAACGCTTAAGGTGAGTTTGGTGGTTGCCATATCTGTTCATTTTATACGTACAAATATAAATAATTTATACGTAACTATTTCAATACTCCTAACTCCGTCCCCACCTTCGTAAACGCCGCTATAGCCTTATCCAAATGCTCCTGCTCATGTGCAGCAGATAGTTGCACCCTGATGCGCGCCTTTCCCTGGGGTACCACCGGGTAGTAAAACCCGATAACATATATACCCTCTTCCAGCATTTTTGCGGCAAATTCCTGGGCCAGTTTGGCGTCGTAAAGCATAACAGGCACTATTGGGTGTACACCAGGTTTTATGTCAAATCCTGCTTCGGTCATTTTTTGGCGGAAGTATTGGGTGTTTCTCTCCAGTTTATCGCGAAGGTCGGTTGTTTCGCTTAGCATGTTCAAAACCGCTATCGATGCCCCCGTGATAGATGGCGCAAGTGTGTTGGAAAACAAATAAGGCCGCGACCGCTGCCGCAGCATCTCGATGATCTCTTTCCGCCCGGAAGTAAACCCTCCTGAGGCGCCGCCCAACGCTTTACCAAGGGTTCCGGTGATGATATCGATCTTGCCCATTACGTTATGGTGCTCGTGCGTACCACGGCCGGTTTTACCCATAAAGCCGGAGCAGTGGCTTTCGTCTATCATCACCAGTGCATTATATTTTTCGGCCAGTGCGCATATTTTATCCAGTTGAGCGATAGTGCCGTCCATACTAAAGGCGCCATCGGTAACAATGATGCGGTGCCGGCAGCTTTCGGTAGCTTTCAGCTTTTCTTCCAGGTCGGCCATGTCATCATGTTTGTAGCGCTGGCGCTGGGCCTTGCACAGCCGCACCCCGTCAATAATGGAAGCATGGTTCAGCTCATCCGAAATAATGGCGTCCTGCTCGTTAAACAAGGGCTCAAAAACACCACCATTGGCATCAAACGCTGCGGCATAAAGGATGGTGTCCTCTGTCCCTAAAAACTCGGCGATATTTGCTTCCAGTTGCTTGTGTATATCCTGAGTGCCACAGATAAAACGTACCGAAGATAGCCCGTAGCCATGTGTATCAAGCGCCTCTTTTGCTGCCGCGATCACTTTCGGATTGCTCGACAGGCCTAAATAATTGTTAGCGCAAAAATTGATGACGTGTTTGCCACCTTGCACCGTGATGTCAGCGCCCTGCGGCGATGTGATAATTCTTTCCCTTTTATAAAGGCCTGCTTTTTCAATTTCGGCAAGCTCCTGCTCCAAAACAGGCTTTAACGTGTTATACATAATCCGGATTTTATGGGGCAAAATTAAAAATTAAAGACCACATGCGGGGTCAAATAAAATTTAAACACCAACAACTGCAGGCTGTTTGCAAAAAAACAATTTCACCTAATATTTATTTAACATACTTAAATGATTAAAATATTACTAACCACCTTATTGTTTACCGGGGCTTTTGCAGTTTCAGCCCAGCAATCGGTTTTGTCAGGCCACATCACTGATCAAAACGGCCACCCGGTGCCTTTTGCCTCAGTTTACTTGCAAAACTCCACTTATGGCACAACTGCCAACGAAAACGGCGATTATTTTTTCAAACTTAAAAGCGGCGGTTACGACATTATTTATCGTTTTGTAGGCTTTAAACTGATTACTCAACACGTGCAGATAGCCGGAAATGACCAGCGGCAGGATGTGCAATTGGTTGAAGAGCCTTTTAAATTAATACCCGGTAAGGTAAAAGTAGATGAAAACTATAAGCCGGCCGCCGAAATTATGCGGAAGGTGGTCGACAACCGGCTCTATCATTTACGCGAGATCAACGGCTATTCGTGCGCTGTTTATATCAAAGGGGTTAAAACCATTACCGATACGCCCAAAACGCTGCTGGGGAAGGGGATGCAAAGGCTGTTAAAGCTGGATACGGGGGCGAAGGGAATATCCTATCAGTCTGAATCGATCTCATCTTATAGTTTCGAACAGAAGCATAAAGTAAAAGAAGTTTTTATCGGGTCGAAAGTATCAGGCGTTGATCCACCATTCGGGTACAATAAGGCATCCGATCTGCAGGTTAATTTTTACCAGGACCTGTTTATTGTTGACGGTTTAAACAGCCATGGCTTTGTTTCGCCGCTGGCCAAATATGCCTGGGCGTATTACAAATACAAATTATTGGGCAGTGTAGTTGAGGATGGTAAAACAATTGATAAGATACAGGTGATCCCGAGGCGCCGCAGCGTACGATCCTTCCAGGGAAGTATATATATCCTCGAAGGCGACTGGCGCATTTATAGTGTCGACCTGTTCCTCACCAAAAAAGAAAATAACTTAAATTTTATCGATACGCTGCTGGTGAGCCAGCAATATATACCGGTGAAAAATACCTGGGCGCCTATCTCTTTTCAATATCGTTACCATGCTGACGTGTACGGATTAAAATATACCGGCTATTACCTGGGCATATATAATCATTACAAAATTGATACCCCGTTTACGAAAGGTTATTTTACCGGCGAGGTTTTACATGTGGATACCGAAGCCAAAACCCGACCAGCCTCTTTTTGGGCGGAGAACAGGCCTGTTCCGCTTACCCCACCCGAAGTCCGGGTTTATCATACCAGCGACAGCCTGTTTAAAGCCGAACAAACCAAACGTTACCAGGATTCGGTACAGCATGAAAATAACAAGTTTGCCCCGTTGCCATACCTGGTGGACGGCTACACAGCAACCTATAAACATAACAGGGATACGATCTTCATATTCCCGCTGGCACAAACCATTTATTACAATACTGTTGAAGGATGGGGCATTTACCTGAAGGGGATGTACTCAAAAACCTATGAAGATAACAGCTCATTCAGCATTACGCCCGGAGTTCGCTACGGCTTTTCGAATAAGTTATTTAATGCCAATATTCATACCGATTACACCTATGACCAGGCTAATGCCGGAAAGCTTTCGTTTGATATTGGTGATGATATTCTCGATTTGAATAGCCTCGGCACCCGTTCACTTTACTTTAACACGTTGAGTACGCTGATCAGCGAGCAGAACTTTGTAAAATACTACCGTTCGAAATTTGTAGACGTCGGCTACCAACGCGAGTTGACCAGGGGTATTTTATGGATGGCCAATCTTTCTTATGCGCAGCGTACCCAATTATATAACACTTCCGATCAGCATATTATTACTTATAAAGGCCTTAACTATACGTCAAACAATCCGCTTGCACCGATAACGGCACCGGTTTTTGATCATTCGTTCCTGTTCCCGCAAAATGATGCCTTGATCTTAAATACATCGTTAAGGTTTACATTCGACCAGCAATATATTACCCAACCATCAGGCAAGGTTTATCTGCCCTCAAGATACCCGGTGATTACTGTCGATTATCGGAAAGGAATTAACGGCGTTTTTAATTCTACATCAAATTTTGATTTTCTGGGCGTTGATATCAGGCAGGACAAGATACCGATGGGCCTGTTTGGCCATTCGGCCTTTGTGATCAGGGCAGGTAGTTTTTTAAATAAGCAAACTCTTTACTATACTGACTACAACCATTTTTATGGTAATGAGGGTACTACTTCCGATCCAACCTATGTAGGCGTTTTTCACTTCCTGCCTTTTTATACGTTCAGCACAAATGAAAATTTTATAGAGTTGCATTACCAGCACAATTTTGCCGGGGCAATCTTTGACAATATACCTGTGATCAGGAATTTTAAGCTGGAGGAAATTGTCGGCGCCAACTATCTTGATTTTGCGTCACGGCCCAATTACTCCGAGTTTTATTTTGGCATCAAGCGGCTTAGCTATGGCATTGATTACGGTGTCTCCTATTTAGGCAATCGCGAGTATCTTCAGGGTTTCAGGATATTTATCGGGCTGAAGTAAAGGGGGGAGTTGATTGGGTTGATTAAGTTGAATGAGTTGATTGAGTTGTACCAGTTCAACCTTTCGCCTTTTACCTTTCACCTAAAAGCCTTACATTTGCGCCTCATTTAACGCCGTTTGCAGCGGCATCAATGAATTTATGGCAAAGTATAATACACTACTTTACTATTGTTATTCAACAATAGCAGATGCGGAGCAGTTTGCGTCCGATCATTTAAAATTCTGTAAAAGTTTAGGGCTAACCGGCCGCATTATTGTAGCAGAAGAAGGTTTGAACGGTACCGTTTCAGGCACCGCCGAAGCTTGCACAACCTACATGGAGGTGCTGCACGCCGACCCAAGGTTTGCATCGATCGACTTTAAGGTTGATGAAGTGGATGAGCCGTCGTTCATCAAAATGCACGTGAGGTATAAATCCGAAATTGTGCATTCGGGTTTGCGCGATCCGCATATCATCGATCCCCAAAAGCAAACAGGCAAACATTTGGAGCCGAAGGATTTTTTGGCGATGAAGGATGATGAAGATGTAGTGATACTTGATGTTCGCTCCAATTATGAACATAACCTGGGCAAATTCAAAAACGCCCTGACGCTGGATATCGAAAATTTCAGGGATTTTCCGGCGAAGATCAACGAACTGGCTAAATACAAGGATAAAAAGATACTAACCTATTGTACCGGCGGCATTAAATGCGAAAAGGCCTCTGCTTTGTTGTTGCACGAAGGCTTTAAAGATGTTTACCAGTTGCATGGCGGAATTATCAAATATGGCAAGGAGGCCGGCGGGGAAGATTTTGAGGGCAAATGTTATGTTTTTGATAACCGGCTTTCGGTTGATGTAAATAGCGTTAACCCGGTGGTTGTTTCTACCTGCTTGAACTGCGGGAAAACTACGGCCAAAATGATTAACTGCGCTAACCCGGAATGCAATGAGCATTTTACCCAGTGCGATGAATGCGGCGAAAAAATGGAAGGCTGCTGCAGCCCGGCCTGCCGGGAGCACCCGCGCAAACGGGTTTATGATGGCACAGGTTATTATGTTAAAGTACCACAACCGTTGAACACGGCTAAAAGATCAAAAATATTGACAGAATAGAACGCTTGAAGAGACGCGATGCATCGTGTCTCTTCGAAATTCTCAATTTGTTGCCTTATTTTCGCGGAGATGCAATAATTTGCATCTCTTTTTGTTTTTCAGCCAATGTATAAACGCCAGCTCTTGTTTTTAATGCTTTTATTGGGCTGCCTGGTTCGGGCTGTTGGCGCCGATATTAAAAGCATTGGCGTTCCTTATGTGCAAAACTATACTAAGGCACAATATCAGTCGGGTAACCAAAACTGGAGCGTTACCAGGGATGAGCACGGCATCATGTATTTTGGCAATGCCGAAGGCTTGATGGCATTTGATGGTAAATACTGGCAGCTGTACCGCATGCCTAATGGCTTGATCGTTCGTTCGGTTGCTGCGGATGGCAAAGGAAAAATATACGCCGGTGGGTTTGGTGAGTTTGGGTATTGGCAAAAAGACAAGCAGGGCTTCCTGAAGTATAATTCACTTATCCCGCTGGTGCGAAAAACCTATTTACCAAATGAGGAGATATGGAAGATTTATGTCGACGGCGACCGGGTTATTTTCCAATCTTTTGGGGCGATATTTATTTACTCGGGCGGAAAAGTAAGCGTTATCCGCGCGCCCAAGCCCTATCTTTTTTTATTCAAAGTGGGCAGCCGGTATTTTGTGGAGGAGGTTGGCGCCGGGTTGTTTGAACTAAAAGGCAGCAAACTTGAATACATCAATGGCAGCATCGTCCCTTGCAGCTCAGGCGTATTGTCGGTGCTACCTTTTCAGCATAATAAGTATCTTATCGGTACGGGCAGCAACGGCCTTTTTATCTATGATGGAAAGCAGATCAGCCCCTGGAATAACCAGGCTAATGATTTCCTGAAAACATACCAGCTTAACAATGGTGCCGTAATACCGGGCAAGTACTTTGCTTTCGGCACTATTCTGAATGGCATTGTGATCATTGATACCACCGGTAAAGTGGTGCAGCACATCAATAAGTCCAGCGGGATGCAGAATAATACGGTGCTGAGCTTGTTTACAGATCCCGAACAAAATTTATGGGCAGGGCTCGACAACGGCATCGACCGGATCGAAGTGAATTCGCCATTATATTTTTATTTCGACAAAACCGGGCGCTTTGGTACGGTTTATTCGAGCATCATTTTTAATAATAAGATTTACCTGGGTACTAACCAGGGCCTGTTTTATAGCGACTGGCTGCCCGGCGGCAATAACCAGCTGCTGCAAAGTTTTGATTTTAAATTGATACCGGGCTCACAGGGGCAGGTTTGGGACCTTTCCCTTATTGACGGGCGCTTGCTGTGCGGGCACAACGACGGAACTTTCCAGGTAAACGGGAACCGTATCGTTAAAATATCATCCGTAAACGGTGGATGGACAATAAAGAAGTTTAAAAATAACCTGCTGATACAGGGAACTTATACCGGATTGGTGATCTACCGAAAAGATGCAGCGGGCAACTGGGTGTTTGACCACAAAGTGGAGCTTTTTGGCGAACCGTCTCGCTATGTGGAGGAAGACAGCAAAGGACAGATATGGGTTGGCCACGCCTACAAAGGTATTTACAAGATCACCCTGAGCGACGATCTGAGCCACGTGGTTAACCAAAAATATTACGATAGAAGATCGGGACTGCCCGACAGTTATAATGTAAACGTATTCAACCTCGACAACCGTATCGTGTTCTCATCCGACTCGGGCTTTTGTGTTTATGACGACATCAGCGACCGCTTCGAAAAGTATACCCAGTTGAACAAAATGCTGGGCACATTTGCCTCATCGAACAAAATCATCAAAGCCATTGGCAAAAAATACTGGTTCATCAACCACGGGAGAGTTGCGCTTGCCGACTTGTCGGTACCCGGTAAACTAACCATCGATTCAAACCGGTTCAGCAGTTTGAACGGACAAATGGTGCAGCATTACGAAAACATCAACCTGATCAATAATTCTATATACCTCATCAGTATCGATGACGGATTTGTGATCCTTGATGATAATGAAACCATATCGGCCGGCAAAATACAATTACCACCGGTTCTGATCAGGAAAGTCGAAAATATTACAGACAGGGTTTCTATCATCAGTGAAAATACAGCCAATGACAGCGCCGACAACATAAAAATCCCTTATTCCCAAAACGATATCAGGATATCGTTTTCGCTGCCTTATTACCGGCAAGCAAAGATCAAATTTCAATATTACCTGGATGGCTACTCAAGGGGATGGAGCGATTGGACGGCCCAAAGCCAGAGAGAATTTACTAATCTGTCCCAGGGGACTTACAAATTTAGCGTTAGGGCAAAGATCAACGACGAAAATGTATCGGCCGTTACGGTTTTCAATTTTACCGTTCTGCCGCCCTGGTATTCTTCAACTACCGCCAGGGTGATTTATTTTCTGCTGCTGTTGATTGCCATATACGCATTCAGGTACTATTACCGGCTCAATTTGCAAAAACACCAGGCTGAAATACATGAAAAACTGCAGAAGGAGCAGGGTGAATTCCTGAAACAGGAAGCTATCGCGAATGAGCAGGAGATCGTTAAGATAAAAAATGAACAACTACAGGCTGACCTGGCCGGCAAAAGCCGAGAGTTGGCCAACTCTGCCATGAATTTGGTGTACAAAAATGAGTTGCTGCAGAAGATCAGCGAGGAACTGGCACATTTAAAGGATGGCGCAGGAAAGCATTTAGCTGAAGACGAATTGCGCCGTATTCAAAAAGTGATCAACGAAGGTATGAATGACGAACGCGACTGGAACGTATTTGAACGCAGCTTTAATGAGGCTCACGAAAACTTCTTCAAAAAGCTAAAGGCCGGTCACCCCGACCTGGTACCGAACGACCTAAAGCTGTGCGCCTACCTGAGGATGAACATGAGCAGCAAGGAGATGGCATCGCTGTTGAACATATCACTGCGCGGCGTGGAGATACGGCGCTATCGTTTGCGTAAAAAGCTAACCCTGGAGCACGATAAAAACCTAACGGAGTTTTTGATGGAGCTGTAGTTTTATTTCTTAAATTTGTTTTATGGAAGCAATAATCATTCATCCTAAAAATAGAAAACAATCGGCAACTATAGAAGCGATTTTGAAAGCGCTAGATGTCTCTTTTAAGAAAGAAGAAGACTTTTATAATCCGGAATTTGTTGCCATGGTATTGGAAAGTAAAAAGCAAGTTGAGGAAGGGAATTATATTACACTTGATCCTTCCAAATCTTTATGGGAAAATATACTGTAGTATTGTCTGAAACGCAACCAGAGACTTGTTGAAGATTCGAAAATCGGGAGACAAAGCGTCTATTAAAAAAGCAGAAAGCATTATTTCAGAATTACGTAATCATCCCGAAACCGGTATCGGACAGCCTGAAAAACTAAGATTTGGTCTCACCTGCTTTCGGTCGCAGCAAATAAATAAAAAAGACAGACTGATTTATATAATTGAGGATAACATAGTGGCTGTTACAGTAGTTTCTGCTATCGGCCACTATGGTGATAAGTAGTTTTTTACAAACTGCTTGTGCACCGAGTATAATCCGTCACCCGGGATACCAAGACTTTGTCCCAATGAACAACCCCGGCAGTGAGCCTGTGTTGCTATATTTGAAGCTGCCCCCCCTTTCAAACACCATCATATATTTCTCCAAAGAACATTTCCAGCCTCAATTAATTTCACAACATTTCAAAAACACTACATCATTACCTCTCATAAGGGTTTTTCCATGTAGTACCCGATGTTTTGGTTGTGTAGTATGTAAATAATACACTATCTGTAATTAATTTACTGAATATCAATTTTTTATAAAAAAATAAAAAACCATTTGAGAAAGTGACTGTTACATGATGTAATAATGTAGAGGAACATTTTTTGTTAAAACAGTATTATCTCCTCAACTTCGAACCGTACAAAACCAATTTTATTAAACTTACTTTCTTACTTTTTAATTAACCACTTATGAAGAGAATTTTTACGATCTCGGGGTTAGTGCTTTTGTTTTCCGTTTTCATTGTAAACGCTTATGCGCAAAATGTTGCTATTAAAGGCAAGGTAAGCGACGCGGCCACCGGCGAAACGCTGATTGGCGTTAGTGTTACCGTGAAGGGGACAACCACAGGTATACAAACCGATGTAAACGGTGCGTTTTCATTAAGCGCTCCATCAAATGCGACGTTAGTATTCAGTTATATTGGATATGCCGGACAGGAAGTGCCGGTGAACGGAAAATCTGTTATCGATGTCAGATTAAATGCAGCACAAAACGAACTGAACCAGGTAGTCGTTATCGGTTACGGTACGCAGCGAAAAATCGATAATACGGGAGCTGTTTCTACTGTTAAAGGCGCCGACATCGCCAAGCAGGCATCAACAAACCCGCTTAGTGCATTGGAAGGTAAGGTTGCCGGTGTTGAAATTATCAACAGCGGTGCGCCTGGCTCATCTCCTCAAATAAACATCCGTGGTATGGGTACTGTTTATGGTAATACCAAGCCGTTATTTGTTGTTGATGGTGTTTGGTATGACGATATCAGTTTTTTGAATAATGATGACATCGAAAACCTTACCGTATTAAAGGATGCATCAAGCACCGCGATTTATGGTGTGCGTGCGGCAAATGGCGTAATCCTGATCACCACCAAGCGTGGTAAGGCAGGCAAAGCTATTATCAATTATAACGCTTATGTGGGCTGGCAGGCAGTAACCAACCAGGTTCAAATGGCAAACGGCACCGAATATGCAACTGCGATAAACGAGTTGTATTCGGAAAACGGTGTAACGCCGGCTTTCAGCGATAACCCTTCCCAATTCGGTACAGGTACAAACTGGTACGACCAGATCCTTCGGAACGCATTTGTTACTAATCACCAGCTATCCATCAGTGGCGGTTCGGATAAATACAACTATAATGTTTCCTTCGGCTATCTCGACCAGGATGGTATCGTTAAAACCAACAATTATCAGCGCTACACAGTACACGTGGCCAATGATTATAAAATAGCCAAAACGGTTAAGATCGGCTTTACGGCAAATATCCTTTCGGGCGCCTCGCGCGATATCGACGGCGGCATCTTTCACGAAATGTACACCGCTGCCCCCATTGTGCCTGTATTTTATAGCAGTGGTGCCTATGGCGACCCTGCAGACTATAATGTAGGTGGCGGCGCTAATTATAACCCGGAAGCTACCATAGACTTTTTCCATCAGCGTTCGAAGACCAAACAATTGTCAGGAAACGTTTATGGCGAGTGGGATATCATCAAAGGGTTGAAATTCAGGACAAGTTTTGGCGGTCAGCTGGCGCAATCAGAAGTAAGAGGATATGATCCCATCTATTTTGCAACCGGCGGCCAGCAAAGAATTACTTCCTCATTGAACGTAAATCACACCGAAAACCGGGATTGGATATGGGATAACACCCTAACCTATGATAAAACCATCAACAAACATAAAATAACTGCTTTGCTGGGCTACAGTGCACTGAAAAACAGGACCAGTTATGCAGACGCTTTTGCCGACAGCGTGGGCAATGCCGCAAGCGGTAACCTGCACACTTCGTTCCCGGCAGGTACTAATGTAAACCTGACCTATCCGGAGAACGCTCAGTTTTTAACTACCCAGTTGTCGCAGTTTGCACGTATCAATTACTCGTATAACAACAGGTATTTAATAAATGCATCTATACGCCATGATGGCGCTTCGGAATTTTATCCAAATCCGTATGGCTGGTTTCCGTCAGTGGGTGCAGGCTGGGTGATCAGTAATGAGGATTTCATGAAAGGCCAGCATTTTTTCAGTAACCTGAAATTACGTGCGAGCTATGGCGAGGTAGGTAACGCAAATGTTCCTATCAATCCAAGCTTACTTACAGTAACGAACGACCCGACCCAGTATACGGCAATTTTTGGAAATCCGCAGACTGCAAACCCCGGTAAAAGCATAAATACCGTGGTGCCGCCAACTACAACTTGGGAGAAAGCCCAGGGAACTGATGTTGGTATAGAGGCAGCCATACTGAACGATCATTTGCAAATTGAAGCGGAATATTATAACAGGATAACCAAAAATGCCGTATTTAATATTCCTATCCCCGGTTCAACCGGTGAAAATGGCCCCAATGGCGGTATCCTGGGCAACCAGGCCGACATTAAGAATAATGGCTTCGAGTTTACCGTTACCTGGAGGCAACAAGTTAACCATGATTGGTTTTATTCCATAAGTCCAAACCTTGGCATCAATAATAACGTAGTTACCAAAGTGCTATCTGGCAATAACCCGATATATGGCGGCGGCAACGGAATTACTAACGGCTCAGTGGCAACCCGCACGGTACAAGGGCAGCCGATAGGTGAGTTTTATGGTTACCAGGTTACAGGGGTATTCCAAAATGCGCAGCAAATTGCAAGTTCAGCGCAAAAAGGAGCGCAGCCGGGCGATTTTATTTACCAGGACGTGAACGGCGACGGGCAAATTTCGAGCACAGACCGCGTTAACCTGGGTAATCCGAATGCAAAAATTGGTTATGGTGTGAATACTTACGTTAAATTTAAGAATTTCGATTTGCAACTGGATTTGCAGGGAAGAGCTGACGTGAGCATTTATAACGCTAACCTGGCTTACCGTTTCGGTAATGAGAATTTTAGCCAGGACTTTTATAATAACCGCTGGCATGGCGAAGGTACATCAAATACTTACCCTTCGGTAAATATCGGATCTACAGCCAATTCAGCTCCTAATTCATTTTATGTTACCAGCGGTTCATATTTCAGGTTAAGGAACGCCCAATTGGGTTATACACTTCCAGGTGATTTGCTGCGTAAATGGAAAATACAGAGCATAAGATTGTATGCAAATGCACAAAATGCGCTCAATATATTTGGATACAAAGGATTTAGTCCTGAAGTAGGCGGCGGGCCAACCAACCTTGGCATCGATGCCAACGTATATCCGTTATATGCTACCTACAACTTTGGTGTAAACGTTACATTTTAATTCGAAATACGATGAAAAATAAAAAGATTTACTTAACAGCAGCCGCCGGATTTGGGGTTATGGCTGCCCTGCTCTTTGCACAAGGATGTAAAAAGAGCTTTTTAAATGCCACACCGGCAACCACGACCGTGGCCACACAGTTTTGGAAAACGCAGAACGATGCTACATCGGCAGTTGACGCGATGTATGCCGACCTGCATAACTGGAACGACATTGCTTTTGCACCTATTGCAATTGAAAGCATGGGGTCTGACGATGTAACCAAAGGCTCGGTGCCTACGGACGCAACTTTTATGAACGAGTACAACAACTTTACGGTAACAGCCGGTGAAGGCCAACTGGAAGGTTTTTGGCAGGGTATGTACAACAACATCAACTTTGCCAACCAGATATTGGACAATGTGCCGGGCATTACCATGGACGGCTCATTAAAGGCCCGTTACCTGGCCGAAGCGCAATTTATAAGGGCGTGGGATTATTTCAGGCTGGTGCGCGCTTATGGCGATGTTCCTTTACGTATACATGTGCCTAAAACTGCTGCCGATTACAACCTGGCACGCACGCCAAAAGCACAGGTTTGGGCGCAGATACAAGCCGATCTTGCTGCCGCTGCCTCGGTGTTGCCGACTACCTATAGCGCTGCAGATGTTGGCCATGTTACAAAAGGTGCAGCCCTGGCGCTAAATGCTAAGGTTTCGTTATATCTTAAAAACTGGCCCGACGTGATAAAGTACACCAACGAGGTTACAGCTTTAGGCGTGTATTCATTGTTTGCTGATTATGAAAAGATGTTCAGGACGCAAAACAAAAATAATTCTGAGTCGATTTTTGAGATTCAAAATATGTTAATCCCAAATAACCCTGCAGCATCAAACTCGCAATATTCACAAGTACAAATGCCAAGGGTTACCAACCCTGCCGGCGGTTGGGGGTTTGACGATCCAAGCCCAAGTTTGGTCGCTGAATTTGAATCCGGCGATCCGCGCCTTAAAGGGACGGTAATAATTACCGGCACAACTACCGCGGAAGGCGACCTGATCGATGCATCAGCTCCAAATCCTTACTATAACATGAAATCATACGTGCCATTTGCTGAATATGTTTCCGGGTACAACCAGGGTTGCCAGCAGGATAAGATATGCCTGCGTTACGCCGATGTGTTGCTAATGAACGCCGAAGCCAATGCATGGCAGGGAAATTCGACGGCAGCACTGGCTTCACTTGAACTGGTGAGGGCACGGGCAAGGCAAGGAAATAGCGGCATTCTTCCCAAAGTTACAACTACTGATCAAACAGGCTTACTTAATGCCATTTACCACGAACGCCGTGTAGAATTAGGTATGGAATTTGATCGTTATTTTGACGTGATACGCCAGGGAAGGGCTGCGACCGTATTTGGCCCTCGCGGATGGAAAGCCGGCAAAAACGAAGTTTGGCCGATCCCACAAAATGAGATTGACCTGAGTGCAGGTACATTGACACAAAACCCCGGTTATTAATTTTAAAAAAAAGTAATAATGAAATTATTAGATAAAAAACAAATTACGGTCGGCCTGTTGGGCTTCGCTGTAATATGCTGTATTGTCGCGTGCCAGAAAAGCTTCGACCCTAAAAGCTATGCGCCAAGCAAGCCGCTTCCTACTTACGGCGGCTTTTCAAAATCGAAAGATATTGAACCTGGTAACTTACAGGATTATTTTAACTTCGACGGTAATGTTAAGGATAGCCTGGGCAATTTATCAGGTACAACAGCCGGTAATATCACTTTTGGGCAGGGCGTAAGCGGCAAGGCCTACCAGGGCGCGGCAGGCGCTTACGTGGTGTTCCCTAGTGCTGGCCCGGGAAAGGACCTGCAAAGTTATACCCTTTCGTTTTGGATGAACAGCCCAAAAACAGCCGGCCTGGCGAGGGGTATTTTTTCATTTAATAACCCAACCGATTTTTGGGGAAGCCTCGACGTATACCTGGATAACCCGGGCCCTACCGACCCCAATGGCGATACGCTGATGTTCAAAGTGCACATGACCAACACCAACGGTGTACCTTTTGCAGGGTATTTCCTGCAATCAAAAGTTCCGTCTATCAATAAATGGACGCACATGGTTATTACTTATGATGGCAACACATCGGTGCTCAATATTTATGAAAATGCAACTGCCATTGGTATTGCCGGCGTTGCAGGGACCAGCGGCTATGTGGTTGGCCCGGCCATTCCTGGGTCCGACCCTGGCAATCCGCCGGTTACACCATACGGGTTATTAAAATTTCCTACAACCGAGGCGGTTTTAGGTACCTGGCAATTTGACACAAACCCAAGCCTGACAACATCGGCCACCGCACAGTCATGGTCTGAAAGCTATACAGGTTTGCTGGATAATTTCAGGATATACAACAAGGCCCTTTCATCTACTGAAGTAAATGCACTCTATAATTTAGAGAAGCAAGGAAGATAATTGATTTGATTTAGATTTGGTTGTGAGGTTGTCTGCCTGTCCGTGGTTTGCGGGCAGGCACGACAGCCTCTTTTTTACCGGGTATTTTTAAATGATTTTATAATTAAGGCGGGAAAGTGATGAGCAGATCAGGTATTTATATTTTAGCGGTTAGTTGTTTAATGGTTGCTGCATGCAGCAAGAGTACACAACAAAAGCCCACGCCACCGCCTCCGTCTTCTATCGAATTTAGCGGACTAAAAGTAAATGGCGTTTACAACGGGTACACTTATAAAGGTGTTAACACTGTACCTGTTATAAAAATATCATTTACGGGGGCACTGGCTCACACTTCGGTGGCAAGTTCCGTCTCGTTTACAAGCAAAGCGGGCGTAAATGTTAACTATAGTACTGCTTACCAAAATAACGACAGTACGGTAGTAATTACACCAGCCGGACTGCAGCCAATCACACAGTATACGTTAACGGTATCCACGTCGCTAAAATCGTCAGGGGGTGGCAGCCTGGTTTCACCGATAACAATTAACCTTCTTACCTCAATTGATACAACCAATAAATTCCCGGTTGTAAGCGACGTTCAGTTGCTTGACATAGTGGAGAAACAAACATTTAAATATTTTTATGATTTTGGCCACCCTGTAAGCGGATTAGCGCGGGAACGCAACACCTCAGGTGATGTGGTGACAATGGGCGGATCGGGCTTTGGCATTATGGCGCTGGTTGCCGGTACAAACCGTGGTTATATCAGTCGGGCACAGGGCCTGGCCCGGATGCAAATGATTGTGGGCTTTTTGAAAACAAAGGGACAAACCTTTCACGGTGCATTTCCGCATTGGATGAACGGATCGACAGGAGCCGTAGTGCCCTTTAGCGCGCAAGACGATGGCGCCGACCTTGTTGAAACAGGTTTCTTGATGGAGGGACTGCTTACTGCCCGCCAATACTTTAGCCAGGCCACAACGGCTGAAACCCAGCTGAGGGCCGATATTAATACGCTTTGGAATAATGTGGAGTGGACCTGGTTTGAAAACGGGCAAAATACATTGTTTTGGCACTGGAGCCCCAATTACGGTTATGAAGGCAATATGCAGATAAACGGCTGGAACGAGGCGCTGGTGATTTATGCGCTGGCGGCATCGTCAACCACTCATCCCATTGCAAAAGCAGTGTACGACAATGGCTGGGCCGGCAATGGCAGCATGAAAAACGGCAGTACGTATTTTGGTGTTACCCTGCCGCTTGGCCCGCAGGAAGGCGGCCCGTTGTTTTTTGCCCATTACTCGTTTATGGGCATCAACCCAACCAGCCTTACCGATGCCTATGCCACTTACGATGTGCAGAATAAGGCGCACGCCATGATCAATTATAATTATTGCGTGGCTAACCCGGCAGGTTATTATGGTTATGGGGCCAATTGCTGGGGCTTAACGGCCAGCGATGTGCCCAGCGGTTATAATGCCAACTCGCCCACCAGCGACCAGGGCGTTATTGCACCAACCGCGGCCATTGCGTCGCTGCCTTATACGCCAACGCAGTCAATGGCCGCCCTGCGCTTTTTTTATTACAAGCTGGGCGACAAAATTTGGGGGCAATACGGGTTTTATGATTCTTTCGACCTTGACAACCCCTGGTTTGCCACATCAGACCTGGCAATAGACGAAGGGCCAATAGTAAATATGATTGAGAACTACCGCAGCGGCTTGCTTTGGAATTTGTTTATGAGCTGCCCCGAGGTGAAGACGGGCATGAAGAATTTAGGTTTTAGCGGCCCGAATTTGTGATATGCACCCCATTGCCATTGCGAACGAGGTACGAGTGAAGCAATCGCGAACTGTGTAAGCGGTAATGTCTGGTAGGAATGCAATGGTTCGCGGTTGCCACGCTGTGCTCGCAATGACAAGGTGGTGAGTAATCGCGATAACATATACTTTTAGGACAATTTTTAATAATGAAAAAACTAATACTTCCATTACTCATACTGCTCTCTGCCTGTGCGTTTGCACAAAACAACGCAAAACAGGAATCCTTCGACCCCATAAAACCGGTAGGCATCATTAAAAACCTCTCCGATAGTGCATTGCTTGATGTAGTACAGCGCCAAACGTTCCGTTACTTTTGGGATTTCGGCCATCCGGTAAGCGGGCTGGCCCGCGAACGCAGCAACGTAGCCTATGATTATGGTGACGAAACAGTAACCACCGGCGGCTCGGGATTTGGCATTATGGCGCTCATCGTTGCCGATCATCGCAAATGGATCAACCACGAGCAGGCCGTAAGCAGGATGTTGAAAATGGTTGAGTTTTTGGACAGGGCCGACGAATATCATGGTGTTTTTTCGCACTGGATGAACGGCGCGACCGGCAAAACCATCCGTTTTGGAAGGAAAGACGACGGGGGAGACCTGGTAGAGACTTCTTATCTTTTTGAAGGCCTGCTTTGTGCCAGGCAATATTTTAACGGCAACGACTGGAAGGAGCGGAGGATAAGGGACCTGGTGAACCAGATGTGGAGTGATGTAGAGTGGGATTGGTATACGCATGAAGGGCGCGATAATTTGTACTGGCATTGGTCGCCGAATAACGGCTGGGCGGCAAACTTCCCCATCCGCGGTTTTAACGAGTGTATGATCACTTATATTTTGGGCGAATCGGCAACACGCTATCCCATTGGTACAAACGTGTATCACGGCGGCTGGGCACAAAGCGATTTCTTTAAAAACGGCAAAACATATTATGGCCATGTGCTGCCTTTAGGCTTTGATTATGGCGGCCCGCTTTTCTTTTCGCAATACACCTTTATGGCGCTTGATCCAAAAGGGTTGAAAGACCAATATGCAGATTACTGGGAGCAAAACCTCAACCACACCCTCATTAACCACGACTATTGCGTTGATAATCCGAAAAAATACAAAGGCTATGGCGCCGATTGCTGGGGACTTACCGCCAGCGATAATTTTGAGGGTTATAATGCCCATTCACCAACAAACGATCTGGGTGTGATTACGCCTACAGCCGCATTGTCGGCATTTCCCTATACCCCCGAATATTCCATGAAGGCCCTGCGCCATTTTTACTATGACCTCGGTGATAAAATTTGGGGCGATTACGGCTTTGTAGATGCCTTTAGCGAGCAGCATAACTGGTATGCCAAATCGTACCTGGCAATAGATGAAGGACCGATCGTTGTGATGATTGAAAATTACCGCAGCGGTTTGATCTGGAATTTATTTATGAGCTGCCCCGAAGTGCAGCACGGCTTGAAGAAGCTGGATTTTGAAAGCCCGATGTTGAAGTAAGGTTCCTCATTTAAAGAACTTCCGATCCCGTAGGGATCAAATATCGGTAGAAAGGAAAACGAACCCGATAACCGTGCCGTTAGGTACGGAATATTCACCATTTGCATTGCGGCAATGTCGCTTTATTTGATTGCGTACCTACGGCACGCTGAAATTCGTTCTGCTTTTTTTCTACCGATATTTGGCTCCTACGGAGCTGATTTCATGAACAAACGATCAAAGCCACGGATTAGCGATTTACTAACGTTAGAACCTTAATTCTTGAAAATCCACGTGATATACCGAAGCAAATGTGTTGTTGCCAATTTTATCGGGAATCAGGCTTACTTCAAATCCCTTTTCAAGGTTTGTCCATTTTAACTGACCGTTAGCACGCTTTACCCTATACAATGGTTGTAACGGTTGGCTCAATTCGTCAATTCTCTTATCTGCAAGATCCCTGCCCCAATAAGCTCCATCGATTTTAAAGCACTTATTTTTAAGTGTTAGATAAAATGTCATATTCATTAAGCTGCTGTTTCCTTCGGGTGGTATCGGAAACCGAAAAACCATTTTCTGGTAATACCCATTTATTTCACTATCTTTTTCAATAGTACTTTGATATAGCCTGCCTCCTTGTAAGCCGACTGTCTTACTGATTTTAGATGAATCCACGTTTAATAGGATTTGTGATTTCGCGGTGAATCCTACGAACGTTGTTAGCAGGAGCAAAAAATACTTTAAGTACATAATTGTCGATTTTGGCTTATCCGTTAGGCTTGCGCTTTACTGGTTTATTTATCTCAATAGTATCAACGGGTTCTTTTACTTTATTTAATTGGATTACTGTTTTTTTTAATAATGAATGAAGGAAAATGCCCTTAAATCGATTTGCTTTCTGGTACTTGTTTAACGAATCTACGTTAAAAATGTACAAATAAATTTTCGCGGTGTCCGGCTGCTTACTCAAAACTAAATTGAAAGTATGAACTGTTTTCGATGAATCGGGGGCAATAATATATGTCTTTAAATAGCGATAACGGTCGTTGACAATACTGTCGGTAGGGAGTTTGCCTATGGCATACGTGGCATAAAGGGAATCATTTGTCTTGTTTTCTATAACCACAATATTATTTACCCAGTCGCATCCCGTAACAACCAGACTTACAATTAAAACGCACGTAATTTTAATATAAAATGCAAGCTTGGATTTTAGGTTTAAATTGTTCATGATGCTAATCTACGAAACAGCGCGAACTTATGTTGGGGATTTATTTCGAGCCTTATCTTCGCAAAAATCAGATCGCACAACGCTGTTTTTACTTGCCGAAACTTTTTATCTTTACCACAAACAACCAATATGCTTTTCCTCATTATCCTTGTCCTGTCATTTGCTGGCAGCTTTTTTTTGCCCTGGTGGATGGTTGCCGTAATCGCTTTTATAGTGGCACTCATCTACGGCGGCAAGCCCGGCAAATCATTCTTATCCGGCTTCTCGGCTATTTTTGTAGCCTGGACTATACTTGCCCTGATGAAAAGCATCCCGAATGACAATATACTTGCCGGTCGGGTGGTTCAATTGTTTCCATTACCCAATAACTGGATATGGGTATTGGTGGTGACAGCCGTTATCGGTGGAGTAGTGGGCGGAATGTCGGCACTTTCGGGTTCATTGCTGCGGCGCACATTTAACAAATGAGCCCTGATTAAGCGTTCACGAAATGCCTCAAAAACGTGCAGATTTGGTGAATCTGTATATGTTAACCAGTTAAAAACAAGCAGTTTAATTAGTCGTTTATAGCGTGATCGTGTGCAAAACGTGAACACCATACGCCGCTGTTAAACGATACACTAAGCTGGTCTTTATTGCATGTTTTTCAAAGTCTCTTTTAGCTCCTTTACAGCATCAGTATTGCTTTTAGCTGCCGCGAAAACATCCTGTGAGCTGATATTGGACCCATAGTAGTTGGCAATTGCTGTTTTGTCGATCCCAAGGTTGGAACCATTGATGCTGATCCCCGCAAATAGCCCGCGGCTGCGCGAGTAGGAATAAACTTCCGCCTCCAGTTTATAGTCGGTATTGGCTGAAGTGCTGCGGCCAACCGGCCCGGCAGCTGCAGAGGCATCGCCACCTATGGTAAAATCGCCATTTTCAACCTTGGTTAAAACGCCCTTGTGACGGAACACCAGTACAAGATCAACCGACTGAACGCCGATCTGTAATCCAAAGCTGCCGCCTGTAAGGGTAATAAATACGGGATCACTCCAGGTACCATCTTCCAATTTTACAAGGGCAATTCCACGGCCGCGTTTTCCGCCCGCCACAAAGCCGGCATTGATCATTTTCGGTATGATAACCACACCTTCGCATTCCTTGATCAGGTCGTGCGGGATGCTTTCCCCCATTTGGGTAAAATCCTTTAGTACATTGATGGAGCTGTGGATGCGCTCAGTTTCTTTACTGCCATCGGTAGCGGCGGAAACGGTGATGAACAATAAGCTTATTAAAGCGGGCAACAGCAAAAATTTAATCGTTTTCATAGGGTGTTGTGTTTTAAAAATCGCGGCAAAAATAAAAGTTGATACTAATTTAACAACCCCTAAAACGTTGATCTGTTTATTTTATTGGAATTAAAATGCGTGTGCGGAATTTGCGCTGAACAGAAAATTCCGATTTGCCTATCTTTGCCCGATGGACAAGCGGCAGGTATTTACGATAACCACTGAACAGGAATTTGAGCATGCTGCTTTGACGATATTCAGGCACCAGGCCAAAAACTGTATTGTGTACCAGGAATTCATTAAGGGATTAAACATTGACCCCGGTACGGTTCGAACTGTAGAGCAAATTCCTTTTTTGCCCATCGAGTTTTTTAAATCCCACGCTATTTTAAGCTCCGTCGCCACGCCTGAAGTTACTTTTACCAGTTCGGGCACTACCGGGCAGATCACCAGTAGTCATTTTGTAACCGATGTTAGCTGGTATACCGAAAGTTTCAGAAAGGCTTTCAGTTTATTTTATGGCGACGTTGAAAAGCATACCATATTGGCGCTCCTGCCGGCCTACCTGGAACGGGAGGGCTCATCGCTTATCTACATGGCTGATGACCTGATCAAACAATCCAAAAACCCCGACAGCGGCTTTTTTTTGTATGATCATGATAAACTATATCAACAATTAAAAAAACAGCAAGCCGCCAAAAAACCGACGATACTGATCGGCGTGACCTTTGCACTACTGGATTTTGTGGAGAATTATGAGCTGGATTTTCCAGAACTGATCGTGATGGAAACAGGCGGCATGAAAGGCCGGAGAAAAGAGATGATCCGCGAGGAACTGCATGAACAGTTATGCAGGGGATTTGGCGTTACAACGATTCATTCAGAGTATGGGATGACGGAATTGCTTTCACAGGCCTATTCCAAAGGCAATGGTATTTTTTATTGCCCGCCATGGATGAAGATCATCACACGCGATACGAATGACCCGATTACCATAATAAACTCCGGCAGGGCAGGAGGGATCAATGTGATCGACCTCGCTAATATCAATTCGTGTTCGTTTATCGCCACGCAGGATCTCGGCAAGGTTTATGCTGATAATTCCTTTGAAGTTTTGGGCCGGTTTGACAACTCCGACATCCGGGGATGTAATTTACTGATCGCATGATTGACATTAATTGCACGAATGGATTCTAATTTCGCGAATTAAAAGAAACGACGATCAATTAATTCGTGTAATTCGTCATAATTCGTGTTATATAATATTGCTATTTTTGCCCCCACAATCAAATAAACGCCATGATAGAAAAGTTTTTGACCGAAGAACAAGACCCCAAAGCAGTCGAAAAAATTTATTTACGCCTTGCCGACCTGCTCAGCAGCGGCGAAGAGATCATTTATATTGCAGTTCAAAAAAAGCCCATCGTAAACCTGTTTCCTGATTGTGTTGCGCTTACCAACAAACGCGTTTTGTTTTTTACGCCGGCAAATCTGGGGTTAACCATCAAATTCCTTGACTTTGTTTGGAAGGATATAGTTGATGTGTACACCAAAGAAGAGATCATCGGCGCAATTTTCAGTATAAAAACAACCAACGGCGCCGAGATGGGTGTTGACTACCTGCCCAAAATACAAGCCCGTAAGCTATACCAATATGCCCAGGAACGCAAAGAGGCTGAGCGTGAAGCCCGCCGCCTGCGCGACCTGGAAGAAAAACGTGCTGAATCGGGTTCGGTCCAGTTTGAAAATGGTGCCAAAGCAATGACCCAACCGCCGGTAGCTCCGGTTGTTGCCGAGCCCGAGCCGGAACCAGTTGTTGTTCATGCCCCGGTGCCTGCTGCGCCGGAGACGCCAAAGCCCGATGAGCTTACCGAAAAATTAAGAAAGTTAAGGATGCTTTATGATAATGGCCTCATCTCGCAAGAGGAGTACAATATGAAAAAGCTGGATCTGCTGAGCGATCTGTAAAAAACATTGGTTTAACGTACCAGGCGTTCATCAAAACTAAAAGGCTCCTGCTTTATCACTTTTACCTTTTGCATGTCCTGGTGCAGCGGATTTACCAAAAAGTTAGACTCCGCCTGTACAATTGCCGAGGGCAGTTTTAATATCAGGTGTTTTTTCCCCAGTAAAAAATAATCGCCTATTTTTTTTACTTCAATTGGTGGCGAAACAGCTTTCCAATTTGAGGGCAGATGGCTAATCTCTGCGTGTTCGATACTGGTATCAGGCACCTCAATTTCTGCCAGGCAATAATTATCAGGTATCATTAATGGCTGCAGATGCACCAATACTTCTAATACAGCCAATGCCCTCGACGATGCCAGGTAAACGCCCGGTTTTCCTTTACTGCTCCACCGGCCGCCAAAAAGACGTGTGCCTGTCCCGCTTAAATCGTTAATGTAATTGCAATCGCCGATGCGGTAAAGTACCATCAGGCAAAAATACCGTGTTCAATACGGCCTAACTCAGTGAAAACCATATCAAAACCTGCGGAAGTATCCAGCAAGGAAACAGGGGCTTCGCCGTTGAATATAAGGCTTGGGCCCTTTATCCATAACTTAAACTTATCCATCGAACCAAATACCTCCTGCCCGCGGGTGTACAGGCGTGCAAGCTCAACTGCCTTTTCAGCGTACTCAGTTTTAATAATGGCGTCATCATCGTAACGTTGCAGGGTGCGCTCAGAGATGTGTAAGATGGTAGCTAACTCCTGGAAGGTTAGGGATATTTTTTTTGCCAAAGACAGCAAAGCCCGTTTTGAAAACCCTTCCCGGGCAAGCTTTACAATATCCCAATCACTTGAAAAAGCATTTTTGGGGCCGCCAAGCAGGCTATAAAAAGGGTTTAATGAACTGCCGGTAACATAGGCCACCATTGGTTCATTAGCTAAATTGACATCCTCAACTTTATTTTTGTGCGACATATATACAAAAATATGTACCATTTGTCGTATTTGCAAATTATTCGGCAATAATTAAAAAATAATTTCTCCTGCCTTTTTGGGCCACAAGGTATTTGCCGTTTATTAAATTAGCCGAGTTATAAACATCGTCGGCAGATGTTATTTTTTCTTTATTAATTGATGCACCTCCTCCCTGGATCATCTTTTTTGCCTCGCCTTTCGATGCAAACACCGCGGTGTGCACAGCAAGTAAATCGGCAACATTTATCCCTTTTTGCAGTTCATCCAATCTTATAGAATAGTTTGGTACGCCCTCGAATAAAGCTAACGCCTCTGCCTCGCTTAGTTCATTCAAAAACTCGATCCCGGTGTTGCCAAAAAGGAATTCAGACGATTTTATCGCTTTTTCATATTCGGCTTCGCCATGTACTCTTATCGTAATATCTTTTGCTAAAGCCTTTTGCAGCGTACGAAGGTGGGGAGCTGCGTCTTGTTCAACTTCTAATCCCTCAATTGTGTCTTTATCAAATAGCGTAAAAATCCGAACATAAGTTTTTCCATCATCGTCGCTGGTGTTCAGCCAAAACTGGTAGAATTTGTAAGGTGAAGTTTTTTCAGCGTCCAACCAGATGTTTCCGCCTTCGGTTTTACCAAACTTGGTACCATCCGATTTTTTGATGAGCTGCGTGGTGATCGCAAAAGCTTCGCCCCCATCCTTACGGCGGATCAGTTCAGTGCCGGTAACGATATTACCCCATTGGTCCGACCCTCCCATTTGCAATGCACAGTTGTGATGTTTCCACAGGTAGTAAAAATCATAACCCTGAACCAGCTGGTAGCTAAATTCAGTGAACGACATGCCGGTATCGCCGCTCAGGCGGTTTTTTACCGAGTCCTTTGCCATCATATAGTTAACGGTGATATGTTTGCCTACGTCGCGGATAAACTCCAGGAAATTATAATTTTTAAACCAATCGTAATTGTTCACCATCTGTGCGCTGTTAACGCCGCAGTTAAAATCCAGGAACTTTTCGAGCTGGCTTTGTATGCCCTCCAGGTTATGTTGCAAAGCATCTTCCGACAACAGGTTGCGCTCAGCCGATTTGCCTGATGGGTCGCCGACCATGCCGGTAGCTCCGCCAACCAGTGCAAAAGGCTTGTGGCCGGCACGCTGAAAATGGATCAGTGTCATGATCTGCGCCAGGCTGCCCACGTGCAGCGAATCGGCAGTGGGGTCAAACCCGATATAACCGGCAACCATGCCTTTATTCAGTAATTCTTCCGTTCCGGGCATAATATCATGCAGAATGCCGCGCCAGCGTAGTTCTTCAACAAAATTCATATAAAAATGTGCAAATGTGTCCCGTACATACGGGATGCAAATATGCAAATTAAGGAATTCCCACAAAGCTTAAATATCAAAACCATTTTCGGGGTACATATCTGTATGACATGGTTGATTTGTCATTTGCATCCCGCATTTGCGGGACATATTTGCACATCTGCACATCAAGTTTTATCTTGCAAAAAAGCCTATGAATTTCCTCTCGCATTTTTATTTCGACAGGGATACCAGCGATTGCTATTTGGTATTAGGAACCGTAATGCCCGATCTTTTAAAAAATGCGGATAAAAATGTGATTATTCACCCCGAAAAACTGGTTCACACCAATGAGGCGGTAAATTCGATCATTCGTGGCTGGAAAAAGCACCTTGAAGTTGACCGTTATTTTCATTCCTCCGACTTCTTCCTGGCCCACTCGCACGAGTTGAAAAAAAAACTGCTTCCTGCGATCGAGGGCTCGCCGGTAAAGCCTTTCTTTTTGGGGCACATTGCATTAGAGCTTATTTTGGATAACCTGCTGCTGACACAGGGTCGGGTGACGGCAGAAGGCTTTTATGACCACCTCGACGGCTGCGAGGAATCCGTTGTAGATGAATTTTTAACTTTTGCCGGATTAGAAAACACTGCTATTTTTTTTAAATTTTATGATAATTTTAAAAAAAGCAAATACTTGAACAGCTATGAAAATACAAAAGAAATAGCCTATGCTTTAAAAAGAATATGCATGCGGGTTTGGAAAGATCCCTTTACGCCCGAACAGGAAATTAGCATAAATCAGATCATAGTAGGTTACCGGGAAAGCCTGCTTGACGGGTTCATGACTATTTTTGATGAAATAGAAAAAAAATTAACGAGTGAAAATAATGGTAATCAGCGCGCCCCGGAAAATGTCGAAAGACGTTTTATAAACGGCGACAGACCATATACGCCTTTGCCGGAAAGACATGGCTGCGTGTCTGCGTGGTTAATATTTGCGCTAGTCATGAATGCTATTGTTGCGTTGCTTTATCTGTATTTCGCAAACAAACCTATACAAATACCAAAGCTTTCGGTCTTGACATTATACTGCTTCATTATACTACTGGTATTGAATCTCATCTTTATTGCCAAACTTTTGAAGTGGAAAAAATCGGGTTTCTACGGAATTTGCGTCACTACGATAATAGGTTTTTTGATAAATATTACGGTAGGGTTACCTCCAACACCATGTATAGTCGGTTTGTTAAGTATCCCAATTTTATATGGCATTCTTCAAATTAAAAAGGGTGGTATTTCCGCATGGGACTATATGAACTAGGAGCTTTTTGTTGTCTTGTATTAAAAAAAATGACTGGGGGCTTTCTTTTAAAAAATGCCTAGATATCACACATTTAGAACCTTGTAAGACTGTATGATTGGATTGCATTTAATGTATTGCACCGTTTTTAATACTACTACTGATCAAAAACGCTATTAAATCCCCTAAAAATCAGCTTTTTCCCCTAAATTAATTTTTTGCATATAAAATTATATATCTACCTTTGCAGTCCCAATTAAGAAATTGGGAAAAGGAGAAAATTTATTTAATGGCAAAAAAACAGGAAGCAGAAAAAGAATTAAAAGCTAAGGAGGCTGAACTCGATGTAGTTGCAGTTCCTCTGGAAAAAGAAACGATTGAGTCGGAAGCGGATTCAATCTCGATCGAAGAGATCAAATCAAAAATTACAGCGTCAAACGACGATTTCGACTGGGATGCCGATGAAAAGAAATTCGGTAACTACAGCGATTCCGACCGCGAGAAACTCGAAAAAATGTATGATGGCACCTTTAATTCCATCACAAAAGGCGAGATCATCACCGGTACGGTTGTAAATGTTAACAACAAAGATGTGGTATTAAACATTGGCTTTAAGTCGGATGGTTTGGTATCCGTTTCTGAGTTCCGTGATACGCCTGATCTGAAGATCGGCGATACGGTTGAGGTTTATGTTGAATCGCAGGAAGATGCTAACGGTCAGTTGGTGCTTTCGCGCAAACGTGCCAAAACTCAAAAATCATGGGAGCGTATTAACTCTGCATTGGATAATGACGAGATCATCACCGGCTTTGTGAAGAGCAGGACCAAAGGTGGTTTGATCGTTGACATAATGGGCGTTGAAGCCTTTTTACCAGGCTCGCAGATCGACATTAAACCTATCAGGGATTATGACGTTTATGTGGGCAAAACAATGGAATTTAAAGTTGTTAAGATCAACCACGAGTTTAAA